>ERZ778018.2057-NODE-2057-length-13885-cov-5.279320_pt1 | contig 13885 bp, 11 predicted proteins | sample MGYA00375748_ERZ778018 | MGnify/ENA primary metagenome ERZ778018 (study PRJEB29350, sample SAMN05509839) | bioreactor metagenome | biome: bioreactor; material: wastewater | place: South Africa: University of Cape Town | collected 2014-04-22 ... | reverse complement strand
AGGTCTTTCAGCTACCAGTGACCGACGCGCAATCGAATTGTCCGCCGGATGAGGACAAACTGAGCGGCAAGGGGACATTCACAACGCTCAACTTCTCGCAGTGGGATCTCCCGCTGGTACGCGTCGACACCTATCAGGGGAGCTGCAGCTACGTCCAGATGTCTGGGACGGGCCCACTTCTGAAGGCGGACCAGGCCTTCTGGGACCTCATCGACCGCCTGCAGCAGAATCCATAGAAACTCTGGGGTCGTTCGCTCTTGTATTGATCGCAACGGCAACGGACGGTGGCGCACTCCTATCCCCTTGTCATCCTGCGCGCAGCGAAGGATCTCCTTCCCGCTCCCCGATCCATCATACTCGGGGAGACGTGAAAGAGATTCTTTGCTGCGGCTCAGGATGACAGGCGTACGCGTCTCTGCACGAGGAACTCGTTCGTTGTTATGCGCCGCCCATCCGGTTGTAGCTGACGATCTCCGAAATCGGTTTACGGCCGCTCGTGTTGGCGTTCGGGCGCGGATCCTTGGCCGAGATCGCGTGGCCAATGGCGATGATCGAATGCAGCGTGTAATCGTCCGGGACACCGAGGAGGCTCTTGGCCGTCGACTCGTTCTCGTCGCCCAGGAACCAGGCGACACCGCTGCCGAGGCCGGCCAGATGCGCGGCGACCATCACACGCTCGGTGACGCGGCCCTCGTCGTAGGCCTCCTGGGTCGCATCGCCGCCGTTCAGCGCGATCGCGATTCCCAGCGGTGCGTCGGCCAGCCAGTTGATCGAATCGCGGAACTGGCTGAGCTGTTTCAGAATCGCCTTGTCGGTGACCACTACGAAATGCCACGGTTGCCCATTACGCGAGCTTCCGGTCCAGCGGGCCACTTCGAGCAAGGCGTCGACCGTCGCCGTATCGACCGGCTCGTCTCGATACTGCCGAACCTGCCGGACCTTGTTCATCTCCTGCAGCACATCGCTCCGATTCGCCGATGTATCCATGCGCGGCCTCAATTCTTTGTGGTACCAATTCGGGTAGCAACATACCAGTTTTGCACTATCCACAACGCGGAGGGCAACGCATGGATTCCCAGCACACTCCGGTTTATTACGCTGAATACCTGCAACTCGACCGACTCCTCAACTGCCAGAAGCCCTATAGCGACGTTCACGACGAGATGCTCTTCATCATCGTGCATCAGGCGTTCGAACTCTGGTTCAAGCTGATTCTGCACGATCTCGACTCGGTTCTCGCGTTGATGAATCGCGAGTATGTCGATGAGAGTGACGTCGGCCTGGCGGTCGCACGCTTACAACGGATCGTCGAGATTCAGCGGGTCATCATCGAGCACTTCACCGTGCTGGAGACGATGACGCCGTTGGATTTCCTCGAATTTCGCGACGCGCTCGTTCCAGCATCGGGATCACAGAGCGTGCAATTCCGGCTGATCGAAAACAAGCTCGGCCTGCTGCACGACCGGCGGGTTCGCTTCTTCAGCGGCGATTACTGGCGTAATCTGTCAGACACCGATCGCGCTCGGGCCGAAGCGTCGGAGCATGGGGCGTCGCTCTTCGAGGTCATCGATCGCTGGCTCAGCCGCACGCCGTTCCTGAGCTTCGGTGACTTCCAATTCTGGCGCAGCTACCGGGGCGCGGTTCAGGGGATGCTGGACAACGATCGACAGATCATCCTCAACAGTCCGAGCTTCAGCGACTCGGATCGCGAACGCCAGCTCACCAATCTGGAGCAAACGCGCGACAGCTTTTCGCTCGTCTTCGATCCAGAGGCGCACGCCAAATTCGTGGAAGCGGGTCAGTGGCGACTCTCGTTCGATGCGACGCTGGCGGCGCTGCTCATTCTGCTCTATCGCGATCGTCCGATGCTGCAGCAGCCGTTTCGTCTCCTGACGACGCTGATTGAGATCGACGAACTCTTCACCGCCTGGCGACACCGGCATGCGCTGATGGTGCGACGAATGATCGGCGCCAAGATCGGCACCGGCGGCTCCTCCGGCCATGATTACCTCGCTCAGACGGCCAGAGAGCACACCATCTTCAACGATCTCTTCAATATGTCGACCTATCTCATCCCGCGCTCCCTCCTGCCCGAACTGCCGCCCGATGTCGAACGGGCGCTGCGCTTCGTACATGAAACAGGGGCGGAATAGGGCGGGATTCTCTCGCAGAGGCGCAGAGGACGCTCCCCGCTGTCATCCTGGACCGCAGTGAAGGATCTCTTCCCCGTTTCCCCAAGCACGGCGTTCAAGGAGACGGGAAGGAGATTCCTCGCTGCGGCTCGGAATGACGGGGCCACTCCGCGTCTCCGTGCGCTACCCCAGTGTCACGATATCGCGCGTCACGTGGTTGTAGCGCTCGGCGCCGGTTGGGGTCACCACGACGGTGTCCTCGATGCGGATGCCGAACTTGCCGGCCATGTAGATGCCCGGCTCGTCCGAGAAGACCATGCCCGCTTCCATCGGCGTCTCGTTGCCTTCGACCAGGTATGGATCCTCGTGCCCGGTCAGGCCGATGCCGTGGCCAAGGCGGTGGATGAAGTATTCGCCGTAGCCGGCCTCGGTGATGACCTTGCGGGCCGCGCGATCGACCTCCTGGCAGGCAACGCCCGGCTTGATCGCCTCGAAGGCGGCTTGCTGCGCCTGTCGTACGATGTTGTAGACCTTGACGATCTCGTCGCTCGGTTCACCGGCGATCGGCGTACGGGTGATATCGGAGAAGTAGCCCTCATGGATGCCGCCGAAGTCGAAGACGATCGGGTCGCCCGCCTGAATAACCCGGTCGCTCAAATAGTGGTGCGGCGAGGCGCTGTTCGGACCGCTGGCGACGATGCAAAAGGCGATCTCGGGCATCCCATGCTTCGCCATGACCGCCTTGAGCCGGTCACCAACCTGTCGTTCGGTTTTACCGATGACCGTCTCGTGTGCGCAGAAATCCTCCCAGGCTTCATCGGTGCGACGTGAAGCTTCGCGCAGCAACGCCAACTCCGTTTCATCCTTGATGGCACGCAGGCGTGACAGGATGTCGGTGCCGTTCTCGTATGACGCGGTCGGAAGCTGCTTCTGCAGGCGGAGGAGGAAACCACTCCAGAGCTGGTCGTTGACCGCGACGCTTTCGGCATGGGTGTCGCGCGCCACCTCGGCCACGCGGGCGGTCGGGCTGTCGGTCTCATCCCAGATCACGAGTTCGAAGCGGTCGGCGAGGTCCTGGATCAGCGGCGCTTCGAGACGCGGTACCACGATCATGCCGCGCCCACGCCAGGGGAGAAGGAGTGCGGTTAGCCGCTCGCTCGTGTGGGCGGCGTGTCCGGTCAGGTAGCGAAAGTCGGAGGATGGGCCGATCATGAGCAGATCGATTCCCTCTTCCTCCATCAGCTGTTGGGCGCGTTCTACCCGATGCGCCAGGGTATCAGTTGCGACGGTCATCGTGTTGTTCCTCCTCCATTAAGTTCGATTCCCGGTCGCGAGACCGGGGTAGATTCGCTCGCTGTTCGCGTGCAAGATCATCGCGGCGGCTTCGATCGCCTCGCGGTCGGTCATCATGTAGCGTTCGACGTTGTTGGCCAGTACTTCGGTCAACGCAGCGCGCCAGAGCCGGACCGCGAACCATTGAAATTCGGGCACCGCATGACCGTCGCTCGATGCCAGTATCTTATGCAATGGCGCGACGCCAAGCGCTTCGGCGATGAGCGCGGCGCAGTTCGAACCGGCCAGCGGAACGGTCAGACCGAGATCGATGTAGGCGTTCGGGTAGATGCTCGTCAGATAGGCGGCCTCGCGCACGAACGGATAGCAGTGGAGCATCACGATCGGCACCTGACGATAGCGTGGCTCGCGGAAGATGGCACGCAGCAAGACGGGGTTTGACGTCGGCAGGTAGACATCATCGTCGCCGAGCGCGACGTGGAACTGCAACGGAAGCCGCAATTCCGCGGCGACTTCCAACGTCTCCCAGATGAGCGCGTCGATCAGCGGTTTGTGTGCCAGGCGCACCCGTTCGCCGCCGGCCTGATCGATTTCCGAACGGTAGTGATCGAACGTGGCGCTCGCCGTGGCGGCATCGACCGGCTCCACCTGCAGGCCGCCGCGATAGGCGGCGATGCTCTTGAAGCCGCAGCCGCCGCGGCTAATGCTGGCCGCCAGCGCCTGGCCGAACGCCTGTCGAAACGCCTCCCAGTTCAGATGCTCGCCGGCCAGTTGCTCGGCGAGCGTCTCGATGCGTAAGAGTTCGTGCACCGGGCGGCCGATCAGATCCGACCATTCAGCTGACGAATAACATGACTCGTGCTGGAAGAGATAATCGTTGAAGCAGGGGCCAAGCCGCGCATCGTCAGCGAGCAGCCGGTAATAGTCGGTCACATCGTACGTCGCGCGTGAAGTCAGCACCGCCGCTTCGGTTGGGTCGGAGCCGAGCAACCCGGCCAACCAGCGGATCATCGTGCGATAGCCGGATGTCCCGGTAACGTCGTCTTGCTGGACCTGTGGATCGGTCGATTCAGTGAAGGTCGCGCGCAACGTGCGTGGATCGAGTGGGCCGTCTAGCCGGAGCGGCGCGTGGCAGTGATGATCAAGAAAGATGATCTCGCTGATCTCTTCGCGCAGGCGATCGGTGGCGAATGACACGCGCTACTCCTTTCAAGGTGCGGTTCGCTACGGCGCGTCAAAATAGGCGGCGCGTTCCCAATCGTTGACCTGCACGTCGTAGGCCGCCAGTTCGGCACGTTTGACGTGCAGGAATTCCGTGTGAATCAGGGCGCCGAGACCGGTCTTGAGGGCGTGATCCGCCTCAAACGCCTCAAAGGCGGCATGCGCATCGCGCGGCAGGAAACGAATGTGGCGTGTCGCAAGCTCCTCGGTCTCTAGGTGCCCGGCATCGTCAGTAACTGGTTCACCGGGCGCGAGACCGCGCTGCATCCCATCGAGCCCGGCCCAGATGAGTCCAGCCAGGAAGAGGAACGGATTGGTCGTATTGTCTCCCGCCCGGAATTCGAGCCGAGCGCGCTTGCCCGGTCCGGGCACGCGCACCAGCGTCGCCCGATTCCCGATCCCCCAGCAGATATGTGCCGGCGCCCAGGAGCCGGGCTGCAAACGTTTGTACGAATTCGGGGTCGGACAGCCGAGCGCGGTCAACGCCTCAGCATGATTCAGCCAACCGGCCATGAAGGAGCGAGCGGTCGCGCTCAAACCGGAGGCATCGTCCGCGTCAGCCGTGCGATCAGCGTTGTTGGAGACATCTTGAAGGCTGAGATGCACATGCAAGCCAGAGCCGGCCATTGCCGGATCGAATTTCGGCATGAAGCTGGCGTGCTGCCCGAGTTGCCGGGCGATGCTCCGGACAGCGAGGCGTAGGAGGAAGAGATCCTCCGCCGCTTCGACCGGCCGATCGGGCGCGATGTTCGCCTCGTATTGACCCTGGCCATACTCCTTGCCGATCTGCTCCAGCTCGACGCCCATCTCGGGCAGCGCCGCGCTCAGCCGCCGGACGAACTCCATCTGCTCATCGAGTCCGGCGATGGTGTACATGCCAGTCTGATTAATTGGCAGACCGGCATCACTGGCAAAGAGATAGAACTCCGGCTCGAAGGCGACGCTGGCCGCCAATCCCGCCTCGGCCAGCGCGCTCACCGCGCACTGCAATGCGGCGCGGGGACAGCCCTCCCAGACGGAACCATCTTCCAGATGTAACGTCGCGAAAGCGAATGCCGATTCAGCCTGGAACGGCAGCTGTACGGCGCTAACCGAATCCGGAATCGCGAGCACATCGCCGCTGTCGGCACCGAAGCGTGGATGGCTCACCTGTTCATCGCGAATCGAGAAGTTGAAGTTCGCCTTGGCGAAATTGGTGCCGCGCTCAACCACACCCGGCACCCGTGCCAGCGGGATATCGCGACCCGCCAGCCGTCCGTGGTAGTCGGTATAGGCGACCCACAGATGACGCAGCGCGCGTTCGGACATCCACGTTGCCAGATCATCCATTATGTCCCCCGCTCCCTTCATGCGCGTCTAGACTAGCAGAGCGTCGGGCCCGCCGGTAGTACGGCGACCCGTCCATTCGTACGTATGAGGCCCACGATTCTCATTGCCAGATTGGCTCCTCTCGCTTGCGGTGCCGGGATCAGCGTACGCTCGTGAAGGGCGGAACATCGCGTACCGGTTTGGGGCATATCGTCTTTGGCGTGAAGACGGAGAATCTCCCGTTTTACAAAGATCTCATGGCGTTTCTCGGTTGGAATACGATCTTTGCTATGGACGAAGGTTTCGGCGGCGTCAATAAGGATGGCATCAGCTTCTGGTTCGGTAACCAGGCGAACGACGTGTCGAACGACTACGACGGCCCTGGCGTCAACCACATCGCGATCAATGTCGAGAGCCAGTCCGATGTCGACGCGACCGTCGCCTATCTCCAAGAGCATGGCGTGTCGCCGCTCTTCGACACTCCGCGTCACCGTCCCGATTTCCCGCAGGGGGAAGGGCAGACCTACTACCAGGTGATGTTCGAGACACCCGATCGGATCCTGATCGAAGTTGTCAATATCGGGCCGAAATCCTAAGGCGTGCTTCCGCTCCCAGCGACACCCACCGCTCTGACGCCTCAATCCTTGGTCCAGTCTCCGCGACCGCAATTTCGCCGGCATGCTCTCGGAGATGAGACATGCAATCAGGCCGTTGCCGCACGCTTGAGTGGCGGTTGTTGTAGAGTGGCCTCGCCGGGCGGGGTTGGGCGCGTCGCGAAGAGGAAGAAGATCGAGCCGATCACCGCGAACGATGCCAGCAGCGTGAAGCCGGCGGTGTAGTTCCCGAAGTGGTCAGCCATGACTCCGGCAATGAGCGGGCCGCCGACCGTACCGGTCATGATGATCGTCGATGAGAAGCCCATCACCCTGGCGAACGATGCGCGGCCGAAATAGTCGGCGCGCATCGCCTGCATGAGCGGCCCGCGAATTCCCCAGGCCATGCCGTGCGCCAGCGCGAAGAGCAGGACCATCCAGAATGAATTGGCGTAGGCGAGCATGACCAATCCGAAGGCGTGCCCGAACATCGCGGCCGCCGCCAGATAGCGCTTCTCGAAGCGATCGCCCAGGATGCCACCGGCGAAGCGCCCGAAGATCATGATGCCGGTCATCAAGGCGATAACGTTGGCCGCTTGCCCGACGGTGTAGCCGAGATCGTCGACCAGGTGCAACACCAGATGCACCGTCACGGCCGTTACCACGAAGAGCGCCAGCGCGTGCCCGATCGAGATGAACCAGAAGGCGCGCGTGCGGAGTGCCTGTCGCGCCGTGAACTCGGGCTGCGGAGTGGTCGGCGCGGCGCCCGTACGATCTGCTCTGTCGGTGTGCGGCCGATCTCCATCCGGCATCTGCCCGACCTCTTCCGGCGTACGATGAAGTACCCGTGCGAGCGGCAGATTGACGAGCAGGATCAGTATTCCCGAGGCGATCGCCGTCGTGCGCCAGCCTTCCGACGTAAGCGACCAGGCGATGACCGGCGCGATCAGCCCGGCTATGCTCAGGCCGATCTGTGTCAACGCCATCGCCAGCGATCGGCGGCGTTGAAACCAGTTGATAACGACGGTTGTGATCGTCATGAACCCGGCCAGCGTGGCGCCGAATGACGTTATGAGAATGATGATACAGAAGCCGGTAAACGAGTCGATGCGGCTGAGCGCGATAAAGCCGAAGCCGAAGATAAGTGCACCGACACGCATGATCGTTCGCGGACTGAAGCGATCGATCAACCAGCCCTGGGCCGGCCCGAGCAGACCGGTCAACACACTTTGAAGGGCGTAGACAAGCGACAACGACGTCGTGCTCCAGCCGAATTCGTCGTGGAGTACCACCGCATATGTGCCGTACGCCTGTTGCAGCAAGCCGGTTTGCAGCGTCTGAAAAATGATGGCGGCGCCGACGATCCACCATCCGAAGAAGACGCCGCGCGCACGCAGCCGAGCCGCCGCGATGTGTCCCAATCGCTTCCCCTACACCACAGACCGGAAATCCGTGGGCCATCGTAGCACACATTCCCGCATCCACCTGACTTGCGGTACGATGGCCGCCGCACGTGAACGTGTCGCAGGAATAGGACCCCACGGTATTCGCCTATGGTGAGAGGAAGTGTCCGATGGCGACTGAGACGACACCGCACCCGCATTCCCCAACCGAGCCCGGTCAACCGCTCACGTTTGAACAAGTGGTGAGTTGGCAGCGACCGAGCGATGTACAACTCTCGCCGGACGGTTCCTGGGTCGCCTTCGTCCTCAAGCCGTTGAGCAAGACCGACGAGCATCCGACCGGCGCAATCTGGCTTGTCCCCTTCGCGACGGATGCCGGGGAGGCGCGCCAGTTCACCGGTGGACAGTGGCTGGACGAAGCGCCGCGCTGGTCGCCAGATGGCACGCGACTCGCCTTCCTCTCCGATCGAGCGGAACGCGGCAAGATGAGCCTCTACGTCGTGCCGTTGGACGGTGGCGAAGCGCAACGGTTCTTCGATGAGCAGGGAGAGCTATCCGATCCAATCTGGTCGCCCGACGGCCGTTTCATCTCCGTCCTCTTCACTGAACCGGAAACCGAAGAGGAAAAGAAGCGGAAAGAGGAGCGCGACGATGTCCACGTCTGGGACTCCGATTACAAATACCGGCGCCTCTGGGTGATTGATGTCGCGTCGCGTGAAGCGAAGGTCGTGTCGCCGGGACAGCGGCACGTACAGGAATATGCCTGGTCGCCCGACTCGGCGAAGATCGCGATTAACACGACCGCCACGCCACGCATCGACGACGGCTTCTACCCGACCGACGTCTCGATCATCAGCCGCGACGGTGGCGCGTCGTCGCCGGTCTTCGAGCCGCAGGGCGTCGCCGCGAGCCTGACCTGGTCAACGGACGGCGCTTCGCTCGTCTATCGCGGACCGGCCGGTCGTGTCATGCACTCTGATTATGTCTATTCAGTCCCTTTAAGCGGCGGCCAACCAACCTGTCTGACCCCCGATTTCCCCGGAACGGTAGAAGACGTGCGCAGCGGCGATGGTGCCAACCTCTATTTCGTTGCCTATGAAGGTGTTGACAGCACGATCTGCCGGCTCGATCCGTCGGGTGCTTGCACGCGATTGTTCTCCACATCGCGCGGTCGCATCTCGACGCCCCTGGCGATCAGCGCGGACGGCCAGCGCCTCGCGGTCATTCGCGAAGACGCGACGCACGCGCCGAATGTCTGGAGCTCAGGCCCAAGCGACATATCCCACGAATCGCTCATTCAACGAACGAACCTCAATCCCGAAATCGAGGCGGCGGCGTTAGGCCAGGCCGAGGTCGTGCGCTGGACGAGCGATCCCGGCGTGGAGGTCGAGGGAGTACTGATCAAGCCGCATGGCTACATCGAGGGTCGATGCTACCCGTTCGTAGTGCAGGTGCACGGCGGGCCGACCGGGCTCTGGAGCAATCAGTTCGCCGCGACCTGGCACGACTGGGCGCAGTCGCTCGCGAGCCGCGGCTTCGCGGTGCTGATGCCGAACCCGCGTGGTAGCACCGGACGCGGTCCGGAGTATTCCAACGCCATCTTCGGCGATGTCGGCGGCGGCGAGTATCGCGACATGATGACCGGCGTCGATGCCATGATCGAGCGCGGTATCGCGGACCCTGAGCGACTCGGCGTGGGAGGCTGGAGCTGGGGTGGCTACATGACTGCCTGGACGGTGAGCCAGACCGACCGCTTCAAAGTGGCCGTTATGGGCGCCGGCCTGCCGAACTTGATCAGCGACAATAGCCTCGGCGATATTCCGAGCGCCAACCTCTCTTACTTCGAGACGACGCCGTATCACGATCCGGAGCCGTACTTCGAACGGTCGGCGATTCGCCACATTCGCAATGCCAAAACGCCAACGCTCATCCTGCATGGCGAGGCCGACGATCGCGTCTCCCCCGCCGAAGGCCGCGAGATGTACATCGCGCTGCGGACCCTTGGTGTCGAAACACAATTCGTCACCTACCCGCGCGAGCGCCACAGTTTCATCGAACGCAAGCACCAGCTTGACCTCATCCGCCGCGTGGTCGAATGGTACGAGCGCTTCCTCGGTGCGTGAGACCGAGTGAGAGCAGAGAAATCGGTGCCGGGTTCTGGTTGGGTCTGAGTTCGTAAGATATTCTCTTGGGATATGTCGCGTCATCATCCTTGAAACGGGACTGGCCGACACGACGGCGAGCCACGGCAAAGCCGATGCAGTGAGGCAAGATGGCCTATTGCCCGACAGATGTGTCCGCGAGCGCATCAAACCAGCGGATGAGATCGGTAAGCCGATAGGTCGCATTGGCCGGACTTGGATTTGGCGTGAGGAAGATCGTGGTTGTGCCAAGACGAAACGGCTGGAGGCCGAAATCGAGCTTCACCGGCCGCTCACCGAGCGCGTAGCGCAGGAACGGGCGAAGCGCCGTCGCCCCCTGGAAGCAGGCGATACGTGGGCCGTATGCGCCTAACTTGGCGAGAAGCAGCGGAGCGCCAGTGACGAAGTCGGCCGCACGGAGTTCCGAGGCAGCGGCGGTCGGCCGCTTGACGATGTCGGTGAAGCCGAGGCCGGAGGCGGGCAACGCCCGGTCATCGTCGGGGCGAAGCATCGCCCGCCCAAGCGCCGCCCGCGCATCCTCGCTCAGACGCGATTCCGACAGCGCCGCCCAGAAGCGATTGGCCGGGCGCGCGAAGTAGTGCCCGCGCTCGACCGAGTAGCGCGAGGGATTGATGCCGATGAAGACGACACGCAGCCCGGTTGCGAGCAGATCCGGTAGGGTCGGTTCCTCGTTCGAAAACGAGTCAGGCGTCGACATCGGCATCAACGTATACGTCGTTAGCTCAACGGCGCGCAGAAGTAGTAGATCAACTCCTTGACGTGCGCTTTGGCGTCCTCGATCCGCACGCTCTCATTGCTGCCGTGCGCCTTGCTTTCGCGCTGGCGGCCAAGCCCGACCGTCGCGATCTCATCCGTCTTGAGGACCTGCGCGATGAACGCCATGTCCGTCGAACCGCCGGAGCCGGTCTCAACGAAGTCATCGTCGGAATAGCCCTGTACCAGCTTTAGCGCCTCGCGCAAGCGCATCGCGCCCGGGTGCGTCGCGCTCTGGTAGTACGACGGATAGTTCTGACTGAACTCAACTTCGACATCGAGCGCCTTGCTCTTCTCCATGCCGCGATCGACCGCTTCCTGGATCTCCGCCTTTACATCCTCAACGTTTTCTTCCGGAATGAAGCGCCGGTTGATCACCAGCTTGCAGCTGGCCGGCACAATGTTCGACTTGACGCCGGCGTTGATGATGTCGAGGTTGAACATCGGACGCAGGTGGCTCGGCGCGCCCGGCGCGGGCGCCAGCGGCAGCTTCGAACGCCGCTCCTCGACCTTCGCTTTCAGCGCAAGCAGTTCAACCATCACCGGCACGGCTTCTTCCAGCGCGTTGACGCCGAGGTAGTTGGCGCCGGAATGGCAACTCTTGCCCTTGACGGTGATCGTCACGTCGAGCGATCCGTTCGAGCCAAGGCGCAGCACCGGATCCTGGCTACCTTCCATACAGAGCATCGGCGCCGTGGCATAGCCTTCCAGCGCCAGATGGTACAGACCGGGATAGACGCCGATCTCTTCGTCGGTGCAGAGCAGGACGTTCAGATCCCAGACCGGTTCCAACCCTTCGCGCTGCATGATGTCGAGCGCCGTCAGGAGCGAAGCGATGGTCCCTTTCATGTCCGCGACGCCACGCCCGTACACGCGGCCATCCTCGACCTCGCAGCCGAACGGATCGAAATCCCAACCCTCTTCGATCGGCACCACATCCATGTGTGCATAGACCGAGAGCGGCGGCTTGCCGTTGTTGAGCCGCGCCACGAGATTGACCCGATCGCCTTTGAGTGGCAGCGGAATCTGGGCAACTTTCTCGGGCGGGATGACGACCCGTGTCGTGGTAAAGCCATGCTTCTTGAACTCCGGCTCAACCGCATCGACGACCTTGTCGTAGTTCTCACCCGGCGGCACGGTCGTATCAATCCCGATAACCGCACGCAGCCGATCGAGCAGTTCCGATTCGCTGGCATCGACCGCCGCGAAGGCCGTTGTAAAATCCGTCATCAGCGTTCCCTTCCGTACTTCTGACGAACAGGTGCATTCGTCGTCGATAGCGTAGTCGAGCAATCCGCATTTGTCGTTAGCGTGCTGATTGTCGAATCGCTTCGAGCAGCTCCGGAGTGCTCGCGGCGAACGGCATGACGCGCGCCAGCAGGTCGAACGTCAGCGGCAACGGCTCGCCGTACTGATCGGATGTGACGCCGCCGGCTTCTTCGAGAATGAGCAGCGCACCGGCGTAATCGACGACCTTTTCGCCAAAATTCGGCGGCCAGTGTGTGTTCGGGTTGGCGAAGCCGTGCAGCACCCCGGACGCGATAAGACAGAGATCGAGCGCGGTACAACCGGTCACGCGAATGCGCGCCGAGTTGAGAATCAGCCCAGCCGCGCGTCGCAGACCCTCTTCGTCGGCCGGACGAACGAGCGATATCCAGGCGTCTTTGAGCGCCTGGATCGGCTCGCAGCGGATCGGCACTCCGTTCATGCGACTGCCGCCACCGCGCACCGCGGTGAACAGGTCGCCGGTCGGCAGATTGCGCACACAGGCGGCAATCAACTCGCCGTCCTGCATGGCACCCACGCTGAATGCGTAGAACGGAAAGCCGAACTGCCCGCTGTAGAGAGGCGCGACCGGAGCCAGCTGGTGCATCGTTTCCGACGGATCGGGAAAGGTCAGTTCGGCCGAGGCAGTCGCGTTGGCCGTCGCGTCAATCGGGTCAACGATCACGGTCAGGCTGGAACCACGATCGACCAATCCAACCTCTTCGCTTAAGACATTGACCGACAGTTCCAGGTGATCGAAGAACGAGAGTGCGACATCCTCGGCGATCCGGTCGATCCCTGACGTCTCGGCGCCGTCGGCGCCCATCCCCACCACCAGTGCCAGCGATCTGCGCTCGGCGGCGATGACCGCCAGTCGAACCTGCTCGCTGCATTCGACGAGCGACCAGAGCAAGCGTTCCTTATCAACCATCAGGCTGCCCCTTCTTCAGCCTCGCCATGCTACCACCACGCTCGCCCACCCGCGACGAACAGTTGAACACCATGTTCTGTTCGCATCCGCGATCTGCTAACCCATGGTATGCTGGCGGCAAAGGCGGCCGCAGAAGAACCGCGAAACAACGACCGTCTCGCACCCGTTCCGGCTGGGGAGTACACGCCGGGCACTCACGGATTCAACGAGGGAGGATGGCATGTCAGCCAGTTTCGACCCCTTCGGCGCACGAAGGTCTATCAACATGAGTTCGGGCGATTCGGTCGCCTATTACGACCTCTCGGCGATCGCCGATCAGGTTCCGGCCGGCCTCAATCATCTACCCTATACCATTAAAGTGCTGCTCGAAAACGTGCTGCGCAACGCCGGTACGGAGCCGTTCGCCGAGAGTCATGTGCGCGACCTGGCTGGATGGCAGCCGGGCAAGCGCCAACTCAAGGAATTTCCGTTTTTGCCGTCCCGCGTCCTCCTACAGGATCTGACCGGTGTGCCGGCCGTCGTCGATCTCTCTGCCATGCGTTCCGCTATGGCACGTCTTGGTGGCGATCCAAAGAAGATCAATCCGCTTGTGACAGCAGACCTGGTGATCGACCACTCAGTACAGGTCGACGCCTTCGGGACGACCCTCGCCTTCGCTCGCAACGTCGAGCAGGAATACGAACGAAACACCGAACGCTACCTCCTCCTCCGCTGGGCGCAACGGGCCTTCGAGAACTTTTCCGTTGTTCCACCGGGAACCGGCATCTGCCATCAGGTCAATCTCGAGTACCTCTCGAAAGTCGTGCAACTGCGCGAGGATAGC
>ERZ778018.2055-NODE-2055-length-13908-cov-5.070310_pt1 | contig 13908 bp, 9 predicted proteins | sample MGYA00375748_ERZ778018 | MGnify/ENA primary metagenome ERZ778018 (study PRJEB29350, sample SAMN05509839) | bioreactor metagenome | biome: bioreactor; material: wastewater | place: South Africa: University of Cape Town | collected 2014-04-22 ... | reverse complement strand
GGCGGCTCGGCCCGCCCCGGCTTCGTCAGCCTGTTGCACGCCCTGGCGAAGCTCGCGGCCGCCGGAGTTCCATTCAAGCTCGAACGCCTCACGCGAGGCCGCTCCGACGCTCGGCTCGACCTCGCCGCCCTGCCGACGGGCGACGGCGAACCGCCGCTCAGCCCGTCGACCTGGATGGTCAACGGCAGCCGCGCCCGACCGCTGAACGCCCCCGAGCCTCGCCGACTCGGCCAGGCCGACCTCCAGCCCGAACCCCAAACCTCCGCGCCCAAGCCTGTCGTCTCTCTACCTCGGGTCGAAGCGATTATGAACCAGACTCCATCGCCCGCGCCATCGATCAACGGCAAGCACCACAAGCACGCCGCGCCGCCGCCCCCGCGCCCGGCCCCGACGCCGACGACGCTGACGACGCCGGCTTCGATTCCATCGAGCGCCTCCGAGCGCGTGATGGCCGCGTTCCAGGAGACGATGCGGACGTTCCTCGAAGTCCAGCAGGCGACGATGCTGGCTTACCTGAGCGGAAGCAAGGGAGCCGCGCCGACCTCGGCCCCGAAGACGGTCGCCGCGCCTCCCGCGCCGTCGTTCATGCCGCCGTCGCCGACCGTCGCTGAAAGCCGTCCACCAGACGTTCCTACCAATCCCGAGCCGATTCCGACTCCGAAGCCTACTCCGACTCCGATTCCGGCCGCCCCCGTCGTCGTCGAAGCGAGCCCAACGGCCGAGACCGAGTCGGCCGGCCCTGAGAACGTCGCCGCGAAGCTGCTTGAGATCGTTCGCGACCGCACCGGTTATCCGCTCGAAGTGCTTCAGCTCGGGCTCGACATCGAGGCCGATCTTGGAATCGACTCGATCAAGCGCGTCGAGATCCTCGGCAAGCTGCGCGACGCCTTCCCAGGGCTGGCCTCGGCGTCCGCCTCCGACCCGGAGACCATGGACGCGCTAACCCGCGCCGCGACGCTGGGGGCGATCGTCGATCGCGTCGAGAAGATGCTCGGCGGAACCGATGCGACGGCTGTCAAGACCCCGCCGGTCGCGCCTCCGCCCGCGCCGACGGCTGGGCCCCCGACGGCCGAGGAGTCCGACGCGTCGACCGAGGCCAGGCCGAGCGAGGGAATCCAGAGGCTGGCGATCGAAGCGGTCAATGCGCCGATGGCCGGTGACGAGAGCGGATTGGCGCCCGGCGCCACGGTGATGATCGTCGCCGACGATCGTGGGATCGCCCCGGCCCTGGCCGATCAGATCCGGATGAAGGGGCGCCGCGTCGCCCTGCTGGGCGATGGAGACGCCAGAATCGACTGGTCGTCGCCGGCGTCGGTCGAGGCTGCGTATCGAAGGGCCCGCCAGAACGACTCGATCGCGGGGATGGTCCACCTTCCGCCGGTTCGGTCGGAACGGAACTCCAAGCTCGACGCCGCGGTCTGGTTGGATCGAATGGCCGCCGAGACGCGCGGCCTGTTCGTGCTCGCCAAGGCCGCGGCCGGCGATCTCGACCGCGCTTCGCGACACGGCGGCGCGGCCTTGATCGCGGCGACCGCGATGGGGGGCGCGTTCGCCAGCGAGCGCGGGGCGTCGGCCGACTTCTTCCCCGGCCACGGCGCCGTCGCCGCGCTTCTGAAAACGCTGGCCCGCGAGTGGCCCCGCGTGCGGACCCGCGTCGTCGACTTCGACCCGGCCGCTCCACCGACGACGGTGGCGGATCGACTCTTCGCGGAGCTTTGGTTCGATGACAAATGGCCGGAAGTCGGCTACCTGGGCGACCGCCGAATCCGCCTCAAGACGGTCGCCTCGCCGTTGCCGCGAGACCCGGGCGACTTCCACCTGAGCCCGGGCGAACCGGTCTGGATCACCGGGGGCGCGCGGGGGATCACCGCGTTGGCGGCGGCCGAACTGGCGAGGCGATGGCGGCCGACGCTGCTCCTGATGGGCACGTCGCCCCTGACCGGCGACGTCGACGACCCGCGGCTCGACGCGATCGCGCACCCGGCCCATCTCAAGACGGCCCTGTATGAGAAACTGCGGCGGAACGGTCAGGACTCCGGCCCCGCGAAGATCGAACAAGCCTATCAGGCGCTCCGTAAGGCGCGCGAAGCCCGAGCGAACATCGCCGAGCTTCAAGCGTTGGGAGGACGCGTCGAATACGCTCCGATCGACATTCGCGACGAGGCAGGGCTTGAGCGCGTGACCTCCGACTGGCGAACGCGGTTCGGCGATCCCGTGGGGCTGATCCACGGCGCCGGCCTGATCCAGGACAAGCTGGCGCGCGACAAGACCATCGACTCCTACGACCGCGTCTTCGGTCCCAAGGTTCACGGCGCGCTCAACCTCGCGCGGCTCGTCAATCCGGAGGCGCTCCGATTCGCGGTCTTCTTCACGTCGATCGCCGGCCGGTTCGGCAATCGGGGTCAGTCCGACTATGCGGCGGCCAACGACTTCCTCAACAAGCTGGCCGTGTGGCTCGACCACCGATGGCCCGGGCGCGTCGTCGCGACGAACTGGGGGCCGTGGTCGAGCGTCGGCATGGTCTCCGAACTTGAGTCGGTGCTGGGCGAGCGCGGCCTGGGGATGATCGAGCCCAGGTCCGGGGTCGCCGCTCTCATGAACGAGTTGACGCACGGCCGCAAGGGGGACGTCGAATTGGTGCTCGCAAACCAGCTCGGCGGCCTCGACGCGCCGCTGAAGCGGGCGGCCCCCCGCGCGGAGGTCTTGCGATGAACCGAAGACGGACGCACGACGTCGCCATCGTGGGCATGGGCTGCCGGTTCTTGGACGCCGCCGATCTCTTTGCGTACTGGGCCGAAGTCCTGGCCAACCGCGAAGCGACCGGCGATCGCGTCGAGCCCGCGCTCCCGGCCGTCGGCGACGTCGTCGCATCGGCCCTGGCCGACGCCGGCCTGAGCGCCGATCGCCCGGCCGAGGACCGCTTCGCGGTGCTCGTCAGCACGGCGCGCGGCTGCGATCATGCGACGATCCAGAGAGAGATCGACCGATTGGACTGGAAGGAAGTCGACGTCCTCGCAGACGCCCGAGTCGCGCCGATCGGCGCGATCGACCTGGCGATCCGCGCGCTCGGCGCGCGGCGAGCCGACCATGCCGCGGCCGTCGAGGTCAAGGCGGACGGCGGCGTCGGCGTGATCGTGCTCAAGCGACTGGCCGACGCGGAACGCGCCGGCGACCGCGTTTACGCGATCATCAAGGGAATCGGCGTCGTGGACAGGGTCGGCGGCCCAGCGAGCCGGTGCGCCCGGGCGATCCGCCGCGCCTGCCGCGTCGCCCGAGTGAAGCCCGAGACCGTGGGATTGATCGAGGCGCGCGGCCTGCCCGCCGAGCTGCGGGCGGTCCGGGCTGTCTTTCCGGCCGCCGGCGGCGGTCGCGTGCTGAGCGCGGCGTCCTCCATGGGGATGGACGGGGTGATCAAGGCGGCGTTATCCCTGCATCATCGCATCGCGCCGCCGACCCGTCCCGACGACCGGCCGGCGACGCTCCAGCCGACCGACGGCTTCGAGACGCTCGCCGAATGGCGCCCCTGGATCCACGGCGACAGCGACGCGCCCCGACGCGCGGGAATCCAACTCTCCGACCGCGATGGTTCTTGCGCCCACGTCGTACTCGAGGAACACGCCGGGTCGGCCGATCGGATCACGCCCGGGGCGTTGCTCGACTGGGATTGCGAAGCCTTCCTGCTGGCGGCCGACGATCGCATCGCGCTGGCGGATCGCGTGGTTCGCCTGCGCGAGCGGCTGCGACGGTTGGGCCGCGACCACGTCGACCTGAAGGACCTCGCGCACTCGCTGAACACCGGCCGCGACCCCAGGGCCGGCAAGGTCCGCATCGGTCTGGTCGCGGGCTCGTTCGACGAGCTGGTCAAGCATCTGGAGACGATCGAGCCGTGCCTCCGCAACGCCTCGTGCCAGCGGGTCCGCGACGCCCGCGGGCTTTACTTCTGGCACGATCCGCCGGGGCGAGAGAACGACCGGACGCTGGCTTTTTTGTTTCCCGGCGAAGGTTCGCAGTATCCCGGGATGCTCGCGGACCTCTGCCCGCACTTTCCCGAGCTGCGCGCGGTGCTCGACACGGCGGATCGGATCGCCCGCGAATCGGGCGAGGCCGTGCCGCCGAGCCGTCACCTGTTCGGCGCGTCGACCTCGCCCGACGCGCTGTGGGCGACCGACACGGCGGTCTCGGCCGTGCTGTCGTCGCAGTGGGGGATGTTCCAGGTGCTTTCGCGCCTGGGGCTGCGGCCCCACGCCGTCGTCGGTCACAGCAGCGGCGAGCTTCACGCCCTGGGAGCGGCGGGCGTGCTCGACGCCGAGCGGTCGCTGGAATCGTCGCTGAGCCGGCTGTCGGCCGTCTTCCGCCGGTTCGAAGCCGATGGGAAGATCCCGCACGCCCGCCTGACCGCGGTCGGAGTCGACCGGGCGAAGGCCGAGGAAGTCTGCCGGGCGCACGGCGGAACCGTGGTCGTGGCCATCGACAACTGCCCGCATCAAGTGGTCCTCGCCGGCCCTCCCGACGCGACCGAGCGGGTCGTCGCCGAGCTGCGGACGGCGGGCGCGATGTGCGAAGACCTGCCGTTCTCTCGCGCCTATCACACGCCGGCCTTCTCGGCCGTTCTTGAACCCCTCGAAGCGTTCTATGCGGGCCTCGACTTCCATCGGCCGAAGGCTCGGATCTACTCGTGCTCGAACGCCGAGGCCATGCCCGACGACCCCGGCGCGATCCGCCGCCTCGCGGCCGCCCAGTGGACCCGGACGGTGGCCTTCCGCGAGACCGTCGAGACCATGTACCGCGACGGCCTCCGCGTATTCGTCGACGTCGGCGCCCGCGGCAACCTCTGCGGCTACGTCGAGGACGTGCTCCGAGGCAAGCCGGTCTTCGCCGTCGCCGCCAACCTGGCTCGACGATCAGGCACGAAGCAGCTCAACCACCTGGTCGCCTCCCTGTTCGCGCAGGGCATGTCGCTCGATCCGACCTACCTCTACGCCCGCCGACGCCCCCGGCTCATCGACCTCGACGCCGAGCCGAAACCGCCCGCCGTCGAGCATAGCAGCGCCGAACGCAACGGCCGACTCGCCCCCGGGACGGCCGACCTCGCCGTGAACCGCCTGGTTCTCGATTCGAAGCCATACGCCGCCGCCACCTACGAAAACGGCAACGGACATGGCAACGGCAACGGACATGGCCGGATCCCGCTCGTGGAATTCGGTTCGAATCCCGACGCGGCTTGCGTGGTCGAGTCGCCGCGAATGGAACTCGCCGCCGCGCCCGCTCCGATGGAGATGAACGCGCTCCTTGACGATGATGCAATGGTCGGCTACCTGAACACGATGACCGCGTTCTTGAAGATCCAGGGGGAGGTGATGGCCGCCTACCTCCAATCGACGAACGCCGAACGCCGGACCGAGGACGAACCGCGAATCGAGCCGGATGCGATCGACGCCTTCCCCGCGCCGGGCCCCTGGGCGGGCGCGATCGTGGCGGGGGAGCCGGGCCGATGGGTCGACACGGAATTTCCTCTCGATGCATCCGACGACCCGATCGCCGCGCAACACGCGCTGGGCGGTCAGCGGATTTCCAAGCTGGAACCGGATCGGAAGGGGCTGCCGGTCCTGCCCTTCTTCGTCATGGCCGAGATGGTGGCCCAGGTGGGAAGCCTGATCGCGCCTCCCGGACTGGTCCTCGAAGGGTTGGAGGACGTCCAGGCGCACAAATGGGTCGGCTACGAACCCGGCTCCTTACTCGCGATGCATGGGGAGAGCGACGCCGACGACCCGGCGCGGATTCGGGTGTCGCTTCGACATCGTGGCCGATCGGCCTCCGCCGACCTCGGCGGCGGCCTGCTGGTGTTCGAGGGGGTGGCTCGGTTTGCGGAACGACCGCGTCCGCCGGTAGCGCCCAGGCCCTTGCATCTGAGCGCCCCCAGGCCGTGCCGGTTCACCGCCGCAAGCATCTACGACGAGCAATGGCTGTTCCACGGTCCCGCAATGCAGCCGATCACCGCGATTGGGTCGACGGGGATGGAAGGGATCAGCGGGACGCTCACCGTCCGTCCGCCCGACGAACTGCTCCGGCCGGGGTCGTCGTTGCAATTGCATACGGATGCGGTCGTGCTCGACGGCTTCACGCAGATTCTGGGGGGCTGGGGGCTCGACGTCTTCGCGGAAGGCGACGTAATCTTCCCCGTGCGCATGGGAAGCCTGACGATCCACGGCGATCGGCCGGAAGTGGGCGCGGCGGTCGAGTGTCGCATCCGCATCCTGGAGATCGAAGAGCGACGCGTGCGGGTCGAGGCCGAGCTGATCCGGCCCGACGGCGGCGTCTGGGTCCGAATCGACGACTGGCGGGACTGGCGGTTCTACTGGCCCGGGTGCTACCGAGACGTTCTTCGCGCGCCCGACGCGTTCCTGATCGGCGAGCCGCTGCCGTTGAAGGACGTGGCGCCGCACGACGCGTCCGCGGTCTGGGTCGCTCCGCCGATCGACATGGGAAGGCCCGTGTGGCGCGACGTGCTGGAGCGCGTGCAACTCTCTCCCGGCGAGCAGGCAGAGAGCCGGGCTTCGGGCTCGGAACTCCGACGCACGCATCTGCTCTGGGGGCGCGCCGCCGCCAAGGAAGCCGTGCGGCGGATCTGGCTGGAGCAGGGGGGATCGCCGCGCTTTCCGGCCGACCTCGCCGTGACCTCCGACCTCGACGGCCGACCACGGTTCCACGATCTGGCCCGCCCCGATCTCGACGATCCCCCGGCGGTCTCGATCGCCCACGCCGAGGGGGTCGCCGTCGCCCTGGCGTCCCGACGGCCCGACGCGCGCCCGGGGGTCGACGTCGTCGCGATCACGGAGGACGACCGATCCGTCGGCCTCACCCCTCACGAGCGGACGCTGCTCGCGCGGGTCGCGACGGCGGACGCCCCGGAATGGGTCGCGCGCCTGACGGCGGCCAGACAAGCGGCGGCCAAGTCCGTCGGCCTCGGTCCGGCGGCCGCGCCGGGCCGGATCGAGGCGAGGCGGGTCGACCCTGGCACTGGCGTGGTCCACGTCCGCGTCCTGGACGTTGGCGAATTGATCGTCCACACGAACCGAAGAAACCGCCACGCCTGGGCGTGGACATTGGGAGCAGAGGTATAATCACGTTATGAGTACAGCGACAGACGAGAACGAACTGCTCGACGAGCTGCGCCAGGTGTTTCGCGACGGCCTGGGCGTCGAGCCCGTCGACCCGATCACGCCGGCGACGCGATTCTTCGCCGACCTCGGCCTCGCGTCGATCGACGCGGTGGTCCTCGGCGAGGAGCTTCAAAAGCGCTACGGCCGGACCTTGCCGTTCAGCGGCCTGCTCGCGGAGCTGGGGGGCCGCGCCGAACGCGACCTCACCATCGGCGAACTGGTCGCCTTCCTGCAACGAACCCTGTGATTCGATCCGCGTCGATCGGTCATCCGAATTCTTCCTCGGTGTGTGGACACGCTCATGCCTCGAATGAAGGCCAACGGCCTGAATTTCCACGTCCAGCAGTCGGGCGACGGCCCCGACGTGGTCTTGATCCACGGCCTGACCGGCGATCTGTCGATCTGGTTCCTGGCGCGGACGCTGGCGACGCTGGCCGAGAGCTTCCGGGTGACGGCCTACGACCTTCGCGGCCACGGCTACAGCGACGCGCCGGAGACCGGCTACACGTCGCTCGACCACGCGGGCGACCTGCTCGCAGTGCTCGACGAGCTGGACGTCCGCAAGGCGCGGCTGGTCGGCCACAGCTTCGGCGCGGTGATCGCCATGCACGCGGCGGTCCTCGCTCCCGAACGGGTCGAGGCGCTGGTGCTCTCCGACCCCTATTTCCCCTCGCTGCGGCACCTGGAAGACCTCAGCCGGTGGGGGCACTGGCAGAATTTCCGCAAGGAGGCCGAGGACGCGGGGGTCTCGCTTTCGGCCGACACCTGGTACGACCTGACGAACTTCTTCGATCAGGTGCTCCATCTCGACGACCAGAAGCTGCTGGCCTTCCGCCAGGCCGTCGGCCTGCCGGGACTCAATCGCGTGCTCCGGCTGGCGAAGACGACCTGCGGCCGCGATTCCAAGCTCGACGGCGGCCTCTCGGCCGAGATGATCGACGAGGTCTCCGTCCCTTGCCTGGCGCTTTACGGCGAGTATTCGCCGTTTCTGTCGACGGCCGACTATCTCGTCCAGCACCTGCCTCGGTGCGAGGGAAGACGAATCCCCGACGCCCAGCATCGGGCGCCCGAGGAAAACCCCCGGGCCTTCAACGCCGAGGTCCTCGCCTTCCTTGAGAGTCTTCAGCCGGCCGAACGGCAGAAGGTCCGTTCATGACCGCCTCCGCCTCGTCCGTCGTCCTGATCACCGGCGCCGCCAACGGGATCGGCCGCGCGACCGCGCTCGAGCTGGCGCGACGCAGCGTGCCGCTGGGCTTGCTCGACCTCGACGCTCAAAGCCTGGAGTCGCTGCGCGACGAGTTGACGAAGCTCAACGCCCGGTTCTCGATCCAGATCGCCGACGTCACCCAGCGCGAGCCGCTTCGCGAGGCGGTCGCGGCGATCGAGTCCGAGATCGGACCGATCGACGTGTTGGTCGCCTGCGCGGGGTTCGGTCGGCTGACGCTCGTGCCCGACCTGGCGATCGACGTCCTTCGAAAGACGTTCGACGTCAACCTGTTCGGCGTGGCGGAATCGATCGAGGCCGTCCTGCCCGGCATGATCGTCCGAGGCCGAGGCCATCTGGTGGGCGTCGCCAGTCTGGCGGGTTATCGCGGCTTCCCCTGGATGATCTCGTATTCGGCTTCCAAGGCCGGATTGATCGCCTACCTCGAAGCGCTGCGCCCCGGCCTGGCGCGTCGAGGGATCACCGTCACGACGGTCTGCCCCGGCTTCGTCCGCACGGCGATGAGCACCGGCGTCCCCTACAAGCGAAAGATGACCATGATGGAGCCCGAAGCCGCGGGCAAGCACCTGGCGCGCGCGGTCCTTCGCAGGCCGCGGAACTGCGTCTTTCCGTTCTCAATGCGGATCGGCCTGGCCATGCTCAGGGTCACGCCCGACTTCCTGTTCGACTGGATGATGCGGAAGGCCGGCCCCGAGGCCCTGACGATCGAATTCTGAGCGTTCGCATCAACGCCCGAGGACCCTTCGATGCCCGCGACGAGTCAACAAGCCCCCGCCTCGCTCGCCGACCTCGCGGTCTGCCTGGCTTGCCGCGCGCCCCTCTCGGGCCGAGACGAGTGCGCCGCTTGCGGACGTTCGCACCCGATCCGCGATCGGATCGTGGAGGCGATCGGCCCGCTGCAAGGGCGGAATCGAATCAACGCGGCGTTCTACGACGGCCCCGGCTGGACCCGGTTCCGCAAGTGGGAGCGGCTCTTCCTGACGCTGCAAGGGGGCGCGCGGCGGGCTCGCATGCAAATCCTCAAGCACGTCCTGACGGTCGACGGGCCCGACGCCCGGGCGCTTGAGGTCGGCGTCGGCGACGGCGAGAACCTCGCGTTCCTGCCGGCGTCGTGGGACGTTTACGGAGTCGACGTCGCGCGGACTCAGCTCGTCGCCTGCCAGGACCGCCACCCCCGCATGAAAGGCCGTCTAGCCTGGGCCGAGGCGGAGGCGCTGCCGTTCGACGACGAGACCTTCGACGTCTGCTACACGATCGGCGGCTTCAACTATTACAACGACCACGTCGCGACCCTCAACGAGATGCGACGGGTTACGAAGCGCGGCGGCCCGGTGGTCGTGGCTGATGAGACGCCCAGGCTGAACCGCGCGGGGATCGGCCATCTGATCGGCGTCCCGGCGATCGACGCCTGCTGGCTTCGCGGCCTCGGACTCGACCGCGCGTTCGTCGACATGGTTTTGCAGTACGACCTCGACCCGGAAGCCGTGGCGCGCGCGACGTGGCCGACGGCGACCAGCCGCAAGATCTGGAGCCGACTCGGCTATTGCCTGGTTCATCCGGGCGTCGAGCCGCGGACGTGAGTAAAGATCGGAACATACAAAGGAACCTGGACATGGCGACGGCTTCGATGCAAAGCCAGGCGGCGAATCCCTGGTCGGGCGATCTGCGGGCGTTTCGGTGCCCGTCGTGCTCGGGCGGTCTGGCGGCTCTCGGCGACGGCCTGTCGTGCGCCGGCTGCGGCACGCCTTATCCCGTCAAGGACGACGTCCTGATCGTCAAGGCGTGGAGCGACGAGAACAACCGCGTCGCCCAGGACTTCTACGACAGCCCGCTCTGGCCCCGGTTCCGGTTCTGGGAGAGGTTCACCTGGTTGTGCAACGGCGGCGAGAAGCGGGCGCGCAACCAGGTCCTCAAGCATCTGCCGGCCCGGCCCGGCCTGAAGCTGCTCGACGTGGCGGTGGGGGACGGCGTGTACCTGCCCTGGATGCCCGACGACTGGGAGGTGGTGGGGGTCGACGTCTCGTGGTCGCAGCTTTCCGCCTGCCGGCCCCGCGTCGGCGCCAGGTCGGTCCGTCTGATCCAGGGCGAGGCCGAGAACCTGCCGGTCCACGACGCCCAGTTCGACGCCGTCCTCAGCATCGGCGCGTTCAACTACTTCAACGACCCCGAGGGCTCGCTCCACGAGATGGTCCGCGCGACCCGGCCCGGCGGCGTGGTCGTGATCTCCGACGAGCTGCCCAACCTGACCGACCGGATGATCGGCCATAAGCTCGGCGTCCCGGCGGTCGACCGCTGGATCGTCTCGCGATTGATGCACCTGGGCGACCCGTTCACCGACATGGTCGAACGGCATCGCGACCTCGACGTCCGCGCGATCGCCGACCGCGTGCTGCCCGGCTTCGAGTACCACGAGGTCTGGCGCGGCGTGGGCTACGTCCTGGTCGGCCGCGTCCCCGGCTGATCGATCGGGCCGGCGGGACATTCATTTGAACTGACTTTCCTATCTTCACATGCGCTTTATTACACTAATCCTCCGCAACCTGTTCCGCCGCCGGACCCGGACGCTGTTGACGGCGGCCGGGCTGGCCGTGGCGATCGCGGCCGTGCTCGACCTGGTCGGCGTCTCCTGGAACTTCGAGCGCGCGTTCAGCTCGCTTTACCAGGGCAAGGGGATCGACCTCGTGGTGGTCCGCGCGGGGCTCACGAATCAACTTTCGAGCACGCTCGACCAGAAGCTCGGCGACCGCATCCGAGCGATCGACGGCGTGGCGAAGGTCGCCCCCTCGCTCATGGACGTCGTCGGCTTTGAACAGGCGAACCTCGTCAGCGTGCTGGTCAACGGCTGGGAGAGCGGCAGCCTGCTGTTCAGCGGCTCGCGCGTCCTCGAAGGACGAGCGTTCCGGCCCGACGAGACGAACGTCGCCATGCTCGGCCGCGTACTGGCCCTGAACCTGGGCAAGAAGGTCGGCGACACGGTCGACGTCGCGGGCGAGCCGCTGCGAGTGATCGGCGTTTACGAGAGCGACAGCCTGTTCGAGACCGGCGCGATGATCGTACCCATGGCGTCGCTTCAGCACATGATGGGACGCGAAGGGCAGGTCACGGGGTTCGTGGTCCAGGCTCGATCGTCGACCGCCGCCGACGTGTCGGCCTTGCGGGCCCGGATCGAGGCGGCGATCTCAGGCGTCGCGGCGACTCCGGCGCGCGACCAGATCGACCACGACGTCCAGCTCCAGCTCGTGCGGGTGATGACCACCGCCACCACGGCCCTGGCGGTCCTGCTGGGATCGGTGGGGATGCTCAACACCATGGTCATGACGGTCTTCGAACGAACGCAGGAGATCGGCGTCCTCCGCGCGCTGGGCTGGAAGCGCCGGCGCGTCCTGGCGATGATCCTGGGAGAGGCGGTCTGCCTCGGCCTGCTGGGGGCGGTCATGGGGATGGTCCTCGCCCTGATCGGCATGCACGGCATCATGTTGATACCGACGGCGCGCGGGTTCATCGAGCCCACCGTGCCGCCGCCGGTCCTGGCGTTCGGCCTGATCATCGGCCTGGCGCTCAGCGTCCTCGGCGGCGTTTATCCGGCGGTCCGCGCCGCCGCCCTCGACCCCAGCGAGGCGATCCGCCATGAGTGACGTCCACCCGAGCCCGGCGGCCGTCCCCGTGCTCCGCGGCGAACGCCTGAGCAAGCGCTACCCGGACGGCAAGGTCGAAGCCCTGCGCGGGGTCTCGATCCACGTGAACGACGGCGAGTCGGTGGCCGTCGTGGGGCCCAGCGGGTGCGGCAAGACGTCGTTGCTCCATCTGCTCGGCGGGCTCGACAAGCCCACCGAAGGGGAGGTGTTCTTCCGAGGGACGCCGCTCGCGAAGCTCGACGGCGACCGCTACCGCGCCCTTGAGATCGGCTTCGTCTTCCAGTCGTTCCATCTGCTCGCGACGCTCTCAGCCGTCGAGAACATCCAGGTGCCGATGTTCGAGACCCCCCGGCCCCCCCGCGAACGGGCGAGCCGGGCCGAAGCGCTGATCGAGCAGGTCGGCCTGGCGCATCGGCGGAACCATCGGCCGAACAAGCTGTCGGTCGGCGAGCGCCAGCGGATCGCGATCGCCCGCGCCCTCGCCAACGAACCCAGCGTGCTCCTGGCCGACGAACCGACCGGCAACCTCGACAGCCGCAATCAGGACGAGATCCTCAAGCTGCTCGAAGACCTGCGTCAGAGCCGCGGCTTGACCCTGGTGACCGTGACCCACAGCCCCGACGTCGCCGCCGCGGCCGGTAGGGTCGTGCGGATGCGCGACGGGTTGATCGTCGACTCGTAAATCACATTTTATGCGAACATGCTTTCGTGAGGCCGCCGGCAGATCACGAACGTCGTGCACTTCGACAGGTCTTTCAGCCGGGTGGCGCCGACGTAGGCGCAGGCGCTGCGGACGCCTCCGGTGATCTCCTGGATCGTCTCCTTGACCGGCCCCTTGTAGGGGACGGAGACGGCTCGGCCCTCGCAGGCCCGATAATCCCTGCGGCCGCCGGCGTACTTGTCGAGCGCCGCGCGGCTCGACATGCCGTAGAACGTCAAGGAGACGCGGCGGCCGTCCTCCTCGACCCACTCCCCCTCGCACTCGTCGTGGCCGGCGAGCATTCCGCCGAGCATGACGAAGTCGGCGCCGGCCGCGAACGCCTTGACGACGTCGCCGGGATGCCGGCACCCGCCGTCGGCGCACACATGACCGCGCAGGCCGTGAGCGGCGTCGGCGCACTCGATGATCGCCGAGAGTTGCGGATAGCCGACCCCGGTGATCCGCCGGGTCGTGCAGACGCTCCCCGGTCCGATCCCGATCTTCACGACGTCGGCCGCGCCCGAGATCAACAGCTCCTGGACCATGTCGGGCGTCGCCACGTTCCCGGCCATGATCGTCAGGCCGGGGAAGGCGTCGCGAATCCGCTTGACGTGCTCGACGAAGTACTTGGTGTAGCCGTTCGCCGCGTCGACGCACACCAGCCGGACTCCCGTCCTGGCCTTCACGGCGCGGAGCTTGTCGAACTCTTCTTCCTGAAGCCCCACCGTGAGGAAGGCGCTGGCGCAGCGGGCCTCGTCACTGAAAAAGCGGATCAATTGATCCTCGGAGTAATACTTATGCAGACAAGTCAGCATCTCCGGCCCGAGCGCCTCGGCCATGGCGATCGTTCCGACGGTGTCCATGTTCGACGCGACGATGGGGACGCCGTCCCACACTCCCCCGCTGTTGAGGAACCGATACGAGCGGCTGAGGACGATCGACGACCGACTCGGCGCCTCGGAGCGCTTGGGGCGGATCAGCACGTCGTCGAAATCGAGCTTGGGATCGTTGTCGATGCGCATGAACGGGGCGTCTCCATCGCGAACGGGAAGCCGGCCCGGACGATCACGAACCTTCCCACAGATCCAGGAGCAAGAGCAGCGAGACGGTCCCGTCGATGATCGGCTCGTTGGTGGAGAAGTCCGCGTATTCGTCGTGATAGACGGCCGCGTCCGATTGAAAGCGGGC
>ERZ778018.2049-NODE-2049-length-13941-cov-4.948509_pt1 | contig 13941 bp, 12 predicted proteins | sample MGYA00375748_ERZ778018 | MGnify/ENA primary metagenome ERZ778018 (study PRJEB29350, sample SAMN05509839) | bioreactor metagenome | biome: bioreactor; material: wastewater | place: South Africa: University of Cape Town | collected 2014-04-22 ... | reverse complement strand
GTACCTGATGACACGGAGGGTCTTGCGGCTGAGGCGGTCGAACCGGTTCAGATCCTTGGCGAACAGTATCGCCCCCAAATTCGTGATGTCGTAGATGGCCCCCGGCCTGCGGACGATCAGCTTCTCCTCGGCGAGCCGGGCAAGGATGCCCGCCTGGTTCGAGGGTAGCGGGATCTTGAGCAGGTCGAACGCCCCCGAGAAGTCCAGAAGCGCCAGCACCTCGGGGGCTGCGACATCCGCCTTGGCGATCCCGACCTCGAAAGGCGTGCTGGCGAACGACGCCCAGAGCGCCGCTTCCTTGGTTGGTACGTCCCGGAGCCTCTTCTTGACGCTGCCGACCCGGATGTAAGCTTCGCCGCCGAAGCGGATCGGGGCGTGGGTCGCACAAGGCACCTCGAAGATCACGACGGGCTTGCCCTTGTGGGAGAACTCGTGGATCTGAAAGTTGACCGAGGGTTCGAGCGACCGCATCAGCCAGTTTTCGAGCGGTTCGTTCCCCTTCTTCGCCCTTCGAGGCTTGAACGTGGTGCCCGGCGCCTTGTGCGTGTCGTCCTCGACCCCCCAGACGATGTAGGCGGTCGCTCGATGCAGCAACGCCGCCGAGTTCGCCAGGGCGGACAGGTACTCGCCGATCTCCTGCGGGTTGTCGTTGTTGTGCTTGAACTCGACCCACTCCGTCTCGTGCGGCAGAGCGAGAAGCTCGATCAAGAGGGCGGAGAGTTGGGCGTCGGTCATGAAATATCCTTCGTGGCTCGATGCCCCGACAAGGCCAAGCCTTCGCAGTTCGACTCCGAAGCTTCCGGCCCGAACTCCGAAGGTTTCGCCTCGAACTTCGAAGATAGTCCGCCCGGCTGATACCGAGGAATCTCCATCCAACAGATGCGTTGCCGCCCGAGGGGCTCGTTCGAGAAGGCGCAGATCGTCTCCAGCAACGACTTCCCCACGTCTGAGGCTGTCTTGGCCTCGACCGAGACGTGTTCGTCGAGTTCATCGAGTTCCGAAAGCAACTCGGCGGCTGTTTTCACGCTGAACCACTCCAGGCTTCCGCATCGATCGATCGAGTCTATGGTGACCAACCCGAATCTCCACAGGCCCCCTCAACCGAGTGGATTCCCCCGTTTCTTGAACTGCTTCACAGCAGCCGTGAACTCACGGTCGAGTTGAGGCTGATCCCAGTTCGACGGATACATCATGCTCATCATGCCAAGGAACGCCCGCTGATCGTCGGGCGGCTTGTTCATGAGGTAGGTCAAGAAGGTGTAGATCTTGTTGGCGACCTCCTGGTTGAATGCTTTCATCTCGGCGTCATCCAGCTTCCCCTGGGAGTGATAGTCCTCGATGATCGTGTTACGAACGCAATTTGCGGCCATCAGTAAGGCGAGGCTTTTGAGTTCGGCGGTGGACATCGGCTTGATTCCGGGTCGTTGGAAGCGGGGCTTGCGCCTGATGCGGCGCCCACCGCATGTGAACATGAAAATAGGAATCGGTGTTAAGGACCGGCTCGATGACCTCGCATCGCCCGTTCCAGATCCTCTCGTGCTCTCTTGAGGAAGTGGGCAGGACCGCCTACGGGTCGTCCCGCCTGTTCCCAAAGCTCACTTGCCAGCTTCTCCGCCCGTTCCCGGATCAGTCGGGCCTTGCGGTCGTCCTCCTTCTCCAACGCCCCGATCCCGACTCCCTGACGCCGCAGGGAATCGAGCACGTCGGGCGTTATCTGGTGGTGGGAACAGTAGTGCTTAAACCAACGGTCGATCCAGACACCGACGTTGACGATGTGATCGCCCGAGTCCCGGAGCGACCAGAGGAAGAGGCTGAACAGAACGCCGAGATCGCCCCCGACCTCGTTCAGGCACTCGGCGAACTGTCGCTCTCGGCGCTCGTCGGGCTGGTGGGCGTACCGGGTGTAGAGGAACACGTCGATCAGCCGCTTGGTCGTGAAGGTGAACCCCCAGCCTCGGAACATCACGAGATCGGGCGGCGAGTCCAGATGCTTACGATACACTTCGGCGAAACCAGCGACCTGTCGAGCGTGGGGGTGGTCGCCCAGCACTCGCACGAATAGGGTGGCGGCCTTCTCGACGTTAGCCGGCTCATTCTTCATGGAGAGGCGGCGATGGATCGTGACCGTCGATCGAATCTCGTCGTCGGTCAGCGTCGTCTTGAACGAGTACTTCTTGCGGCCGTCCGAATTCCATTCACCCGACACATGGAGTTCTCCCGGCCCTTCCTTCAGGAGTGCCGATTCGGCAAGCTCCCGGTAGTCCCGGAGGAAATAAGCGAACAGCCATACCTCTTCGTCCGTGAGCGAGACCTCGGCGACGGGGAGGGGCGGCGGCGGTTCGGGCTCGGGGAATCCTTCCGGCTTCAGGTGGCTCCAGAATTCGTGCTGCTTGATCTCGGCCCCGGCCTCGTCCTCGAAGTAATCAATAAGCCCGAAACCCTTGATACTCGCCGCTCGCTCGGCACGCTTCAGATCGGCGGGAGACTCTTCCCGGAAGAGGTGGCGGAACTTCAGGATCTCTCGCTTCGAGCGGCTGGAACCGATCTCGAAGATCAGTTCCACCGCCGCACGTTCAACCGGAGGCAACATCTCGGTATCGAGGAAGAGGTTGCGATTCTTGAACGTCTTTTCGATCCGATCCAAATACCGAATCCCCCAGAACAGCATCATGGAGCCACCTCCATGGGCACGACGAGCTTGCCGGTCACGGTGGCGGAGATCAGGGTTCGGCGATATTCCAAGAGTCGGTTGATCTGAGTCGAGATCGTCCGTTCCAGGTCGCCCATCCTGAGAAGCTCATGGTCGATAAACTCGTTGATGCACCGCTGTTCTTCGATGGAGGGGAAGGCGAAAACCATGTTCGCCACGACTTCGTTCGAGATGTTCTTCATCGACGAACTCGCCCCCGTCGCATCCCTCTCAATCTGAAGCCGTGCGGCCCGTGACCGGAGCAAGTGAACGCTGTATGAGGACAGCAACATTGACTGGTTGAAGTCGAGGCGGTACAGCTTGTCACAGAGGAGAATCTGGCCCTGCGTCTGGTGAACCATCCCCACTGCGCCGACGAGATCAACCGTGTTCGAGCGGGACATCAAGACATCGCCGATCCGAACTTCGAGATCCGGCAGGGGGTCGAGTTCGGGAGGTAGAGCCTTATTCTCGGATTCGTCGAAGACCCCGGAATTCATGCAACCGACCTTAAGAACGCCCCATTCGCCCGGCTCGGCCTTCCTGCTCTCGCATTGAGGGCTCCAGCCTTGCCCGATTGAGCGGAGCCGCCACCTCAGCCGCTCGACGGGCCAGTGGGCTGGAACCTCCCCGAGCCAGGGAAAGCCCGAATCCTTCATGGGCACGTCGGGATCGAGGCCCTTGGTGACGGCCTCGCTGATGAGGGCCTGTCGCTTCTCGTGCAGCAGGTCGATCATCCTCCGCTTCCCGGCGATCAGGGCGTCGATCTCGGCCGTCTTGAGGTCGAGGTAGTCGGCGATGGCTCGCTGTTCTTCGATCGGCGGCAACAGGAGGCCGAACTTCCGCAGGTCGGCTTGGAAGAGGTGCGGGACGCCCATCCCATCCTTCATGCGTTGGATCGTCGATTGGCACGTATGAGATTGGAAGTAGTAGTACAGATAGACTGATTGACATTGGGGTCGAGGCCGGAGGACGGCGATCGAGCTGTTGACGGTCGAGGGTCTGGGAAGTTGCCGGACTACATTGCAGATACCAAGCGTTGAACCATCCTTGGCCACGAGCACATCGCCTGCCTGAAGCATGATCTCTGGGCTTTCGAGGTAGCGGTGCTCCGTGATGTAGTTCACGACTTCAAAGTCGATGTCACAGCCCTTGATATTCGGGGTCGAGAGGAAAACATAGCCGTCTTCGTTCTCGATGTATTCCTCTGCTTTCAACCCTTTCCATCCGAGACGAGCTTTGACAGTCGCTACAAAGCCGAGCTTGGATGTCTTCCAGGTAGATGGAATCAATCCGATCCATTCGATATTGCTTTCGATCTGACCGTTCGCCCTCACGCCATCACCCCCTTGAGCATCGACTGGATTTCGTCCTCAAGCTGGGCGATCTCGGCCTCGATCACCTTCAGCGGCCTCAGCGGCGTGTACTTGTAGAAGTGGCGGGCGAAGGGGATCTCGTAGCCCTTCCGGGTCTTACTCTCATCGATCCAGGCGTCGGGGACGTGGGGTCTCACTTCCCGGTCGAAGTAGGCGTGGATGTCGTCCTTGAGCGGAACGTTCTCGTAGTCCCGTAACTCGGGGTCGGGCTCGGGGTTTCCCTTGGCGTCGGTGCAAATGTCGGCCGTCTCGTCCCGCTCGGACAGGGCGTCGAGGAGCACTTTCCAGAATGGGGAGGGGAACTTGACGAATCCCTTGAACAGCTTCTCCAACACCTTGCGGAATTCGGGCCGGTTGCGATAGATGCGTGTGCCGTCCATGTCGTCGAGCAGGACGAGGATGTCCCGCTGGATCTTCCGGCCCGTCTCGATCTCGGCGTCACGCTCCTTGCCGGGCTTCTTCTTGCTGGAGGCGATGTTCTGGAAAGCCTTGGTGGCTTTCAGCCGCTCGATCCGTTCGGGGGCGAAGCCGAAGTTGAGCCGCAAGGGACGCTCGACGGTGATCCGCCAGTAGCCGAAGTCCTCGTTGTCGAAGACCTTCGAGGACTCGGACTCCTCGAAGTCGCCGAAAATTTCGCTGATCCGGTGGATCTGATCCTCGCTGATCTCGTTCCGCTTGTTGCCCAGGCTCTTCCGCATCTTCACGAAAAGGCTCGTGGCATCGATCAGTTGGACCTTGCCCTTACGCTGGGAGGGCTTGCGGTTGGTGACGACCCAGACGTAGGTGGCGATGCCGGTGTTGTAGAACAACTGGTCGGGCAGGCCGACGATCGCTTCAAGCCAGTCGTTCTCGATGATCCAGCGCCGGATCTCGCTCTCGCCCGACCCCGCCGACCCGGTGAACAGAGGCGACCCGTTGAAGACGATCGCCAGCCGGGAGCCTCTCGGCTTGAACTTCGAGATCATGTGCTGGAGGAACAACAGCGACCCGTCGCTGACCCGAGGCAGCCCCGCCCCGAACCGCCCGCCCATCCCGAGCTTCTCGCTCTCGTCCCGGATGTCCCTCTCGACCTTCTTCCAATCGACGCCGAAGGGCGGGTTGGACAGGAAGTAGTCGAAGCGGTCGCCCGAAAGGCCGTCCTGGGTGAAGCTGTTGCCGAACTTGACGTGCGTGGCGTCCTCGCCCTTGATGAGCATGTCGCTCTTGCAAATGGCGTAGGACTCGGGGTTGAGTTCCTGGCCGAAGACCTTGAGCGTGGCCTTCTCGTTCAGCTCCCGAAGATAGTTCTCGGCGACCGAGAGCATCCCGCCGGTCCCGCAGGCCGGGTCGTAGAGGGTGCGGATGACGCCCTTTTTGGTGAGGGCCTCGCCGTCCTCGTTGAACAGCAGGTTCACCATCAGGCGGATCACCTCACGGGGCGTGAAGTGTTCGCCCGCCGTCTCGTTCGAGGCTTCCGAGAAGCGCCTGATGAGTTCCTCGAAGATGTACCCCATCTCGATGTTGTCCACGACATCGGGATGGAGGTCGATCTCGGTGAACTTGCCGACGACGAGGTAGAGGAGGTTGGCGTCGTCGAGCCGGTCGATCTGCTCGCCGAACTTGAACTTGTCGAGGAAGATTTCTCGGGCGTTGGCCGAGAACCCGGCGACGTAGTTCTTGAGGTTGGCGGCGAGCTGCTCCTGGTCGCCCAGGAGCGAGACGTACCCCTTGCCGGTCACGGCGTCGGTCTTCTGGAAGACGAACCGGCTCAAGTTGTAGAACGACTGCCCGGCCGTTTGGCCGAGCATCATGTCCTTCATGGCATCGTCGGCCTTTGCCGGCAGCGTCTTGGCCCGATCCAGTACTTTCGCCTTCGTCGGCTCCAGCACGCAATCCAGGCGGCGCAGGACCGTCAGCGGCAACATGACCTTGCCGTACTCGGACTGTTTGTAGTCTCCCCGCAGCAAGTCGGCGACCGACCAGATGAAATTTACCTTCTCTTGGAAGTTGTTCATTACTTGTTGGCGCCTCCCGTCCCGAGGCGGTCCCAAACCTGAGCGAACGCCTCTCGCTCTGCCGACAGCCAATCGTCGAGGTCATGTCCGTGCCTTCGCCCAGAGCTGTCCCACGCAAGGTAGGCGTCGAGACGAATTGCATCATCGTGTGGCAGTGATGCGAACAGCGAGGCCGAAGAAATACGCTTCTTTGCCGACCCGTACAGCCACTCGCACATATCGGCCATATCTCCAGCGGTCTCGTCACTGGCGATGGCGTCGGCGTAATGCAATAGTGCCAGATACTCCAAGTCGAGTTTGGTGTTTGGGAACGCCTTGCCCGGCTTCTCGGTAAGTCCGTATTTTTGAAGGAAGATTCTGATTAAGGCTAATGTGGCTCGTGCGCTGTGGAATGCAAACCAGTCGGGCGTCACACGGCTCTCGGCATTTGGGATGTAAGATTCCGGCAACTCGGGATTTCCGTAACTGCCCCGCAGCATCGATTGCATCAGGCATGCGTCCTTTTGATTGTCCCGCATGTACCTCTCAAAATCGCCCTTACTCACCTTCGTGGTGCCGCTATCTCTTAGCTTCTCAGCAATGAATCCGCCTATGGTTCGTGCCATCGGAGCGACTTTCTCCATCGTGTCGATTTCCCGCTGTTGTCGAGCCGCTCCCACAATTTCCTTGAGGTTGCTCGGCACATAGACTTGCCCGGAGCGGAACCAGTCTCGAAACCGCTGAGTGACTTCTTCATCTTCAGGCCCGCTGACAGGCGAATTGCTCGAAACTTCACAACGAAGCAGATCTGACGAGTGGGACCAAAGGTGAAGCCGGTCGGCAAAGGGGAACAGCTTCCTCTGGATCGATGCCCAGAGGTTCGTGAGGCGGGCATCCGAGCACAGTTCGTATATCAACGTGTCGATCAAGACGAACTCGCAGCCACATCGAGCCAGCGCCCGCAGGCGGGGAGTCGTGTGGTCCTCACTCTGCAAGAAGTTTTTGTCAAGAATTACGAGCCGTGTGGCTGACATTGCTCCCTACCTTGGATGTTGTCCTCATCACTTCGCTCGCTCAACCTACCGGCTGCACGATGGCGACCACCCGCCCCTTGGTCTTCTTCGCCTCGATCCAGACCTCCTGATCCGCTAACCGCTTTCCCCTGGAGTGTTCCCACGTGTTCAGGTTCTCTTGCCCGGCGTCATCCAATCCGAGGTCGTCGAGGAAAAGCCGATGGATCACCGACGACGATGGGATGCGCATGTTCGGGGCGATGAACAACTTCGACTTCTGGGCGGCAGCGTTCGGCAGGACCAGTGCCACCCGAAGTTGGGCCACGGGTGCGGCCTCCTCGAAGAGCCATTGCACGCCCCGCTTGATCTCCCGCTCGGCTTCCGCCTTGTTCCGCTCCTCCGCCTCAACGTAGACCACCGGCGTTGTCAGCCTGCGGTGGCAGGCGAACAGCGTGGACTGGAAGCTGGCGTCGGCGAAGTGCTGGCGACGAACCGCTTCGACGACCTCGAAGGAAAGCCTGGCTCCGCCTCGCAGCTCCTGGTCGAAGACAGGACCGAAGAAGGGCTCGTAGAACCCGATGTGCGAGGCGATCCGGTCCATCAACTGCTCGATCGGGTCATGCTCAGAACGGTACTGGGGCTTGTCCGGGTCGGCATCGGTCGTGAGGCGGTGTGCGATCTCGTGCCAACGAGTGAAGAACCGTCTGGCGAGCTTATCGCCACGGCAATCGATCACGGCGACGTAGCGATCCGGGGCGTCGGGATCGGCGGTCTTTCGTCGAACCAGAGCCCCGAAGGTCGGGTTCACCTGATCGTCGAACTTGTGCCTCATCGTGGCGAAAACGAAGTCCCGCTTGCCAACGGCGTAGACCTGCTTGATCCGATCGAAGTCGGCGTCCTCCCGAACCTCCTCAAAAACCATCTGAAGCCTGGCAGTCACGACGGACTCCAGATGGCCGACCGTGCGGACTCCCCCCGCTTCCTCGATCCAGCGGTCGATGCGGCGATTACACAAGTCGAGGATGCCATCGACCGGATCACCGTCCCCGGCGACCCCCAGCTTCTTCGCCAGCTCGAGGATGTCGGGCTCTTCGGCGAGCCTGGTCATTCGAGGAACTCCTTGACCGCCTCGTAGAACTTTTGCCAGTCCACTTTCTCCAGTCCGTCTTTTTTCGTGGCGCTGCGATGAGCCACGATCTGGTTGTGCATGTCCAACAGGGTGAGTGCCAGGCTGAACGAGAGCCCCGCCTTCGCAGCGAACGACGCCAGCGAGGAGGGTATCTGGACTTGGAGGGCCAGCGACTCCTTCTCATCTCCCGTCATCAGATAATCGAGGCTGAGGTTGAGAACACGGGCGATGTCGAGAAGGTTGTCGGCGCTGACGCTTCGTTTCCCGTTCTCAAGATCAGAAAGAAAAGATTTGCTGATCCCGGCTTTCTGACCCAGTTGGTCTTGTGTCCAGCCGAGTTCGATTCGGCGTTTCTTGATTCGCTCTCCTACGGTGAACATAGACTACGCCCTGTTACTCATCGCCCGAAACCTCCAGCCATACGAAAGCCTCATTGTAAGAGCGGAGAGGACTCGGTGCAATCGGCAAGTCATTTGACTTCTTTTTTTGCGAACAGTACGCTATACAGGACGTGCGTTTACGGTGCGTGCTCACACTCAGGGCTTTGAGGGCGATCAAAATGGCATGGGACGAGGAGCGTTCGAGGCGGCGGGCGAAGGAGAATGACTTCGACGACTTCGAGGTCGATGTTCAGGATCTACGAAGAACATTGGATTTCCGAAACCTGAGCAAGAGGGACGTGCGGAGAGCTGAAGGCGTCCACCTATACGTGGACGTTCCCAATTTCCACTCGGCTGTGGACGACGCCGGCAACGACCAGCAAACGCAGCGGAAACTCGTCCGGGCAGCGAGCGTACTCCGCAAGATTCAGGGCGATCTGCTCGAACAGGACGACGTCGGCGACATCCAACGGCAAACGGTCAGACTGCATGGATTGGTCTACAAGCCCTACGACTCAAACGAGGAATCAAGAGCCTCCGACCGGGCAACCGCCGCCGTGATCCATGCCATCTCGCAGAACTCATATGCCCTCGACGTTTTCAACAAGGCTTTCGAGGATGTCCGAAGCTTCGGCAGCGCCGTGGGACTGGCGAGCGGCACGAGTTATATCGCCAACATCGGTAAGCATGGGAAACGGGAACTGATCTCCTTGGGATCGTGCGCCAACCTCGCCGCCAAGGCGCTTGGAGGTCGGGACTCAATCACCGTCACGGAGGATTTGTACAACGACCTGTCCAATTGTCTCAGGCGACACTTCCTCAAGTCCGCCGTGGTCTCCGGAGTCCAGACCTATCGTTCCACGGGCCTACGCTGGAGCCGCCACGCCGAACTGGCCGAGGAACTCGGCGTAGATTGGGACGGCGACGGCTGGCTCAAGAAGACGGAGGAGTACCGAGACGGTCTGCCCCTCCACGACATCGAGATCTCCGACGCCACGTCGCCGATCGACCTCGGGGTGCTGACGGAGCGCAACTGCAAGCGGACGGCGGCGGTCGCCATCTACGCCGACCTCGACGGTTTCACCCGCTACGTTCAAGAAGCCGAGAACGACGAGAAAGTCGTCTCGCTGATCCGCCAGTTCCACATGATCCGGGCCGAGTTCCACGCCGTCGTCGGAAGCGACTTCGATGGGCTGGTCGTCCAGCACCGAGGCGACTGCCTCCTCGCTCTACTGCACCTGCCCGGCGGCGACGGCGAGCACGCCCAACGGTGCCGCCAGGCCGTTGACATCGCCATCGCCCTTCAATCCTCGATGGAGCACGTTCTCAACAAGCAGTTGGAGGACCGCAAGGATATACACCTGGCCGTGGGACTCGCTGTGGGCAGGGCGTTCATCACCCGTCTCGGCAAGCAAGGGCGTCGAGTCTCCATTTGCTTCGGCCCGGAGGTGTCGTCCGCCGAGCGGCTCCAGCTACGTACCGGGGCGAAGCAAATCCGCATCGCCGAAGCAATCTATAGCGAACTGGAAGACGAGGATTTGCGGAGCAGTTTTACGAAGAACAGTGACGCTTACCTCGCCACCGGCCTGACCTTCCCGAAGATGGACCGGGTCAGCGAGGAGAAGGCTGCACGGGCCGGAAGTCTCGGAGCTACGGTGAAAGAGGGCAAAGTCGTCGTCACGACGGCCGCCACACCGGAGACCGGGACGTGGTACAACAGCCGTCCTTGGAGGTCGCATTGACATGGCCTGGCACGAGCGAGCCCCGGCCCGGTGGGAATCCGAGAAGCGCATCGGGCACCAACTGCTCGAAGACGGCCGCAGCGGGATCAGCGACGACGGCGTGGTATTCCTGGAGGGCGTCTTCCACGTTCGCTCCCGACACGGCCACCGTTACGAGTCCGTGAGATTGCGGGTCGAGTACCCACCGTCCTTCCCCGAGCGTGGAACAACGCCGAAAGTCGTGCTACTCAGCCACCGTGATCGCTGGAAGGAGGGCGGTGACTCTCACATCAACTCCGACTGGAGCCTATGCCTATTCGTAGCCGGCGAGTGCGGCATCGACTTCAGGCGGAGTGATTCGCTGAACGCCCTATTCGCCGTGACACAGACTGTCCTGTTCAAGGAGCACCTCTACCAGCAAGCCCTCGTTCGGGAGGCGTTGACGGGTGAGAAGGCCGTGTGGCCGGGCGATGCCAGGTCGCACGGCATGGCGGGGATCGCCGAGGCGGTGCATGGGATGGGCGGGGTCGGTCGCAACGAAGCTTGCCCGTGCGGGAGCGGCAAGAAGTTCAAGGTCTGCTGCCTACGACGGCTGAGGAGGTGACGGAAGTGGCCAGAAAACCAGTGAGCAATCAAAATAGCCCGGCTCCGACCCTGCCGACAAACCGCCAAGCTACGGGCAAATCGATCGAGAAGAAATCGAACCTCGACAACGGCCTGAAGATCCTTGCGGGGGTTCAGGAGCAGATCCGTTTCGCCGACACGAAGGCGGCGTTCGTATTCACGATTAACACCCTGATGTTCGGGTTCGTCGTCAACGGCGTAGGGACTCTCAAGAAGGCGATGACCGTCACCCCGGTTCCGGCACCGGCATGGGTTGGCATGCTGGCGTTGATCGTCTTCGGAGTCTGCTCGGTCGCCACCGTGGGGTTGCTGATTTACAACGTCATGTCCCGGTTTGGCGAGAAGGCCCCGAAGTGCCGAATCTTCTTCGGTCACATCGCCTTGCATTACGGCCACGACTTTGAGAAGTATGTCACGGATCTGAAAGGGATGACCGAAGACGACTGGTTGAAGGAGGTGGGCACACAGATCGTCGAGACTTCGAATATCGCCCTGACCAAACACAATTCGGTCAGAACCGCCGCCCAGGTCACCATTGTCGGCCTCGCCTTCTGGGTGGTAGCGGTGTTCAGCATCTCGCTGGTTCCGTAACCTGACGATCTACAGTTGACGCCCCAATGGTGTAAGGCTGCCCTCGTGCAACTCCACAGCGAATATCAGCGTCCATGATGCGGGGCGGGCGGTCTCTACTTCCCAGGACGATTGATCGACCTGAACCTTGCCCATGCTATTAATCGCCAGCGGCCCCGATGGACATGGCCTCGCCCGTCCCCCGACACCTCCAGGTCGGCCTCGCTCACAGCTCCATGTCGTCATAGATCGCCCGAGTCTTGGCGATCCCTCGAACCATCAGGGCTTTCCGTAGGCTGCGATCCGCCCCTCGGCGATCCGCCGATAACGCTCGTCGATCTCGATTCCGTGATATCGCCGCCCGAGCTGCACAGCGGCGATCCCGCACGGTGCCACCCCGCAAAAAGGCGAAACGACCATCTCGCCCGGTTCCGTCAGGGCGTGGACCAGCCAGCGCATCACGGACAGGGGCTTCTGGGCCGGATGCTGCTTCAGGTCCACGCCCTTGTAGTTCCCCTCCGGCACGGGGCGACGTGGCAGTCGAGATTGTGGAAGTCACCGCCCCATGCCGTATCCGTCGGGAAGACCAGCCGATCGGAGCCGACCCGGCGGTACAAGAAGATCGGCTCCCAGCTCTCCTTGAACCTCCTGCGGCTTTTGGGAGCGAAGCTGTTGTTGGCGTGCCAGACCAGGACTTGCTGGAACGAGTAGCCTGCGAGTGATTCGTCGAACCACCCCCGGCTCTCTGTCAGCTTCTCCTGGCTCCAGAAGATCGCCACGAGATCGGCCCCGCACCTCGACCACCGTCGGCACCACTCTCGGGTGAACCCTTCCAGGTCTTCCGGCTCCCACGGCTCTCTGCTGATCCCGTAGGGTGGATCGGCGATGACGGCGTGGCACCGGACGACCCGCTGATCTGCGGTGATCGCCCAGGTCCGCTTGCCGTTGCGCCGCACCCGTGCCTGCTCCTCGACCTCCCTCTGCCGGCGAAGCCGCTCGGCGATCTGCCGCTGCCGGATCCCCTTAGCGGCCTGGAGGATCGCCTTCTCATCGAGGCCGGCGAGGAGGTCGTTGGCATCGCTGTTACTGCCGTTGGTGCGGTTCAGGGGGGGCGTCGGGAGGCGGCGAAGATCGGCATCGAGCCGCTCCGGCAGGTGGACCGAGTCATTCGTTGTGGGGTCGGTGGGGACGGCCTCCGTGAACCTCGTGATCCCGAAAGCGGCATACGCCTCAGTCAGTGTCATCCCATCCAGTTCGTCTGCCCGGCCCCCGGTCCGCTCGTGGAGCAGGATGTAGCGGCGGGCGGTGTCCTCGGATACGACTTCCTCGTGCCTGCGGAGCCAGGCCGTCCACTTCCGGCCCTTGACCAGCCGGGTGTGGAGCACCGAAAGATAGGCCCCCGCCAGCCAGGCGTGCCTCGCCGCAGCCCGACCGTGCTTGCGACAGCTCTGGATCGCCCGCACAGCCTCGTCCGTCAGCCGATCCGTTTCCCAGGCATATGCGTCCGAAGGCGGCGTCACGGGGTCGGATTGAGCAGGAACCGTCGCTGAGGCCACGCCGTCGACCCTCGTCTATGTACAGTAAATGCCCGCAGGCTGCGGGCATTTACTGTACTGGTGTTCGGATGATCCAACTCCCGCAACAGTTGAACAGCTGTCACAATCCTAGCTCGACAGCGAGCCGGGTGCAAACGCCCGGTCCGGCCCGGCCCCTGTCGCTAGGAGCAACGCCGGAGCGCCTTCTGGCCGCTGCCCGGCAGCCCTCTTATACTCGTGGTCTTCGATCTATTCGTCCGCTTGAGGACGACAAGGACGACAGGCCATGCACCGTACCGGAGGCACGCCGTGAGCCCGCCCGAACTTCCACCGATCGACCCCACCCTGTACCGCCGCCTGAGCGACGACATCCTCCGCAGGGGAATCCTGGTCCCGATCCTCCAGGCCGAGGACGGCGAGATCCTGGACGGCAGGCTCCGGCTGGCCATCGCCCAGGAGCACGGGGTCTTCTGCCCCAGGACGATCGTCGGCAAGCTCTCGTCCGAGGAGCGGGCCGATCTGCGGCTCTGCGTCAATCTCTACCGCCGGCACCTGAGCCGGGAGCAGATCCGCCACCTCGTCGAATGGGCGTTGCGCCAGGAGCCGGAGTCTTCCGACCGCTGCGTGGCCGGGAGGACGGGCGTCGACCACAAGACCGTAGGCGCCGCTCGGAGGCGGCTGGAAGCCATTGGGGAAACTCCCCAATACACCTCCCGCTCGACGCTCAACGGTCGTCAGTACCCCGCCGCCCGCAAGCCGGTCGTCATCACGTCCAGCGACTCCCAAGCCAGGGAGGCGTCACGGCTCTTGGACGAATTGGGGGACGACGCACCGGACGAGAATCTCAACGTGCGGGAACTGCGGACCTTGAAGTGGCGGGCGGAACGGGACGCCCGGCTGGCCAAGGCCAAGAGATCGTCCAGGCTCGGCG
>ERZ778018.2047-NODE-2047-length-13946-cov-6.765100_pt1 | contig 13946 bp, 13 predicted proteins | sample MGYA00375748_ERZ778018 | MGnify/ENA primary metagenome ERZ778018 (study PRJEB29350, sample SAMN05509839) | bioreactor metagenome | biome: bioreactor; material: wastewater | place: South Africa: University of Cape Town | collected 2014-04-22 ... | reverse complement strand
AGACCGATCACGACGACTTTCGCCGGCGGAAGAATGGGGTTCGCTTGCGACACGGGAAACTCCTTACCTGATCTTCGATTCGTTCTTGCGCGGACCATCAGACCATCAGACAATCGGACGATCAACTTGATCGATTCAGGGCTTTATGACGAAGTCCGCCGCGAACTGCCAGCGCGGCGATCGACAGAGACCGGGTGTCGCGTCGAGAATAGTCTGGCGTCACCCCACCAACAGCAATGGTATTGAACATGAGCTACAATCAGACGGTGACCCTCGGCGGACTTTTCGACATCGGGCTTTCAGCCCGCCGTGAAGTTCTCGGCGCGGAATATGTCGACAAGTCGATGGAATCCGCCAACGACTTCATGATGACCTTTCAGCACATCACCACCGAGTGGTGCTGGGGCTATGCCTGGAACAGGCCGGGTCTCGATCGCAAGACGCGCAGCATCATCAACCTTGCGATGCTGACGGCGCTCAACAAGCCGGCCGAACTCAAGCTCCACGTCAAGGGCGCGATCACCAACGGCGTGACGGTGGACGAGATCAAGGAGATCCTGCTTCACGCGACCGTCTATTGCGGCATCCCGTCCGGGCTCGAAGCGTTCAAGACGGCGAATGCGGTGCTCACCGAGATGGGTGAGATCAAATAGCGCCGCACGTTGAACGACGACTGCATTCGATCGATCGTTGAATGCGGCAACGCGTTACGAGATTGAGACGATTTCGATGTTTTGCCCCGATACGGTAACCTCGTCGCCGACAGCCTTGCCTGTCAGTTGCCTGGCGACCGGGGACACGAAGGAGATGGAGCCGGCGTTGGGATCGGCTTCATCCTCGCCGACGATGCGATATGTCTGCACGCGTCCGTCGTCGCGCTGGAAGGTCACCGTATTGCCGAAGGCGACGATATCGGTCGACGTCGGGTCGGCGACGACCTGAGCCGTCCGAACGCGTGCCGCGAAGTAACGGGCGTCACGCAACGGAATGGCTGCCTGTCGTCGCCGCTCGTTGACGTCCTCGATCGCCTGTGCCGCGTCGTAGGCGTCGCGGGCCTGTTGGAGCTGACGTTCCAGCGCCGCCAGACCCGCCGCCGTCACCAGATTCGGATGCGGCGAAATCGGGCGGTCGGGCAGCAGCGTTTCCGACGCGGTCTCGGCACTGTCTTCCTTGGTGAAGGCGACGCTCACATCAAGCTCCGTTTGTGTCTGACAGGCGGCTTGGTCAGCGCCATCCGAGGGCGGGCGCGATGTGAGTTAGAATTGCCTCGATGACATGCGCGTTATAGGCCACGCCCAATTGGTTCGGGACCGTCAGAAGCAAGGTGTCGGCTTCCGCGATAGCCTCGTCCTGCTTGAGCTGGTCGATAAGAACGTCAGGTTCTGCCGCATAACTGCGGCCGAAGATCGCCCGGGTCTGCGGATCGATGAACCCGATCTGGTCCTCGCCCTCGCCGGACGAACCGAAGTAAGCGCGATCGCGATCGTCTATCAGCGCGAAAATGCTCCGGCTGATCGAAACGCGTGGCTCGCGGGTGTGGCCGGCTTCCTTCCATGCGGCGCGGTACGCACGGATCTGGGCGGCCTGCTGCACATGGAAGGCTTCGCCGGTTTCATCGTTCTTGAGCGTCGAGCTTTGCAGGTTCATGCCGAGCTTCGCCGCCCAGACCGCCGTGGCGTTGGAGCCGGCACCCCACCAGATGCGATCGCGCAGCCCCGCCGAGTGGGGTTCGAGGCGCAGCAGGCCCGGGGGATTTTGAAACATCGGTTGCGGATTGGGTTGCGCAAAACCCTGGCCACGCAGGAGATCGAGGAAGACCTCGGCATGACGCCGCCCCATGTCGGCGTCGCTCTCGCCTTCGGCGGGTTGATAGCCGAAATAGCGCCAGCCATCGATCACCTGCTCGGGAGAGCCGCGGCTGATGCCGAGTTGCAGACGGCCGCCGGCGATCAGATCGGCCGCACCGGCATCCTCGATCATGTAGAGCGGGTTCTCGTAGCGCATATCAATGACGGCCGTGCCGATTTCGATGCGGCTCGTCTTGGCGCCGACGGCTGCCAGCAATGGAAATGGCGAGGCGAGCTGGCGGGCGAAGTGATGGACCCGGAAATAGGCGCCGTCCGCTCCGAGTTCTTCAGCCGCGACGGCAAGCTCGATGGATTGCAGCAGGGTATCCGCCGCCGAGCGGGTCTGCGATTGCGACGAAGGCGTCCAGTGCCCGAACGAGAGAAAGCCGATCTTTTTCATGCGGCCAGTGTATGGGGATGTCGGCCGGTCTGCGACTCAAAAGGAAGTTGGTTCCGCCGCGGGCGGCACCAGTTTCGGCATCAACGCCTTCGATCCGTCGAGGAAGGCGGTGATGGCATCGCGGACGATGTCGTCGAGGTGGTCGGGGGTCGGCGTTTCATAAACGTAGCGGCGGATCGCGAGATAGAAGACGCGCCCGTGCAAGCCCCAGAACATCTCCGTTTCGCGCTCGGATAGCGGCACGGTTTCGCTGGATGGCAGGCCGAGATCGTGACGCAATTCGTTGCAGGCCGGCTCGATGATGTCCTTTCGGACGATGTCGAGATAGCGCCCCGTAATGTTGAACGACTTCATCCCCGAAAACACGAAGATGCGCACCCAGTTGTATTCGAACACGCGCTCGACGTATTCGAGATAGAAGCGGCTGAGCCGCTCCTCGAACGACAGACTGCGGTCGCGGATCAGGGCGCTCCATGACGGCGACCAGCGGCTGAGAAACACCTCCTCGTAGACCCGCTCGATCAGCGCTTCCTTGCTGGGAAAGTGCCGGTAGATCGCCGAGTGCGTGATGCCCATGCGCTTGGCGAGTTCGCGGGTCTGGCCGCCGAAACCCTGCTCGGCAAAGAAACGGATCGCCTCGTCGACGATGAAACGTTCGCGTTCCGGCGCGCGCATGTTGCGCCGGCGTGGCTTCACGGCGGCTTTGGCAGGCTTTTTGGTCAAATTCGGTGTCTCGCGCGATTCAGTCACGGGGTATGCGCCGTCTTACCGCAACTCGGTTTTGTGACCAAATGGTCATTTTTTGTTGACGGGCGGATCGAGGCGTGTTCTAAATTTAAGACCAGATGGTCACAAATCTGGCGCGAAGACCGGGAGATATGCTCTTGAAGGCGCGTGCATTCAGCTACGCGCGGCCGAACACCATCGCGGAGGCGTTGGATCTGTTCGCGGCCGCTGACGGGGACGCCACGTATATCGCGGGCGGCCAGAGCCTCGTGCCGACGCTGGCGCTGCGATTGCAGGCGCCGCAGACCCTGATCGACATCGCTCACATTTCCGAACTGCGCGGCATCGCGCTGGATGGCGGCTGGCTGCGCATCGGCGCGCTGACGCGCCACTGTGAAACGCTGGCCGATCCGTTGATCGCGCAACACGCGCCGCTGTTTCATGACGCTGCGCCTTACGTCGCGCATCCGGCGATCCGCAACAAGGGGACGCTCGGCGGCAGCATCGCGCTGGCCGATCCGGCCTCGGAATTTCCGGCGATGGCGCTGGCGATGGGTGCCGAATTGGAAATCGTGGGCCGCGACGGCGCGCGCCGCGTGCCTGCCGACGATTACTTCATCGATCTGTTTCAGACCGCGATCGAGCCGGGCGAGCTGCTGACGGCGATTCATGTGCCGATCGTTCGCCCGACGCATCGCTGGGCATTCGACGAACTGGCGCGGCGGCGCGGCGATTACGCCATCGTCGGCTGCGGCATTCTTGCCGACATGCAGAGCACACGGATCGAGGATATCCGGATCGTTTTCTTCGGCGTCGGCAACACACCGGTGCGCGCGACAACCGCCGAACAATGCCTGATCGGCAAGCAACTCGATCAGGCCGTCGTGCATGTGACGCAAGCTGCGCTCGCTGACGATCTTGCGCCGCCCGATGACGAGCACACGCCGGCGGCGATGCGGGTTCATCTGGCGCGCGTCCTGCTCGGACGGTTGCTCGGCCGAATTGCGGGGGCAGCGTGAGCGAACAGATCACCATCAATCTCACCGTCAACGGCGAGGACGTATCGCAGAGCGCGCCGGCGCGCGAGACGCTGGCGGATTTCCTGCGGACGCGGCTGCAACTGACCGGCACCCATATGGGCTGCGAGATGGGTGTGTGCGGCGCCTGCCTCGTGCTTGTCGATGGCCGCGTGGTGCATTCCTGCCTGATGTTCGCGGCGCAGGCGTCGGGCTCCGTCGTGGAAACCATCGAAGGGTTGAGCGAACGCGCCGCCGTCGCCGACATTCAGGAAGCCTTCCATCAGCGCAACGCCTTGCAGTGCGGCTTCTGCACGCCGGGCATGTTGATGACGGCGCAGGCGTTGCTGTCGCAACCGGGCGTGCCGTCGCGCGACGAGATCCGCGACGCGCTGTCCGGCAACTACTGCCGTTGCACCGGCTATGAAGCGATTGTCGATGCCATCGAGAGCGTGGCGCGCGCGCGGGCAGCGACCGCGAATGGCCGTCAAGTCGAGGAGGTCGCGGGATGAGCGACGCACTGACCTCGCTGGACCGGCCGAACTCGTACATCGGGCGCTCGGTGCCGCGCCCGAACGCCAAGCGGCTGCTGGCCGGGCGTGGCCGTTACATTACCGATCTGGTGCTGCCGCGTATGCTGCATGTCGCCTTCGTGCGCAGTCCCTACGCACATGCGCGCATCGCTTCTATTGATAGCAGCGCGGCAAAGGCAATGCGAGGCGTGCGCTTGGTTGCGACCGGCGCCGATCTCGCAAAGGTCTGCAAGCCATGGACCGGCACGCTCGATCACTTCAAGGGGATGAAATCGACACCGCAACTGCCGTTGCCGTTAGATAAGGCGGTGTGGGCCGGACAAGCGGTGGTGGCCGTCGTCGCCGACAGTCGCGCGTTGGCTGAGGACGCGGCGGAAGCCGTGGTCGTTGAATATGAGGAACTGCCAGCGGTGATCGATATCGATGCCGCACGCAGGCCCGAGACCACGGTGATTTCGCCGGAGCTTGGCGACAACGTCTGCTTCCACGGCAAGATCGACACCGGCAATATCGACGAACTGTTCGCCGGGGCCGCCCATGTCGTCGAGGAGGAATTCCATTTCGGCCGCCATACGGCGGTGACGATGGAGCCGCGCGCTATCGTCGCCGATTTCGATCCGAACGAAATGCGGCTGACCGCGCATCACGCAACCCAAACGCCGTATCAGTTTCAGGACATCTATTCCCGGCATTTCGGAATCCCGGAAGCCAATGTCCGGGTGATCGCTCCCGATATCGGCGGTTCGTTCGGCATGAAGCTGCACGTCTATCACGAGGACATGGCCGCCGTGGCGCTCAGCATTGTGCTCGGACGCCCGGTGAAATACGTCGCCGACCGCATCGAGTCTTTCGTGTCCGACATTCATGCCCGCGATCATCGCGTGCGCGCCCGCATGGCGCTCGATGCGGAAGGCACCATCATCGGCATGGATGTCGATGACGTCACCGCGGTCGGGCCGTTCTCGGCCTATCCGCGCACCAGCGTCGTCGAAGGCAATCAGGTGTTCCGGCTGATTGGCACACCGTATCGCTTCCAGAACTATCGCGCCGATTTGCAGGTGGTGTTTCAGAACAAGGTGCAGATGAGCCAGTATCGCGCGGTCGGTCATCCGATTGCGTTCGCGGTCACCGAGCGGATGGTCGACATGGCGGCGGCAGCAACCGGCATGGACCCGGTGGAGATGCGGCGGCGCAACCTCATTCCTGACGATGCCTATCCATGCGCTGCGCCGACCGGCTACAAGTTCGAGGCGTTGTCGCATCACGCCTGCCTGACCCGGCTGTGCGAGATCATGGACTACGACCGGTTGCGCGCCGAGCAGGCCGAATTGCGTCAGCGCGGCATCTATCGCGGCATCGGCATCGCCTCGTTCGTCGAGATCTCCAATCCGGGGCCGGCGTTCTACGGCGTCGGCGGCGCGCGCATTTCGTCACAGGACGGCGCCGTGATCACCATCACGCCGTCGGGCGACGTGCGCTGCGCGATCTCGGTCACCGAACTGGGGCAGGGTACCGAAACCATCGTCGGCCAGATCGTCGGCGAACATCTCGGCGTCGACCGCGAGCGGATCAAGGTCATTACCGGCGATACCGAAACCACGCCGCATGGCGGCGCGGTGTGGGCCTGCCGCGGCGCTGGTATCGGTGGTGAGACGGCGTTGCGCGCGGCGCGCAAGCTGAAGGAGAACGTGATCTCGCTGGCGGGCTCCATCCTGCAAGAGCAGCCGGACAAGCTCGACATGCGCGGCGGTTGGATCGTCGATTCCGATACGGGCCGGCAGCGCGTCGAACTCGCCGAGATCGCGCGCATCGCCTATTTCCGTTCGGACACCTTGCCGCCCGGCACCCAGGCGCAACTGACGGTGGCGCATCACTACGCGCCGCAAGGCTATCCGTTCGCCTTCACCAACGGCATTCAGGCGTCGCATGTCGAGGTCGATGTCGAGACCGGCTTCGTGAAAATCCTCAAGCACTGGGTGGTGGAGGATTGCGGGCGTGTCATCAATCCGCTGCTGGTCGACGAGCAGATGCGCGGCGGCGTGGTGCAGGGGCTCGGCGCGGCCTTCTTTGAGGAATGCCTCTACAGCGACACCGGCCAGCTCATCAACGGCTCGCTCGCGGATTATCTGGTGCCGATGGCGGTCGAGATGCCCGACATCGAGATCGCGCATGTGGAAACGCCCACGGCCGACACCGAACTGGGTGCCAAAGGCTGCGGTGAGGCGGGCACCGCGGCATCGCCGGCGGCGGCGCTCAATGCGGTGAACGACGCGCTCGCGCCGTTCGATGCATCGATCGCACAGCTTCCGATGACGCCGGCGCGGATTCTCAAGGCTCTTGGACGGATCTGAATAACAAACACAACGGAGGAGGAAACCATGAACGACGCGATCAGGAATTTAGGCCAACGTAAAATCTCCCGCCGCGCCGCATTGGCGGGGCTCGGCGCCGGTGCCAGTTTTCTTGCGATGCCATGGGTGGCGCGCGCTGCTGACGACACCATCCGCATCGGCTTCCCGACGCCGCTGACCGGGCCTTACGCCGCCGAGGCCAAGGATCAGGTCAAGAGCGCCGAACTGGCGATCAAGCTGGTCAACGACAAGGGCGGCATCGGTGGCCGCAAGGTCGAACTGCTGGTGCGTGACGGCAAGCTCAACGGCGGCGAGGCAGCGACCCGCACGCTGGAACTGATCGAGAAGGACAAGGTCCACGCCGTGGTCGGCGCGCTGTCGAGCGCCGTGCAACTGGCGGTGAACGAGGTGACGCGGGCGCGGGGCGTGATCTACATTTCGATCAGCCAGTCCGACACCATCAACGAGAAGAAGGACTCCAGCAAATACACGTTCCACGAAGCGATGAACCCGCACATGACGACAGCGGCGGTCGCGCGTCATGCCTTCAAGAAAGGCAACAAGGTCGCGCATCTCGTCGCGGACTACGCTTACGGTCACGAAATGCTGCGCGGCTTCAAGCGCGCGCAGGCAGCGATCGGTGCGGAAACCGTCGGCGAGTTGCTGCATCCGATCGGCGCGCCGGACTACTCGACCTTGATGCCGCGGCTGCGCGCGATGAAGCCCGACATTCTCTGCATCTCGAACTTCGGCCGCGATCAGGCCAATTCGATCAAACAGGCGGTCGATTTCGGCATGAAGCAGCAGATGAAGATCGTGGTGCCGGTGCTGCTGCACAACCAGCGGCTGGCGGTCGGCCCCGAGGTGTTCGAGGGCGTGGTCGGCGGCGCCAACTATTATTGGGAGCTGGAAAGCAAGCTGCCGTCGGCGAAGACCTTCAACGACGCTTTCCGTGCGGCCAACGGCGGCGCGATCCCGACCGACTACGGCGCCTACGGCTTCACCGGCGTCTCGTCGCTGCTGCTGGCGATGCAGGCGGCGGGCGGCACCGACACCGAGAAGGTGGTCGCGGCCCTGGAAGGCTTGAAGTACGATGTCGCCAAGGGCGCCCAGCATTATCGCAAGTGCGATCATCAGTCGGTGCAGTCGGTTCTGGTGCTTGAATCGAAGAAGAAGGCCGACATGAAGGGCGCCAACGACTTCTTCAACATCGTCGAAAACGAAGCGCCTTCCGAAGACGTGCTGCGAAGCTGCAAGGAACTTGGCTTCCCCGCCTAACGCAAACCATTGGCTGCACCATGGACGCTGAACTCATCCTGATCCAGCTTTTCTCGGGTGTCGCGCTGGGAGCGATCCTGGTGATCACCGCGCTCGGCCTGTCGATCATCTTCGGCATGTTGGGCGTGGTGAACTTCGCCCATGGTGCGCTGTTCATGATCGGCGCCTATGCCGGTCTCTGGGTCGCTTCGCTCACCGGCAGCTTCTGGTGGGGGCTGCTGGTGGCGCCGATCATGATCGGCGTGTTCGGCATGGCGATCGAATGGCTGTTGGTGCGGCCGCTCTATGGGCGCTCCGTGGACGATCCGCTGCTGCTGACCTTCGGCCTTAGTTACGTGCTGGTGGAAGCGGTGCGGATCGTGTTCGGCAATGACGGCATTCCGTTTCCGACGCCGTCGCAACTCACCGGCGTCGCCAATCTCGGCATCGGTTACTTCCCGATTTATCGCCTGTTTGTCATCGTCGTGGTTGCCGTCGTGTTGCTGCTGCTGTGGCTGGCGCTGGAGAAGACCAAGTTCGGCCTGATCGTTCGCGCCGGCTCGCGCGACCCCACCATCATGCGCGTGCTCGGCGTCAACATCAGCAAGGTGTGGTTGCTGGTGTTCGGCGTCGGTGTGGGCCTCGCCGCGCTCGGCGGCGTACTGGCGGGACCGATGCGTACCGTGAATCCGGAAATGGGGTCGCTGGTCCTGATCGAGGCGTTCGTGGTGACGGTGATCGGCGGGCTGGGCTCGCTGCTCGGCTCTGTCGTGGCAGGATTGCTCGTGGGTGTCGCCATCAGCATGACGGCGCTGTTCGCGCCGGAGATGGGGACCATCGTGATGTTTGCGCTGATGGCGCTGGTGCTGCTGGTGCGGCCGCGTGGCCTGTTCGGCAAGGCGGCCTGACGATGGAACGCGATATGACCGTGAAATCCATCCCGCTTGCGGCGACGTCGTCCGGGGCGCGGAAGGCCACCGATCTTGCCGCCGCGCTGACCAACTGGCGGGTGCTGTTGTCGATCGCGGCGCTGTGCCTGCTGCCATGGGTGTTGCCGTCGAAGGCGCTGGCGGTCAACGTGCTGGTCTATGGCGTGCTGGCCATGGGCTACAACCTGCTGTTCGGCTACACCGGCCTGTTGTCGTTCGGCCACGCCGCCTTCTTCGGCGCGGGCGCCTACATCACCGGCATCGCCATCGGCCAGTTCGGCGTGCCGTGGTACGGCGCGGTGCTTCTCGGCATTATCGGCGGCGGCCTGCTTGCGCTGGCCATCGGTGCGCTGTCGATCCGCACGCGCGGCATCTACTTCTCGATGGTGACGCTGGCGCTGGCGCAATTGGTCTACCACGTCGCCTTGCAGGCATCGTCATGGACCGGCGGCGAGAACGGGCTGCGCGGCTTTACCGTAGCGAAAATCGATATCGCCGGTTTCAGCATCAACTTTCTCGATCCGGTCAGCAAATACTATGTCCTGATGGTGTTCGCGGCGCTGGCGTTATGGTTCGTGTCGCGCATTCTGAATTCGCCGTTCGGTGCCGCTATCGAAGCGATCCGCGAGAATGAAACGCGCGCGCGGACCTGCGGCTACGATGTCGAGCGCACCAAGCTGATCTCGTTCGTGCTCTCGGGCCTGATCTGCGCGCTGGCCGGCACCATGTCAGCCCTGCATCTCGCCTTTGTGCCGCTCGACGTGCTGCATTACCAGACCTCCGGCATGATCGTGATGATGACCCTGCTCGGCGGTGCCAGCAGCTTCTTCGGGCCATTCGTCGGCGCGCTGGCGTTTCTGCTGATGGAGGACGTGTTCTCGCTGTGGACCTCGCACTGGCAGATCATCGTCGGCTCGATCTTCATCCTGTTCGTGCTGTTCCTGCCGAAAGGCATCTGGGGCACATTTCTGGCGAGGGTGGTCCGATGAGCGCGCCGCTGCTTGCCGTCGAAAATGTCGGACGCCGGTTCGGCGGCTTCGTTGCGCTGGACGGCGTCACTGCGCAGTTCGAGCCCAACAAGGTGACGTCGATCATCGGGCCGAACGGCGCGGGAAAGAGCACGTTCTTCAACGTCCTGTCCGGCGTCCTGACGCCGTCCACCGGTTCGATCCGCTTCAAGGGACAGAATCTCACCGGCACGCGGCAGCACAAGTTCGTGCATCTCGGCATCGCGCGGTCCTATCAGATCACCAATATCTTTCCTGAACTGAGCGCGCACGAAAACGTCCGGGTCGCCGCGCAGGCCGCGCGGTCGCGTTACAACATCTGGCGCAACCGCAGCCATTTTCCGGAACTGGGTGAGCGGGCCGATGCGGCGCTGGACTCCGTCGGCCTTGGCGGCAAGCACAACGAGACCGCGAAGTTTCTCGCCCACGGCCAGCAGCGCGCGCTCGAGATAGCCATCGCGCTGGTGTCCGATCCCGAAGTGCTGTTGCTCGACGAGCCGACCGCCGGCATGGGACCGGAAGAAACCAAGGATATGGTCGCGCTGCTGGAAAAGCTGGCGCGGGACCGCACTATTCTTCTCGTCGAGCACAAGATGAAGATGATTCTCGGCCTGAGCGATCGTATTCTGGTGCTGCATCACGGCCGGCTGATCGCCGACGGATCGCCGCGCGATATCCAGGCCGATCCGGACGTGCGGCGCGTCTATCTGGGGCAGAACGATGGCTATGCTTGAAGTGCAGGATCTTCACGCCTGGTATGGCGCCAGCCACATTCTGCACGGTGTTTCCATCACGGTGCGGCAAGGCGAGGTGGTGGCGCTGGTCGGCCGCAATGGCGCCGGCAAGACAACGACGATCCGCTCCGTGATGGGGTTGATGCCGCGCATTTCCGGCGGCATCCGTTTTGACGGCGCCGATCTGACGGCGCTGAAGGCGCACGACCGCTATCGGCTCGGCCTTGCTTACGTGCCGGAGGAGCGCCGCATCGTTCCCGGCCTCACCGTGCGCGAGAACCTGCAACTCGGGCTCGTCGCCAGCGCGGCGAAGATCAACGAGCGCGAGGCCATCGACGAAATTGCCGAAAGCTTTCCGCGGTTGAAAGAGCGGCTCGATCAGGAAGGCGTGACGATGTCCGGTGGCGAACAGCAGATGCTGGCGATTGCGCGGGCGATGATCGGCAGGCCGAAGATGATCCTGCTCGACGAGCCGTCCGAAGGCATCATGCCGGTGCTGGTCGAGGAAATGGGCGTGCTGTTCCGCCGCCTGCGCGATCAGGGCGTCACGCTGCTGCTGGTCGAGCAGAATGTGGAATGGGCGCTGCGTCTCGCCGACCGCGCCGTGATCGTGGACCAGGGCGAGGTCGTTCACGAGAGCAGCTCGGCGGCGCTGCTGGCGGACAAAGCCATCCAGGAGCGCTACTGCGCGGTCTGACGATATCCGGCCACGGCGATAGACCGGCATCCGGTGCCGGCGGCGCGGGGGCGGGACACGCCCGCATCAATCCCGACGGAACATAGGTGGTATTCGGCACGGCTTCGGCCGCCGATCGGTGCGCTGTTATGGTTGACACAGAGCCTCGGCCGCATTTTAATTAGCCGATCAACTAATTAATCATTTAACTAAAGCCAGAGAACGGACCGTGGAAGGGTGCGCCTGATGCTGGCCAGCCAGAAATATCCGATGCCGTGTCCCCCGCGCGGCTCCGCCGGGATGAAAAGCCGGATGTTCAGGCAATGCGGCCCACGGTGGCCGTCCGATATCTCGCGCCGGGCGGCCGGAACTGCGGGTCGCTCCACTCTCATCCAACAACACCATGCAACACGAAGGAAAACGCATGTCTGACGCATACATCATTGACGCCGTCCGGACCCCGCGCGGCATCGGCAAGCCGGGCAAGGGCGCGCTGTCGCACCTGCATCCGCAGAACCTCGCCTCGACGGTGTTGAAGGCGATCAAGGAGCGCAACAAGCTCGACACCGCGACCGTCGACGACATCATCTGGTCGACCTCGACGCAGGAAGGCAAGCAGGGCGGCGATCTCGGCCGCATGTCGGCGCTCGCCGCCGGCTACGACATCAAGGCCAGCGGCACCACGCTCGACCGCTTCTGCGGCGGCGGCATCACCTCGGTGAACCTCGCGGCGGCGTCGGTGATGTCGGGCATGGAAGATTGCGTCATCGCCGGCGGCACCGAGATGATGAGCTATCAGCAGGCGCTCGCCGCCGAGCGCGCCGCCGCCAAGATGGCGCCGCGCCTGATGGGCGCGGGCAATCCGCAGCTCGATGAAGTTCACCCGCAGTCGCATCAGGGCGTCTGCGGCGACGCCATTGCGGCGCAGGAAGGTATCTCGCGTGAAGCGGTCGATGCGCTGGCGCTGGTCAGTCAGCAGCGCGCCAAGAAGGCGATCGACGAGAAGCGCTTCGCCAAGTCGGTGGTGCCGGTGCTCAATCCCGATGGCAGCGTCGCGCTCGATCACGAGGAATTCCCGCGCCCGGAAACCACCGCCGAGGGGCTTGCCTCGCTGAAGCCGAGCTTCGAGCAGTTGGCCGACTACGACATCGGCGGCGGTGTTACCTTCAAGAAGCAGATCCAGCGCCGCTATCCCGACCTTCAGTGGAAAGGCGTGCATCACGCCGGCAACAGCTCCGGCGTCGTTGATGGCGCGGCCGCGCTGCTCATCACGTCGAAGGATTATGCCGACAAGCACGGCCTGAAGCCGCGCGCGCGCATCGTCGCCTACGCCAATCAGGGTGACGATCCGACGCTGATGCTCAACGCGCCGGTGCCGGCGGCGAAGAAGGTGCTGGCCAAGGCCGGGCTCACCACCAAGGACATCGACGTCTGGGAGATCAACGAAGCCTTCGCGGTGGTCGCCGAGAAGTTCATCCGCGACCTCAAGCTCGATCGCGCCAAGGTCAACATCAACGGCGGCGCCATCGCGCTCGGCCATCCGATCGGCGCCACCGGCTCGATCCTGATCGGCACCGCGCTCGACGAACTGGAGCGCAGTGGCGGACGCTACGGCCTCGTCACCATGTGCGCCGCCGGCGGCATGGCTCCCGCCATCATCATCGAACGCATCTGAACGCAAAGGGATTTGACATCATGAAGCTGGATTCTTCGGTCGTCGCCGTTGTCACCGGCGGCGCCTCGGGGCTTGGTGCGGCCACCGCGCGGGCGCTGGCCTCCTATGGCGTGAAGGTTGCGTTGTTCGATTTCAATGAAGAGAAGGGCGAAGCCGTCGCCAAGGAAATCGGCGGCGTGTTCTGCAAGGTCGATGTCACCTCCGACGAGCAGGTCGACGCCGGTTTCGCCAAGGCACGCGCGGCGCACGGCCAGGAGCGCATCCTGATCAACTGCGCTGGCACCGGCAACGCGGTGAAGACCGCCGGCCGCGACAAGAAGACCGGCGAAGCCACCCACTTCCCGATCGATGCCTTCAACCGCATCATCCAGATCAACCTCGTCGGCACCTTCCGCTGCATCGCCAAGTCGGCGAAGGGAATGCTGTCGCTGGAGCCGCTGGAGCACGGCGAGCGCGGCGCCATCGTCAACACCGCTTCGGTCGCCGCCGAGGACGGCCAGATGGGCCAAGCCGCCTATTCGGCTTCGAAAGCCGGCGTCGTCGGCCTGACGCTGCCGGTGGCACGCGACCTGATGAGCGAAGGCATTCGCGTCAACACCATCCTGCCGGGCATCTTCAACACGCCGCTGCTGCAAGGCGCGCCGGACAACGTCAAGGCGGCGCTGAGCGCCTCGGTGCCGTTCCCGAAGCGTCTCGGGATGCCGGAGGAATATGCGCATCTGGCGCTGACCATGATCACCAACGGCTATTTCAACGGCGAGGACGTCCGCCTCGACGGCGCCATCCGCATGGCGC
>ERZ778018.2043-NODE-2043-length-13966-cov-10.794839_pt1 | contig 13966 bp, 11 predicted proteins | sample MGYA00375748_ERZ778018 | MGnify/ENA primary metagenome ERZ778018 (study PRJEB29350, sample SAMN05509839) | bioreactor metagenome | biome: bioreactor; material: wastewater | place: South Africa: University of Cape Town | collected 2014-04-22 ... | reverse complement strand
CGTCGTCCCCCTCATCTGACCGCTTCGCGGTCTGTCTTCCCCCGCGAGGGGGGAAGACTCGTTCAGGCCCCCGAAATCCGTGACGGTCAGGAAAACCGAACGCCCGTTCGGAAAAACGAACCGGCGTCGCGGTCCCACGCGCTCGCGACGATTCGCGGCATTTCCCCGCTCGGCTCGAAAAACCTGAAATCCCGCGGCGACGGCCGCGGATCATGGAGGGTGGCGGTCTCTCTTTGACAATTGAGAAGACGGAATCGAGGAGGTTCGGAAGACCCCGCGCTGGTGAAGGCGGTTCGACCGCGGACGATCGCGGCGACGGGCGGGCGAAAGGGCTTCGCGAGCGTCTCCAGTCACGCGGATTCACAATGCGACTTCGACGTTCGAAGCCAATTCCGCGAGCGATATTAAGACATCAAACCGTTGACCGTAAATAATTTGCGTCAACTATAAACCCCGGAGACGCCCGCGCGAACGGAGCCGATCGAAGCCGGGGCTCGCCGGCGCGGGAGCCGACGTCGGTTCATGCTTGGCGAAGCGTCCCGCGCGATTTTCTGGACCACGGCCGCCGCCTCGTCCGATCGTTCCCCCAGGCGCCCCCGCGCCCGAACCGATCGGAGGAGCCATGCGTTCGAGGAAGCCGAGCTACGCGCCCCGCGTCGAGTCCCTGGAGGGGCGGCGGCTGTTCCGCGTCGGCGCCGTCTCGCCCGCGATCGCCAGGGCGACTCCGGCCCGGATCGCCACGATCCCGCCCGAGACGTTCGGGGCCCACGACACCGTCGGAGCGCTGCGGAACTTCACCGACGCCTACGTCAGCTTCGCCGGCGGGCCGCGGTTCAACCCGGTCTTCGACCTCGACCACAACGGCATGATCGGCCAGGGCGACGGCCGGATCCTGCTTCGAGTCCTGCCGGCGGTCGCGCCGCCGCGGCCGTTGAACCTTCGGATCAACCTGATCCCTCAAGACCAGGCGCGCGGATCGTTGCCGGCCAATAGCGGCGGCGTCACCTTCAACCCCCAGCCGACGGTCGTCGGCCGCACCGTCCCCGGCGCGTTGATCTTCTCCGGAACGGGGGAGACCGACTGGAAGCTCCGCGGCCCGGCCGCCGTCTCCGACGAGCGCGGGTTCTTCACGTTCACGCCCACGCTGGACGCCGGCATCAACCAGTTCGACGTCCAGGTCGTCGACCGCTACGGCCACCAGCTACCGCGCAGCCTGCCGATCCGATGGCTGGGCTTCAACCCCGACGCGCCGGCACGCTCCTGACGCCGACGGCCGGGGCTCGGCTCAGTTGACCGGATGGTCGGCTTGAAGATCGCCGTAGGCGAGAACGGGATCGTGAAGCGGCGGCGTGCGGCGGTCGGCCATCAGGCCGCGGTGCCAGGAGCGCCAGGCGCGGTCGAGTTCGCGGACGTCGGCCAGGCCGTAGTGGTCGAGGGTCGCCTGGTCCCAGCCGGAGCGGAGGCCGTCGCGGACGAACCGGAGGAAGCGCGGCCGGCCGCCGATCTCGACCAGGAACCGGGAGATCGAGTAACCCTGGCCGTAAAACGCCATCAGATCCTTGGGGTACTCGTCGATGACGAACAGTTCCGCGAGGCTGATCTCGCCGCGACGGGCGACGAGGTCGGCGGCGATCTGGTCGTGTCGGCCCAACTCGCGGCGGTCCTCGCTCAAGAGCGAGGCGCCCTCGTCGGCCCAGCGCGGCATGGGACCGCCGAAGAAGGCGGCGAAGATCGTGTGGGTGATCTCGTGGGGCAGCGACGAGGCGAGGATGCGGTCGAGCCGGCCCTCGACGGTCATGCTCTGGTCGCTGACCCGACCGCGGTCGAAGCCGAAGCTGGTGACGCCGCCGGCCTCGCCGCCGGTGATCTTGACCTGGATCGGGCAAGGGCGGGCCCAGTCGTCAAGCTCCCGGCCGAGCCAGGCGACGGCGATCGTCCGCCGACACTCCTCGGCGTGGTCGCCGACCTTTCTGGCGGCCTCGGCGGTCGGGGCCTTGACCTCGAAATTGGTCGTCCGGTAGCTCGCGGCGAGGCAGACCGGGGAGACGAACGAAACGACCAGGGCCGCCCCGAGGCGAACCGACGACCAGGCGCGGCGGGCATCCATGCGGCGCACTCCTCCGTGAGCGTTCGCGAGTCGTCCATGATCCGACGACGGCCGGGGCCAGGCCCCGTCCGATCGGCCGAGGGACTTTAGCAGAAACCGGCCGGCGCGTCGCCCCGTGTTTTCCGGCGGACGCAAGCCGCGCCGGGTCCTGGAATTCGGGAGTGCCGCCAGGGGGGCGATCGGTTAGAATCCCAATCGAAACCCCAGGGCGTCGACGACTCGACGTCCCCGTCGTCCCTGTTCCGAGGCATCCCGCGGCACGCAATGGAAACGTCGCACGTCCTGATCATCGCCGGCTTGATCCTGATCAACGCCTTCTTCGTCGCCGCCGAGTTCGCGCTGGTGAAGGTCAGGACCGTCCAGATCGAGCGACTCGCCGAGCAGGGCAACTGGGCCGCTAGGCTCACCAACAAGGCGCTCGAGCATCTGGACCTGTACCTCTCGGCCTCGCAGATCGGGATCACGGTGGCGAGCCTGGCCCTGGGGCGGACCATCGACGAATGGATCAACCCGATCGTCGAGCGCGCCCTGGAGTGGATCGGGCTGTCGCACGCGCCGATCGCCGTCGGCGGGCTGTCGCTGGCGGTGGTGCCGATCATCTCGTTGTCGCTGGTGACGTTCTTGCACATGGCGCTCGGGGAACAGGCCCCCAAGACGCTGGCGATCCGGGCGCCTCGGGTCGTGGCCCTGATCACGGCCCCTCCCCTGGTGCTCCTGGCCTACGTCTTCTGGCCGGCGATCTGGCTTTTGAACGCCGCCAGCCACCTGACGCTTCGGGTCATGGGCCTGGGAGGCGCCAACGCGGAGGAGATCGCCCACACCGACGAGGAACTCCGCCACATCCTCGCCGAGAGCGTCGAGGGGGGCCAACTGACCCGCTCCGAGCGGAAGATGATCGAAAACGTGCTGGCGCTGGAATACAAGTCGGCCCGCCGGGTCATGATCCCCAGGCCGGACATCGTCTACCTCAGCCTGTCGCGACCGCTGGAGGAGAACCTGCGGCTCGCCCGCCAGGCCGGCCACACCCGCTACCCGCTCTGCGAGGACGACCTGACGACCGCCATCGGCATGATCCACGTCAAGGACGTCTTCCGCAACGGCGGCCCCCCCGACGCCCGCGTCGACCTCCGCGCGATCGTCCGCCCCGCCCCCTACCTGCCGGCGACCCTCCCCCTGGACAAGCTGCTTTTGGAGTTCCAGCGCAACAAGATCCACCTGGCGATGCTGCTGGACGAATACGGCAGCCTGGTGGGGATGGTCACGCTCGAAAACGTCCTTGAGGAGCTGGTCGGGCCGATCCAGGACGAGTTCGACCGCGAGGCCCCGGAGGTCGACGACAAGGGCGACGGCGTCTTCGAGGTCCTGGCCTCCTGCCCGCTCGACCGCCTCGGCGAGGCCCTGAACGTGAAGCTCCCGGAGACCGACGCGGAGACCACCGGCGGCCTGATCCTCGACCTCCTGGGCCGCCTCGCCCGCGTGGGCGACCAGGTGGACGTGGCCGGCCGCCGCTTCACCGTCCTGAAGGCCGATCCCACCCGAATCCGCAAGGTCCGCGTCGAGCCGATCCCCGTCGAGGAAGACCGCGACGGCGAATGAATAAGGACGCGAAGCAGATCGGGGAGCCGCCTCCGCTTCCGCCGCCGTCGATCCCGCGCGGGGGCCGGCCTCGCGACGATATGGACTTGCAAGGAGCGCGGCCTCTTGGCGATCGGGGAGGCGTCGGCGCCGCCCCCCTCGATTCAGGATCGGTCGCGAGGGACGGTCGAGGGCGATCGCCCCACGCGGCGGTTCGCGCGACCCCGCCACCGATATCGAGCGGGGCGCGAGTCGACGCGGGCCCGAAGGGGCGCCTCAGGGACGATCCGGATCCCGGCGAGGGGTCTCGATCTCTACGACGCCGCGCTCGCCCGCCACGAATCGTTCGACGCGGACCTTGGGTTCGGGCTCGCCGCGCTGGACGGCCCGGTACTCGAACACGTCCTGGACGACGTCCCTGGCCTGCTCCCAGGGCAACTGGGCGGCATGCGCGCCGCGCTCCCATCCCGCCCTCAACTCCGGCTCCACCTCGAGGAACGGCCGACCCTCGAAGAGCGGCTCGACCTCGCGGGCGTAGGCGTAGGCGGGCTTGTAGGCGTCGATGTTCTGCTCGTCGGGGTCGTGGCGGGTGGCGAACTTGTCGCGGAGCCATTCCTCCTCGGCGGTCGGGCCGGCCCACTCCTCCACGCCTCGCGCGATGTAGGCGCCCGCGACGGCGCCGACGACGGCGCCCACCGCCGCGCCCACGGGCCCGGCCACCCCGCCGCCGATCGCGCCGGTGGTGACGGCGCCCGCCGCGGTCCCCATCCCCGTCGCGAAGACGTGCGACGACTGCTGATCGGCGGCCGGGTCCGGGTCGTGGCTGCCGGTGGGATGAATCTGGACCGGTTTCTCGGGATCTTCTCGCGGCGTCATGACGTACTCTCCATGGGATGGTGACGGGATCGACGGGGGCGCCGACGCCGGCGTCCTCCCCAGGCGCGTCCGACGCGCCCTCCTCCCGCGGGAGACGTGTCATCGATCGCAAACCGCGCGCCGGCGCGCGCCCCGCGGCGACGACGGCGCCACGTTCGCTTCCCGAAACCACGCCAAGAGATGATTTCTTCTTAACGAAACCAGGAGGCCGGCCCCCGGTGGCCGGCGCGGGAGGACGCCATGGCGGACGACGGAGACGAGGGCGCGACGGCCCGGGCGGCGACGCGAAGCGGACTGGCCGCGAAACTCAGGGAGCGCTTCGGCTTTCGAGCGTTCCGGCCCGGCCAGGAACGAGTCGTCCGCGCGGCCATGCGCGGCCGCGACACGGTGGTCGTCATGCCCACCGGCTCGGGGAAGAGCCTCTGCTTCCAGCTTCCAGCCCTGGAGCTTCCCGGCGCGACGATCGTCGTCAGCCCCCTCATCGCGCTGATGAAGGACCAGACCGAGGCCCTCCGCGAGCGCGGCCACGACGCCCTGACGATCAATAGCACGTTGACCGACTCGGCCCGCGCCGAGGCCGAGGCGCGGATCCGCGACGGCTTCGAGGGCTTCGTGTACACGACCCCGGAACAACTCGCCGACCCCGAGTTCCGCGCGCTGCTTCGGGAGGCGGCGCTCGACCTGTTCGTCATCGACGAGGCCCACTGCGTCAGCAAATGGGGGCACGACTTCCGCCCCGACTATCTGGCCCTCGGCTCCGTGATCGAGGACCTGGGACGGCCGACGGTCCTGGCGCTGACGGCCACCGCGACGGCCGACGTCGTCGAGGACATGCTCGACGGGCTCGGCATCCCCGACGCCGAGATCGTCCATACCGGCTTCTTCCGGCCCAACATCCATCTCGCGGCCGAGAACGTCGCGGACGCGGGTCGGAAGGCGGAACGCTTGATCGAATTCCTCCACGGCCAGGCCGGCGGGTCGGGCGTCGTCTACTCGGCGACCGTCAAGGGCGTCGCCGAGATCGCCGCGACCCTGGCGGCCGAGGGGATGGAGGCGGCGACGTACCACGGCCGGATGAAACGCGCCGACCGCGACGCCAACCAGGACCGCTTCATGAGCGGCGAGGTCCCGATCATGGTCGCCACCAACGCCTTCGGCATGGGGATCGACAAGCCCGACGTCCGCTTCGTGGTCCACTTCCACCCCCCCGGAAACATCGAGGCCTTCTATCAGGAATTCGGCCGCGCCGGCCGCGACGGCGAGCCGGCCCGTTCCCTCCTGCTCCACCAGGAGAGCGATTGGAAGCTCCAGAACTTCTTCCAGGGGGGCCGCTACCCCTCCGCCGAGGACCTCGTCAACGCCCACCACGCCCTGAAGCGCTTCGGCGCGGAACCTCCCTCCTTCGACCGACTCGTCGAGTCTTGCCCCCTACCCCGCGCGAAGCTGAAGGCGACCCTGAACTTCTTCCGCGCCCGTCGGCTGATCAAGGAAGACCTGACCGGCCGGATCTTCCTGCTTCGCGACGACCTGGACCGCGACGACCTGACGCGGATGGCCCGCGTCTACGAGGACAGGGAGGCGCGCGATCGCATGAACCTCCAGCGCCTCGTCGACTACGCCGAGACCCGCGGCTGCCGCTGGGCCGCGCTTCTGGACTATTTCGGCGACGAAACGCCGCTGGGCGACGGCGGCTGCGGCCTCTGCGACAACTGCCGCCCGATCCCCCTCGACGACGTCGCCTGACACGCCTCGGGGCTCGCCGGGCTTGCATCCTCGAGCCCCGATACGCGAAGACCCCGCCGGGCCTTCCGCGGAAGGGCGGAAGGAGGCGGGGCCTGGAGGCCGGTCGATCAAGGGGGCTCAACGATGCGACGCCCCCTTGCCGCGACCGTCCTTGACCTTGACGTCGCCGCGCTCGTCGACCTTGAGTTCCTCCTTGCGGAGGGTGGCGCCGGCCTTCTCGGTGTCGTGGACCTTGCGCTTGCGGACGTCGACCTCGCCCGCCTCGACGGTCTCCGTCGTCACGTCAACCTCTTCGGCGCGCACGGGGATGCGCATCTCCTCGCGGCCGGTGTCGCCGACGTCGCCGGCGACGGCGCGGCCGGAGCCCGGCCGGCGCTCGATGACGACCTCCTCGCGCTCGACGGGGACGGTGATCGTCTTGTCCTCGGTGACGATCTCCTTGCGGACGTCGACCTCGCCGGCCTTCACGGGCCGCTTGCTGACCTTCAGCCGCTCCTCGCGGAGCTTGATGGTCTGATCGTAGGCGCCGCGCACGACATCCTTGGCCCTGTCCCAGGTCATGCCCGCGGCGTGCTTGGTCTTACCCCAGCCGGACTTCAGGTCGGCCTCGACCTCGGCGAAGGACTTGCCGGCGTAACGGTCGCCGGCCTCGCCGCCATAGCGCCGGGCGTGGCGGTAATCGTACACGTCCCTCACGGCGGGCTTCGCCTTGCTCCACGGCAGGGAGGCGGCGTGCTCGGTCTTCTCCCAGCCGCTCTTCAGGTCGCCCTCGACGTCCTGATACAGCCGACCCTCCGACCTCGCGTCGGCTTCGCGGGCGTAATCGTAGGCGGGCTCGTAGGTCTCGTACGTCGCCCCCTCGGCGTAGCCGCGGTCGGGGAAGGTCTGACGGAGCCATTCGTCCTCGACCGTCGGGTCGATCCACTCGCCCACGCCGCTGCCGATGAGTCCTCCCGCGACCGCGCCGATCGCCGCGCCCACGGCCGTGCCGACCGGCCCGGCCACGGTCCCGACGGCGGCGCCGACCGCGACGCCTCCGGCCGCCGCGCCGACTCCCGTCTCGATCGGGTGCGCGCCCGCCTCGCCGGTGATCGGATCGGCGTTGCGGTCGCCGGTCGGCGGCAGGTCGACGGCCTTCTCCTTCTCGTGACTCTTACGCATGGCCATGACGTGTTCTCCCTTTACATGTACCATCGACCCATGCGGGTCGTCACCGGCGGCGGGGCTCGGGGAGACGCCCCCGACCCGTGTCGTTTCCGTCCCGGCGGGTCTGGATTCAGCGACGCAAAACAAGTGCCGGTGGCGGTCGAACGGATCGCCGTCGACCGGCCCGAAGACGTCGGCGCGGCGTTTGCGAGACGGGCGGCGCTATCGATCAATGATTCCAGAAGCGCATGCGCGTCAAGGGGAGGACGTCGCGATGGGCCCGCCGGACCTGCCCCCCTACGCCGACATGATGGCCGCCTACCACGAAGCCTTTCGTGACGAATTGCGCGACGCCGTCGCGGCCGCGGGCGCGGGGCCCGGCGACGTGGTCGTGGACGTGGCGTGCGGCGACGGCTCGTACTCGCGGTGGCTGGCCGAGCGCGTCGGACCTGCCGGGCGCGTCGTCGCCGTGGACCTCTGTCCGAGCTTCCTGGATCTCGCCCGCCGCGGGGTCGTCGCGGCGGGGCTGGCCGACCGCGTCCGGTTCGTCCGCATGGACGCCCGGCATTCCGCGATCGCCGACGCCGCGGCCGACCTCGCCTGGTGCGCCCAGAGCCTGTACAGCCTACCCGACCCCGTCCTCGCGGCGCGCGGGCTGAGCCGACTCGTCCGCGACGGCGGCCGGATCGCCGTATTTGAAAGCGACGGGCTCCATCATCTGAGCATGCCGTGGCCCGCGGACGTCGAGCTGGCGCTCCGCGCCGCGGAACTCGCCGCGTTCCAGGCCCGGTCGGATCGGCCGTCGAAATTCTACGTCGCCCGCGACCTCCCGCGGGTCTTCCGCGAGGCGGGCCTCCCCCGTTGCGACGTCCTCGCGACGGCGTCCTCCCGACGCGCCCCGTTTGACGCGCCGACGCGACGCTTCCTGACGGCCTACCTCGCCAACCTCCTCGACCGCTCGTCGCCGTTCCTGAGCCCCGAGATCCGAAGCCGCGTCGAGGCCCTGGTCGACCCCGACGCCCCCGCCTCGCTCCTGAACGACCCCGACTCGCTGCTCGTCCGCGTCGACCTCCTGGCGACCTCCCCCGTCGCCCGCGCGTGAACGAGGGAACGAGGGCCGCCGCGCCCCGACGACGCGCGGCCCCGACGACGCGATCCGGCCGAGAACCTCAGCGGGTCAGCGACCTGTACTTGATCCGATGCGGCTGATCCGCCTCCACCCCCAGCCGCTCGCGACGCTGGGATTCGTAGGTCTCGAAGTTGCCGTCGCACCAGACGACCTTGCTGTCCCCCTCGAACGCCAGGACGTGGGTCGCCACCCGATCGAGGAACCAGCGGTCGTGGCTGATGACCACGGCGCAACCGCCGAAGTCCAACAGCGCCTCCTCAAGCGCCCGCAGCATGTCCACGTCCAGATCGTTGGTCGGCTCGTCGAGCAACAGCAGGTTGCCGCCGCTCTTGAGCAGCTTGGCCAGGTGGACGCGGTTGCGCTCGCCGCCGGAGAGCTTGCCGACGAGCTTCTCCTGGTCCGGCCCCCTGAAATTGAACGCCGCGACGTAGGCCCGCGCCGGCATCTTGCGACGCCCCAGCGTCACCTGGTCGAGTCCGCCGGTGATCTCCTGGAAGATCGTGTTCTCGGGACTCAGCGCGTCGCGGTTCTGGTCGACGTAGGAGGGGACCACCGAATCGCCGACCCGAAGCGCCCCGGCGTCGGGCTTCTCCTGACCCATGATCATCCTGAAGAGGGTCGTCTTGCCGGCCCCGTTGGCGCCGATGACTCCGACGATCGCCCCCGGCGGCAGTCGGAACGACATGTCCTCGAACAGGAGCCGGTCGCCGAACCCCTTGGCGACCCCCTCCGCCTCCACCACCAGCGAGCCCAGGTGCGGGCCGGGCGGGATTTGCAGGGCGACCGCCTCCTCGCGCTTCTCGTAATCCTGCGCGGCGAGTTGCTCGTAGCGCTGCAACCGCGCCCGGTTCTTGGCGACCCGCGCCCGCGGCGACATCCGCACCCACTCCAGCTCGCGCGCCAGTTGCTTGCGGCGGGTGCTTTCCTGCTTCTCCTCCAGGGCCAGCCGCTGTTGCTTCTGCTCCAGCCACGAGGAGTAGTTGCCCTCCCAGGGGATCCCCTGGCCCCGGTCGAGTTCGAGGATCCACTTGACCACGTTGTCGAGGAAGTAGCGGTCGTGGGTGACGAGGATGACCGTGCCGGGATGCTCGGAGAGGTGGCGCTCCAGCCAGGCGACGCTCTCGGCGTCGAGGTGGTTGGTCGGCTCGTCCAGCAGCAGGATGTCGTGGTGTTCCAGGAGGAGTTTGCAAAGCGCCACCCGCCTGCGCTCTCCGCCGGAGAGGGTGGCGACGTCGGCGTCGCCGGGGGGGAGGCGCATGGCGTCCATGGCGATTTCGAGCTTGCGGTCAAGGTCCCAGCCGCCGGCGGTCTCGATGGCGTCCTGGACCTTCTCCAGTTCGGCCAGGAGGGCGTCCATCTCGTCGGCGTCGGGCCCCTCGCCCAGTCGGGCGTTGATGGCGTCGAAGCGCGCGAGCAGGTCGCGAACCGGTTTGACGGCCAGCTCGACGTTGCCGCGGACGTCGAAGGCGGGGTCGAGGGTCGGCTCCTGGGGAAGGTAGCCGATGGAGATCCCCGAGGCCGGCTTCGCCGTGCCCACGAAGTCCTTGTCGAGTCCGGCCATGATCCGCAGCAGGGTGCTTTTGCCCGAGCCGTTGCCGCCGATGACGCCGATCTTGGCTCCGGGATAGAACGAGAGCCGGATGTTCTTGAGGACCTCTTTTTTACCGTGGGCCTTGGACAGTTTTTCGATCTGGAAGATGTACTGCGGAGGCATGAGTCGGGGTCGTCCCTGGAGCGTCGTGGTGGTGGCGGGTCGCGGCCTGGGGGCGCGGATCCGCCTTCGCGCGGCGTCCTCGCCTCTTGCACCGGACCCGACGGTCTGCTAGCTTATTATCCTTCAGGCCGCGCGGGGCGACAAGACGCCCTTCCCGCGACCCGACGAGCCGGGGTAGCTCAGCTGGCTAGAGCGGCGGTCTCATAATCCGCAGGTCTGGGGTTCGAGTCCCCACCCCGGTACTCACGTTCATTTCTTATTCCGATCGACGCAGACCCTTCCCCTTCACGGGGTTCAATGCATCGGCCGCGGTCACTTCACGTCCAGCTCGGTAACGACGACGACCTCCAGCGTGCGGGGGCCGTGGACCCCCTCGACCCGGTTGAGCTCGATGTCGGAGGTGGCCGAGGGGCCGGAGATGAACGTGATCGGCCGGTCGGGCGACTCGGCCGCGCGTTGGAGCTTCACGACGGCCTCGGGGATCAGACCGACCACCTGGTCCTGGAAGACCACGCAGAGGTGGTAGTCCGGGATCAACGTGATCGCCCGGCGACCCTGGCCGGGGCCGCTGTCCAGGACGACCGTCCCGGTCTGGGCGATCCCCAAGGCCGCGGCGGTCAAGACGCCGTCGCAGCCGTCGAGTTGCTCGTTGGAAAGTCCCGGCTCGCGGACCAGTTCGACGCCCGGCGGGGCCCAGCCGTCGGGGAGGTCGGCGGGGACGGCCAACCGCTTCACGCCCCTCGCGGCGCACGACTCGGCGATCGCCTCGGTCAGGCCGTCGGGGCGGGCGATCCTCACGATCGCCTTGTACTCTCGGACCCGTTCGATGAATCGCTCCAGCCGCTCCCGCTCCGGCGACTCGTCGACGTGCAGGTAGCCGCGGTCGACGACCACGTCCTCGGGCTTCTCGGAGGGCGGCACGTCCTTCAGGGAGGCTCGGATCCGGTTCAGCACGGTCTCGCGCGACGAGGTCACGGGCGGGGCTCCCGGCTGGAGGGTTGGTCCTGGTTGACGCGGCCGGCCCGCTCGCGCTGGGCCCACCACTCGCGGAACGTCTGGGGGGCGACGGGAAAGACGTCGCGGACGCTCGTCCAGCCGCCGAGTTCCCCCGGCAGGCGTTGGATGACGCCTTCCTTCATCAGCAGCTTCTGCCCCTGGCGTCCGAGCCGTTGCGCGGCTCGGAAGCGTCGGGGGGAGGCGAAGACCTTGGCCATGGCTCGCATCGCCAGGTTCTCGGGGGCGAGCCTGCCGAGCAGCTTCTCCTGCTTGCGGCGGACGACCTTGCCCCGGAGGTGGACCAGGACCTCCGGGATGTTGATCTTCACCGGGCAGGCTTCGTAGCAGGCGCCGCAGAGCGAGGAGGCGTAGGGGAGCGAGCCGGCGTTGTCGACCCCCACCAGTTGCGGGGTGAGGATCGCGCCTATGGGTCCGGGGTAGACCGAGCTGTAGGCGTGGCCGCCGGTGTTCTCGTAGACCGGGCAGACGTTCAGGCAGGCCGAGCATCGGATGCACCGAAGCGCCTGGCGGCCCTCGCGGTCGTCGAGGACCCTGGTCCGGCCGTCGTCGAGCAGGATCAGATGGAACTCCTCGGGGCCGTCCCCCTCGGGGGCCAGGCCGGTCCAGAACGAGGTGTAGGGGTTCATCCGCTCGGCGGTGCTGGAGCGAGGGAGCAGTTGCAGGTAGACCTCCAGGTCGCGCCAGGTGGGGACGAGTTTCTCGATCCCCATGACCGAGACGAGCGTTTTGGGGAGGGTCAGGCACATCCGGCCGTTCCCCTCGGACTCGAAGATGGCGACGGTCCCGGTCTCGGCCACGCCGAAGTTGACGCCGCTGACGGCCACCGGGACGGTGAGGAACTTCTCGCGAAGGTGGGCCCGGGCCGCCTCGGCCAGTCGCCTGGGTTCGTCGGTCAGGTCGCCGGCGTTCTTCAGGGTCCGGCGGAAGACCTCGCGGATCTCGGCGCGGCTTTTGTGGATCGCCGGCACCAGGATGTGCGACGACCGCTCGTCGGCCAGCTGGATGATCAACTCGGCCAGGTCGGTCTCGTGGGCCTTGATCCCCTCGCGAGCCAGCGCGTCGTTGAGGCCGATCTCGTCGGTGGTCAGCGACTTGATCTTGACGACCTCGCCGGCGCCCTTGGCCTTGACGATCCCGGCGACGATCCGGTTGGCCTCCTCGCCGTCCGCCGCCCAGTGGACCCGGCCGCCGACCCGCGTCACCGACTCCTCGAACTGGATCAGGTACTTGTCCAGGTGGCGGAGGGTCCGGTCCTTGATGGCGCGGCCGGCCTCGCGAAGGGCCTCCCAGTCGGGGAGTTCGCCCACGGCCCTGAGCCGCTTGGCGCGGATGGTCGTGGTGGCCTTGGCCATGTTGTAGCGGAGCTGCGAGTCGGCCAGCGACAGCTTGGCCGCGTCCTGGAACGGCATCGCCGGCCGCGACGCCGGCAAAGGCGGCACGACCTCGCGGGACATCAACTCGGCGCTCGTGGTCGGATCGTTGCGGGCCATGGTCAGGCGGTCCTCGCGTCGCGGGCGGCGTCGTCCTCGGTGGCGGCCAGGATCTCGGCGAAGTGGATCGGCACGACGCCGGTCCGCTGGCGGTGCAGGCCGCCGCCGATGTGCATCAGGCAGGAGTTGTCGGCCGAGGCGCAGTACTCGGCCCGGGTGTCCAGGACGCAGCGGATCTTGTCCGAAAGCATCGCGGCGGAGGTGTCGGCGTTCTTGACGGCGAAGGTGCCGCCGAAGCCGCAGCATTCCTCCCAGCGCTCCAGTTCCACCAGGTCGATCCCCTTGACCTTGCGAAGCAGGCGCTGGGGGGCGTCGCCGACCTTGAGCGCCCGCAACGAGTGGCAGGTGACGTGGAAGGTGACCCGGTGGGGGAAGTAGGCGCCGACGTCCTCGACCCCCAGGACGTTGGTCAGGAACATCGAAAGCTCGTGGACCCTGGGGACGAGCGCGGCGACGTCGCGCCTGAGTTTCTCGTCGCCGTACTCCTCGGCGATCTTGGGGTACATGTCCTGGATCATGCCGACGCAGGAGGCCGAGGGGGAGACGACGGCCTCGGCGTCGCCGAAGACCTCGACGAACCGTCGCGCCAGCGGGACGGCCTCGCGATGATAGCCGGTGTTGTAGTGCATCTGCCCGCAGCACGTCTGCTCCATCGGGAATTCGACCCGGTGGCCGAGCCGTTCCAGCAGGGTCACCATCGCCTTGCCGGTCTGGGGGAACAGGGTGTCGTTGAAGCAGGTGATGAACAACGCAACGCGCATGACCGACCCCGTGATGACTGCTCCGTGGCGGGCGAGCGGGAGCCGTCATCGCCTCCCGCGGATCGCGGACGGGTCGGATTCTATCGCGCCCGACGGGGAAACGACAGGGCGCCCCCCTGGCCCGGCCGCGGTCGCCGCGAGCCTGGGCGGCCGCGCGAAGCGGCGTCGGCCCGCTTCATCACCCAGGAACCGACGCCGATTCCCGCGCCGACGAGTCCCGGCTTCGATCGGCTCCGTTCGCGCGGAGGCCGACGAAATAGATAGGTGTCGTAAAATCCTTGTATTCAAGGACTTGAAATTTTGCCGCCGCCCGTGAAATTGGCTTCGAACGTCGAAGTCGCATTGTGAATTCGCTGACTCTACCGGATTGCAGGTTCAGGGTTTCTGAGGCCCAACAGTGATGTAGAC
>ERZ778018.2041-NODE-2041-length-13984-cov-85.891378_pt1 | contig 13984 bp, 13 predicted proteins | sample MGYA00375748_ERZ778018 | MGnify/ENA primary metagenome ERZ778018 (study PRJEB29350, sample SAMN05509839) | bioreactor metagenome | biome: bioreactor; material: wastewater | place: South Africa: University of Cape Town | collected 2014-04-22 ... | reverse complement strand
CAGCCTCAGGAGCGGCATCATCTGGCGGCCGCCACATCTGCCGGCGTTACCAGCGGGGCCGAGTTACCCCAGCTCGTGCGCTCGTGGTTGATGACTGCCGCGATCTGGTCGTCGCTGAGCTGCGCCGCGAACGGCGGCATCGGCGACGAGTACGCGACCCCGTCGATGACCGAGCCCTGCTTGCCATGGAGCACGGTGTCGATGTGCTCCGTCGGGTCGTCCGCCAACACCACGGCGTTGCCAACGAGCGGCGGGAAGGCACCCGTAAGGCCGAGGCCGGTCGCCTGGTGGCAGGCCGAGCAGCTACCCGTGAAGGTCGCTGCGCCCAAGGCCTCGTCCCAAGAGATGGGCGCTGCGGGCGCGGTAGGCGGCGTGGCGGCAGGCGTGGGCGCCGCAGGCGTCGCGGGGGGCGTGGCCGCAGGCGCGGGCGCCGCGGGCGGCGTGGCGGCCGCCGGCGCAGCTGGTTCAGCAGCCGCCGGCGCGGCAGCTGCCGGCGGCGCCCCTGCTGGCGCTGCGGCCGTCAACGATGGCTGCTTCAGGGAGAGTAGGTAGGCGACGAGAGCCTCACCCCTGGCGTTAGGCACGATGAGGGACCCGTCTTTCGGCGCGAAGTCAGGTGGTACCGGAACGGCCGTCTTGCCACTCGGCACGGTACTCACGTGTTCGAAGAGCCACGGGTACGCGGGCATGACGGAGTCAGGAACGACGGAACGCGGGTTGTAGAGGTGGATGAGTTGCCACACATCGCTTGCTTGGCGTGCCCCGACGTTCGTGAGGTCGGGCCCGGTACGCTCGCTGCCGAGCACGGCAGGAGCGTATGGCGACCACACGCCTAGCGGCGTGACGTAGGCGTAATCGCCTGGGGCCGCTGGCCTGCCCCAAGGCTGGTCCATCTCTAGCGGCCGCACTTGCTGCGTGTGGCACGCCACGCACCCCTCGCCCACGTAGACGGCGAGCCCTTCGCGCTCGATGGCCGTCATCGGCATGGCGCCAGGCATCGGTTCCGAGTTGTTCTGCACCCAGATGGCAGGCAGGATGCCGACGATCAGCGACAGGCCGATGAACCCGAAGAACGTGACGCCGAACAGCAACCAGTGGTTCTTGTGGAAGTTCACGCCGCCACCTCGGCTGCGCCGGCCGTGGCGGGGCTCGTGGCGGGCCGCGGGCGCATGCTCCACATGTTGAAGGCGAAGATGATGTGGCTGAGGAACATGAGCGTGCCGCCAACCGCGCGCCATAGCCAGTACGAGGCCATGGCCTTGACGGAGTCGATGAACGGCGAGCCGCTCATCCAGCTGAGGCCCTGAACCGTACCGCCTACCATCAGGGCCGTGGAGTACAGGACGAGGCCAACGACGGCAAACCAGAAGTGCACGCCAACCCAGAAGGCGGGCGGCTCGTGGCCGGTGAGGCGCGGGAGAATGCCGTACAGCGCCCCCCAGATCAGAAGCACGACGAAGCCGTACATGGTGAGGTGCGAGTGCGCGACCGTGTAATTAGTGAAGTGCCATAGGCCCTGAATGCTGCGGATGGCCTCGAGCGAGCCCTGGGCTGAGAACAAGAAGTAGGAGATGACGCCAGCGAGGATGAACGGCAAGCTGTAAGACCGCGCGATGGCGCGGCCCTCGCCGCGCATGGTGAGCAGGAAATTGCCGGTACCCGCCGCCAGCGTGATGATCATGCCGACGGAGAAGATGATGGCAACGGTCTGCAGCCACCACGGTGTGGGGGCGAAGATGAAGTGGTGCGCCCCGATCATCGTGTAGAACGTCATCTGCGTCCAGAACGCCAGCACACCTAGCGAGTACGAGTAGATGGGCTTGTTCAGCAGCTTGGGCAGCACGTAGTACGTGAGGCCAAGCACCATCGGCGTGAACCACATCCCGACGCCCATGTGCATGTAGTAGCCCTGGATGACCGTCTCACTGATGGCGTTCTGCTGGTAAGCGGGTATGTAGGCGATCACGATGAGGGGAATGGTCCACAGGAACGCGGCCATGATGTACCAGTTGGAGATGTAGATCTCTTCGATGCCGCGGTCCGCGATCGTGCGTATGAGGTTGTATGCGACGAGGATGACCCCCACCGCGAAGACCGCCTGCACCGGCCAGATGTACTCCCGGTACTCCTGGCCGCCGTTGTTTATGCCCGCCATGAGCAGCAAGTCGCCGACCAGTACCGAGATGTTCACGAGCCACAGGCTCACCCAGGCGAGGGGGATGGACCAGAGCCGCCGCATGCTCGTGCGCGGCACGACGTACAGGGCCGCAGCTATCATCGCCAGCGTTGCCCAGCCCCAGAACACCGTGTTCGTGTGCACCGGCCGCAGCCGGCCATACGACAACCACGAGACGTGATCTATGTCCGGCGTAGCGAACTTGATGCTGAGGTACAGCCCGATCAGGGTGCCCCAGATAAGCCAGAACGTGGCGGTCGCAGCGTACGAGTAGATGAGGCGCGTCCAGGCGGTATCGGTATCGGCTACCGGCTCGACGCTTGCCTTGCTAACCGTTAGGGGCCGCTTTAGCGTCAACAGAGGTATGTCTTGAGCCATCAGTCGAGTCCCGGCCCGCTCGCCCTCGAGCGCGGTGGGTATGCAATGCCGTGAGCCATACTTCTTGCCTCCCGTTCACAGGGCGAGCCACCCCAGCAGGCGAGTGCGGGGGTCCGCCTACATGAGAGGTCCACGAGACCATGGGCACCCACGCATGTGACGACGCTCATGTCCTCGCGGCCTATCCCACGATTCAACTGCGACCAGAGGCGGTAATGCCGTGACGTGGGTCATGGCCGCCGCTGAGAACGGTGCTCACGCACCCTTGACAGCCCCTCGCTTATATGGTTCATTAGTGGAGTAACTAACCCACTAAGTGGAGGTGTGATGGTCGACGACAGCAAGGCGCTCTTCCTGCAAATCGCGGAACGAATCGAGGACTCGATCGTCGACGGCCACCTCGCAGAGGAAGCCCAGGCCCCGTCTACCAACGAACTCGCGGCGTTCTACCGCATCAACCCAGCCACCGCCCTCAAGGGCATCGGCCTCCTCGTCGACAAAGGTGTGCTCTACAAGCAACGCGGCATCGGCATGTTCGTGGCGAGCGGAGCCCGACAAGCACTCCTCAAGGAACGCCGCGCCGCCTTCTCGGACACTTACCTAGAACCCCTCGTGGCAGAGGCCCACAAGCTCGGACTGAGCGCGGACGACCTCGCCGCCCTGATCAACCAGCGCTTCAGCGAAAGGACCGCCGGATGACGAAAGTTGTCGAAGTCAAAGACCTCACCAAACGGTTCGGGAACACCGTTGCTCTCGATGAGGTGAGCTTCAACCTCGAGCCGAACACCATCTACGGCCTCTTGGGGCGCAACGGCGCTGGCAAGACGACGCTCATGTCGATCATCACCGCCCAGGCGTTCGCCAGCTCTGGCAAAGTGCAGGTGTTCGGCGAGGAGCCGTACGAGAACGCGGGCGTCCTGCGGCGCATGTGCTTCATGCGCGACAACCAGGTGTACCCGGACTCCTCCAAACCAGTGCATGCGTTCCGCATAGCACGCTTGTGCTTCCCTAACTGGAACCAGGCGCTAGCCGAGCGCCTCGTTGCCGACTTCAGGCTGCCCGTCGCCACGCCGATCAAGAAGCTCTCCCGCGGACAACTCTCGGCCGTTGGCGCCATCATCGGCCTGGCGGCGCGCGCGGAAGTCACGTTCTTCGACGAGCCCTACCTAGGCTTCGACGCTGCTGCCCGCGAGATCTTCTACGACCGCCTGCTTGAGGACTACGCGGAGCACCCCCGCACCATCGTCCTCTCGTCACACCTGATAGACGAGATCGCCAACATCCTCGAGCGCGTCATCGTGCTCGACAACGGCCGCGTCATCCTGAACGATGCGACAGACGACCTCCGCGACCGGGCCGTGGTTATCCGCGGCGACAACACGAAGGTGGCCGCTTTCACCGCCGGCCGCGCGGTGATACACCGGCAGGCGCTCGGCGCGCTCAGCGCCGTCACCGTACTGGGCCACCTCACCCACCAGGACCGCGCCGCGCTCACCGCCAACGACCTCGACGTCAGTCCAGTAACGCTTCAACAACTAGTGGTGAGGGCGACGCAAGCCGCGGCGGGCACCGCCGCCGATCAAGGAGCCGCGCGATGACCAGGGTCGTCACAGTCATGAGACTGCAGTTCGTCAACCGCCGAACGTACGTCGGCATGCCCCTTGTCATCCTGTCAGGCGCGTTCCTACTGGCGATTCTCATCCTGCTGCTCGTGCCAACTGACGAGCTCAAGTTCGCGGGCGGCGCCGTCGCCGCGCCGCTCTGGTACTTCAGCGTCGTGGGCTGGCAGGCGCTCGCCCTCACGTTCCCCTTCTCCCAAGCCATGAGCACCACGCGGCGCGACTTCCACCTAGGCACCCTCCTCACCGCCGCGACGACGGCCGGCATCCTCGCCACCTTCTACCTGGTGATCTCACTCATCGAGGCGGCCACCGGAGGCTGGGGCATGAACGGCTACTTCACTATCCCCGGCCTAAGCGGCAGCCAACTGCCCGTAGCCGCACTCAGCTACTTCGTCGTCGCGTGCCTCTTGTTCCTCTTCGGCTACACGTGCGCGGCGATCGCCAAGCGTTGGGGTGGCGTCGTGCTCACCAGCGTCCTTACCGGGCTAAGCATCGTCCTCGCACTAGCCATCATTCTCGTGATCCGCTCGGGCTCGTGGGGCACCGTCGTCACCTGGTTCGTCACGCAAGGCCTGCTCGGAACGACCCTCTGGGGTCTCCTCCTCGCGGTCTTGATGGCGTACGGGTCGTACCTCATGATCAGGCGGGTGGAGCACTGAGGTCGGCGTGACGGCCTGGCCTACCTAGCACCCTTTGGGGGCACCTCCGGCAGGTCACGGTGCTCAACCTGGCTAGGGATGCCGGTCGCTTCGAGCACCTCGCGCTCGTCGAGCGACTCATGCTCCATCAGGGCGGCCGCCAGCTTGTCAAGTTCGGTCCTGTGCTCCTTGAGGAGTCTTAGCGCCTCCTGGTAGCACTCCTCGATGATCTGGCGGGTGGCGAGGTCGACGCGTTCGTGAGTCGCCTGGCTGAAGCCCGACGACACACCTGGTTGTGCTTCGCCGAGGGACTGGCCGCCCTCGGGCGCCAAGGCGACGGGGCCGATGGCTTCGCTCATGCCCCAGCGAGTGACCATGCCCTGCGCCATGCGGGTCACCTGTTGCAGGTCGTTCTCGGCGCCGGTGGTGCGGTCGCCGTAGACGACCTCTTCAGCCGCCCGGCCACCAAGCGCGCCGACGATGCGGCCGCGCAGGTAGGACTCCGAGTAGTTGTAGCGGTCGTCCTCCGGCCGCTGGTAGGTGACGCCGAGGGACTGGCCGCGCGGCGTGATGGTCACGCGGCTGACGGGGTCGGCGCCGGGCACGACCAGCCCGAGGATGGCGTGGCCAGCCTCGTGGAACGCCACGCGTTCGCGGTCCTCGCGCTTGAGGAGCAGCTTGCGTTCGGGGCCGAGGATGATCTTCTCGAGCGAGTCGGCGAAGTTGGCCTGCGTGATCGTGTCCTGCCCGTTCCTGGCGGCGAGGATGGCGGCCTCGTTGACGAGGTTGCGCAGGTCGGCGCCGACCAAGCCGGGGGTCATAGCAGCGACGGCGGTCAGGTCGACGTCGGGCCCCAGCGGCACCTTGCGGGTGTGCACCTCGAGTATGGCTTTACGTCCGACCTTATCCGGCGGCTGCACCGTGACGCGTCGATCGAAGCGGCCGGCGCGCAGCAGGGCCGGGTCGAGGACCTCGGGCATGTTGGTGGCAGCCAGCACGATGACGCCCTCCTCGGTGCTGAAGCCGTCCATCTCGGTGAGGATCTGGTTGAGGGTCTGCTCCTGCTCGCTGCTGGCGCCCACGCCGACGATCATCTACACGAACTCGGAGGCGTTCATGCTGAAGAACGGCACCCCGGCCTCGCCCGCCACGGCCTTGGCGAGGAGCGTCTTGCCGGTGCCTGGCTGGCCGACCAGGAGCACGCCTTTCGGGGCCGACCCGCCGAGGCGCGTGTACTTCTGGGGATGTTTGAGGAAGTCGACGATCTCGGCGAGCTCGTGCTCGGCCTCGTCGATGCCGGCCACGCCCTCGAAGGTCACCTTGTCCTCTTGCTTGTCGTAGCGCTTGGCGCGGCTCCAGCCCATGCCGAACATGTTGCCGATGCCTGCGCCCGCGCCGCCGGCCCCGCGCGCCATGCGGCGAGTGAACCAGACGAACAGGCCGATCATCAGCAGGGCAGGCCCGAAGGAGAACAGCAGTGTCAACAGCGGGCTGCGCTGCGTCTCGAGCCATTCGGCGTTGATCTCCACGCCGTTCGCCAGCAGCAGGTCATCGAGCCCAGGGGAGAGGAACGAAGGCAGCGTGGTCGAGAACGCCGTGACCTCGACTGGCTCCGGCTCCGCCGCAGTGAAGAGGCCGCCAGCACCGGGCACCGACACGGCGACGGGGTCTTCGAAGACCCCCTGCATGACGTCGGCGCGGGTCGCCACGGAGACCACGTTGCCCGCCTCGACCTGCTCACGGAAGAGGTTGTAGGGGATCTCGACGGGACCGCTGCCGGCGGGGAAGAAGAGCGAGACGACCAGGTAGTTGACTACGAACAGGCCCACCATGAGCAGCAGCCTCTCGGTTGACCGCTGGGGGACCCCAAGCCGGGTCCGCCGGGCACGTTCGGGTCGCTCCTTCTGCCTTGCGACGCGTCTCGGGGCCGTTGTCGCGTTGAGGCGCTTCGTTGGTCGGACATGCTCAGGACCTATCTTTTGCTGCTCATCGGCCGCGTAAGCGCTGAAGGCGGAAGGCGAACAGCAGGATGAGGGCGCTCATCTTGACCACCTCACTTTAGCCCTATGTGGTCTCGCGCCACTGCCCCCGGCGTGAGACCCACCGGTGCCGAGACCGTACGGTCTCAGTTCACCAGGACGAGGATCACCGTGGCGCCCATCACCACGTTGGAGAGGGCCACGGCGTTACCGGTGGTGCCAACCACGCACCGCTGGCCGTTGTGCTCATCGCACGGTTCGTCTACAGGCTGGCCCTAGCGACTCCAGGCTGGTGCGTACGCGTCCGCGACCAGCAACTCCAGTCCGCCGCCGTCGATGTCGACGATCCACAGGTCGGGATCGAGCAGGCTGCCCCCGAAGCCGTCGAGCTCCGCGGCGCGCTCGAACACCAGGCGCCGACCGTCACCGGAGACGCTCAGCTGCCCAGCGAAGTCGCCTACGAACGATGTGATGCGCGTGATCTGGTCGGTTCCGAGGTCGTAGTGATGAAGGTTGGCGCTGTACCCCTCGCCGAAGGGGTCACCTTCGGTGACCGAAAACACGAAGCCGCTGCCGTCGGGGAGCCAGGCCAGCCCCAACACCGCCTCGAGCGAGTCGACCGTCACCAACGGCACCCCGGCGTCGGCGCTGCCCTCGAGGGTCAGGTAGACGCCGGCGTTGCCGAACGACTTGGCGTAGAGCAGTTGGTCGGCGGTGGCGCTGGTCGGGCCGGCGGCCATCAACGCCACGAAGTCGCTGGGTCTTGTCTCCCCCTCGAGAAGCGAGGTTCCGAACTCGAGTGGCTCGGGGTTGCGCGGCAGTTGCCAGAGGCCGTCGAAGTTGAGGAGGTGGGCGATCCTGGCGCCGTCGGCGCTCCAGCTGGGCGAACGCACCTCCCAGGTGGAGGAGGGAGGGTAGAGGGAGGTCTCGCCGGTGGTCACCGTGGCGCCGGCGGCAACGTCGATGGTCGTCGAGAAAACGATCTCGCGCTCGGTGCCGTAGACGATCGCGCCCACCTGCAGGCCGTCGTCGCCCGCGCCGAAGTCGGCGACGTCCTCGAACGTCACCATGCCCGTCGCCAGCGGCGCCAGGAAGGCGGACTGGAGGCTGGCGGCGCCCTGGAAGTATAGGAAACCGGTGAACGAGTCGTAACTGTTGTTGACGATGGGCACGCGCACCGTTCCCTGGGGGTAGCTTGCCAGCGCGGCGCAGGAGGGCGCTTGGGTGATCCGACGGTAACCCTCGCCGTCGGCGCCGATGGCGAAGACGTCCGAGGCGTAGAGCGAACACCAGTTCTCGTGGGAGCTCACGAAGGCGAGTTCGGTAGCGGCGGGGTTCCAGGCCATGCTCCAGACGTCGTAGACGTCGTCGGGATCGGCGCGACCGTGCGCCCAGAGGGCGCGGTCGTTGCCGCCGTCGGGGCCGATCAGGTGGATCTCGTCGCCGCCGGCGCGGGCGTAGGCGATGGTGTCATGCAGCGGCTGCGAGGCGGAGCCACCGCCGGGCGGACCGTCGGTGGGTGGTGGTTCGTTGCCGTCGCCGGCCGACCCTTGGCCGGTGCACGCGGCTCCGAGGAGCGCGAAGAGGAGTAAAGCCAGGATGCGGCCAAGCCGCTTCGGCGCTGCTTGCTCGAGATGGAACCCTGTGATCATCTGCGTACCGCCTCTCGGTTCGACTCCCGGACAACCTGCACCACGCTCCGTAAACTGAGCGTAAACGCGCGCCTATAATCGGGCGATGCAACTGCGAACGCTCGGCGCGCTCGAGCTGGAGGGTAGCGGCTTCAGGCGGCAGAAGCCGCTGTTGCTGCTCGCCTACCTGGCGCTCGAGGGGACCAAGAGTCGGCGGCACCTGGCGGAACTGTTCTGGCCCGCGGCGGTGGAGCCCGCCACCAGCGTGCGCATGGCGCTGCTCCAACTACGCCAAGGAGCGGCGGGGTCGGTGGAGGTCGAGGGCGAACTGGTGCGCGCCGCCGTTGTCAGCGACGCTTCGCGCTTCCTGCAGCTGGTGGAGGGTCGTGACGCCGCGGCGGCCGTGCGGCTGTACCGCGGAGCGTTCGTTCCGCACTTTCACCTGAACGACTGCGGGGTGGAGCTGGAGGAGTGGGTCTACGCCACGCGCGAGCTGCTGGCTGCCGGAGCGCGGCGCGCGCTGCTCGACCTGGCCGAGGCCGACGCCGCAGTGAGCGACTTCCGGGCGGCCACGGGGCTGGCCGAGACGGCGCTCGGCCTGGCGGGCGCCGGACCGCCGGAGCATGAAGTCGCGTTGCGGCTCTACCGGCTACTTACAGCCGGGAACAGCGCCAGGGCCGAAACGGTGGCGGCGGCGGCCGGTGACTTCGGACCCGCCTTCGAGCTCACGCGCGAGGAAGCGCGACAGCAGTTGCAGGCCGCCGTGCCGACTGCGGGAGGCGCCCCCAACAACCTCCCGCAGCGCGCCACCTCTTTCGTCGGCCGCGATCCGGAACTCGTGGCGCTGGCCAGGCTGTTGGCCGAGCCGGACACCAGGCTCATCACGCTGGCCGGCGCGGGTGGCGTGGGCAAGACTAGCCTGGCGCTTCAGGCCGCGGCCGGTGAGGCGCAGGAGGGCAGGTTCCGGGGTGGCGTGTACTTCGTGGCGCTGGAGTCCGTCACCTCTCCCGACCTCACCGTGCCCGTACTTGCGTCGGTGCTGGGGCTGAAGCTGAGCGGCGAGCACCAGCCGCTGGAAGAGCTGGCCCGGCACATCGGCGAGCGCCACATGCTGATCGTGATCGACAACTTCGAGCAGCTGAGCGCCGGCGCCACCGTCCTGGCGGCGCTCGTGGCGGCATGCCCCGGCCTCAAGCTGCTAGTCACCTCGCGCGAACGGCTCGGCCTGGCGGATGAGCAGCTGTTCCGCCTGGGAGGGCTTCCCCTGCCGCCCGCTGGATTGACCATGGCCGAGGCGCGGTACCAGGAGGCAGTGTCGCTGTTCTGGCAACGCGCGCGCCGCGCGCGGCTGGATTTCGGGCTCGACGGCGCGACGTTGCCCCACGTGGCGCGGATCTGCCGACTGGTGGACGGGCTGCCGTTAGCGATCGAGCTCGCCGCCGCCTGGGTGGGGCTGCTGCCGGTAGAGGAGATCGCCAACGAGTTGGAGCGGAGCCTGAACCTGTTGGTGTCGACCACGCGCACGGCGCCGCCACGCCACGAGAGCCTGCGCGCCACGTTCGATTACTCCTGGGCACTGCTCGAGCCACTGGAACGGCAAGCGATGCGCGGGCTAGCGGTGTTCGCGGGCGGCTTCACGCGTGAGGCGGCCTCCCAGGTGGTGGACGCAAGCATCGCGCGGTTGGCGTCGCTGGTCGACAAGTCGTTGGTGCGAGTCGTGGACGGCGGGCGCTACGACCGTCATCCCCTCCTGTACGACTACTCGAGGGAGAAGCTGGCGGCGCACGCGAGCGAGCGAGAACGCCTGCGTGCCAGCCACGGCGCGTACTTCGTGGTGCTAGCGGAACGCGCCGAGCAGATGCTGAAGGGCGCCCAGCAGTCGACGTGGCTCGAGCGGCTGCGGAGCGAGAGCGACAACCTGCGCTCCGCCCTGGCGTGGTCCCTCGAGTCAGGGAACCCGGACGACGGCCTGCGCATCATGGGGGCTCTGTGGCAGTACTGGCCCCTGCGCGGCCACCTGAGTGAATGGCAAACCTGGTACGCCGAGCTGCTCGGGCATCCCGCCGCGCAGCAAGGCACGGCGGTAAGGGCCAAGGCTTTGAGCGGGGCGGGGACGTTGGCGTTCTCGCTCGGCGATCTTGCGGCGGCGCGCTCGCTGCATCGGGAAGCGCTGGTCATCCGCCGCGAGCTAGGGCACGCCTGGGGTATCGCCGCCTCGCTCTATAACATCGGCGGGGTGCACGCCGCTCAGGGCGATTACGCCGCGGCGCACCCGTTGTTCGAGGAGAGCCTGGAGGTGATGCGGGGCCTGGGCAACGACTGGAGCGTGGCGGTGGCGTTGAGCAACCTCGGGCTGCTGGCCAGCAAGCTGGGTGACCACCGCGCCGCGCGGGAGCGCCACCAGGAGAGCCTAACGCTGAGGCGCGGACTGGGCGACGCGCTGGGGGTGGCGGAGTCCCTCAACCATCTTGGACACCTGGCCCTGAGCCAAGGCGACATCGAGCAGGCGGCAACGGCGTTCCACGAGGCGCTGACCATCGACCACGAGGCGGGCAACGCGCCGGGCGTAGCGATAGCGTTCGAGGCGTTCGCCACCCTGGCGCTGATGCAGGGCGAGACGCGGCGGGCGGCGCACTTGTGGGGGGCGGCTGAAGTGTTACGCGAGGCCCTGGGGGCGCCGCTGTCGGAGCCGGCGCGTGAGGCTCAAGCGCGCGAGGTGAGCCTGGCCCGCGACTTGCCGGGCGGCGCGAGGCTGGCGTCGGCCTGGAACGAGGGGCGGGGATTGACGCTCGAGGAGGCTATGCGGGAGATCGGTGGGGCCTTGAGCCGGATCGTGCGAACCGGAAGCAGGGCTGCCCCGGGAACATCGAGGTGATGGCCCCCTTGATTCCCCAATTGTGGCTTTGGTCTTGGCCGGACTTCTCTATCTTGGCTCGCTTCACCTTGGCTGGCCCTCACCGGCGCCGTACAAGACCCGCTCTAGACATAGGTGCTGCCCTGACAACTTGAGACCGCCAGTTCCAGCGCCTAGGCGTCACCGCCGCGATCGTCCTGGCGGCGTTCGCCTCCCAAGCCCTGTTCGCGCTGGCGCACGTTCCCAATCGGCTGGGGGTCAGGGGGGCTCAGCCTGGCTGAGCTGCCTGGCGCCACTCCTCATAGGGGTGACGTTGAGCCCGGCACTGGCGGTCATGTGGCGACTGTGGCGGCGCAGGCGTTCAGAACACAAGCTGCGCGGCAGAACTTCCACGGGTTCCTCCTTAAGGCGATTCTCAAAGGGAGCAGCTTCAACCGAGCGGTGATCGTCTCGGGCGCACTGTTCCACGTCCTCCTGAACATCGGTGGGACCACGGGTTACCCTGCCCGAGGCAGCAACCCAGCCGCCCCGGACACGAACGCTGCCACCAGGGGCGGAAATACGCAAAAGCGGCAGCGGGACGCTTGGCAGGCATTTCGCTGCAGCGTCTGGAGAAGCGGCATGAAAGTCAGCCATCACCGTCACCTACTTCGCGTCCTCTTCCTTGGCTTGCTTACGCTCGTCCTGGCGGCGTGCACCAACCCTGAGAGCGGTCCGGCTACTCCCCGTGACGTCACCGCTGACGAGCTAGAGGTGGAGGCGGACGAAGACACTCCCCTCCAGGTCACGCTGAGTGGCGCTCACTCAGGTGGTGAGGCGCTCACTTTCAGGGTCACCAGCGCCCGCGCCTCCGCGACGGTCACCATCACCGTCCACCCGGTGTACGACGCGCCCGTAATATAGAGACGTTCACCGTCGACCGCGACACGGTGAAGTTCGGCGAGCCCGTCACCTACAGCTGGGCCGTACGCCACGTCGACTCGGAGGCGCTCACCTGGCGCATCGACACCGGCGCGGCCGTCCACGAGCCTCACTGGGTGCAGGCTCCCCCGTTCGGCTTGGGCAGGGTCCACCCTCCGCTGAAGTAAAGCGGTTCACCGGGTATGTTCACTACGCACCAACGGGACAGGTCCTGGTTGAAACCCGCCGCGTACAAGAACGACGGAGAATCGGTGCAGCGTGATGGCAATCACGCCGTCTAGAACGTGGTGGGCCCTACTGGATTTGAACCAGTGACCAATCGATTATGAGTCGACTGCTCTAACCGCTGAGCTAAGGGCCCTGACGCAACGCTGGTGGCGCAAGCGCGGCTGCGCCCGTGCGCGCGTTCGATTGTACAAGACCGCGAGTGCGGGCGGCACTGGCCGCTCGTCGCGCCGCCCCTAGACCCGCCGGCGTATAGCCGTATAATCCTCCCCGGACGTTGCCCCTCGGCGACCGGCGCGGAGTTCTTCTTGCGCCTCGCCCGTTCGTCAAGCCAGAGTCGGGCAGCGTTCAGGCCCGCAGTATTTGGGTTGTGAAGAGGAGCAACGTGGCGAAGGAACCGATCCAGATGACCGCTCGCGGTCTCGAGAAGCTGAAAGAAGAGCTTCGTTACCTGAAAGACGAGAAACGCCAGGAGCTCGCCGATTACATGGGCGCGGCTTTGGCAGACGGCGACCTGCGAGAAAGCGCGGCTTACGACGAGGCGCGCCTGCTGCAGAGTGCCAACGAGGCGCGCATCTCCGACCTTGAGGAGTTGGTCCACCGCGCGGTTGTCGTCGAGTACGAGGCCGGCTCGGAAGCCGTTGCGCGGCTAGGTGCATCCCTCACGCTGAAGGCCAACGACGGCGAAGACGTGGTGTTCCACCTGGTTGGCACGCACGAGGCCGACATCCTCGAGGGCCGCGTGAGCGACGAATCGCCGCTCGGCCAGAGCCTGGTTGGCAGGCGCGTCGGCGATTCCGTGACGGTGCAGATGCCGCGCGGAGCAGCCGTTTATAGGGTGGTCTCCGTCTCGTTCGACTGAACCTTGGTTCGAAGGCGCGCAAGTGCAACGCAGGGGCGGCGTTCTAGCGGTCCCTGCCGCGCTGCGTGAGGGTTGTGTTACCGCCCTAGTCACCTTTCTCAGCCCCTCACGCTGGTAGATTCGCCATATGGTTCGCTGGGCGGTCATAGCTTTCGCGGGGGTCGTGGCGCTGCTAGTCATCGCGGCGCTCGTTCCGAGTCGCCAGGCCGCAGTTCCATCCGCCGCCATCGAGCTCAGCTCGGCGCAACTAACGCTCTACCCGCAGTCAGACCCGACGGCCGTTTGGTACTTCGACGCGCCCGTCGCGGAGTACTACCCCGACCGCCAAGAGACCACCCTCGCTGAGGTTGACGACGGTCGCCGCACTGTGGCTGGCGTAACGGACTTCACCCTCACCGCCGAGCGCGTGACCATCGACCGCTCGGACAACCTGCGCGGCGAGCACATGCACGCCCACCTCGTCGAGGACGACCTCGACCTCGACATGCGCAGCAAAGGCTCGCGACTGGTGCTCATCGACCAACGCGCTGGCCGCTTCGAGGTTCCACGCGCCGTCATGTCTGGCCCAGACCTCGGTGATAGCGTCTTCGAGGACATGCGCATCTCTTTCGATTTCACTGAGTTCGAGGCGGGGGGCCCCGGCACCGTCGGGTACGCCCAGTTCGTCGTCGACTCGCCTGGGAGGAACCCGTGATCAA
>ERZ778018.2040-NODE-2040-length-13994-cov-4.953225_pt1 | contig 13994 bp, 16 predicted proteins | sample MGYA00375748_ERZ778018 | MGnify/ENA primary metagenome ERZ778018 (study PRJEB29350, sample SAMN05509839) | bioreactor metagenome | biome: bioreactor; material: wastewater | place: South Africa: University of Cape Town | collected 2014-04-22 ... | reverse complement strand
GGATGGTCGTAGTACCGCGTGATGAGGTGCTGCAAGTCTTGCCGCAGCAACACGCGGTTGACCCGCTTGCGGGCCACACCAAGGTCCAGGAACGCATCCACGAGCCGGTCGGCATCCTGGCTCGTGATCGCGAGCAGCAGCCGCACGAGCTGCTGCAACGTGCGTTCGTCCACTACGCCGACCATGCCAAAATCGATGAGCCCAATCCGGCCGTCAGGCTCGATGAAGAAGTTGCCGGGGTGGGGATCGGCGTGAAAGAAACCGTCCTCGAAGACCATCCGCAGCAGGATGTTTGCCGCGCGTTCAGCCAATGAGTGGCGGTCGAGCCCGGCGGCGTCGAGTGCTGCCAGGTCGCTGATTTTGATACCCCGAATCCGCTCCAGCGTGATGACTTGTGAGGTAGTGGTCTCCCAGAAGACACGTGGGATATGCACGGCCGGGTCACCGGTGAAGTTTTCAGCGAAGCGCTCGGCGTTGCGTCCTTCGCGGACGTAGTCAAGCTCCGCCCGCAGGGTGTCGGCGAACTCCTGAGTGAGCGCGACGACGTCGTACTGATCGGCCAACTCCCAGCGGTGGCTGGCTGTCGCAGCGAGGATCTCGAGAATTTCCAGATCACGCTCCACCTGCTCGACGACGCCCGGCCGGCGTACCTTGACCACCACCTCGGTGCCGTCTTCCAGAGTTGCGGCGTACGCCTGGCCAATCGAAGCCGAGGCTAGCGGTGTGGGGTCAAAGGTGGTGAAGGTCTGCTCGATTGGTCGACCGAACTCCGCCAGAAGTGTCACTTCGATCGACGCGACGGGGACCAACGGCGCGGCATCTTGTAACTTCGCCAACTCAACCTGATACTCAGGCGGCAAGAGGTCCGCACGGGTCGATAAGATCTGACCGAGTTTGACAAACGCGGGGCCTAGATCCTCCAATGCCATGCGGACGTGCTCCGGACGCGTGTAGGGTTCAGGACGTCGCGGGTGGCCAAGGAGTCCACGGTGGAAGGGGACGAAGCGCTCCAGTCCGAGGATGCCGACGAGATACCCGAGCCCATGGCGGGTTAGTACGCTGGCAATCTGGCGGTAACGAGCAAAATGGGCACGGGGATGAGTCTTTCGCATCAGGTCTCCTATTCGTCCGGGCGATCCTATAAAGGATGCATAAGGCAGAGTCGAACGATGGATGAATGAAAGCCGCACATTGGGGTGACACTCTGCTGTCAATTCGCGACATCAATCAGCGCGTATAATATACTCCGGCGGGGTATGGGACTGAGGCGACACCCTTCTCTCGTCCGCAGGTGACGCGATTCCACGATAGTTCACTACAGCGTCGGCGAGTTTTCATCGCGCGTTCGAACAACGGACTCGCAGCATAACCGTCAAGCTAACCGGCGGTGAGAGAGGAGAGGAGGCGTCACGGAATGCAGCGCATCCTGGTAATCGATGACGACCCGGCAATTACCAGTGTGCTCAAGCGTGGCCTTTCCTATCAAGGGTTCATCGTAGACACGGCGAGCTCCGGGGAACAGGGAATGGCAATCGCGCGTGAGCGGTACCCGGACCTGGTGATTCTCGACATCATGATGCCGGGAATCGATGGTCTCGAAGTGCTCAAGCGGCTTCGTGCGAGCGACCCTCTCCTCCCGGTTCTCTTCCTGAGCGGGAAGGACGCGCCGTTCGATCAGGTTGCCGGGTTAGAGCAAGGCGCGGATGATTATGTGGTCAAACCGTTTACCTTCGAGGTACTCGCGGCGCGTGTGCGCGCGCTGCTGCGCCGTCAGGAAGCGGATCGTCCTCCGGTGCTCCGGTTCTCAGATTTGAGTCTCGACACTGAAACGCGGCAGGCCGCCCGCGGAGACCGCGTGATCGACTTGACCAAGACCGAGTACGATCTCCTGCGCCAGTTCCTCGAACATCCGCGCAGGGTCCTGCCTAAGGAATTCTTGATGGAACGCGTTTGGGGTTTCGACTTCGAGGGGAACACCAATGTGCTGGAGACCTACGTCAAGCAGCTTCGCCAGAAGCTGGAAGCGGATGGCGAGGCACGCCTGATTCACACCTTGCGCGGCATCGGTTACGTGCTGCGAGAGGACTAACCGTGTCGATGCGCTGGCGCCTCGCGCTCTGGTATGGCAGCTTGACCGGCCTCGTTCTCCTCCTTTCAGGCGTGATGACATACGCGGCACATACCCGTTCACACTACGATGATCTCGACCGCTTGCTGGCAAGCACCATTGAGCATGTTGCCGGAGAGACGACCGCCGCCTCTACGTCCAGTCAGCTTGCTGCGGTTCTCGCCGCTCCCGTTTCCGACGATGTCGTCATTCGGGCGTACGGAGTGGATGGCCAGCTGGTCGTTGCCAACCACTCAACATCTGCACCGCCGATTGATCCCCGCACCATCTTGACGACGACCCGACCACCATACGACCCCATCGCGGGCCTCGCTCCACCATTGATCCGCGTGCAGGCCGGCAAAGGCCATTTTGGGCTCGCCACTGGCGCTGACGGGAGCCGCTGGCGTGTCTACGTCTTATCCATCGACGGACCGGCGCACTATCTAACGGGTGCCTCGTCGCTCAGCCGGATCGACGCTTCGATCGAGCGGTTCCGCGCACTGGTAGCGCTTTCCACGGCGTTGGGCGCGGCCTTGACGCTCATTGCCGGGTGGCTCCTGGCGGAACGGGCGCTCCGACCGGTGTCGCAGCTTACTGAGACGGCCAGCGCCATCGCCCATTCCCGGCGACTCGGCGAGCGTGTCCCAGTCGGAGACCGCCATGATGAGATGGGCCAAATGGCGGAGACTTTCAACGAAATGCTCGACAGCATCGAACAATCGCACCGACTCCAACAGCGATTCATTGCCGACGCATCGCATGAGCTACGCGCCCCACTCACGGCAATCCAGGCGAATCTCGAACTGCTCGAGCGTCAGGAGGCGATGACGCCGGACGAGCAACACGAATCGGCGGTGGAGGCCAGTCGCGAAGCTCGTCGGTTGGGTAGTCTGGTCGCCGACCTACTGGCTCTGGCTCGTGCCGACGCGGGGATTCCGCTCGTGAAAGAGCGAGTGGAACTGGACCGGGTCCTTCTGGACGCGTTTAGCGAAGCACGACGCCTGTCCAGTGGGCAACGGTTGGAGGTGGCAGAGTTGCAACCTGTGCTTGTCGATGGTCAACCGGACCGGCTCAAGCAGTTGTTCCTCATTCTGCTTGACAATGCGACCAAGTACACTCCAGCTGATGGACGCATCACACTCAGCGTTCGTCGAACAGGAGACGCTGCCGAGGTGGCGGTGCAAGATACCGGCATCGGCATCCCTCCGGAGGACCTGCCGCACGTCTTCGAGCGCTTCTATCGCGCCGATCCCGCGCGCGGCCGTGATCCTGGCGGGACCGGACTCGGTCTCGCGATCGCCTACTGGATCGTAGAGCAGCACGATGGCAGCGTGTCGCTAGCCAGCCAGGTTGGCCGCGGCACGACCGCGACTGTCACCCTGCCAGCCAGACGTTAACCTCTCGTCTTGGGTTCCGACGATTGCCTGGGGTCGTCCCAACGCCACGGCATCATGATTCCCCAGCGAGTTGTTCACATCCTTGCTGGCGGAACAACGAGGAGATCCGAGCCACGCGGAAAGATTCCACGCGCGGCTCCCGCCCTGATGCACTCAGGCTCGCCGCCCAATGGTCAGCCGCCCGGCGGGGAAGATGCCCTCCGCTCTCGCCCGTCGCCGCACGGCGTAGTCTCAGGTATTTCTCAGGCCAGGCTCAAGCATCGCTCAGGTAACTCACCTAAGACAGAGGCGGACTTCGCAGCGGTTGAGGCGAAAATCGACGATCGAGCCCGTTGGCATCGATCAAGAGTGTCTCCACCTAATGCTCCTGGATGGCGTGGCCTCACTTGAGCATCACGGAGCGGTCAACGCGTATTGCCGATTCAATTACCGGGAGCGAGTCGCGACCTTCCGCGCGGCAGTTATTAAGTCAGATGAGATGGCTGTCAAGTACAGCGTATAGCCTGCTGCGGAGATGTGATCTCAGGCATGATGATGAGGGATGATAGCGAAAAACACACGCATCATGCGTTGCGCGGAAAACCGGAAACTCCCTCTTAACTCTAGTTCCCAGTTACCAGCGCCATTGAATGGGAGGTAATTCGCCATGTACACGCGAATCCTTGTCCCAGTTGACGACATCGGCACCTCTGGGCGCGCCCTGCACGAGGCGATTGCAGTCGCCACCGACCAGCACGCCACGCTACGTCTCCTCCATGTGATCAATGAGCGGGACGTTGTGGGCGCTGTTTTCAGTGGGACCGGCGTGGACGAACAGACCGGCGCGCCAAGAACATCCTGGCAAGACATCGGACAGCGCGTTCTCGCGAGAGCCGCGACAGTAGCTCATTACGGCGGAATCGAGGCAGAGACCGTACTCATTGAGAGCGGGGGGAAGCCGCTTCCCGACCTGGTCGTGGAAGAGGCAGAACGCTGGGGCGCGGATCTGATCGTCATGGGTACCCACGGTCAAAGGAACCTCACGCTGTTGCTGCTCGGCAGCGTCGCGCTGGGCGTAGTACGCCGCACGAACATTCCGGTGATGCTGATTCACTGAGGTTGGCCCGGATCGGAAGGTCGATCTCACCCTGGTAGCAGACGGGCCGCTTCTCGGCGCGATCATGTCGGAACATTCGACACGCTGCATTGAGACACAGCATCCGTCGCGTTGCCAGGTGAGAGTGATTGGTGGTATCGCGGTCGGATATCGGGAGATCTTCAGCATTCGTCCAGTTTGGCCTCAGCGATCTCTCAGCAACGAGCATCATGCTGCGCACAAACGACCGTGGCGGCCTTGAAGGAGATCGCCGTCGATGAACGGGTTTGTCCAAGCACACGGCCTATTCATTCTACTCGTCGCGTTCTTGCTCCTGACGTTGAGACTGCTGATGCTGCGCATGCGTGGTGGACGTTGAGGGATGGCGTACCAACCATGACATTCCTGGCGAACGGGGTCCGGGTACGCGAGAGCAGGCATGGGTCACTGTACCTCGATCGGTTTGGTCATCGGACGGAGAACCGAAAGGCGTTCACCTAAGGAGCTCAATATGAGCACCGCGCGTGTGCCTCGTCCGCGGCGAGGCCGACAAACGAACTATTTGAGACGGTTCCGGCCATCTCGGCTCCTGCCCTATGAGACGCGGGTCCATCTCAACAACGCTGGACGCGAGGAACTCCTTGCGATCCGGAGCCTGCTCGACGCCGCGATTGCGCGTCTGGAGTCGCGCGAACGGAGCCGACCATGACGATGCGACACGTGACGATGCCAATCTATCGACTTGGCTGCGGTGGCGGTGGGGCGCTGACGGTGGAGCGCGCGCTTGCCAAGGTGCCTGGCGTACGCCGGGTGTACGTGAATCCGGCGACCGAGATGGCGTACGTCGAATACGACGCGGAGCGTTGCGAACCGAGACAATTCATCGCCGCGGCTGAGCGTGTTGGCTTCGAAGCCGGTGTACCGACCACAGTCGGGTCGCGTGAAGCGAGCTGAGCGTCGTCGGGCGGCACGCGCCAGAGAGCAGACTCGGTTCGGTGCTATTCATGGACCTTCTTCTCGTGCGGAGTTGATAAATCGTGTCCACAGGGCGTTCTTGTCATAACAATGCGAAGAAATGGGCTAAGCCGGCAAGACAAGGAAAGAGGCGCCGAGGATCTGGACCAAGCTTTCCTCTACGCCTCGTCGGTTTTGGCATCCTCGCCGTGGTCGTCGTCGCTCTCACGGTCTCGTAGCTTTGACCAAGAGGCACGACGATCGCAGCTGACCAGACCATGAAGGTTTCCATGGCCGGTCTTCAACCAGCGACAGTACAGGTCCCGGTCGGCCGCGCAGTTCGGCGGTGGTCACGATCGACACCGAGACGGCAGCTACCTACACCTTTTACTGCAACACCTGCTGCGGCGGTAAAGAGAATCCGGCTATGCGTGGGGCTCTCGTGGTGAGTTGAGGAGCGCGTCGGACATGGGTGCAATTGACCGCGTTGCACTTCCCGCCGTCCTCGGGGCGGAACTGGTGGAAAGCGTGAATCCGTGCGCCTTCGCTCTGCTGCTCGTCGTCGTAGCGACCATGCTCACAATCATGCAGCGGCGGGAGCTCAGCGAGCGCGCCGCCCGTGGGTGGCTTGTGTCGCACGGCGGCATCTATATCGCTGGCATATTCGTCACGTATCTCGCACTCGGCCTCGGTCTCCTCGGTGCCTTGCACTTCGCGAAGGAGCTGAGCAACACATACGGCGTCAGCCGGGTGGCACCGGTGATCGCGATCGGGCTTGGCCTGCTCGCGTTTCAGGAAGCGCTACCACTGGAATTTGGTTCGCGGCTAAGTACGCACGCGGATACACCCCAATTACGCGGCCTGGTGAGCCGCCTCAGATTTCCAGGGTTGTTTATCGCTGGCGTGCTCGTCGGGCTGTGTACGGTCCCCTGCGCCGGCTCGGTGTATCTGGCCATACTCGCGCTCCTGTCGAGGCAGGCTACGATGCTGAAAGGGGTGGTGTATCTAGTGCTCTATAATGCCGCCTTCATCGCGCCACTCTTCATCGTCCTTAGGCTTGCAAGCAGTCCGGCCGTGTACCGCCGGCTCGAGATGGCAACGTCGGCGACGTGGGATGCTCAAGTTCAGCACCGGCATCGTGGTGGTCGCGTTCGGTCTGCTGACCCTCGTCGTGGTCTAGGAATAGCGTGGTCTGCGCACGGTCGGCCGTCCCGCCGACCGCTGAATCGTCTCCACCCCGTGACATTCGCCTCTCGCCGCGGCAACGGCGGGCCAGACTCCTCAGCGTACCATCAGGCTCGCCTCAGAGCGTAATCAGCGGCGCGCATGATACTGAAACTGTACGAGTGTCGCCCCAGCGACATTCTCCAGCGTTTGGGTGGGAACCAGACCCGCCCATATCGTGGCATGGCCAGGAAGGAACTTCCGATGTCCCTCGCCCGTCGCAATCTCGTTCAAGACAAGGTGCGCTTCGGGCTGAGCGTGGCCGGCATTGGGCTTGCTGTCATGTTAATCTTGATCTTCAGCGGTTTCCTCAGCGGGATCAACCAGCAAGTGACCTCGTATCTGGATCACTCACCGGGCTCGCTCGTTGTCGTGCAGTCTGGCGTGACCTCCTTGACCGGAACGACCTCACTCCTCCCGGCGGGGACGGAGGCGCGCGTGCGGGCAACGCCGGGTGTCGCCGCGGCCGTTCCAGTCATCCTCCAGGGCATCGTACTCGATCTGGGCGGGAGACGAGTAACCATTTCGCTTATCGGCTACGATCCGAAGCTGGGCGCTGGGCCATGGCGCCTTGAGGCCGGGCGGGAGCCAAGGGCGGACGACGAGATCGTCCTGGACCGCGTGCTGGCGCGCCGTGCTGGCCTGTTGGTCGGTGAACGCGTCACGATGCTCGGGCAACAGTTCACGGTGGCCGGACTCTCATCCGGTACGAGTTCCTGGGTGTTGAGCACGGTCTTTGCGCGTAAGACCGCCGTTGAATCGCTGCTACGAGCTCCGCGCGCGACCAGTATGCTGTTCGTGACCCCCACAATGAACACCACGCTCGACGAGCTTCAGTCGCGACTGGATTCGATGGACGGGATCGATGCCCTCCCCAAGTCGACACTACGAGATAACGACCGCAAGCTCCTGACCCGCATCTTTACCCCACCGGTACGGCTGATGGCTGGCATCGCCTTTCTCGTCGGCACGCTGGTGGTCGGTTTGGTCATCTACACCGCCACGGTGGAGCGGCAGCGGGAGTACGGCGTACTAAAGGCCGTAGGGGCGCGGAACCAGATGCTCTACCGTGTCGTCACCGTTCAGTCGTTCATCGCCGCAGGCGCAGGCTCTGTGGTCGGCGTGGTGCTGGCATTGGCCGCGGCCCAGCTCATCATGGCCCTGCGCCCACAATTCCTTCTCGTCATTGAGGTCAAAACAGCCGCGCAGGCAATACTTGCCGGGCTGGCCATGGCACTCGTAGCAGCCCTGATCCCTGCGCGTGCGGTCGCCCGACTCGAACCCGCGGACGTCTTTCGGAGGTAGTTTGGCATGGTGCGACTGGCTCTGCATAACCTGTTTCAGAACAAGGTGCGACTCCTGATCTCCGTAGGAGGCGTAACGCTCGCACTGACGCTGATCCTCGTCCTGGATGCGGTTTTCGCGGGGTCGGGTAGCCAGTTGGCTGCCTACATCGATCGCTCTGGGGCTGATGTCTGGGTGGCCCAGTCCGGCGTGCGGACCTTGCACATGTCTTCGTCATCACTGCCAGCGGCGGCAGTCGACCAGGTTAGGGCCGTGCCGGGCGTTGAGAATGCATCCGCCATCCTGTATGTGACATCAATCGTCACGATGGGAAACGAGCGCTACCTGGCGTACGTGTTTGGAGTTCCCCAGGACGCCCCGATGGGCAAGCCCTGGCGGATGGTCGCGGGCACCGCGACGCCGGTAACAGGCGGAATTGTCGTCGATCGCGGGCTGGCGGCGGAGGCGGGGATCGGCATCGGGGATCAAGTCACGACACTCGGCGCGGACTTCACCGTGGTGGGCTTGTCGGCTGGGACGACCACCATCACCAACACGAGTGCCTTCATCAGGCTCGACGACTTCGCTGGGCTGCGCGGGACCTCGGGGACGGTGAGCTATATCCTCGTCAAGGTCCAGCGCGGCACGTCGGCCGCTGTGGTCGCGTCACGGATCAACGCAGAGGTCTCCGGGGTGACCGCGCAGTCGCGGCAGTCCTTCGCGCGACAGGAACGCAAACTGGTGAGCGACATGAGCACGGACGTGCTTACCGTGATGAATCTTGCCGGATTCGTGACCGGGCTGGCCGTGGTGGCGCTGACCGTCTACACTACGACGTTGGCCCGGAGGGCGGAGTATGGACTGCTCAAAGCACTCGGGGCGCGGAATCGGCAACTGTACCGCACGGTCATAGCACAGAGCGCGGTGAGCATCGCCGTGGGATTTTCGCTGGCGCTGGTTGTCACGCTGATCCTCACGGTCGCGGTGCCGGTCGTCGCTCCGACCCTGGCGCTCCAGGTAAGAAGTGGATCGCTCCTTAGGGTCGCGGGGTTCGCATTGATCATTGGTGGGCTGGCCGCGGTGCTGCCGATCAAGCAGATCGCCGGACTCGACCCGGCCATGGTCTTCCGGAGGAAATGACGTGGGTACTGCCACGCTGGAAGTCAGCCATGTGACGAAACGCTATGGGGTCGGGGCGACCGAGGTGGTCGCCGTCCGCGACGTCTCACTCGACGTGGCACCTGGGGAGCTCGTGCTGATCATGGGCCCGTCCGGCTCCGGCAAGAGCACGCTGCTCATGATGCTGGGAGCGCTGCTCAAGCCGAGCGGCGGCACGATCCGGCTTAACGGTGAGGTCCTGACTGCTCTGGCCGAGAACCGTCTGCCCGACATCCGCTTGCATCACTTCGGCTTCATCTTTCAGGACTTCAATCTCCTCTCGGCATTCACAGCCTTGGAGAACGTCGCCATTGTCGCCGAAATGGGTGGTGTCAAACGGCGGGATGCCCGAGCTAAGGCTACCGCGCTCCTTACCAGTCTGGGTATGAGCCAGCGGCTGCACTTCCTACCAGAGAAGCTCTCAGGGGGGAGAAGCAACGTGTGGCGATTGCCCGCGCGCTCGTGAACGAGCCGGCGCTGATCCTGGCCGACGAACCGACCGCCAACCTCGATTCCAAGATCGGGCACGAGATCATGCGGCTGCTGCGTCGCACCGCTAAAGAGGAGGCGCGCAGCGTGGTCATCGTCTCTCATGACCAGCGCATCAAAGACATTGCTGACCGCGTTCTCTGGCTGGAGGACGGACAGTTCAAAGATATGGTGACGATGGCTATCGACCCCGTCTGTGGGATGTCAGTCGAGCGCGAAAAGGCGATATCCGTGCCGTGGAAGAGCCAGGTCCTCTCCTTTTGTTCCCGAGGCTGCCGTGACGAGTTTCTGGAGAGCCCGCAGCAGTTCCTTAAGGTGATGCAGGAGGGGTCAGAACGAGACGGCAACTCATGAGACTATACGCGATGAGTTTTGTGCCGGACAGGACCGCATGAGGACGGGAACAATGAACCGAAGCATCGAAGTCGTCATAGCGTCCCTCGAGCATTTAGTCACACACTCAGAGCGACGGCGCAGAGCTGGTTGGGTGCCCGCGTGTTTGCCCAGCGTGAACACGCCGATAACGGTCGGCGGTGCGGCTTTGGCATCTACTGGTCCGTATACGAGCGGAATCAGCGCGGACCACGCGAGCCTCCCCGCTCCAGGGCCCAGTCCACCAGCGTTTTGGGGATGGAGGATGGTCACGACCTCGCGAAAGCGGTCACCTCCGTTGCGTTTGCCTCGCTGGCCCTCGCGGTCCTGTTCGTGTTCGCCGCCATAACGACCGACACATACCTCGATCTTGCGACGTACGGGGCGCTGTTCGCGCGATTGCTGGCCGGTTCGGTGCCGTTCTTTGCATTTGGCCTCGCCATCGCATTTCTGATGAGCCCGAATGCGGCGGCGGTCACGGGTGTGGTCTGGATCGCTCTCTCTTTCGCGTCTGGCCTCTTCCTCCCGCCTCCTGGACAGTTGCCCGACTGGGTACGGACGATCGCTTGGCGTGGGGAGAGGTAGGCGCGCAGTCCGAACCGCTCGGCCAGAACGTGTTGTGGCTGATCGGCTACGCGGTGGTGTTCTTTGCGCTCGCCATCTGGGCATAGGGGCGCGAGGCTGCACTGAACGGCGACGGAGATGACACGACTGCGGAATGCTTCAGCGCCTCAGCGGGTTCTACTCTCCCTTGACCCAGCAATCGTCGCCACGCTATGCCACGCATTGATCCTACGGACGCTTGCAGCGCATCCGCCACTAAATCGGCGCCTAGTCGATGACGAAGTACGGACACAACCTTTGGCGGTCCGAATACCTTATGCAGGCCCGTGATCTCGATCTGCACCAAATTCGGCATGCCTTGTCAACCAGTGCCAAGTATCTCGATGCCTCGGACCAACAAAGACTCCCGGAATCGTCAGGTTCCCCTCAGGTATGCCTCAGACGGACACACGAGACTGAGATCAAGGGATCAGGTGTCGGGGGTAGTCCCGACATATGTAGACGGATCCTTTTGCTCGCCGGCTGAAAGAGGGTGAATGTGAAAATGAGATGGTTGGGAGCACATCGCCGCGTGCAGGCAGTGGTAGACAATGCCGCCGTGGCGCTGACGCTTGCAGCCGCTCGCGCACCTCGTGGCGCGGTCTTCGTAGTCGGACTCACCCTGTTCTGCCCGCTGATGATCCTCAACCTGCATGAGCGCAAGGCGGCAAATGTCCTCGTCGCCGGTGTCCCAACATTCGGCATGTACGCCGTGCGTGGTGGGATACCTCCGCGCGCGTCATTCAAGAAAGGCGGCTAAATCAAATGATGTGGTGGAATGGCGACTGGAGCTGGTGGGGATGGCTCTGGATGGTCCTGATCTGGGGCTTGGTCATTTGGGGCATTGTCTTCTTGGTGCGGCGTCTCAGTCCGCCAAGCACACCAGAGAGTGATGGCAGAGCGCATCGGGCAACCCCGGAGGAGATTCTCGCCGAGCGGTTCGCGCGAGGGGAGATCGATGCCGAGGAGTTTACGCGGCGAAGTGAAGTACTCAGATCACCAGAGAAGCGGGGCGAAGAAACGGTCAAAACCACTACGCCCTCTGACGGCCGGGGTCGGGTTTCGCGGTAGCCAGCGAGCCGTCTCTTGATGGTTTCCGGTGGTGACAGTGGCTGGGAACCCGGTCATCGCCGAGAACCATGATACGTCCGTATCCGCGCCGTGGAAGGGCCGCGTCCTCACACCTTCTGTTCCTGAGGCTGCCGCGACCAGGTCCTCACAGACTTGCGCCTGATCTCGGAATGATTAGGCTGGATCGACTGAGCAACCAGACCAAATGGGAATGCAACCATGTTGAAATCATCGTACGTCAACGATGTCGATATCCATCGAGCTTACATTACTGGGTGTAACTATGTCGTCGACTTCTATGTCTCTCAGCCAGCACCCATGCAGTCGGTGGCAGTGGGGGTTATGGTGGAACGAACGTCCGATGGGTTTACCTCTAGATTTCCAAGCCTTTTCGTTGGTACGGGTCGAACTGAAGAGGCGGCAATCGTGGCGCTGGCCGAGCGACTCGTGAGTTTAAGCTGCGGCGAAGACACCAGCCCGTAAAGCGACACACAAAGCCATCATGCGCTACTTCTTTAACTTACTGTCTCTTTCCTACATCAAACAGGTTTCACGCCATGCGTGGTCGCTCAGAAGGCGTCGCATCGGGCGTCGGTTCCAAGCGCGATGCGAGAACGTACACGCGCTGGCACTCAGTGAGGCCTCAGCTATGGCTCAGTGAGAACTCAGTCGATGCTACCAGACTCCGAGCGTGTACCCGTCGCGACGGGTGAAAGTACCGAAGGGAATACGAAATGACGACGATACGCGGAAATCCGCCCACGACAGTCCGTGACCCAATCTGCGGGATGGAGATCAAGCCCGAGCACGCTTATGCGATGCGCAACTCGGACGGGTCGGATATCTACCTATGTTCAGCCGACTGCGCTAAGACGTTCGATGCACAGACGGGACGGTCTCTGCCGGCGAGGCATGGCAATGGAATACATCCTGGAGTGACAACCTCGGCGGCGCAGATCGATGTACAGGCATCGACTGCTCAGTTGGCACGCGTCGAATTGCCTGTCACCGGGCTGGGCCGATCCGGCGGCGGTGCACTGGAGCATACGCTGCGATCCATTCCCGGCGTGGTGAAGGTGCATGTCAACGGGCAAGGGGAACGGGCCCACGTCGAATATGATCCGGCTCGGGCCACGATCACGCGACTGCTCCAGACCATTCGCGACGCGGGCTTTGCCACCGGCGAGGCCTCGCTTCGCCTGAAGATCGACGGCCTCTACTGCTCGGCTTGCGTCACGCGGATTGAGCAGGCGCTGAAGGCGACACCGGGAGTGCTCGAGGCCACGCTCAACGCCGCGACGGAAGTGGCGACCGTTGACTACGTTCCGAGCGCTGTGGATCTGCCTGGGCTCACGCGCGCCGTGGAGGCAGCCGGCCCCTATCGCGCGACCGAGGCCATCGAGGTTACCGAGACGAATGGCCAGGTCGCGGAACAGGAGCGCGAGTACCGGCGGCTGATGCGCAAGTGGTGGTTCGCCTTCGCCGTCGGCGTGCCTACCATGATCTTGGCCTATCCCTATCTCATTCCCGGCCTTCGCGACCTACTGCCACGTCGCAGCACTCAGCTTCGCCTGGTGTGGGGCCTGATGGGCCTTGCCAGCCTGGCCGTGCTGGTCTACAGCGGCAGCCAGTTTTACACCGGTATGTGGCAGGGTCTCAAACGCCGCTCGGCCAACATGCACACCTTGATCGCCACCGGGACCGGGGTCGCTTGGCTGTATTCGACCATCGCCTTGCTTATCCCACGAATCTTTCCGAAGGCCGAGATGACCGATGTCTACTACGACGTGACGGTGGTCGTGACTGGTCTGGTGGTGTTGGGTCTGGCGCTCGAAGTCAAGGCGCGCGGGCGCACCTCCGACGCAATCAAAGAGTTAATCGGGCTCCAGGCGAAGACGGCCCGCGTCGTCCGTGATGGCGTGGAGCTCGACATCCCGGTCGAGGAGGTGCTTGTCGGGGACGTCGTGTTGGTACGGCCGGGCGAGAAAGTCCCCGTCGACGGGATGGTGATTGAGGGTCAGTCATATCTTGACGAGAGCATGATCACCGGAGAGTCGATCCCGGTCGAAAAGCGCCCGGGTGACGAGGTCATCGGCGCGACGATCAACGCAACGGGCAGCTTCCGGTTCCGGGCCACAAATGTCGGCAAGGACACCGCGCTCGCCAACATCATTCGCATGGTCCAGGATGCTCAGGGCTCGAAGGTGCCCATCCAGCGGGTGGTGGACGTGGTCTCGGGGTATTTCACACCGGCGGT
>ERZ778018.2035-NODE-2035-length-14024-cov-10.414131_pt1 | contig 14024 bp, 13 predicted proteins | sample MGYA00375748_ERZ778018 | MGnify/ENA primary metagenome ERZ778018 (study PRJEB29350, sample SAMN05509839) | bioreactor metagenome | biome: bioreactor; material: wastewater | place: South Africa: University of Cape Town | collected 2014-04-22 ... | reverse complement strand
CCCCTCATCTGACCGCTTCGCGGTCTGTCTTCCCCCGCGAGGGGGGAAGACCGTTTTCATCGGGCGTTTCCACGAAGCCGATCGTCAGACCAGCAGTTCCTTGACGACCGCGCCGCCGTCGACGATCTCGATGGGGCGGTCGCCGGGGGACATCAACTCCTTGTCGGCGACGATGCCGAGCATGTGGTAGACGGTGGTCGCCAGGTCGGCGGGGCCGATCGGGTCGTGGTCGGGCTCGGTGGCCGTGGCGTTGGAGGCGCCGTGGACGTAGCCGGCCTTGGCGCCGCCGCCGGCCAGGACGACGCTGAAGACCTTCGGCCAGTGGTCGCGGCCGGCGTCCTTGTTGATCTTCGGGGTCCGGCCGAACTCGCTGGAGACCATCACCAGCGTCCGCGCCAGCAGGCCCTGGCGGTCCAGGTCGCGAATCAAGGCGGCGAACGCCTGGTCGAACGCCGGCATCTGCCGCTTCATGCCGGGGACGATGTGCAGGTGGTGGTCCCAACTGCCGTAGGTCAGGGTCACCATCCGAACGCCCGCGGCGACCAGGCGGCGGGCCATCAGCATCCGCTGGCCGGCCGGATGGCGGCCGTACTCGTCGCGGATCGCGTCCGGCTCGGCGCCGATGTCGAACGCCTCGCGGGCCTTTTGCGAGCTGATCAGGCTGTACGCCCGCTCGTAGAACGTGTCCATCGCCGCGACGTTGTCGCTCTTCTCGCGCTGATGGAAGTAATCGTTGACCGCGTCCAGGGCGGTGCGGCGGGTGGTCGAGCGGCCGTCGTCGATGCCGGCGGGAAGGTCGAGGTCGCGGACCTTGAACCCCTTCGACGCCGGGTCGCTCCCCAGGCTGAACGCCGAGAACGCCGAGCTGAGGTAGCCCGTGCCGGCGTAGACGTTGGGCTGGCTGGGGATGCAGACGTAGGGAGGCAGGTTGTTCCGCGGGCCGTACTCGTGCGAGATCACGCTGCCGAAGCTGGGGTACACCAGGGCCGGGCTGGGCTTGTAGCCGGTGAACATGTTGTGCGTGCCGCGCTCGTGGGCGGCCTCGCCGTGGGTCATCGACCGGATCACGCAGAGCTTGTCGGCGACCTGGGCGGTCTGGACCAGGGTCTCGCTGAACCGCTCCCCCTCGATCTTGCAGTCGATCGAGCCCATGTCGCCGCGGTACTCCACCGGCGCGAACGGCTTGGGGTCGAACGTCTCCTGATGGGCGATGCCGCCGGGCAGGAAGATGTGGATGATCGAGTCGGCGGTCGCCGGGATCGGGTCGTAGGTCTTCAGGTCGGCGCGGGCGCGGCCGCGGAGCAACTCCGGCAGGGTCAGGCCGCCGAGCCCGAGGGCCCCCACGGTCAGGAACCCTCGACGGCTCATCGGGCCTCGACATTCGGCCATGGGGAATCTCCTGGGTGCGCGTCCAAGGGCGGGTGGGACGGTCGCGCTCGGCGACCGCGACAAGGCGGGGCGGACGACGATCCGTCGGCCGTCTCGATTCCACGTTCGCGCCCGTCGCCGCCGATCACGCTTGCGTGACGGGCGGGGTGGTGGCCGGGCGATAAGTAGAATTATTATCAAACAGGCCGGTGGTTCCGCAAGATCCTACGGGCTCGATTCAATCGATGTTGGCGCGGATTTCGAAAATTTCGACGAAACTCCGCCGGACGCGCCGGGGCCGTCGTAAGGTGGGGGGTCCGCGCGAGGCGCGGAGGGGGGTCGCCTTGGGGAGGATCGGGACGTGGGGAGGGGGCGGTCGGGACGGCGAACGGGCCGGCCCGACGATTCACCGCCCCGCGCGGCGAGGCGATCAGACCAGGAGGCGGCCGGTCATGCGGCGGAGGATGCCGAGCGGGCTGGCGGCGGGGTCGTACTGTTCCCGCGTCGGCAGGTGGAAGGTCTGCTCCATCATGTACTGGCCGGCGAGCACGCCGTGGGAGACCTGGTCGGAGAAGCAGATCCACGCCGAGCCCGGCGGGAACTCCATGGTGGTTTGGTCGACCTCTTTTTGGTAGGTCTCGTCCCCCTTCATGTGGTCGTGCAGTTGCAGCATGAGGTGGTCGTATTCGCCGCGGCGCGACTTGGTGACGTGGATCGCGTGGAGCAGGGCCGCCCGCCAGGCGACGTAGGGCCTGGCGCGGGGGAGCATCTTCTCGGCCATCGCCTCGAAGGGCTCGCCCAGCCGCCAGACGCGGGGGACGCCGTCGGGGTTGACGTTGACGAACAGCCGCAGGATCCGTTCGCCGCGGGTCGGCCGGGTGGGAAAGGCGTCGACGTGCATGCGGCGGTCGTCGGCCCGCCAGGACTGCTCGCGGACGGCCACCGCCTTGGGTCGGAAGCTGGTCGGCGCCAGCCGCAGGACGTCCTTGTACTTCGGCAGCAGCGATTCGATCAGCGCCCGCGCCTGGTCGCGGAACCGGCCGATCATCCGTCCCGCCGCGGCCCGGGCGTCGGCGTCGCCGGCGGCGCCCTTGAGTCGTCCGCGCTGGTCCAGGCTGACGTTCCGCGATTTCGGGGCCAGCGCCTCGGGGGTCAGGAGCCGCTCCTCCCCCGGTTCGAGTCGAAACGGCAAATCGGGGAAATACAGCACCTTGCCGGCTTCCAGGGCCGCGATCCAGGCGGGATCGCCCTGGTCCAGCCGCCATGTTTTCGAGTGGAGCTCGACGATCCTTTCCGCCATCGTCCGTCGTCCTTCCCTGGTGGGAGCGGGGTCAAGTGGGCTCGGCGCGGCCGCGCGGCCCACTCTATACCGCGAACGCGACGGGTCGGCAATCTTGGATTCCTCGGGCGCTTGGGCGTCGTCAACCGGGCTGGAAGACGGGGGGGAGGCCGGGGCCCTTGAAGCGGATCGCGTGGACGGCGTCGACGGCGGTGATGACGAGGCGGCGGGCGTCGACGTCGGCCCAGGCGAGGTTCGAGGGCCGCTTGGGGGTCGGGAGGATCCCCAGGAGGCGGCCGTCGGGTTCGTAGACCCAGATTCCCAGGGCGACGGCGACGAAGACCCGGCCGGCGTGGTCGACCTTGATTCCGTCGGGGCCGCCGGGGACGCCGGGGTCGTGGACGGCGAAGATCCGGCCGGCGGAGTCGTCCAGCGAGCCGTCGTCGCGGACGGGGAAGGCGCGGACGTGGTAGCGGCCGGTGTCGCAGACGTAGAGGGTCGTCTCGTCGGGGGAGAACGCCAGGCCGTTGGGCTTCTCGAAGTCGCGGAGCAGGGGGGTCAAGTCGCCGCCTTTGGTCAAGCGGAAGACGCCCTGGAAGTCGATCGCGCGGTCCTCGGGCTTGACTCCGTAGGGGGGGTCGGTGAAGTAGATCGAGCCGTCGGAGCGGGCGACGACGTCGTTGGGGCTGTTCAGCCGCTTGCCGTCCCAGTCGACGGCGACGGTTTCGACGACCGGGTCGCGGGCGGTCGGGTCCATCCGCGAGACCTTGCGGCCGTTCTGCTCGCAGAAGACGACGCGGCCGTCGGGCAGGAAGGTCTGGCCGTTGGCCGCGCCGGTGCGGTCGCGGAAGACCTCGACGGGGCCGCCGCCGGGGGGGAGGCGGTGGGTCTTCTCGGCCTTGATGTCCTGGAAGAAGATCGAGCCGTCGGGATGCCAGAGGGGGCCCTCGGTGAACTCGAAGCCGTCGGCCAGGGTTTCCAGGCGGTCGTCCCTGATCAGGTCCGAGAGGCCGGCGTCGCGAAGGATGTCCATGGGCGTCTTCCTTTTACGGGTCGATTCGGGTCGTTCCGCCTGGGTGGTGGTTCGAGCCGCGGGGATCCGATACCATAGTGGGGAACCGTCCGTCTTCAAGTCACCGCCGCCGCGAAATCCCGGCCTGGCGAGGAGCACGCCCGATGCCACCGGAGCTGGAAGCCCAGGATATCGAGAAGGCCCGCACCTTCTTCCAGTACGGCAACGACGCCGCGCTGAAGTCGAACTTCGAATACGCGATCAACATGTACAAGGAGGCCTGCAAGCGGGCCGTGGACAACCTGCAGTTCCGGCAGGCGCTGCGAAGCGTCCAACGGCAGCAGTTCGGCAACGACCCGTCGAAGGTCGGCCGCCTGGTGGGGCTGACCAACAAGAAGATCCACTTCCAGGCTTCGTCGGCCCGGAAGAAGGAGAAGTACGCGCACGCCATCGAGATCCTGGAGGACGCCTTCACCAACAACCCCTGGGACGTCGCCGCGGCCCGCGAGGCCGCCGAGTCGTTCGAGATGCTGGAGTTGTACCCGATCGCGCAGTGGTGCATGGAGTCGGTGCAGGGCGAGGTCGGGGCCAAGGACGACGACTTCCACCGTCACGCCGCCCACGTCCACGAGCTGTGCGAGGTCTGGCCCAAGGCGATCGCGTCGTGGGAGGCCGTCAAGCGGATCGACCCCTACGACGAGGACGCCGAGCGCAAGATCAAGAACCTCGCCGCCAGCGCCACCATGAAGCGGGCCAACTACGAGAAGGCGATCGAGACCGCCGGCGAAAAGCCGAAGGAGACCGCCGAGGAGATCAGGGCGAAGCTGGAACAGCTCAAGCTGGATAAGATGACCCCGGAGGAGCGGCTGCACAAGCAGATCAAGGAGGATCCCAAGCAGGTCTGGCCCTACGTCGAGCTGGCCGACATGGCCCGCAAGCGCAGCCAGTTCGAGAACGCCGAGAAGATCCTGGCCGCGGGGCTGAAGGCCAACCCCAAGGACCCGACCCTCCAGCAGCACTACGCCGAGGTCCAGATGACCCGGCTGAAGCGGGCCGTCGAGTCGCTCTCCAAGCGGGTCGACGACGACCCGACCGACGCGGCGACCAAGGGCAAGCTGGAGCAACTCCAGCGGATGCTGCTGGATTACGAGATCAAGGAATACCGTCGCCGCGTCGCCCTCAGCCCGGAGGACAACAACCTCCACTATCAACTCGGGCTGGCGCTGGCCCGGAACTCCCAGCACGCCGAGGCGATCGGCGAGTTCCAGATCGCCAAGGGCGCGCCGAACCTCAAGATCGACGCCATGCTCCAGGCCGGCCTCAGCTTCGAGGCCGACGGCCGCGCCAAGCTCGCCGAGCGGACCTACCAGGAGGCGCTCAAGGCCGTGGAGCCCGGCGACTCGGTCAACTTCAACGCCCTGCACTACCAACTCGGCCGGGTCAACGAGACCCTGGGCAACATGGAGCAGGCGGAGGAGCACTACAACGAGGTCGCCGCCAACGACTACACCTACAAGGACGTCGCCCAGCGACTTCGGAACTTGAATTGAACGGCCGATCCATGGTACAGTCCCCATCTTGAATCGGCCGAACCAAGACGAGCCCGCCCCGCGCCCCCTCGGCGCGGGGGAGGCCGCGTACCGTTTTTTCGACACCCCCGCGGGAAGACCGAACCACTTATGCCCACGACCAAATCGGCCGCCAAGCGGCTGCGCCAGAGCGTGAAGCGGCGGATGCACAACCGGATCGCCAAGAAGATCGTCAAGACCTCCTCGCGCAAGGCCCTGGAGTTGGCCGCCGCCAAGGAGTTCGAGACGGCCGAGACCCAGTTCCGCGCCGCGGTCGCCAAGATCGACAAGGCCGGCGTCCGGGGCGTCCTGCACAAGAACACCGCCGCCCGCCGCAAGAGCAAGCTCGCCCGCCAGTACAAGGCGGCCGTCGAAAAGGCCAAGGCCGCGGCCGCTTCCTGACCCGACCGGATCGGGTCGCGCCCCGTTCGATCGGACGTCGCGGAGGCCGTCATGGCTGGTTCGTTGCGCGACGCGATCGCCGTCTTGCATCTGGCGCCGATCCAGCCCCCGCGAGGGGCGGATCGGTTCGGGGCGCTCGTCGCCCTCGCCGCCGCGTCCGGCCGCGGCGAGCGGCTGGCCTCCGCGCTCGACGCCGAGGGGCTCCTGGCCCCCGACGCCCTGGCGACCGCCGCGCTTGAGGAAGTCGTCGACTCCCTGCGCGACGCCCGGATCGAGGCCGCTCCCAAACTCGTCCGGCTGATTCAAAGGCTGGCTGGGTGGTATCGCGACCATCGCGACGACCTTGAATTCGAGCCGGGCCCAGGCGAGGACCGACCGGCGTTCCCGCACGACGACTTGCGCGCGATCAACGGCGTCGGCCGCGCCACGGCCGACGCGATCGCCCTGTGCGTCTTCGGCGAGCCGGTCTATCCGGTCGATCGGGCGAGTTACCGGATCATGGTCCGCCACGGCTGGATCGACCCGACGGCCGACTACGACGAGGCGTCGCAAGCCATGGTCGCCGCCGCCGACGGCGACGCTGGAATCCTGTCGGCGCTTGCCGACGCCTTCGAGGAGATCGGCCGGCGCTACTGCAAGGCGACCGGCCCGCGCTGCGAGCGTTGCCCGTTGCGGAGCCTCCTTCCCGAGGGGGGGCCGATCGAGCCCGACGTCTGATCGGAGGGAGCGGGCATGGCCAGCTATCGTTTCGAAGGGCCCAAGCCGGCCCGGATGTACGAGGTCATCCTACCGAAGAAGCTCGGCTACTTCGGCAAGATCCAGGAAGTCCTCGAGGACCTTTTCGACGAGCGCGCGATCCGCCAGGTCCCCTTCGTCCGCCAGGCCGTCGCCCATCGACGTCGGGAGGAGGGGTTCGACGAGGACCGCTGGATCAAGACCCTCTGCCACGCCAGCCGGGGCTATTCCATCTACGAGATGGACGGCCGCTACCTCTCGGCGACGGGGCCGATCGACGAGCGGGTCATCGTCATCCGGTTCATCTTCCATAATCCCGACGGCGCCGACGGCGCGACCGATTTCCTGGCGGCCTCGCTGGAGGTCGTCAACCACCTGGTCGCCCAGCGGTTCGCGATGGAGTTGGGCGTGGAGGAGGAGTTGTGGTTCGTCGAGTACGACCGTCCCCAGCTCTCGATCTGGCGCCGCGCGCCCGCCGACGTCGACGAGGGCGACATCTCCAGCGACGAGAAACCATGAGCGCCGTTTCGGAATTGATCGACCTGTACGCCCAGGGCCCCGCGACCCTCGAATACGCCGTGTACGGCCTTTCCGACGAGCAACTCCGCGCGCGGCCCGGCCCCGGCTCGTGGAGCGTCGCGGAGTTGGTCGCCCACCTGGCCGACGCCGACGCGGTGGGAGCCGATCGCATCAAGCGGACGATCGCCGAACCCGGATCCTCCCTCCTCGCCTTCGACGAGACCGCCTGGAACGAACGGCTGAGGATGCAAGACTCCTCGATCGCGGACGCCCTGGCCCTCTTCCGGGCCAACCGCGTCTGGATGGCGGGCATCCTCCGCCGTTGCGACGAGGCCGATTTCAAGCTCCGAGGAACGCACTCCGAGCGCGGCCCGGTGACGCTCGCCGATCAGGTCGCGGGCATGGTCGGTCACCTGGACCATCACCTGAAGTTCCTCTACGCCAAGCGATCCAACCTGCGGACGGCGATCCAGCCGCGGTACTCGCGCCCGAGCGTCTGAGGATTCCAAGCGCGACCGAGCCAAACCGCGGTATAGAATGGACGTGCCGCGGCTCCGCCGAGAATCTGACATCCGGAGGAATTAGAGAACCACAGAGTCACAGAGGACACGGAGAGGGGAGAGGAGGGTAAATTGATTTGAAAAATAAATAATAAATTGTACAACTAATATTAATAATTTATTTTTGGTTCCTTCCTCTCTCTGTGTCCTCTGTGACTCTGTGGTTCCCAGTCTTCCGACCGGGATGCGGTTTCTGACAGAGCAACGGGCCGGCGATTTCCGTCGGTCCTTGGGTCGTGAAGCGACGAGGCGTCTCATGTCGATCGCCAAACCGGCCGCGTCGCTCGACGACCTGCTCGCCGTGGACGGCAAGGCCGAATTGATCGCCGGAAGGATCGTCCATTTCATGCCCACCGGCTTTCGCCCCGGTCGGATCGCCGCGCGCGTCTTCCGGAGCCTGGACGACTTCGCCGAGGAGTCGGGACGGGGCGTGGCCACCACGGACAACGTCGGCTTCGCCGTCGCCGAGCTTTCCTCGGGTCGCGAGTCCTTCGCGCCGGACGCGGCCTATTACACCGGCCCGCTCCCGGCGAACCCGATGCGCTTCCTACCAGGGCCGCCGACGTTCGCCGTGGAGGTCCGAAGCGAAGGCGATTACGGTCCAGCCGCCGAATCGGAGATGGCGGCCAAGCGGGCCGACTACTTCGAGGCGGGAACCCTCGTCGTTTGGGACGTCGATCCCGTCGCCTCTCGTATTCGCAAATACCAACGCGACCGGCCGGCGCGGGGCGTCGAGTTCGGCCCCGGCGACCAGGCCGACGCCGAGCCCGCCGCGCCGGGATGGCGCGTCGCGGTGGATCGGATCTTCGCCTGAGCGTCATAATCGGATGACCCGAACGGGACCAGGGAGGCGAGGCATGGCGACCAAGACGACCGCGACGGCCCTCAATCGTATTCTGGATCCCCTGAGCCGCTCGTTGAGCGTCGAGGCGGCGCGCGCGATCATCGCCTTGGAGATCGACCAGGCGCTTCAGGATCGGATCGAGGAGTTGGCCGACCGCTGTAACGAGGGCCGCCTGACCCCCGAGGAACGGGCCGAGTACGAAGGCTACGTCGAGGGCGCCGAGATCCTCGCGCTCCTGAAACTCAAGGCGCGCCGGCTCCTCGGCGGCTGCGGCGTCGCCTGATGGACGCGACGAGATAAGAGGTAAGAGGGGGTCAGGAGCCGATGCCGTCTTTTTCGAGGGATCGGCTCCCGACCGCTTTTCCACCAGCTTGCAATAAACAGCATGAATCTAAAAGATAATAATTATGGTATCTAAGTTTATTCTCGGCTTAAGGCCGATTGAGCGATATTATGTCTCGGGACGTCTGCCCGGTGAGATAAGCGTGGATCTGTCTGCGCGGAGTTGTACGGGAGGGGCGCTAGCGATGCAGGGGAGGCGATCCGGATTCTTCAATCAGAGATCAGAAGGCACGATCTCGACTCCACCTAGCAAAGTGTCGTTCAGTGGAACGCGACCTTTTATCGGCGGTGGCGAGCATGTATCGCTGGTGTATGGCGAAGGAGATGCCTCGGGGCGACTCCGTATTCCAAGGACATGGGGAATCGTCAGTTACAATAGCCGAGCAAGGCTATGGCTCTCAAGCGACGCGAGCCGGTCTTTTGAGATATGGAAACCCTCGGTACGATTTCATGAGACCGTCGGCTGGTTCCGACCGCACGAAGGCGAAGTGGTTGTATATCGGCTGTTTGCGCAAAACCGTGATGACAAAATGTTTAAAGACAGCCTTGCATTTCCTCAAATGCGGGACGGTGACGCATTAGTGCTGTTGGCGTCTCTGTTATACATGTGTATTCGCCCCGAATTAGTCTTGGATGCGGACTGAACGACCACCGCCCAGGAGTCGAGACGTCGGCATCGATTCTTTTCTCGCGCGGCGCGCCGGTGGCCGGTGGCGATTCATCGGGTCGGTGATGGGAGGCTAAACGCCGAGCACCTCCATGGCGGCGTTGCGGCCGTTGACGGCGATCACGCTGCCGCCGGGGTGGGTCGCGGCGCCGCAGAGGAAGAAGCCCGGCATGGGGGTGCGCGGGGTCAGGCGGTTCGACCACATGTAGGGGGGAAGGCATTCGCCCTGGAAGATGTGGCCGCCGGTCAGGCCGACGCGCTCCTCCACGTCCGGCGGGCCCAGCGCCTGGACGTCCAGGATGGAGCCTTCCAGGTCGTTGCAGAACCGGCCGATCGAGTCCAGGGCCGTCCGTTTGACCTCCTCGCGGCGCGAGTCCCAGTCTCCCTCGGCGAAGCGGTAGGGGACGTACTGGGCGAAGACGCTCATCGAGTGCGCGCCCGGCGGGGCGATGCTGGGGTCGAGCGCGGTCTGGAAGTACAACTCGGTCCAGAGCCGCGCGGGCAGTTCGCCCCGCCGCGCCGCGCGGTGGCTCTCGTGCCATTCCGTCTTCGACAGCGGCGTGTTGACCTGGCCCAAGTGGTGGTCCCGCCGGGTGCCGGGACGGGCCTTGAAGTCGGGAAGCTCCCGAAGCGCCACGTTCATCTTCAGCGTGCAACCCTCCCTCGGCACCGATTCCACTTTCGCCTTCCAATCAGGGTCGACCGCGTCGTCGAGCAGACGGACGGCGACGGCGGGATCGGCGTTGCAGACGACGGTCGTCGCGGCGATCCGATCGCCGGCCTCCAACTCGACCCCCTCGCCGGGACGGATCCGAGCGACCCTCGCCCCGGTCGCCACGACCGCCCCCAGGTCGCGCGCGACGTCGCAGAGCAGGAACGAGACCATCCCCATGCCGCCGTGGACGTATCCCCACTGTCCCGGCGTCCCTCCCAACCGACCCGACTGGTGATGGAAGTGGATCGAGGCCGTGCCGGGGTCGTGGGGGCTGGCGTTGGTGCCGATGACCCCCTGGCCCAGATAGGCCGTCTGGAGCCGCTCGTCCTGGAAGTAGTTCTCGACGCACTCCACCATCGACCAGTCGAAGAGGAAGCGACGGGCCTCGTGGTCGCCCCCCAAACGCTCCTCGATTTGCTCGACGGACGGGGCCCCGCCCAGCCAAACGTCGGCGTCCCCCTCGGGGCGGAGGGCGTCGCGGAGCCGGGCCTTGACCGCGGAGAAGTCGCGCCAGCCCGCGACGTCCACCGGCGAGATCCGTCGGATCTCCTCCTCGCAGCGGGCGTCGTCGTCCCAGAACTGGACGCCGCCGCCGTCCTCGAACGGCACGAACAAGCCGGCCGTCGCCGGACTCCAGCGCAGGCCGTACTCGATCAGCCGAAGCTCCTCGATCACCTTGGGATGCAAGAGCCCCAGCAGGTATGAGCAAGGCGAAAGCCGGAACCCCGGCCAGGGCTCCTCGATGGTGCAGGCGCCGCCGACTCGGTCGCGAGACTCCAGCACCAGCACCGACTTGCCGGCGCGCGCCAGATAGGCCGCGGCCGTGAGGCCGTTATGTCCGGCGCCGACGACCACGACGTCCCACCGTCGCCCGACGAGATCCCCCAGCGGCGCCTCCGCGTCCATGTCGCCGAGGGTGTCCAGCGTCCGCCGACGTCCTCCAGGCGTGGTCGCCATCTTCGCCTCCCGTCGCCGGTCCCGATCTCCTGGTCCCCCCCGCCTCCCGGTCGCGATCGAGGACGGAACGATTCCAGGATGACGCGGGCGACGTCCCCGAAGTATTGGAGTAGCCGTCGCGATTCGCAAGGACTTCGGTTAGGATTTCCGCGCGTCGCTTCATCGCGGTGTAAACTTGAACCGCGCCGCGGCGATTGGGCTGCCGGGACTCCCCGGCGGCGAGGGCCGGCGGCCTGACTCGTCGCCGAGGGACGACCAAACCATGCAAACCACCTCACCCCTCGTCACCCGTCTCGCCGACCTCGTCGACGGTCAGGAAGCCATTTGCTTCGCGGTGCTGGCGAAGAAGGTCCGCGGCGTCACCAAGACCGGCAAACCATACATGCGCTGCGTCTTCCGCGACAAGCAGACCTCGCTGGAGGCCCCCTTCTGGCACGGCGACCCCAACCTGGAGGCCGCCGAGGCGTGGGCCGACGGGATCGCCTACCGTCTCCTGGTTCGATCCGAACTCAAGCTGAACTACGGGATGCAACTGGTCGTCCTGGACATCCGCCCCGCCGCCGACGGCGACGAATTGGAAGGCTACGACGTCGACGCCCTCTTCGAGACCAGCCGCTTCTCCGCCGAGGGGCTCCTTCAGGCGATCCATCAGCGCGTCGAGAAGTACATCGACGAGCCGCCCTTGAAGGAACTGGTCCTCCGCCTCCTCCGCGACAACGACGACCTGCTGCGGAAGATGCCCGCCGCCAGCAACATGCACCACGCCTACACTCGGGGATTGCTCGAGCATATGTGGAGCATGAGCCTCGTCGCCGGATCGATGCTGAGTCACTACGGCTCCTACTACAAGGATCTCAACCCGCCCCTGGACAAGGGCGTGGTCATGGCGGCGGTCGTCCTGCACGACATCGGCAAGCTGAAGGAGTTGGCGTACAGCCCCGTGGAGGCCCGGTACACCAAGGAGGGCCAACTTCTTGGCCATATCGTCATGGGCCGCGACATGGTCCGCGACGCCGCCCGCGAGATCGACGGCTTCCCCGAGGAGACGCTGTTGTGCCTGGAACACGCGATCCTGGCGCATCACGGCAAGCGCGAGTTCGGCGCGCCGGTCATCCCGACGACGCTGGAGGCGCTTCTGGTCTCGTTCATCGACGACCTGGACGCCAAGATGAACACGGCCGTCCGCCACCGCATGGACCTGAAGAACGGCGACGAGTTCACCGACAAGGTCTGGGCGCTGGACAACCGCCGGCTCTATCGCGGGATCCCCGTCGAGCCCGGCGGCGCCGCGCCGCCGGCCGACGGCTGAACGCCTGGAGCCAAGGGAGGATGGAGACGGATGGAGGAGCCGCTCGGCCTGTTGATTGTCGAACGCGACGGCGACGGGTTATAATGGCCCGCGAAGTCGGCCGCGCGGCGGCCTATGAACCTCCACGCACTTCGAGCGAGAGAGAGAGACATGGATCGGATCTTGCGACTCGGCGCGCCGGCCCTGGCGCTGGCCTTCATCATCGGCTGCGGGGATCAGGAGACGACGCCGCTCGCCGACGTTCCCGCGCCGTCGGGGCCGGCGGCCGCCCCGAACGCCGCGCCGGCCCCGGACGCCGTCCCGGCCCCGACCCCGGTCGAGCCCGCCCCCGCCTCCCCCGACGCCGCCGCCACCCCCGCGGCCCCGGACGTCGAGGCCGCGCCCGCCGAGGAGCCCAAGGCCGACGAACCGAAGGCCGAAGAACCGAAGACGGACGAGCCGGCCCTCGAGGCCCCCAAGGCCGACGCGACCGAGTTGAGCGAGGATGAGATCGCCAACATCAAGACGCTCCCGGCCGAGGACCAGGAGGCCGCGCTGAAGCAGGCCGTCTGCCCCGTCAGCGGCGAAAACCTCGGCGCCATGGACGCCCCCATCAAGGTGACGGCCGAGGACCGCTCGTTCTTCCTCTGCTGCGACGGCTGCAAGGACGACGTCGACAAGGACGCCAAGGCGGTCCTCGCCAAGCTCGACGAACTGCTCAAGGCGAAGTGACTCCGCGCGACCGGCGCGGCGCCCGTCGCGCCGGTCTCCACCCTTCCCGTCGATCGCGTTCGCAAGATCGCTCCGCGCGTCGAGTCCCGGGACCGATGGAAATCTAGCGACGGCGGCCGATCGCCGCTATAATCGCGATCGGCGGGAGTCGGAATCCCGCCCCTCCGCTTCGACGGCGGGCGGGCGTCCCAGGCATTCCCAAGGATCGGCGAGCCCCCCGCGCCGAGACGCGACCACGACGCGGCCGACTCCTCGGCGCGACTCGATCCGAAATGGGTCACCCCACCTCGCATCGACGTTCCCCGTCCTTTCCAAGCCCGTCATCGGCCTCGCCTCGCCACGCGCCCGGGACCCGGACGTCGAGGGCGGCGATCGAATCCCTCGCCCCGCGCCGTCGGCGTTCCCGGGGAAGCTCCGCGTTTCCAACCCCTTTCCATCGCGCGGCTCGCGTCGGAAGCGTTCCGGCGTCGATGTCGAACCCCGTCCGCCCCCCCGCCGTCAGTTGGTTGACGTATTCCGGTCCCCCGTTTCGTTGATCGATGGAACCTCCGATGTCACACGAGAGAGCGCGCGACGCCGCGATCGAGGCGATCACGTCCTGGACCAACCGCGGCCGCCGGGCCCCCAAGCCGACGACGCCGGTCACGCAGCTCTTCGGCGCGAACGTCTTCTCCGACGACGCCATGCGCGCCCGAATCCCGGAGAACATCTATCGGCTGTTGCGGAACACGGTGCGGAAGGGGGAACCGCTGGACCCCTCGATCTCCGACGTCGTCGCCACCGCCATGAAGGATTGGGCCATGGAGCGGGGGGCGACCCACTACGCCCACTGGTTCCAGCCGATGACCGGGCTGACCGCCGAGAAGCACGATTCGTTCCTCTTCCCCACCGAGACCGGCGCGGCGATCGCCGAATTCAGCGGCAAGGAACTGGTCCAGGGAGAGCCCGACGCCTCCAGCTTCCCCTCCGGCGGCATCCGCTCCACCTTCGAGGCCCGCGGCTACACCGCCTGGGATCCGACCAGCCCCGCCTTCAT
>ERZ778018.2033-NODE-2033-length-14027-cov-7.736473_pt1 | contig 14027 bp, 16 predicted proteins | sample MGYA00375748_ERZ778018 | MGnify/ENA primary metagenome ERZ778018 (study PRJEB29350, sample SAMN05509839) | bioreactor metagenome | biome: bioreactor; material: wastewater | place: South Africa: University of Cape Town | collected 2014-04-22 ... | reverse complement strand
CTTGCGGTGAAATGTCCGCTATTGGCGCAAAACGGACATTCCATAACGTCCGATCGGCGAATGCCGACGTAAAGTAGGCGCATCGAGGCAGCTACTTCACCTGTCGTGAGGGTTAAAGATATGACGTTTTCACTATCGGTGAGTTTCGCAGCTCCTCAGCGGTGCCACGCAAAGTGACTTCGCCGAGATCCAGCACGCAGCCTGACGACGCCACATCAAGCGCAATCGCAGCATTCTGCTCGACCAGCAGAACTGCCGTTCCCTCCGCGCTGATTTGACGGACGATGCCGAAAATCTCCTCGACGATACGGGGCGCGAGCCCGAGCGACGGTTCATCGAGCAACAGGAATTCGGGACGCCCCATCAGTGCTCGCGCAATCGCAAGCATCTGCTGCTCGCCGCCGGACAGCGTTCGCGCCGGCTGCGCAAGCCGTGCCCGCAGACTCGGAAAGATATCGAGAAGTCGCTCGCTCTCGGCAGCGATATCAGCCGAGCCGCGCCGCAGATAACCGCCGAGGCGCAGATTATCCGCAACGCTGAGACTCAGAAACAGCTCGCGCTGTTCCGGCACCAGCGCGACGCCCGCTTTCAGTGCCCGATCCGGCGCACCGTCAAACAGCGGCTTATCGTCAAGCGTTACGGTCCCGGCAGCGCGCGGCAGCAATCCGACGATCGCTTTCAGAAGCGTCGATTTGCCAGCTCCATTCGCACCGAGCACGGTGACGATCGCACCGCGAGGCACGTCAAGGCTGACGCCGCGCAGCACCGTCTTGTTACCGTAACCGGCATGAAGATCACGCACTGAAAGCATGAGCCGCTTTCTTTCCAAGATAAGCCTCGATCACTTCGGGCGATGCCCTCACCTCCTCGGGAACGCCTTCCGCTATCTTGCGCCCAAAATTCAGCACGCTGATCCGATCCGAGATCGCCATCACCAACGCCATGACATGATCGATGACGAGAATAGTCAGCCCACGACTGGTGCGCAGATCTAGCAAAACGCGGTTGAGTGCCTCGATTTCGGCGGCGCGCAGACCGGCTGCGGGCTCATCGAGCAACAGGAGCTTCGGTTGCGTCGCCAGTGCGCGGGCAATCTCCAGGCGGCGCTGCTTGCCGAACGGCAACGCTGCGGCGGCACTGTCTTGATCCTCCGACAGGCCGACCAGAGCGAGCAACTCGCGGGCCTCGCCCCGAGCTTCGGCTTCGCTTGCGCGCCATCGACCATCGTGCAGCGCCGCGCTGATGCCGTTGCAGGCGTAACGGCTGTCCAGCGCCACCACGACATTGTCCAGCGCCGTCATTTCCCCGAACAGTTCGGTATTCTGGAAGGTGCGCGCGATACCCTGGCGCGTGATCAGATGCGGCGCGCGCCCGGACAGACTTTCTTCCTCGAAGGTCACATCGCCTTCGCTCGGACGATAAAGCCCTGTCACCACATTCAGCAGTGTGCTTTTGCCGGCACCGTTCGGCCCGATCACGGCATGAATGGTCCCGCGAGCGATATCCACCGAGACATTGTCGAGCGCAACAAGGCCGCCGAACCTGACGGTGACGCTGTCGACATGGAGAAGCCGCTCCGTCATCGCCGTTCTCCACCAAGCCGTGGCAGAGCCGCAACGATCCCCTTCGGCAATCGCAAACCTGCAAGGCCTTCCGGCCGCAGCACAATGAACCCAAGCAGGAGAAGCGCGAACACCAATCCGAGGTAGGTCTGAAAGGCCTGAAGAAAATCAGGCAGCAGAACGAAGACGATGCTGCCGACCAACGCACCGAGCGGTGACATCATCCCACCAACCACGGCCACGGCCAGGAAATAGACACTCTGCGTAATCCCGAACTGCGCCGGATCGAGATAGGTCGAGAGCGGCGCCAGCAAGCCGCCGCCGAAGGCGCCGAGGAAGCCGCTCGCGCCGAAGGCCGCTGCCTTATAGCGCAGTACATTCAATCCCATCAGTTCGGCGGCCGTCTCGCTTTGCCGAATCGCGGCCAGAGCGCGTCCGTAATGTGAATGATTGAGATGATGAACCGCGAGAAACAGCATCGCCGTGGCGGGGACGATCACATAATAGAGTTGGGCGCCGGTCGACAGGGTCAATCCGAAGATCTCGAACGCCGGCACCGGCATCCCAGCGGCGCCGCCCGTGACATTGTCGGAATAGATCAGGGCGATCTGCACGATCGCCGTTACCGCCAGCGTCACCAGCGCCAGATAATGACCCGAGACGCGCAGCGTCATCTGACCGAGCACAAAGCCGACAACGAATGCACCGATGGAGACAATCGGCACACCAGCCCATAACGGAATGCCCCATCGTGCCGCCAGAATCGCGGAACCATAGCCGCCAAGCGCAACGAACGCGGCCTGCGCCAGCGATATCTGCCCCGCGAACCCGGTAACGACAATAAGCCCGAGAACAACCAGCGCTGTCCCTGCCACCAAGCAGATCTGAAACAGATGGAATTCCGCGAGCGCGTGTGGCGCGATGAAGAAGGCCGCCACCGCAATTGCAACGATGAGCGCGCGCCCTGCCATGCCGCTACACCTTCTTCATCGCAAGGACGCCGAGCAATCCTTGCGGACGAACCAGTACAACCGCGATCAGGATGCCGTAGCTGATCATGTCCTTCAACGCGCTCGACACGTAAGTGCCGGCAAGCGCTTCCAGCACACCGAGAACGATGCCGCCGATCACCGCACCGGGCAGACTATTGAACCCGCCGAGCACTGCGGCAGTGAAGCCCTTGATCCCGATCAATCCCATATCGGGCGACAACGTCAGCAGAGGCGCAACCAGCACACCGGCAACGGTCGCGAGGACCGACGACAATATCCAGATCGCCAGGAAGACCATCGAAACCTGCACACCGATCAGACTTGCACCGATCCGGTTGTCGCAGGCCGCCATGATAGCCTTGCCGTGGAACGTCCGCTCGAACAGCAGGAACAGCAAGGCCAGGACACCCAGGGATACGCCGACGATCGCCAGATTGGCGGGCACGACCAGAATGCCGAACACTGAGATCGGTGCCGGAGACAACAGAAACGGAAACGGCCATGCACTGGGGCCCATATAGGCCCGAACGAACTCGCGCAGCACCGTGCCCATGGCAAGGCTGGCGATGATCTGTGCCAGCAATGAGGCATTGCGCAACGGCCACATCAAGCCGCCGTAGATCAATGCGCCGAGCAACACCGACGCGACGAGCGCCACAACCACAGCCGGCCAGAATGGCAATCCGATCAACGCTTGCGCGATCAGCACAAGATAGGCGCCGAACGTGACCTGATCGCCGTAGCCGAAATGGACCACGCCGGTTCCCTTGTAGATCAGGACGAAGCCGAGCGCGATCAATGCGTAGACTGCGCCTGCCGTGATCGAACTGACGAGGACCTGAGCGAGCATGGCGGCCTCAGAGCGAGGCAATCCCCTTGATTTCGATCAATGCATCCGGCCGCACCAGACCCTTGACGACAACACCGGTAGCCGCCGGCCATGGCGGGCCCTTGAACAATTCGCGCCGCAACTGCGAGGTCTTCTTGTATTCGTCGAGCGACAGCACGTAGTCGGTCGTCTCCACGATGTTGTCGAGACTGCCGCCGACATGCTGGAGCACCCGCGCGAACTTCTCGAAGATGCGGCGCGTCTGCGCGACGATGTCGCCGGGACCGACGATGTTGCCTGCATCGTCGGTGGCGGTGGTGCCTGAAAGGAAAATCAGATTGCCCACCCGCACTCCCGGCGAGAAAGTGAATTTCTCGGGCCATTTGCCGCCCGGTAGAATTGGTTGATAGATCGGCATCACAAGCTCCTTTCAGCCACGCTGGCGCAGGGCGAAGCGCTGAATTTTTCCGGTTTCGGTTTTTGGCAATGCATCGACATATTCGATCTCGCGCGGGTACTGATGCCGCCCCACGCTGTTTTTCACCATGCTGACCAGTTCGTCGCTTAACGCGTCGCTTCCGGCGTATCCCTGACGCAGCACGACGAAGCTCTTGACGATCTGCCCGCGCAGCGCATCGGCCTTGCCGATCACCGCCGCCTCTGCAACGGCCGGGTGCTTCAGCAGCGCGCTCTCCACTTCGAACGGTCCGATGCGATATCCGGCGCTTTTGATCATGTCGTCAGCGCGGCCTTCGAACCAGAAATAGCCATCGCTATCCCTGCGGCCGAGATCACCGGTCACGATCCATCCGTGTTTGACCAGCGCGCGCGTCGCCTCGGCGTCGTTCCAATAGCAGAGCCAGTAGCGGCAATCCGGGTTGGCTTTCTTGCCGATGAAACCGGTTTCGCCAGCGGCAAGTTCACGCCCCTCTTCATCAACAACGGCCATAGTATAGCCGGGTGACGGCAGCCCCATCGATCCGGCCTTTACGTCCATGTCGAGTGCATTGTAGTTGCCGATCGGCAGCGCGTATTCGGTCGCACCGAAATGATCCATCGGCGTGAGGTTCCAAACCCGACGGAAGGTCTCCACGACCTTGGCGTTCAAGGGTTCACCGCAACTTGAAATCGCATGAAGACGCAGCGCCGGCGCTCGAAGCACGGCGTCATCCAGCGTCATCAGGCTGCGCAGCAAGGTCGGCGTTGTCGCGAGATTGGTGACGCCATAACGCTCGAGCACTGACAGGCAGAGTTCGGCGGTCGGGTTTTGCTGAACGGAGATGACAGTGGCGCCTGCCGCGAGCGCGCCGAGATAGCAGATGAATCCATAACCCCAGCCGGGATCGCCTGTCGGCCACAACACATCATCCCGCCTGAGGTCGAGGCCGTAGATGATATACGGCCAGATCGCGGCGAGGAAATTGACCGCGATGGCGCCGCCTTTCGGCTGTCCTGTCGATCCCGACGTATAGATCAGTGCGGCCGGCTCCTCGCGATTCCGGCGAACCGCAGCGAAGTCACGGCTTTCATTCGCCATCGCCGCGTCGAAACCGATCGCGCCATCGGGTAATGCCGCATCGGAGCGGCCCGCGATTATCAGCCGGGCCACCGTTCCCGGCGGAACCTGTCCGAGCACGTCGTGATGAGTCACCAGCACGCGCGCCCCGCAATGCTTGAGGCGGTAATCAACAGCGTCGGGACCGAAGCCGGTGAATACCGGAACATAGATCGCACCGACCTTGAGTGCGGCGATGATCGCGATGATGACTTCGGCGCCGCGCGGCATCAGTCCCGCAACGCGGTCGCCCGGACTGACACCAAGCCGCCGCAAGGCATTCGCGAAGCGATTGCTCGCCTCGGACAAATCGCGATAGGAGAATTTTTGATCGGTACCGTCACGACTGACGACGATCAATGCGGTTCGATTCATGTCGGCATGCCGATCGACGATCGAATGGCCGAGCAACACCGCGTCGTCCTCGCCCCAGCCCAGCGACTCACGGACCTGATTCCAGTCGAACGACCGAACGGCATTTAAATAGCTTGGGCGTTCAGCCGACATTTTGACGTTCCGGGGTCTGCCCGTTCGCGGGCCGGCACAACAGCAGATAGGTGTGGTGGCCTTCCAGCACGGCTTCGTCGCGCCCGTTGACGAGGCGGATGTCGAACCGCACCACCGCCGTATTGCGCCCCTCCAGACGCTTCACCGACGCAACTTCGAAGCGGCTCGCCAAAGTGTCGCCAACGAACACCGGCTTCAGAAACCGCGCGCCCTGCTCCATGAACGCGACCATCGCGTCCTCGAGTTGGCGCGACATCGGCGTCGCACCGAGCGCCGTCATCGACATCACCAGAAGACCATGCGCCAGCCGTTTCCCGAAACGGGTCTTCGCGGCATAGGCATCATCGTAATGAATCGGATGATCATCCCCGGTCATCTGCGCAAAGGCATTGAACTGGGGATCGGCAACTTCACGGGGGGGGCCGGAGAAGGTTTGCCCCACCGTGAAATCGTCGGCGAACAGTTGCGGTTCGGCTCGCGTCACTTTGTGCCGCCTTCCGTCGCGCGCACCACCTCCGGCAGCATCTTCCGGCTCAGGTCACCCTGAATTTCGACCACCTTGGCCGCTTGATTACCTTCGCGAATGCCGGGGCCGAACGTGGTCGGCAACGTCAGCGCGGTCTCGTAGTTCTTCAGCGACTCGAGCGCCTTGATGAATCCCGCCTGCGTGAGTTGCGGTCCAGCCCGCTTCAAGGCTTCGACGAAGACCTGCGCACCACCATAGCCGAGCACGTCGCCGAGATCCGGACGGCCCTGCCGCGCAAGATCGGGGAAGTGTTTCTCGAATGTCGTGCGAAACTTGACGGCGGCGGGATCATTGCTTTCCGGCAGCACTTTCAACGTGACGATGTTCTGGGTGCCGGCGGCGGCTGCACCAACGATCTCGGGATATTTGCGGCTACCGGCCGAGTTCGCCCCCATGATCATCGCCTTCAATCCAAGCTGCTTGGCCTGACGCGTAATGATGGCGGAGGGATTTGGATAACCATAGACAATTAGCACGTCGGGCGCGGTCTGGATGACACGCGTCAATTGTGCCGTGAAGTCGGTATCCGAAATGTTGAAAGTCTCATCGCTGACCAGCGAGACTTTACGCTCCGTGAGCCGCTTGGTGACGCTCTCGCCGCCGCGCTTGCCGTATTCATCGGATTGCTTCACCAACGCGACCTTCTTGGCCTTGAGGTGATCGAGAACATAATCCGCGATTGCAATACCCTGCTGGCGATCATTCATTGGGCCGGTCCGAAACACATTCGGAATGATCGGCTCGGTCACCGCCGGCGTTGAGAACACCGAGATGAATGTCGGTGTCTTGCCGGCCTTGAAAGTCGGCACCAGGGCCTGACCGACGGCGCTCGCCGCGGGGCCGAAAACCGCGAACACCTTGTCCTGATCGACCAGACGCTTGTAGGCCGCGATGCCTTTCGGCGGCGATGACTCGTCGTCCAGCGACACCCACTCCAGCTTGCGGCCGTTGACGCCACCCGCGGCATTCGCCTCCTCGAAGGCGATCGTCGCGCCGGCGAGATTGCCGGTCCCGAACACGGCTAGAGGTCCGGTCAGACTCCCGAGAATGCCGATTTTGATCGTCTTGTCGGTTACACCGGGCTCGTCTGCACGACTTGCAGCCGACGACCACAACGGCACCGCCGCCAACAACCCGACAGCCGCGACGCGCGCCGCCCAACGAACTTGCCTCTTGAACATCATGCCACCTCCAATTTCTCGATTATCGGAAATTATTATTGATTATTCGAAATAGTAGAGTAGGTAGGTCGATTGTCAAGCACGTTCGGCCGCAGCTAGATTCCGCGCGCCACATCAGGAAGCCCAGCTTTGAAAAGTGAGAATGAATCCCCGCTCGAGCGCTACTTCAGAGCCCTCGAAAGCATTGCGATTTCGCCGCACGGCCTTAGCGTTTCCGAGATTGCACAGGCCTGCGATCTTCCTGTCGGGACCGCGCACCGCCTGCTGCAGAATCTGCAACGCTCCGGCTTGATCGCCACCAACGGCGAGAAGCGAAAGGATTATCGACTGGGCGAGCGGCTGTTGCGGCTGCTGCACGCCGGATCGGACGGCGCATGGCTGTCGATCGCCGTACAACCCATCCTCAACGATCTCGCAAACCGGCTGGAGGAAACCTGTTATCTCGCACGGCTCGCTGGGCACGAGATCGTTTCGACAGCATGGGCAACACCGAACAGCGGTCTGCGCGGGTACGTCGTCCCCGGTTACAGGATGTCACCGCATGTTGCCGCGTCCGCCAAGGCGATCCTGGCGTTTCAATCACCGGAGTTGATCGACAAGGCGCTCACTGAACCGCTGCCGAAACTGACCAAGAATACCAAAACCGATCGCGCCAGCATCGACCGCGAATATGCGCAGGTGCGCAAGCAAGGTTATGCGACGTGCTGGGACGAAATGGAGATCGGGCTCGGAGCCATCGCAGTACCAATTTCGCTGCCCGATACCGGCGTTATCTACAGCGTCGGCATCGCCGGCCTCATCGACCGGCTGACACGACGTTCGGAGCAGGACTCGGTGGCGCTTCTCCAATCGTCCGTCGAGATGTTATCGCGGGCGTTGCGCGATCTGGGGCCACCAGAACATATCGGGTCGCAGGACAATAGGTACCGTAAGAGATCATAAGAGATAATGTGATAGCACGTCGAAGACGACGATCCGGAGCACGGTAACGGACGGCTTATCCACCACCTCGCATCAAGCGATGTGACGAATCGCCCCGGCATTTGACGACGTCATGTGGCGCGATGATCTTTGTCGGGGTATCTGGAGCCACGACGCCTGTCAGCGAATCTCCAACTCAGACCAGATCTGGGTGAACATCGACTGATACGCGGGATGCGTCCGTATCGCCACCGGATCTCTACGCACATCGCGGAGGTCCACGTCGTGTACCACCTTCACAGTGGCAGGCCGATTGGTCAGGACAACAATACGGTCCGCCATTGAGATCGCCTCACCAATATCATGCGTGATGAGGATGACGCTTTTCTGTTGCTCCTTGATAATCCGCGCCACATCCGCCTGAAGCAACAGACGGGTTTGAAAATCGAGGGCGGAGAACGGTTCATCCAACAGAATGACAGCAGGATCAAAAGCCAGCGTTCGCATCAGCGCAACACGCTGCCTCATTCCACCGGATAGGCTTGCCGGCTTGCTGTGTTCAAAACCCGACAAGCCGTAACGTCCGATCAGATCCATTGCGACCCGGCGCGCCGATCCCATTTCCGCGCCCCGCACCTCAAGCCCAAGCGTGACATTGTCAATCACGGTGCGCCACGGCAGCAGCAAGTCCTTCTGCAACATATAGCCAACGTGGCCGGTTGCCTTGTCGACCTGCTGTCCCTCTACCTCGACCCGACCGCCCTGAATCGGGATGAGTCCCGCGATCGCGTTGAATAAGGTTGTCTTGCCGCAACCTGAAGGGCCAACCAGTGCCAGAACTTCGCCGCGTCTGAGTTCAAGCGAAATATCCTTGACCGCATTGACTTCGTGCGCTGTCCCCGCGTTGTAGACGACCTTGACCTGGGATGCGACCAGCACAGGGTTACCGGTCATCGCGCCGCCGTTCCCAACAGGAAGTCCAGCACGATACGATTGAATTCGTCCGGCATCGTCTGTGACGCGGCGTGGGCTCCATCATCCATGATGATCAATTTGGAATTCTTGATCGCACGAGCCAACTCTTCAGAATAGTAGGCAGGGGTCAGGTGGTCGTTGCGAACGCCGAGCACCAACACATCCTTGTTGATCTCAGCCAACCGATCCGTCCAGTCGAACTTCAACAAGGCATCGATGCGGCTGTTCATGATGGAGATATCAAGGTCTGGACCATAAACCGCGGCCTCCGGGCGCGATAACGTGTCGATATTGTCCTTGATCCACCAACTCGGATGCAGGAAAATCGGTGTCGCCATGACATAGGCTGCAGGCCCGGATTTCAGCAGAAGCTCCCGCCGAACCTCAAAGCACCTGCGGAAAAAGCCATCCGCCTTGGTCCATGCGGACGCCATCACGATCTTATCGAGTCGGTCTGGATCGGTGACCGCGAGAATCTGTCCGATCGCACCACCGGTGGAATGCCCGACAAGATGGGCCTTGTCGATGTGGAGCGCATCCATCAAACCAAGCGTATCGCGCGCCATCTGCTCAAGAGAGTATTCGATCTTCGACTTACTGCTCTTCCCGGTGCCGCGGTGATCGTGAATGATCACACGGAAATGCTTTGCGAAAGCCTCTATCTGCGGATTCCAGTAGGTGCCGACGCCGCCGAGACCCGCGACCAATAGAAGCGGAAATCCGCTCCCGGCTTCCTCATAGTAAATTTCCCCATCTTTAAGATTTGCGATCGGCATTGACGCCCCCCTACCAGTAAAACTTCTTCTCGATCCAGGCCACGACCACCTCAAGCAGCAACGCCATGATCATCAGCGAGAAGATGCCCACCCAAACGCTGTTGAGATCATAAAGCTGACCTGAGTAGTAGACGTGATAACCAAGTCCTTCCTCGGCCGAGATATACTCGCCGACGACGGCGCCAATCAGCGCAAAGCCGACGTTGAGGCGGAAGGCCGCGACGATCCATGGCAGGCTTCCGGGAAGCACGATCATGCGGAAGATCTGCATCCGATGCGCGCCGAGCGAACGCATCAGGCGAATGAGATCCTCGTCAATCTGACGCGTACCGTTGTAGGAGGTAATGAATGCGACGATATAGGTGATGATGGCAGCAATCGCCACCTTGGAAGCAATGCCGAGCCCGAACCACACCACGATAAGCGGCGCGAGAGCGATCTTGGGTACGCCGTTCAGCGCGATCATGTAAGGATTGAGAACCCGAGCCCACAGCGGCGACAGCCACAACAAGAGCCCGCTAGCGACGCCCAATAGTGTACCGGCAAAAAACCCTAGGATCACTTCCTCGCCGGTCACCCAGAAATGGCGCAGCAGCGTACCGTCAAGCAACTGCTTGCCAAAGGCCGCAAGGACTCCAGACGGTGTGCCGTAAATATAGGCCGGCAACCAACCCAGCCTGACGCCAACTTCCCAAATACCAAGAATCGCGAGAAGCAGCAAAACTTGATACAGAAGAACCTTGGTCCAGTGATAGCCGCCGATCGCCTCGGGGACACGAACCGGACTTGTAGCTGTCGACTCGCTCATCGCCGGTCGTCTCAACTTTTCGCGGTGTGAGCAATCGATGAGATTTCAACCAGGAACTCGTCGCGCACCAACTCAGCAATGATGCAGTAGCGCGCGGGCGGATTCGCCCCGAAATACTCGGCGTAGACCTTGTTGAAAGCGCTGTAGTCCTCGCGCCGTTTGAGAATGATGATGTTGTAAGCAATATCCGACAGCGTTGCGCCGGCGGCCTTCAAGACGCCAGCAATCTGTTCGATGACATAGTGTGTTTGGACCGTAATATCGCCGGGAACACTCGCCCCGTCTGGACCGATGGCAAGCGTTCCCGAAACATAAACAACGCCGTCAGCCTTGGTGCCATGAACGTATGGAGCGATCGGCTTGGACGAACCAGTTGGAATGATTGGCGTGAACATCACGTTTTCTCCCGATTGGGCCGTGTGGATCTAGCGCTGTGAATTGGCTCTGAGCACGTTCGCGATGTCACGACTGCTGCAGGTCCATCCGAAAAACGTCTCGACGTTGTAGATCGTCGCATCCTGCAGGTAGGCCGGCCCGGCCTGATGGCAGCAGTCGGTAACGAGAACCGCGTGGTATTCGAGGCCAAAGGCATCGCGGATGGTGGTTTCAACGCACACATTGGTCGCCACGCCAGCCACGAGAAGATACTTGATGCCGCGGCTACGCAGAATGGAATCCAGGGGTGTGTTGACGAAGCCGCTGTACCGCGATTTTTGGACAAGGATATCGCCGTCCTGCATGGCGATTTCATCGCGCAACTCGTAATCCCACCCACCCTTGGCCAGCAGCGTTCCGGCAAGTTCCGGGCGGCGGCGCATCAAACGTAAGGCATTGGACTTCATCTGATTGGGCGAATCGGCGCCTCCCGCTTCGCGGTACGCCGGGTCCCAACCGTTCTGCAGATAGATAATCGGCACATCTGCGCTTCGTGCGTCGGCCAGCAAATGTCGCATCGCGATGACGACATCTTCCGCCCCATCACGATCGAAGCCAGCCAGATCGAGATATCCGCCCTTGGACAGGTAGGCGTTCTGCATATCGACGACGATGACAGCGCAGGCGGCCAGATCGACCGTGATGTCCTCCGGCTTGGCCTTCAGAAGACGCAAGCCGTCGGTCTTGATAGATCCCACCATCATGCGAGACCAAACTCTTTGGCTGCCTTTTCCGCGAAGGTGTTGTTCACCATCTGCGAGAAGGGTAATTGCTTGCGGATCGTACCGGCCCCGTCCTCATGACTGATAATGGTCTTCCATTCCTGTTCGGTGATGATCGGATTGCGCGGAACGACAGGCGCCTTTCCGAAAAAGCGAGCACGAGCGGCTTCGATGACCTTGGGATCGATCTGCGGAAATTCGAGCGTCGAGACTTCGAGAAATACCTTAGGATCTTCGTGCAGCAGCTTTTGAGCTTCTGCGATCGCGTTGCAATAGCGTTGGACGGAGTCCGGATTCGTCTCGAGATAATCCTTCGTTACGAATGTCGAGGTAAAAACTGCTGGCCCCAGTGTATCGCCCAGCGAAAAAACCGTCTTCAATCCGAACTGAGTTTCGGCAATGCTGGCATCCCACTCGAACACTGTCGCGACGTCAGCACGGCCATCAGCGACGGCTTGAAGTTGCGCGCCGAACGGAAGCTGTAGAAATTTGACGCCATTGGCTTCGGGATCATAACCACCAATCACTTTCATCGCGTATGTCGGCGTGGTGAAGGTGTTCGAGGGATACTTAAGCGTCGCGATTCGCTTACCCTTAAAGTCATCGACAGAATCGAACTTCACTCCCGGCTTCGCAACCACCCAAACCGAGATGTATCCAACGATCTTGGCGATGTTGATCATCTGCGCGCCTTCGACGGTGGCATTGACCGACATGCCGGTCCCAGTGACCGCAAACTGAGCAGCTTTCGACAGCAGCGCCGGGACAGGTTGCGCAATGCCACCGGCTGACTTGATGGCCATGTCAAAGCCGTGCTTTTTGAACAACCCTTTCCGCTGCGCCACGTAAGTCGGAATATAGAAGCCGAGGTGGATGGCTTCGGAGATGGTCGCTGGCTTGGTGGCCTGCGCGAATGCCGATCCGCCCAGCAGGGAGATGCCGGCGGCACTCCCCATACCGATCATAAAGTCTCTGCGCCCAATCGGGCCGCCCAGCGGTTTATTCATTTCATCCTCCCCTGACGATCCCGCCGTAGCTACAGCGGTACATGTGTCCCAACGTGGAGACTGACGTCGCAATCCTCGCTCGATCTTCTCAGGACATTGATTTCACGGAATAAAACCAACGAATGATCGGGTGGGCCGCCTTTTGAGAGAATGATAACAACGGCTCGGATGATTTTTATAATGCTTTCCATCCCCTGCCGTGTTGCCGCATTGGCAACACCCATGCGCCGTAACGCCACATGGCCGACGGCGTGAAGGTTGGCGTCTTGGGATTGGTGACCTGTCTAGATGGTGCCTGTCGACGAGAGTCTCATCAGCTTCTCGGCCAGGAACTTTTGAAATTCCCGTGCGGCAAACGGCAGTTCGCGATCGCGATGGACACAGATTGATGTGCGCGCGCTCTCAAATTCGACGTCGACAATCGGGATAGCACGAAGAGTGCCTCGCGCAATTTCACCGGCAACCATAACCGCAGGCATAAAGGCCATCGCGCGACCGGTGATCGCCATGTTCTTCATCAACTCAAGCGAGTCTGTGTTCAGAAATATCGGTGGCTTCAAATCCAACCGACTGATGGCGCGATCAATCGCTTGCCGCAACCCGAACGTGGGATCTGGCAGTGCCAGAGGATAATTCATGATGTCCTTAAGACGCAGCGACGATTCTCTCGCTAACGGATGATCGATCGCGACCAGACATGCCATTGGCTGGACATACTCACAGATGGTGACGATGTCTGCCCGCAGCGGCGCATTGAACGCCATGGCGATATCGGCCTCATCGCGTACCAGCGCATCGAGGCTGCGGTCAGTCGATGCACAGATGATGTTGAAGGAAATGTTGGGATAGAGATCATGGAAATCTCTCAGGACAGCGGGAAGGAATTCAGCGACCAGACCTTCGATAACGCACACTGTCACTTGACCACGACGCAGCCCCCGAAGATCGTCCACAGCGCTTCGCACGCGATCGAGATCCCGAAATGTTCGCTGGGTCTGCCGCGCGAGCAAATCCCCCGCAGCCGTCAGACGCACACCTTGAACGCTCCGTTCAAATAGCGGCGCCTTCAAATCATGCTCCAGATGCATAATCTGTCGACTGATAGCAGAAGGGCTCACTCGCAAATTATCAGCAGCTTTGCGGATTGAGCCCTGTCGCGCGGTCTCGTGGAAATATCGCAATGCAATCAGTTGCATGACTATCTCTCTTGCTGCGACTTATCATATTATCA
>ERZ778018.2031-NODE-2031-length-14039-cov-4.631936_pt1 | contig 14039 bp, 10 predicted proteins | sample MGYA00375748_ERZ778018 | MGnify/ENA primary metagenome ERZ778018 (study PRJEB29350, sample SAMN05509839) | bioreactor metagenome | biome: bioreactor; material: wastewater | place: South Africa: University of Cape Town | collected 2014-04-22 ... | reverse complement strand
CGTGGTATTTGGGGGTTCAATTCATAAGGGGGTGGTAACGTGCGCGTGCGCAAACGTCTTGTTCGCGTAGGAATTGTAGTGGCGGCACTCAGTCTGATGGCCGCTTGTGGCTCTTCGACGTCAAGTCCGCCGGCTTCGGAAACAACACAGGCCGCACCGGCCGCCACTCAGGCGAGCACATCGTCGACTGGTGGGGATTCTGGGACGCCCGCGGCGGCTGGAACGCCCGCGTCGGCCGCTCTCATGACGGTGCTCGGAGTGCATCAGGTAGCTCCAGGTCCGGCGGAGCCTGGCGTCGCCCAGATCGGCAAGCTTCCTGTCGACCAGCGACCACCACTGCCGGCTCGCTATTCGGATTCCGTTGGTTCGTATGCGATGGCGATCGAAACGATCGCGTCGGCAGCTCCGAGCACGACCGGTCTGCTGGCATCACCCGGCTGCACGGAGAGCAGCGTCTTCAAGCGGGGCATGCGGGTCATCTTCCGCTTCCAGATCTATGATCTTTCGACCGGAAAAATCATCACCGATCGCGACGGTGCCGACACGCAGATCGCCTTGACGCAGGGAAACGATGTCCAGGCGTACTTCGCTCCGCGTGGTGAGGGCGAACCGGGGCCGGATTCGCCGTGGACCTGGGTTGCTGTGTGGAATGTTCCGACCGATTATCCACTCGGAGCCTTGCCGTATACCGTCTCATTGAAGACAGCCGACGGCCAGTCGGTCACGCTCAACCCGATGAGCGGCGATGGCCTGGCACTCCAGATCGTCGACTAACTCGACGCATCTCCAACGGGCCGGCGCGTATCGCGTTCGGCCCATTGGCCCATTGATTGACTTGTCGCCGCAGGGGCAGCGGTACCGTTCGCGGATAACCGGTTGCCCCGTCAGGTTGCCGCCCGTTCATCATGCGTGTTTCCGTGGAATTTTGGAGGATATGTCGATGCCGCGCGCGTGGCGTGCCCGCAACTACCTGCTGCTCCTGACGCTCCTGCTGGTCGCCTGCTCTCCCGGTTCGCTCGTTGATCGGGATGCGAAGGGAGACGCCAACGCTACGACGACCTCGCCAGCCGGGACATCGGTTGCAACGGCGGTAGCGACCCCGGCAGCCAACCTCAAGCCGCTTCCGCTGAATCCGGATAAGGGTGTCGTTGGCTCCTCGTTTACGGCACGGCTGGATGGCCTGAAGGCCGGTCAGAACGTCTCGTTCGAGTGGGGCACCTGGGATGGGGCGTATCAAACGAACCCAACGCCTGAAACCGTTCAATATGAGCAGCGAGCCTTTACCCCGCGGAGAACGCCGCTCGGCAGCGTCACGGCCAACGATGCGGGAGTCGCTGAACTCACCGTGCAGACGCCCGAGGACTATGGTGAGGTCCATGATGTCTTTGCCGTGGTCGACGGCAAGGATGTCGCGCGGGGCGGCTTCCGGGTTCAGCTCGCGGCAACGATCTCGCCATCCGAAGGACCGATCGGAACGCCGATCACGCTCAAGGTCACGGGAATGGGCGCTATGTCCTATTCTGGCAGCACGCTCGCGGTTCGCTACGACAACGGCTATACCGGCATCCTGACCGCGACGACGACGCAGGGGACCGCGGTGGCGGAGCTTCGGGCTGCCGGGTCGATCGGCCAGCACTTCATCATCTTGAATGCGGGCACCATCCCAGCGTACCTGAACATCGAACAGTCGCCGTATGACTACGTCTATTCTCATCTCCCCGATAAGGAAAGCATTCGGCTGCCGTTTAAGGTGACCGCGGACAACGGCCTTCCCAAGGATTCTGTCGATTGGCCGGATCCCGGGCGCGTCGTCGCGCTTGATGCCGGCGGTACACGAACGACCGCGAGTCCGGAGTTCAACACGGATGTACGAGCGGCACTGTCGTCGACCGAGGGGCCGATCAAGTCACACACAACGCTTAGCGCGACAGGTTTGACGCCCAACGAGCCGGTGACCGCCTACTGGGTGACGGCCCGAGGGAATCGCGTGACGCCGAGCGGCTGGTCACTTGAGGACGTCCCGCTCTTTACCACGCCGGCAACCGTCGACGGGACGCTGGAGTCGGCTGTCGAAATCCCGGACGATCTCGGCGGCTGGCATATGATCAAGCTCGTGCAGTCCAAAAAACTCGTGGCGCAGGTACCGTACTACGTCGACCGCAGCCTTGAAAGCGTAAGCACGCGTCGCGTGCACGCCGGTGATACGGTGGTCATCACGCTGAAAGGTGTCGGCTGGACGGAGCTCGATAACGGCCTTGCGATGACCTACGATAACGCCTACGCCGGGTATGTCTGTGGCTTTAACAGCAACGGGGATGTGACGCTCCAGGTCGTCGCCACCGGTGCGCCCGGCACCCACCTCATCGACCTGTATCCGATGGTGTACGCCGGGAAAGACAAGAAGGCATGGTATTGGACACCAGTCCTCACCTACGGCCAGGACTTCCCCGCGCTCAGCCTTGGCTATCGCCTGCAAGCATTCCGCATCGCCATCGAGATCGTCGACTAGCCACGAACAGATTTCGCGAAGTGCATGGGCGCCCCGGAAGGGGCGCTCGTGCTTGTGCCCCGCGCTGAGACGCTGACGCCGTTGCCGCATGACGAAGGCTGGTGATAGCATTTTAGCCGTGCCCGCTGAGCCTTATGCCCGTTCGTGCGTCGCGCTCCACCGGATGGAGGCCGCGCGTGCGGCTGTGACAGGACGCTGATGGCGACTCGTCTCAAGCGGCTTGACATTCAGGGATTCAAGAGCTTCGCGACGCCGACGTCGTTCGTGTTTGACACCGGCATTACCGCGATCATCGGGCCCAACGGCTCCGGTAAATCGAACATCTCGGACGCGCTGCGTTGGGTGCTCGGCGAGCAGAGCTACAGCAACCTGCGCGGCCGCCGCACCGAAGACATCATCTTCGCCGGGAGCAGCGCCCGCAGTCCGCTTGGCATGGCCGAAGTCACCCTTACCCTCGACAACGAAGACGGCAGCTTGCCGATCGCCTTCTCCGAGGTGAGCATCACCCGGCGTGCCTACCGCAGCGGCGAGAACCAGTACCTCATCAACGGCGCCAAGGTTCGCCTGAAAGACGTTCTGCAGGTGACGGCCTCGCTTGGCCAGTCGTATACGGTGATCGGCCAGGGGCTGGTCGATGCCGTGCTGAGCCAGAAGGTTGATGAGCGGCGCGGCCTCTTCGAGCATGCTGCCGGGATCACCGGCTTGCGCCTGAAACATGTCGAGGCGGCGCGCAATCTGGCCGAGAGTCAGGCGAACTGCGCCCGGTTGGAAGACCTGCTGGCGGATCTTGAACCGCGGCTTCGCTCACTCGAACGCGCGGCCCGCCAGGCGCGTGAATACGATGACGTGCGGCGTCAGCTGCGCGAGGCGTTGATCGGCTACTACCGCGTTCACTGGCGGCAGGGTGAGCACCGCTTGGCCGAGGTTTCTCGCGCCCACGAAGCGGCCGCCACCGCGTTGGAAGCAGCGCTCAAGGCGCGCGATTCGCGCGCATCCGCCCTGACGCTGGCCCGTGAGACGGCGCGTGATCGGGCCGGCGCGCTGGAACGCGGTCGCGCCGAAATCGAAGAACTGCGTGCCGAGCAGCAGCGGTTCGAGCACGATCTCGCGCTGATCGAAGAACGGCGCCTTGCCGCGCGTCATCGACGTGACGACGCCGTGCGCACGATGCAATCGCTGCGCGCTTCGCGAGTCGAACTGGCGCAGGAGCGCGATACGCTGGCCGGTGGACTGACCGCTCTGCGCGCCGAAACGGGTGAACGCGAGCGCGACGTCGCCGAATTGGAGGCGCGCCACGCTGCTTCGCGTCAGGAGCGTGCCCGGCTTGAGAAGAAGCTCGCCGAGGTTGAGCGCTCCCGTCTGGCGCTCGAGCGTCAGATGCTCACGCGAGAGAATCGCGACGCGCTGCTACGCGCCCAGATCGAGCAGTTGGCGAGCGAACGGGCGCGTGGCGAGAGCGAGTCGGCGGCACGTGCCGCGCGCGAAGCGGAGCTACGTGAGCAGCAGCAAGCAACACAGGCCGCCCAATCCGAAATCGCCGAGCGTCTGAACGATTTGCGCCAGCAACAGACCGCGTTAAGCGCCGAACTCTCTTGCAGTGCCCGCAAACGGCAAGCGTTGCAGGAACGGGTGGGCGAGGTTGAGCGGAAGCTGGTGGCGACCAGCACCCGGCTGGAAACGCTCAAGCGGCTCGATGAGAGCGGCGTCGGGCTCTACGCCGGGGTGAAATGTGTATTGGATGCGGTCCGGCACGATACCTTGAGCGGCGTTCTCGGCACGCTCTCCAGCCTGCTGATCGTGCCGGATGAGCTGGAAGCGGCGCTGGAGGCGGCGCTCGGCGGGCACCTGCAAGATCTGGTCGTCGAACGCTGGAGCGATGCTGAGCGGGCGATCGCCTATCTCAAAGAGCGCAACGCCGGACGCGCCACCTTCCAGCCGCTCGATACGATCACCAACCGGGGGAACCGCGCGAACATCCGGCCGATGCCCGGCATTCGCGGTCTGGCCTCCGATCTCATCGATTTCGATGATCGTATTCAGGCGATCATTGACGGCCTGCTTGGGCGCACACTTGTTGCTGAGAGCCTGGACGCGGCCCGGGCGACGCTATCGACCCTGTCGCCGGGCTGGAGTGTCGTCACGCTCGGCGGCGAGATCGTGCGTGCCAGTGGCACCGTTACCGGCGGTTCGCGCATTCGCGAAAGCGGCGCGCTGGCACGGGCGCGTGAGCTGCGCGATCTGCCACGTGACCAGGCGCGCCTGACGACCGAGCGCGATCGCGTGACGGCCGAGATTCAGTCGTTTGATGCCGGCCTGGCTGAGTTGACCGAGCGGAAAACGCGACTCGACGCCGCGATCGAATCGGCTCGCTCCGAATCGCGCCAGTTGCAGGCGACCACCGAACAGATTGGCCGCGGGCTGAACGACCTCTACCGGGCGGTCGCGCTTGAGCGCGAGCGGCTCGCCGGACTGGAACAGAAGCGCATCAGCCTTGAACGCGAGCGGACCGGGCTCGCCAACGCGCATACCAACGACACCGGCGCGCTGCAGGCGTTGGATGCCGAGCGTGAACGCGTAGGCGCTTCGCTGGTCGTGGCGCGCGATGAGGTCGACGATGAGGCGCTGCAGACCGCGCGTTCGGAGCTGGCGCGTTTACGCGAACGCGAACGGAGTCTCAACGAGCAAGAGCAGCGGCTCAACACGCGCATGCGCGCGCTGGAGGCAGAGTTCGAAACGGCTGAACGCCGCGTGAGCGCGATGGACTCCGATATCGCGCGACTCGAAGACGCGCATGCGACGAGCAGCATTGAGCGTGAACAGCTTGCCGGCGCCTTTGCTGCGCGTCAAGAAGGTTTTTCGACGCTGCAGGCGTCGCACGAAGCGGCGCTGGCGAAGGTGCGGGGCATCGAACAGTCTGTCGAACGCGATGCCGCCACCTGTCGCGACCTGGAGCGGGAGCACGACCGCCTGTCGCTCGAAGTCGCGCGGCGACGTGATGAGCGCGACCTGCTGCTCGAACGGGCGACGCGCGATCTCGAAAACGACTCGGTCGTGTCGCTGCTCGACGCTGAAGAGCCGGCCGAAGCGGTCGATCTTTCACGACTGGAGCGCGATATCACCCGTCATCGCGAACGACTACGTCGCATCGGTGTGGCCGGTGACGACGCGATCGAACAGTATGAACGCGAGAACGAGCGCATCAGCTTCCTGCGCCAGCAGCTGCACGACGTGCAGTCGGCCAGCGCCGCGCTGCGGACGTTGATGGGCGAACTCGATCGGACGATGGCTTCGGCCTTCGATCAGACGTTCGGCGAGGTGGCGCGCGCATTCGAGTCGACCTTTACCGCGCTCTTCGGCGGCGGGCGGGCGCGCTTGCTTCGTTGCGACGACGGCGACGGTTCGGCCGGTGTCGATATCGTGGCCCAGCCGCCGGGCAAGCGTCTGCAGAGCCTTGGCCTGCTTTCCGGTGGCGAGCGCGCGCTGACCGCCGTGGCGCTCCTCTTCGCCATTCTGAAGGTGAATCCGAGCCCGTTCTGCCTGCTCGATGAGGTTGATGCCGCGCTGGATGAGGCGAACGTCGTACGGCTCGGCAACGAACTGAAGCTTCTCGCCGGCAACACGCAGTTCGTGGTCGTTACCCACAATCGCGCGACGATCGAAGGGGCCGATACGCTCTACGGCATCACGATGGGTGCCGACGGCGTCTCCCGCGTCCTCTCGCTCCGCCTGCCCTCCGAAGCGACCGGCTAGCCCAACCCGTTCGCCCGTGGTCGTAGGGGAGGAGCTTGCTCCTCCCGCCGGTCGCCGCCGTTCCGGCGACCGCGTCCTTCCCGTTCACTCACCACCGACGTTCACCCGAAGGCCATCAAACGCCTCTCGCGCACGCGTTTCATGACGTAGACCGCAGGGAAACGCTTCTGGACGAACGGTGTTGTGTGCCGATGAACGCCGCAACGGGGCCACGCCGGTCGCCGCCGTTCCGGCGACCGGCGGGAGCAGGCAAGCTGCTCCCCTCCGTTTGTGATCCAGAATCTATGAGCAAGAATCGGGGCGTCAGCTCGATTCGCAGATACGTTGATCCACGGGTTCCTGTAGGGGCAGCCCCCGTGGCTGCCCCTACGACGATTGGTCAACCATGGTGAAAAAGCGGTTAGACCGCCGGCGAGCCCGCCAGCATCAACCCGGTCGGACCTGCTCCGGCGATCACCACAGCATGATGGGTCATAGCTGCTCCCCCACCTATCTTCGGTCCGTGCGAGTCGACCGATCATCATACGATATCGCCGGTAGCGGGCCACAATTCAGCCCCTCCGGCAGCCGACACCGACCGTGACGTTTGCATCGGCGCCGGAAAGGATCATAATGGGGTTTGCGCGAACTCCTTTTCGTTGATGACTGAACCTGAACACCGGATGGACGAAACGAGCGAGCCGGATGGCTTTGGAAACCGTTTCTCGCCTCGGCGAAGACGCGAGCAGCGTCGACCGTGCCGCGGTCTCTTCACTGGCTGGGGTGACGCTGGCCGGTCTGTCGACCGTGCTCATGTTGCAGTCGATGCGCGTCTTCGTTTCGTACCTCGTCTTCGTCGTCGATCAGAGTAATCGCTCCACGCTCGCCGCCATCGCGACCGGCGTTTTTCTGCTCAGCGGGCTTTCCTGGCTGCTGATCCGGCGTATCGGGCCGCGTTCCGTCGTCATCGGGTCGGTCGGATTGTTGGTCGCGACACGGCTGACGATGCAGTTCTGGGAGAACCCGACGGCGCGGCTCTGGCTCGGCGGCCTGGTGCTCATCTGTTGGGGCTGGTTGCTGTTCGCGCTGTTAATCAGCCAGCAGGATCTCGTCGCGCTCGGCACCGGCTTCGGTCTGGCGCTTGATCTCGGCATCCGGATCGCCTTCCAGACCGTCGATACGCCCTGGATGCCCGGCTTTTCGGCGCACCTCATCACCATCGTGCTCGCCGTAGCGCTCCTCGGCTCGCTCGTGCTGCTCGATCTGGCAAGCGAGGTACAACCTGTCAATCTGATCGGTGCCGTGTCGCTCCTGGCGATCGGACCGGCCTTCGCCCTCTATCATCTGGTGATCGGGAACGTTGGCCTGGCACAAGCGCGCCTGGGTGTCGATTTCCCGGGTGCGGCGGTGATCCTCGCCTTCGGGATGTCGCTCGGCATTCTCGTTTCGGCCTTGCGCTGTTCGGGTGAGATCGTGCTGGTGGCGAGCGCGCGTTGGTGGTACGTCTGGCGACTCGGGCTGATCGCGCTCATGGTCATCGGCTTGCGCTGGTTCTGGACCGGCGCGTTGCTCGGTTCGCTTGGCCTGATACTTGGCGTAGCCGCGAGCGTCATCCTCTTTGTTGAGTTGTTGATCGGGCGAACCGCGGGCCAGAGCGTCGTTCCGGTCGGCTGGTCGGCGCTCTGCTTTACGTTCGGCCTGTTGCTCGAAGTTGGCCTTCTCTTCGCCTACTACACCTTTTCCGGCAGTCCCTGGATTCTCGCCGCGGTTGTCGCGTTGTTCGCGGTGACCTGCCTGTCAGGCGCCCCTGCCCGCGTGTCGACACGCCGCGAACGTGGTTTCTCGCTGGTGATCGTGGCGGGGGCGCTCGGCGGACTCTTGCTGCTGATCAGCGCCTGGGAGATCTGGTCGTGGAGCGATGTCGGACCGGACGCGGCCATCGGCCCGACCGTGACGGTCGTGACCTACAATATTCAGAGCGGCTTCTCGGCCGACGACCGTTTCGATCTGGATCAGACGGCACGCGTTATTGCCGCGCAACAGCCGGATATCGTCGTACTCCAGGAGGTGAGCCGGGGCTGGCTGGTAACGAGCGGGATCGACGAAGCGCTCTGGTTGAGCCGGCGCTTACATATGAACTACGTCTTCGGGGCGAATTCGGACGACGGACTCTGGGGGAATGTCGTCCTGAGCCGGGCGCCGCTTGGCACCACCCAGACAATTCAATATGACGTGACCGCCAACCTGAAACGCAGCGCCGTTGAGGTGCAGATCGAAACGCAGGTCGGCGATCTCTGGGTGCTCGCCACGCATCTCGACGATCCGTCCGATGCCGGTACGGTGCGGCTGAAGCAGGCGGAAGAGCTGGTCGCCTCGTGGAATCGTCGCTCACCAGCGCTGGTGATGGGCGACATGAACTCCGTCCCGAACGATCCGGTCATTCTGACACTCCGCTCGGCCGGCTTTGTCGATTACGGTGAGGCGCTCGATGCGGCGGCCTATACCTCGCACGATCATCGTCGCATCGACTACATCCTCGGCACGCGCGACATGCTGCTCCGCGACATCCATATCCCCGACGTCTGGACGTCCGACCACCGCCCGGTCGTCGCGACACTGACCATACTACCGGTTGAGGCGAGGACGAGGTGAGTCTTGCGGCGATACCGTTCCCCGGTCATCCTGAACCGTGGTGAATGATCTCCGCTGAGTTCCCCATGGCCTCACTTCGGGGGAACGTACGAGAGGACCCGATCGCGGGTACCCCTCGCAGCCGCGCAGAATGGCAGAGCATTTCCGCGCGAGAAATCCGATTCCTACCATTCCATGTCGTCGAGCGGCCAGATTGGGCGGCGGACGTTCTGGAAGGTGAGGCGGGAGAGGTCGGAGCCGGTGATGCCGGGACCTTCGACGAGCACCACGCGTTCGGCGATCGGCTCGAAGGAGGCGCGGAAGTGCCCCTTGCCTTTGAGCGCGATGACGCGGCGCTTCGTTGGATCGATGCCGTGCGAGCGAAAAATGTTGAGGTCGATCGGCGTCTCGGCGTGCGACGTCACTAGCACCTCGATACCGTTGCAGACGATGACCGCCGTTTTGCCGAGCTTGACGCGAACCCCGGCGTGCATCGGGCCGGCATTGACGTATTCGCCATCGGAGAGCATGCGGACCTCGGCAGTCACCAGCAACGGATCGCCATGCAGCCGATCGGTCTTACCCCCGAGCCGCAGTTCGACCTCGTGGCCGACCCCGGCGGCGATACATTGCTCAACCGATTCGGGGTCTTTGATGAGCGCCAGCGCCGCGTCCCGGATTTCGTACGCGAGCAGGAAGCGCAATAGTTCGGAACTATCCCCCGGGCCGCCGGTCCAGGGATTATCGCCAATATCGACCAGCACCAGCGGCCCGTGTTCGATCGCTTGCAGCGCACGCACCGCTTCTTCCCAGCTGGCGACGCCGCCGAGAAACTCCTCGCGTCGGTTCCAGGCGAAACGTGCCAGCTCGTCGGCGTAGCGCCCGGCGAGCGCGGCATCGTTGTCGGTCGTCACGATGACGCCGAAACCGGCCTCGGCCACATCGGCCGGCGGGAAGCCTCCCGCGACGGTGACGTTGAGGACCTCTGGATGCGCTTCAATGCCGTGCGCCTCGGCGATGATCGACTTCATCGGCTCACGGTTGGTTGGCATGTTTTGCGAAGTCGGCAGCATCGGCGGCTTGGCGAGCGCCGCCGTCGGCCGGATTTCGCCCGCGATCATCTTGAGCAGCAGCGTGGCTGCTTCACGCCCGCGTTCCCGCTGATCGATGTGCGGGTAGGTATCGAAGCCGACGAGAATATCGGCGAAATCGACCATGCGCTGGCTGATGTTGGCGTGCAGATCGAGTGTGGCGATGACCGGTGTCGCGGGCCCGACCGTGTGCCGGATGCGCTCCAGAATATAGCCGTCACCATCCGGATCGATCTCCGACACCATCGCTCCGTGCAGGCCGAGCAGAATGCCGTCGTAGGGCGCGTGGGCCTGAATACCGGCGATGATCTCATCGACTAACGTGGCCAGCGCATCGCCGCTGACCATACCCGACGGCGTTGCCCAGACCGCCAGCAGCGGCACCAGTTCGAAGCCATGCTCCGCGGCCGCATCGAGGAAACCGGCGAAGGGCGTGGCGGTGTTCGCCAGATGTCGCTCGATCTCGGCACCACGGTGAATGCCGGCCCGCTCGAAGGCAGCCAGATCGGTCGGGACGCTGCTGAAGGTATTCGTCTCGTGCGATAGCTCGGCAGCGATGATGCGCATCAGCGCCGCTCAATTCCGAGCAGTTCGCGCACCTCATCAGGTGTCGCCAGCTCGCGTTCCGCCTCGCGAGCGATGCGTGCAAGCCGCGCCACCAGTGGCGCGTTCCCTTCGGCAAGGACGCGGTAGGAATAGTAGATATTGTCTTCCAAGCCGGTACGCGCATGGCCGCCCATGGCGATGGCCAGCATGTTCATCGGCAACTGGGCCCGGCCGATGGCGCAGACCGACCAGTGCGAATTCGGCGGCAGTTGGTTGACCATATGTACCAGCTGGCTGGCCGTCGCCGGGGCACCACCGCGCACGCCGAGTACGAACTGGAACCAGTAGGGCGGTTTGAGCAGGCCGCGATCGATGAGCCGCTTGGCGTTTTCGATCATGCCGGTGTCGAAGCATTCGATCTCCGGCTTGACGCCGAATTCGTCCATCCGCTCGGCGAGTGTATTCAAGAACGACGGTGAATTGACAAAGACGCCGTCGCCGAAGTTGACCGAGCCGGCATCGAAGGAGGCGATCTCCGGACTGAGCCGCACCGGCGCCATCCGCTCCTCATCCGACATCAGACCGGCGTTCCCTCCGGTCGACATATTCACAATGATCGGGCAGCCGCGCTCGCGCACGATCTCAGTCACACGGGCATAGCGAGCCGGATCACAGGTTACGACTCCATGGTCATCCCGCACATGGATATGGACGATGGCCGCGCCCTCGGCGTAGCAGGCGATCGCTTGCTCGGCGATCTCCTCGGGCGAGATGGGGACGTAGGGTGTCTGCTCGCGCGAGGTGCGGCTGCCGGTGGTGGCGACGGAAAGGATCAGTTTGTCCATGAGGCGGACTCCTGTGCATCAAAACGAGCGATTCTGCCGGCATCATAGCGAGGCGAACCGAGGCTGGCAAGCGGCTGGACTGGCCCGATGAACAGCATGTTCGGGACAAACGTCCCGGTCCGGAGCATGACCGAGGGCAGCGGGCCGCATCACTTGACATTATCGCGATATGGTGATATCATAATGACCGTAAGGCATGGAGCGACATGCCACGAGCAGCAAAGAGGAGCAAGCAGTGAAGAAGATTTCTCGGATCGTCCATTTCCTGTCCAAGGGTCCGGCGCGTGACAGTCAGTTCGAGAGCTACTACGGCGCCCTGGCGCGCAGCCGCTACAACGGTGGCCCGAACGCCTCCGAGGCGCGACGTGACTTCGAAGTGATTCGCCGCACCGCTGATCGCGCGGTCATCTTCTAGATCCCGCGCGGTCACAGCGGCCAACACCGCTGACCACAACCTGTCAGTCCGCGACTGACTGCATGATCGAGACCGGTTTGATCCCGGTCTCGTTTTGTTTAAGCGTTGCCGGCAGCCCACCTGCTCGGTGATAATCAGACTTCAATCTGACTCGTTCCCAGGACAAGGAGATTTGCCATGAGCCAGCGAGCCAGCATCGACACCACCAAACTTGTGGGCCAAATCAAACAGGGCCTGTCCAGCGCACCCGGTCAGATGAGCGCGGATGAGTTCACCCGGCTCTGCGAGAACATTGCCAACGCCATCGCCGGTGCGATCGAGACATATGACCGCGCTGTCGGTTCGCCGGAGCCCGATTTCGGCGAAGAAGAGCGCGTCGCCGATCGATAAGTGCGGCTCCCAACTGAACCTATCCCCATGAGAGTTTGCGGTCGCGCTTAGTCCTGGTGGTGCTTCCGCAAAAACTCCCGCACGATCTCGTTGAAGCGCTCGGGCTGCTCCATGTTGAGCAGGTGGGCCGTATTTGGTACGACGACGCGTTCGACGTTGGGGAGACCGCGTTCGAGGCGCCGGGCGATCGAGTCGATGTCGGGCATATCGAGGCTGCCGCTGACGATCAGAACCGGCACACGGATCTGATCCAGCCGGCTGAGGGCCGGTGGACGGAGCGGCTTGCGATTCGGCGCGTCGGAAGCGAGTTCGTAGGCGCGCGCGTTCATCGCGCGCATCTGCTGCCGGACACCGGCTTCGACCGGCTCCGAACGGCGGTTGCCGCGGTCGATCCACATCTCCATTTCGATGTCGAGGGCGCGCTCCGTTTGTCCGGCGTCCATCGCCTGTCCGAGGCTGCGCCAGCCGCGTCGCAGTTCGCCGGACGGCTCGTGGCCGGGGAAGATGCCGGGTGACATCAGGATCAACCCGCGCACGAGTTCGGGCCGTTCCAACGCCAGCCCAACTGCCACGGTGGCACCCATCGAGGCGCCCACAATGACGGCCTGCTCGATCTGCAACGCGTGCAGGAGTGCGGCCAGATCTTCCCAGTCGGCGAAGGCGACATCCTCGGTCTCAGTGCGGCCGAAGTTGCGCATATCGTAGCGCACGACGCGATGATCGCTCTCGAATGCCGCGAACTGCCGGTCCCACATGCTGCTGTCGGCGATTCCGGCGTGAACGAAGACGAGCGCCGGTCCACTGCCGCGCGACTCATAATAGAGCCGTCCACCCTCGACAGCGAGAAAGCCGTCCTCGTCCATTTCGCTTGCCAACGACCTGCTCCCTCGTTTTCACGGCTGGTATCGACAGTCGATTATAGCGTTCAGCGGGCTTGCGGCGAGGCTGTGGCAAAATTACGGAGCAGCCGGGCATCGTCGTCCGGCGGGAATCGCGGGAGATCATGATCCTTTTCTTTCTAGCGTTCGCCGCGTTCTTCTTCGTGGCCCTGCTTGTTCTTATTTCGACCATCGGTATCACGCTTGCCTCGCTGGTCACGCTCTTCTCGGCACCGGCCCAGTTCCGTCGGATCCTGCGTGATCGACAACTGCGGCGCAATCACGCGCTCGAGCATGCGACGATCAATGTCATCGAGGAGCGCTATGGCCCCAGCCGCCTGGCCGGTCTGGCCGATCATGACGGTTTCACCATCCAGGGTGGCGCGACGCCTGATCTGGTCGCCTCAGCGACGCAGGAGGCGCTCGATCGGCTGCGGGCGGGCGAGCGGAAGCTGGCGATCCATCCTCGTTGTGGCACCAGCCTAATCGCGGCTCAGCTCGTCCTCGCGATCGTCTTTCTGGCGACCGTCGTTCTGCTGCATCAACTGAGCTGGATCGCCTTTGCCGCCGGTCTGCTGGCGGCCATCGTGCTCGGTCCGCGGCTTAGTCTCATCCTGCAACGCTTCATCACGACGGACGCGCGGATCGGCGATCTGAGCATCACGAGCGTCGAGGTGACGCGACCGGTCGGCAAGATGGGACTCTTCTCGATGGTCGTGCTCGGTCCGATCTGCGTGCATACGGCGCAAGGGAGCGGACCGGCGACCCGCAAACGGACCGAGCCGCGTGCGAAACCGGTGCAGGGCGATGTGACGCTCATCACCGGTGATCGCGAGGAGATTCCGGCCGGCGGCTATCGCGTGCGCTAAGGGTGGGGGATACGGTGGGAGAGACGTTGCTGCTCGCGCAGTCGGGCGGTGCTACGGCGGTCATCAACGGGAGTTTGAGCGGTGCGATCGAGGCAGCCCGGCGTTCTGGCCGCTTCGATACGATCATCGGCGCGCG
>ERZ778018.2029-NODE-2029-length-14054-cov-4.440460_pt1 | contig 14054 bp, 13 predicted proteins | sample MGYA00375748_ERZ778018 | MGnify/ENA primary metagenome ERZ778018 (study PRJEB29350, sample SAMN05509839) | bioreactor metagenome | biome: bioreactor; material: wastewater | place: South Africa: University of Cape Town | collected 2014-04-22 ... | reverse complement strand
CGCCTTCGAGAAAACGGTGAAGCGATCCCGCGATTGCGAATCGTCGCCGACAAGACCCGTCCTGATGAGTCCGCGGCGCGGAACGACGCGCACCAAGGGGACGACCTTCCCTCGGACGATGCTCGTGTGTCGCTTCCCTTCAGCATAAGGGTCTTGCACGGAGACCGCTCCAAGGAAATCGCCGGGCGGCGGATCGCCCGCCACGCTCACATTATATATATGTTTTTTATATATGTATGTTTTGTATGACGCCCTTTCCAAAGCCGGATTGTCCCTCGATTCGGTTCGAACGTGCTCGACCTTGAGGAACGGAAGATCGCTGGTTGCGAGGGGGACGTGCTCTTGTCCAACCGGCTCCACGGTTCTGACGTTGAATTCCTGAGAGTCTCCCCGCTTGGGGTCGTAAAAGGAAAGAGCGCCGTCGACGTCGCCGATGAAGGGCGGGGTGCGCCCATCAAAAATTCGGATCGACAGATTGATTATAGGAGTGACATGCGAATCCGTGCCTACTTTGATCGGGACCAGCCGTTCCCCTCCGACCGTTTGACTCTGGGTGGATGCCACGGCGACCCGGCATTCCTGCCCAGGGGCAACGATCAAAGGCTCGACCGTGGGCCTGGCGCACCCGCAACCGCTTTCTAGCGACGTGACACGAACCGAAGATCCCCCGTCGTTCCGAAGTCTAAAAACCAAGGGGCATGGGGCCCGATCGCCATCGCCTCGCTCGTTGGGCGAAGTCGACCAACTCAATCGATCCTCGATTGCCGTGGGTCTGCCCGGCCCAGAGTCCTTCCGTCCAAAGAAGGACCAAGCAACGATTGACGCGCCCGTAATCAACAATCCGACGAAGCCGAGCCTGAAGCGAGATCGAGACATCTCCACCTCCGAGGCCGAAGAGAAGCGGTCACCATGAACAGGTTTCTCTCGATCGTCGGATTTGTTTTGTAATCACCCGAACACGGAATGTCAAATCAATTCCAATTCATTTCGATCCCTCGATCCCAGGATTATTGGGACGAATGCCCGCCGGCTCCAGTGATGTACGACGGTGGTAAAATCCGATCCATGACGGCGAGCCGACGACGGGTGAGAAATCGACTCGCCTGAATCCGCGCCGCCAAGGAACAACGCGGCTTTGTCTCGGCGCTCGTTCAGGGTGCCGCCGCGGCCTGCTTGAGGGAGTCGTAGAGCGAGAGCATGAACGCGTGGAACGTGTCGGCGACGACCGGCGTCGCCGTTTCGCGGATCTCCTGGAGCGCGGGGCGTCCGTAGTCGAGCAGCTTCTGGCGAGCGTCCGTCGCCGAGGCGACCGAGGCCCGGCCCAGCTTGCCGACCTCGGTGAGCACGGCCAGGCTGGCCTGGTCGGAGACGTCCCGCTTGGGCCTCAAATCGCCGGAGACCGGCGCGTCGGCCGGCCAGACGAGTCGGAGCGCGCCGTCGAAGTAGCTCGCCAGAGCCGGCGCGTTCCTGGTCGCCTCGCCGGCCGGCGCCACGGGCGCCTGCGCTCGGGACGACGCCCCGAGGCTGACCGGCGCGGCCGCGGCGGTCGAAGTCCGCCTCCGCTGCACGTTGTAGCTGGGCGTGAAGCCGTTGTCGCGCACCCGATTCGTATACGAGTTCGGATTGCCGGCGTACACGTTGTTCGACTTCGGCCCGGTCGCCCGTTGGGCGTTGATCAGCGCGTGCTGGTTCAGGAAGTCCGTCGGCGACGGTATCCTGTTGAACCCCAGATCAAAGCCGATGCCCATGCCCATCCCGTAGCCGAACTGGGCCCGCGCGGGGGTCGATCCCCCAAGCGAGAGAGCGGCGCAGGCCGCGACCGTCAGGAGCACGCGTCGCGCTCTCGTGATGCTCGTCATCGAACGTTCCTCAGAGCTGTCAATCAAAACGACGCCGGGCCGACGTACGAAACGGCGCGACCGCCCGTCGAGGCTGGTCCATCCTCAAACATTCTAAGCGGTCGACCCGCGAATTGAAGAGTACGGACGGACGGATTCGCTCGATCTCGGCGCCGACGTCCCCCGAAAGCACCCGAACGCGCGAAATCCGCCCTCCTCGCCGTCGAAAGGGTTCGGCGGCGGAGAGGGCGGATTCGACTCGAAGGGCCTGGCCTGCGTCATGGTTCGTCGCCGGCGGAGCAGGCCGGCGGACGAGCGCGGCGGACGTCTCTCAGGTGCCGAACTCGGGACGGCGCTGGGAGAGCTGAGACTGAAGCCGCTGGATGATCGACGAGTGCATCTGAGACACTCGCGACTCGCTCAGATCGAGCGTGGCGCCGATCTCTTTCATCGTCAGTTCTTCATAGTAATAAAGAATGATAATAAGGCGTTCGTTGCGGTTGAGTCCCTTGGTCACCATCCGCATCAGGTCTTTGCGCTGGAGCCTGCGGGTGGGGTCTTCGCCCTTTTTGTCTTCAAGGATGTCGATTTCGCGAACGTCCTTGTAGCTGTCGGTCTCGTACCACTTCTTGTTGAGGCTGATGAGCCCGACGGCGTTGGCCTCGGCCGCCATCTTCTCGAACTCGGCCATCGGCAGGCCGAGCCGTTCGGCGAACTCGACGTCGGTAGGCTGTCGACCGTGCTTGGCCTCGAGTTCCTTGCGGGCTTCTTCCATCTTGGTGGCTTTGGATCGGACCAAGCGCGGCACCCAGTCCATGGTCCGCAGCTCGTCGAGCATCGCCCCTCGGATTCGCGGCACGCAGTAGGTCTCGAACTTGACGCCTCGCGTCAAGTCGAAGGCGTCGATGGCGTCCATCAGGCCGAAGATCCCCGCGGAGATCAGGTCGTCGAGATCGACCCCCTCGGGCAATCGCTGCCAGATGCGCTCGGCGTTGTACTTGACCAAGGCCAAGTAGCGCTCGACCAACTGGTTCCGCATCTCCGTGGTGGGGTGTTCCTTGAACTCGCGCCAGAGTTCCGTCACATCCACATCCACCTTGGTTGACATCCTGACCTCCGTGTCGGCTGCGTGAGAGGACGCACATCCATGTGCTTCCGGGAAGGACGAGAATCCACCGGCGGTCGCGAGCGTTGTGCCCGACATCCCCCCCGCCCGGCCGGAAATCGTGATTTCCAGGACCGCCGCAAGCGGTGCGCCCCGCCCCTCGCCTCTCACCTATCAAGAAACTCGAACCATAATCTTTATCGGACGACCCAGCCAATCGGCTTGAGCCCCGCCGTCAGAATAATCCGAACAATCCGTCGATCATGATCAGACCTCCGTCTTGGGTTTCCACGTCACGCCGAGTCCGCGTCGCGCCGGTCGATCAGGGAGCGATTCGACCGGCCTTTCGAGCGCCGCCAAGGCCCAGGATCGAGCCGGCGTTCCGCAAGGGTTTCCAGGAGTCGGCGACTTCGCCGAGCGCCCGACGGCCGCCGACGGCCTCGACCGGGCGCGGTGCGGGCCGTTCGCCCGCCAACTCCTTCCAGTCGCGTTGGGCCTGCACTAGTCGTCTCAGGTTCTCCGCCTGGTCCGTCATCGAACCTTCCTTCCTGTTCTGAAGCCGCGCCGCGGCGACGAGCGCGCGGCTCAGACGCTCGTCACTTCTCCCACGATCAAACGAGCCAAACGGCCGCGGTCGGCCTCCTCGATGTCGTCGGGAACCGATTGACCGGTCGTGAGGTAACTGACCGGGCGTTCCGACCGGCCGAGGATTGCGGCGAACGCGCCCAGAGTCTCGGCTTCGTCGAGCTTGGTCAAGATCAAGCGGTCGGGACGAGCCGGCGCAAACTGGTCGGCGGTCGCGCGAAGGCTCCGCCGCGACGTCGACGCGCTCAGCACTAGATGGACCTCGTCGGGCCGAAGTCGGGTCAGCAGCTCACCCAGCTCATGGATTTTGGGCTGATCCTTCGGGCTGCGGCCCGCGGTGTCGACCAGCACCAGGTCGACCGCCCCCAGCTCGTCGAGCGCACGGCGGGCCGATTCGGGGTCTCCCCCCACGGCGAGCGGCAGGTCGATGATGTCGGCGTACGTTTTCAGTTGTTCGATGGCCGCGATCCGGTAGGTGTCGACCGTCAGCAAGCCGACGCGCAGGCCGTGTTGCAGCTTGAACCGCGCCGCCAGCTTGGCGACCGTCGTCGTCTTGCCCACGCCCGTCGGACCGACCAGCGCGACGACCCGCCGCGCGCCAGCCACGGCCCGCGGACGGCGCGGGCCGCGTCGGCGGGGGTCGCCAGGTCCTCGGCCGAGGCCGCGTCGGCGACCATCCGGACCAGTTGGCGGGCCGTCGCCTCCGGGACGTCGGCTTCAACCAACCGACCGTAGATCGGCGTCAGCTCGCTGGGCAGATCGAGCATCCAGTGGTCCAGCCTCCCTTGCCTGCTGAGCACGTCGACCATCGAGTGAATCCGCCCCAGTTCGGCGCCCAGGCCGGTCGGCGTCCGCCCCGCGGCGGTCGGAGTCGCCCCCGGGGTTGCGGCGAGCGATGCGGCGGGCATCGTCAGGGACGCATCGACTTCGATGCCGCCGCGAGGTCCGAGGCCGAAGAGGCGACGACGGCGGACTTCACGGGCCGCGAGGATCACGGCGTCTCCGCCGAGGTCCCGCCGCACGCGCGACAGCGCCTCCTTCATCGTCCTCCCTCGATACGTCCTCGGATTCATCGCCGTCTCCATGCGTTGGTTCCGCCCTTGTTCACGCGAACGCCTCGGTCGTCGAGAACTGGCCGATCTGTTCGGGAAGCTCCTCGACGACCGTGCCCAGCACCTCGACCGGCGTGTCGCGGGGGATCTCGCGCTGGCTGAGGATGATCAGGCCGGGCAGGTCGGCCCGGGTCAGGTCCTTGAACACCGCGCGGGCCGTGGCCGACGTCAAGACGATCGGCGGCAAGCCCGCATCGACCAGCTCGGCGACGGCCGCGGCCGCCGCGCGAACGATGCTCTTGACCGTCTCGTCCCCCAGCGCCTCGGCCGGATGCGTGTCGTCCTGGCCCGCCACGACCGAGAGTCGGGCGTTGATCGCCTGAGAAAGCGTCGCCACCCGCAGGCGGCCGTCGGCCGAACGATGGCTCTCGGTGATCTGCCGCGCCAGGCTCTGCCGGACCTGCTCGGTGAGCGCGGCGATGTCCTTGGTCTTGCCGGCGTGGACCGCCAGCGTTTCGAGGATCGTCTCAAGATCACGGATGCTCACGTGTTCGCGAAGGAGATTTTGCAAGAGCCGCTGAAGCTCGCCCGGCCGCAGCAGCCCCGGCACGACCTCGCCGACCAACGTGGGCGCCGATCCGCGGACGCGGTCGAGGAGCCGTTCGATCTGGTCGCGGGTCAGCAGCTCGTCGGCGTGGTTGCGGACGATTTCGCCGAAGTGAGCCGCGACGACCGCCGCCGCGTCGAGCAGCTTGCAGCCCGCCAACTCGGCCACCTCGCGTCCCTCGGCGTGAATCCAGACCGCCGCCCGGCCGGTCGTCGGGTCGACCGCGTCGCGCCCCTCGGGGGATTCGGCCGCGCCCGCCGGCGGGATCGCCATCAGCCGTCCCGCATACGCGGCCCCCTGCCCCACGATCGTGCCCCGGATCTTGACCCGATAGTCGTGCGGAGACAGCCCGATCTCGTCGTGAATCCGCACTTGCGGAACGATCAGGCCCAGCTCGCGCGCCAGGTTGTGACGCACGGTCCGCAATCGTTCAAGCAGATTGCCCCCCCGGGTCGGATCGGCGAGGCTGATCAGCCGATAGCCGATCTCGAGTTCGATCAAATCCACATGCAATAAATCCTGCATGTCTTCAGAAGGCGCGTCGGCCGCGACTCGAGGGGTCTCGGTCGCGGCGGCCGGCCGCGAGGCCGCGCCGTCCGAAGTCCGCCGCGCGGTCGACGACGAAGCCGCCGACTGAACGTCGCCGACGTCGTCGGCCGCCTCGCCGCGACCGCCGGCGCTCAGATAGAACGCCCTGCCCCCGAGCGCGGCGGCCAACGCGATCAACGGCAGCGTGGGGAGCGGGGTGAGCGCCAGCAGCGCCAGGAAGACGGCCGAGGTGCCGAGCACGCCGGGGTTTCGCGTGAGCTGTCCGACCGCGTCGCGGCCGATGTCGGTCTCGGTCGACGATCGGGTGACGATCAGACCCGCCGCCAGCGAGATGAGGAACGCCGGCACCTGGCTGACCAGTCCATCGCCGATGGTCAGTTTCGTGAAGACTTCGACGGCTTCGCCCAGGCTCATGTGATGGTTGACGACGCCCAGGAACAGGCCGCCGCAGATGTTGACCATCAAGATGACGACTCCCGCGACGGCGTCGCCGCGAACGAACTTGCCGGCGCCGTCCATCGCCCCGAAGAAGTCGGCCTGACGGTAGACTTCGTTGCGGCGGTCGTGCGCCTGGCGCTGGTCGATCATGCCGGCGTGAAGGTCGGCGTCGATCGCCATCTGCCGCCCCGGCAGGCCGTCGAGCATGAACCGGGCGGCGACCTCGCTGATCCGCGTGGCGCCTCGGGTGATGACGACGAACTGGATGACGACCAGGATCGCGAACAAGATCACGCCGACGAGCACCGACCCCTCGGCCACGAACTCGCCGAACGCCCGGATGACCTGGCCGGCCGCCTCGACGCCGTGTTCGCCTCCCCGCGTCAGGATCAGTCTCGTGCTCGCGACGTTGAGCACCAACCGCGTCAGCGTCGTGGTCAATAGGAGGGTCGGAAAGGCGCTGAACTCCTGCGGCGTCCGGATCGCCAGGGTCGTCAAGAGCACGAGCACGGCGACCGTCAGGTTGCCCGCGAGGAGGACGTCGAGGATCGCCGGCGGCACCGGCACGACGAAGACGAGAACCGCCCCGACGATCGTGATCGGCAGGACCATCCCCGCGACTCGCCCCGACATTAAGGCAAAGGAATTCGACGTCGAAGGAGGCATCCACGGCTCTCCGGCATTCCCAAATGAGACGATCAACTCCAGACGCGAGCGCCCGGACCTCCCACGGAGGTTCCTCTGCTTCACTGCTTGATCAGGCCCCGAGAGCTCCCAGGACCTCACGACCGGCTTGCTCAGACGAGCCGGAACCGGCCCGCGTGATGTGTGAGGGGAAGTTACTTGGAACGTCGCAATCCGTCCAGTCCGAAACCCGCGACGTCATGCATTCCGACCCGTTCAGGAAGTCGGCCAGACGCCGCGAAGCTGAGACAGGACCAGGGGATCGAGAATCGCCGATCGGCCCGAAACGGTATTCGGCTGCGAGGCGATCCGGAGGGCGAGCTGCGACGCGTCGCTCCACGGAATCCTCGCCTGGCTCGCGGCCCGGCGGATCGAATACCCGGCCTTGCCCTGGGCCGTCGCGCGGACGCCGATCCGCCCCGGCGGCGGACCTCCGCTCAGCACGACCGTCAGGCCCGCTTCGCCGTGCAAGATCAACGACGCGCCGGCCAGCAATTCCGGCGTCGCGTCGCGCCACGACCGCGCGAGGCGGCGCCGCGACGACCGCAACCTCGGGTCGCCCTCGACCGCCTTCTGATCCTCGCGGTGCTCGTCGGGCGTCGTCCGCAGCATCATCTCGAACCGCGCGTAGCGAAGGGCGTAATCGACCAGGCCGACGACGATCATCAAGACCGCCAGAATCCGCATCGGCCCCAGCAAGACGGCCGTCGCGGACTGCGCGGCGGCCGGAAAGTCAAGCAGGCTGAGTCTCTGCAAGGCCCCCCAGCGCGAGCGAATCCCCCACCACGCGACGCCCGTCAGGATCACCACCTTGACGATCGACCAAAGGCTCCGCTCGAACCGGGCCGAGATCCCTCCTCCCCGACCGAACCGCCCCAGCCTTGACAGGTCGGGCGCGATCAAGGCCGGCGCCCACAGCCCGCGCACCTGGGCCTGGTGCGCCGCGAAGGCGCCCACGAGAAAGCCGCCGAGGATCATTCCAAGCGGCGCCGCGATCCGCAGAACATCGCCCCTAACCAACGCCGCCAGAGCGGCCGGATCGGTGGACGCGTCAACGGATCGAACCAGCGGCGTCCGCGTCAGCTCAACCAGAGTCTCCATGAGGTCCGGCCCCCAGACGCCGAGAGCGACGACGACGGACAGCCAGCCCGCCGCCGCGGTCAGTTCGGGGCTGTGCGCGACCTGCCCCTGCTCTCGGGCGAGTTGGCGGCGGCGCTGGGAAGCGGGCTGGGTGCGGTCTTCCGACATGCTTTCGATCCTGCCTGGAAACGGTTTCGATCTGGATTATCAGACGCCCCAGACGCTCCAGGCGTTGGTAAGGCAGGCGATCAGCGTGACGAGACTGGCCGATACGAGCAAGACGCCGAGCGCCGCTCGAATCGGCAGTGAGAGCGTCATCAACGGCACGCTCGGCGCCAGCCGACCAAGCCAGCCCAGCGCCACCCCCGCCGCCGCCAGCGCGACGGCCGGCGGCGCCGCGGCCCGAACCGCCAGGGAGAGCGCGGCGGCCACCTGACTGAACATCAGCTCCGCCGTGGCTCGCTCGAAGATCAATCGACCGGCCGGAATCGTCCTAAAGCTCTCGATCATCGCCTCTGCCATGATCAACGGGCCGTCGAGCGTCAGGAACGTCGCTAGCGCGATCAGGCCGTACAGGTGCCCCAGCGCCGTCAACTCCTCGCCCGTCTCGGGATCGAAGAGCGCCGAGGTCGACATCCCCGACTGCGCGGCGACGAGGTCGCCGGCCTGTCGCGCGGCCGCCACGATCAACGACGCCGACCAGCCGATCAAGCCGCCGATCAGCACTTCGTTGAGGACCAGCCAGACGATCGCGCGGCCCGTCTCGATCGTTCCGACCAAGGGCGCGGCCGCCGGCGCCATCCACGCGCCGAGAAGCACTGCGAGCGCCACCCGAAACCGGGGGTCGAGCCCTGGCGCGGCCAACACCGGCGCGGTGAAGCAGACTCCGGCCGCTCGGGCCGTGATCAACAGCCAGACCGCCGCGTTCGCGGAGAACCAGGCCTCGAGCGCCTCGCCTTGCATCGCCGACAGGAGGTTCTCGCCCCCCGCTCACATGGAATTCGGGCCTGGTCAGAGCATGTTGGGGATGGAGGCGATCAGGTCGACCGTAAAGTTGATCCAGCGTCCCAGAAGCCAGGGAATCAGCAGCAGCAAGGCGACGACCACCGTCGCCACCCGGGGGACCAGGCCGACGACCGGCTCGTTCAACTGCGTCAGGGTCTGAAGGATGTTGACGGCCAGACCGACCAGCAGCGCCGAGGCCAGCAGCGGACCGCCCAGCAACAGCGTCATTCGGAGCGCCTCGCGCGTCCAAACCGTCACCTGATCGAGATCCACGTTCATCCCCTTTTTCTCGATGTCATCCGGTCGAGACAGAGAAGGTGGAAAGCAGCATGTCGGCCACCAGCAGCCAGCCGTCGGCCAGCACGAAGGCGATCAGCTTCACGGGCATCGCCACCAGGGTCGGCGGCAGCATGAACAGGCCCATCGCCGCCAGAACCGATGACACCACCAGGTCGATGATCAGGAACGGCAGGTAAAGGTAAAAGCCGTACATCAACGCCGTGGTCAGCTCGCTCAGGATGAACGCGGGCGCGACCACGCCGAGCGGAAACGCATCGGGGTCTTCAGGCTCGCCCGCCCCGGCGCTCGCCTCGGAGGTGTGTTGAAACAACGTCCAGAGGTAATCCTGATGATTGGTCCTGACGATCTGGTCGACCATGAATTCCTTGATCGGTTTGGCGCCCGCGTCCCACGCCGCCGCCGCGCCCGCCTCGCCCGCCATGTAGGGCTCGACCGCCTGGTGGTAGACCTTCTCGCCGACGGGACGCATGATCAACGCGCTGAGCAGAAGCGAAAGCGCCATCAGCACCTGATTGCCCGGCACCTGCGGACTCCCCAGCGCCTGACGAAGCAGCACCAGCACGATGTTGATCCGCACGAACGGCGTGATCATCAAGAGCGCGACCGGCGCCAGCGACACCAGCCCGAAGAGCGCCACCGACTGCACGGTCCTCATCGCGTCGGCCGGCTCGATAAGCGTTGCATTCGCGGGCGCGGCCGAGGCCTTCCGGGCTTCTTCCTGAGCCTGGCAAGGCGCGGCGAGGGCGATCAAGAGCAGCGCCGTCAGAAAACTCGCGGGTGTTCTCACGATTCGTCTCCCAGTCGCACGTCGATTCGATGTTGTGCATGGACTGGACGAGCGGAACGCATCGCCGAGTCGTCCCGCGCGGCCGGGGCCGGCGTCCCTGTTGAAACAAGGAGGGAAGCCTCTTCGTCGTCCAGTTCGCCCAAGAGCGACGGCGCGCCTTGAGGGCCGGCGCCGATCAAGAGGGTTCGGCCGCCGGCCTTGACCAGGAAAACCGCGTGCTTCGGAGGCAGGGCGACGCGCCCCACGACCTTCAACCGCGAGCCGGTCGCCCCTTCGGCCTGTCGTCTCGCGGCGATGCAAAGCACCCCCGCCGCGCCCAGAATCACCAGCATCGCGACGGTCCCGGTCCACCAACCTTGCGACCCCTTGACGGCGTTCGAGGCCGCCTCGGTTCGCTGCCGCGCGGCGGCCGTGCGAGACGTTCGAGCGGCCTCGCGCGTCGGCTCTTGCCCAAGGGTCGGCGCGGGGGACGCGGCGAGCGCGACCGTCGCCAGCAGTCCCGCGGCGAGCCGAGTCGAAAGCTTGGCGTGAATCATACGGGAGTCCTTCCTGGGTCGAATCGCGGAGCCGATTTCATCGGGGCGTCGTCAGACGAGCACTTCTTCACGACCGCTGGGGTCGGGGAGGTCGAGCTCGCCCTGGTCGTAAAGGCCGCGAAACCGCTCGCTGATCTCGGCCTGGGCGACTTCGGTGTCGGAAAGCCGGAACGGCCCGAGGTTTTCAAGGTGGCGCTGAAGCGCCTGGGCGGCCGAGGCGGTCAGGGCGCCGATGACCTTGGCTCGCACGGGAGCGGCGGCGCCGGCGAGGGCGAGGGCCCAGGCTTCGGCGTCGTCGACCTGAAAGCCCGCGCGGATCTCGCGGTCGTCCATCCGCAGGAGGTCGTCGAAAACGAAACACAGCCGCCGCAGCCCCATCCCGAGAAACTCTTCGAGCACCACCGCCTGCTCGTCGGGGTCGACCCGGTCCATCCGGGCGATCTCCCAGGTCACGGCCTCGACGGCCTCGCGGTCCAGGTGAGTCAAGAGCTGCGACGAGAGCGACTGCTCCAGGCTGATCAGCACGATCGCCGCCTTGCGGAGCGGCGATATCGACGCAGCCGCGGCGCGGTCGCCGTCGACGTCGGCGGGGCGGTCGTCGGGGTGGGACGGCTCGGCGGTGGTTCGGGTTCGGGGCGAGGTCGTCGGGTTCATGATCGTCCACCTCCCTGGCTCGTCCATCGATTGAGCACGCTGAAGGCGGCTTCGGGGTTGCGACGGACGAATTCGAGGACGCGCTCGGTCGGCGGCGGCGTCGCCGACGATCCCTGGTGGTAGCGGAGCGAACCCCGAGACGCCGGGGACCGGCGGGACGGCTGTCGCGCGCCGAAGATCCAGGTGCCGACCGCCACCAGGGCAGCGGCCGCGGCGCCGGCGGCGCCGGCCGTCGCCCAGTCGTTGACCACGCGCCGCGAGTCGCGGCCCGCAATCGCCGCCGGCATTCGATCATTGGAAGTCTGGTCGGGGATCACGTCGATCGACAGCGGCCTCCAGGCGGCCGTCTCGATCTCGGGGACGACCAGTTCCACCGCCTTACGGATCTGCGACTCGGTGCGGGCCACCAGGGTGCGGATGTCGTCTTGCGACGGCTCTCTGTGATCCGGCGTGAAGCTCGCGTGGAGATAATAGCTCCGGGGCACGCGCACCCAGATCTGCCCGCGACGCTTCGGCTCGGCGGCGGCCGTCGGTGGAGGACTCGCGGCCGGGGGCGCGGGGTCGGCGGGTTCCAGATCGATCGACAGCGCCCGATTGAGCGACACCGAGATCCCCGGCTCGATCGGCGTCGGAGGCTCGGTCGGCTTGGATTCGCCGGAAATCGGATTCGGCTGTTGCTCGGGCTCGATGATCGCGAGTTGGACGTCGACGCCGACGCCGGTGATCCAGTCGAGCTTTTCGAGGATCCGCCGGCTCAGATCTTCCTCGCGGGCGCGGGTGGTCGAGAGGGCGTTGAGTTCCGGGTTGCCGGCGTCGAGATACCTGCGGCCCGAGCGATCCATCACCGTGATCGCCTGCGGCGTGAGACCGCTCTCGCTGACCGTGAGGATCGAGATGATCGATTCGACGACGCTGAACGACGGCAGCTCGCGGCCCCCCTCGGTTTCAAGGCGGACCAGGGCCGAAGGGCGAGCGACCAACCGAAGACCGACGCGTTGCTTGGAACGGTTGAGGAGTACGAACGAGCTTTCGACGCCGGGAAGGTCGTCGATCAGCCGCTCGAACACCCGCGCCATCTCGCGTTGCTCGCGCGCTTCCTTGTCGTGAGGCGATTCCCAGAAACTCGCCTGGGCGCCGGAGTCGCGAATGTCCTCGAGCGGGCGCGGTCCCACTTCAAGCTTGGCGACGGCGGCGCTGGCGGCGTCAAGAGCGTCGGCGGCCACGGCGATGCGATTGTCGTCGAACTGGGTGTATCGGACGCGCTGCTTGTCGAGTTCCCGGGTGATCTTGAGGAGGTCGTCGGACGAATAGCGACGGCCCGATCCCAGGTACGTCGTCCCCTCGGGGGTAAGGGCCGAGGCGGCCAGATAGCCGACGAAGGAGAGCCCTCCCACGGCCAGGGCGACCACGCTCCACCGGAGCGTCGCGGATCGGCCGGCCAACGCCTTGCGACGGGCGCGCAGCCAGGAAAGCAGACGCCCCGGAGTCAGACCGGGAAAATCGAGTCCGAAGGTCGACATCCACCCTCCCTGGAACAACCCTGATGCGGCCCGAAGCGCGACGCCGACGGCCCATCCTTGGACTCAGCGGAGCCATGCGCATCCCGCGGCGAACGTGTTATCCACATTCCGCCCGGCCTGTCAATCGCGGCCGACGGATTCGGAGGGCGGAGGACGGATTCGGAGGGCGGAGGACGGAAGACGCCGAAACGACGACGGACCTCGCAACGCGGGTGCGTTGCGAGGTCCGTCGTGTGAGTCGGCGATTCGATCCGATCCGATTGAGGAGCCGGGTGAGTCGCTTAGCTCAATTCGGCACAGCTCAGTCGCCGGCCGGGGTGGGCAGCAGGAGGCCGGAGTTCCGGACTTCCGGAGCCGGAGGAGCTTCCTCGGCACCGAAGGCCGGGGTCATCTCGGCCGGAACCGAGGCGATGGTCGGAGCGGAACCCGACTGATAGGCGTGCTGGCCCGCACCGTAGGCCGGAGCCGTGTAGCCCTGGCCGGAAGGAGCCGAGTAGCCCTGACCGGAAGGGGCCGTGTAGCCCTGGCCGGAAGGAGCCGCATAGCCCTGTCCCGAGGGAACGACCTGGCTGGTCGGGTAGACGGTCTCAACACCGCCTTCGCAGGTGTTGCAATCGTTGTTCTTGTGGCCCCAGAGGCGCTTCTTCTTCAGGACCCACTCGTAGGTCACTGGGGGATGAAGCATACCCTTAAGCTTGCAGTGAAGGCCGTCCAGCTTACCGCCGAGATGGCCGAAGAGGTTGCACTTCTTGCGGCCGCAGGCGTCGCCGCCGTCGCAATCGGTGGCGATGTAGGGGCTCTGAGCGCTGGCGATCGGTCCGCCCTGGCCCGAGGCCAGGCCGCAGGTCGAGCAACCACTGTCAAATCCACCCGCCATGCTCACGCTGCAGAAACCGAGCGCGAAGGCGAAGCTCAGGCTCAACGTCAAGGGCTTCAACATGGGAGACTACTCTCCTAGAGTGACTAATGATCGAGGGCGGCGATTCCGGCCGGCCGTTTCGCTCGTCCCTGTTACGTTCGGTCGTCCATGGCGTCGACACCTCGGTCGAGGTCTTCCCGGGACCCGAGACCTTGCGGCCTCCCCGTGGGATCGACACCACCAAACTTCGGTGCTCCCGAGTTCTCGTTTGAGGTCTTCTATTCCCTCAGCGAGTCACCCTTTGTATCGACAACGAGAGGACCGGCCTTGAACCCGCTTCACCTTTTGTACCAACAAGTTACGTCAACAATCATGACGGTCGTCGGGGTCCGGCGAAACAGATAAAATACACAAAGAAAAGCGACGGCGCATCCGGCGCAATCCGACTTTTCATC
>ERZ778018.2025-NODE-2025-length-14089-cov-5.172795_pt1 | contig 14089 bp, 15 predicted proteins | sample MGYA00375748_ERZ778018 | MGnify/ENA primary metagenome ERZ778018 (study PRJEB29350, sample SAMN05509839) | bioreactor metagenome | biome: bioreactor; material: wastewater | place: South Africa: University of Cape Town | collected 2014-04-22 ... | reverse complement strand
ATCACCCACGCCTGCCAACCCCATGAACGTCTCCGGTTTGGCGCCTGCTAACCCGCCAAGGCGCATCAACTCGGCTAATCCCCGGGTTATCAACGCCGCCCGCGCATTGGCCCCAAAACCAAAACCATCGGCCACACCCGCCGCAATAGCCAGCACATTTTTCAGACCGCCGGCGATTTCGACGCCGATGACATCCTCGGTCGGGTAGGTGCGCAGTGTGGGATTGCGTAGCGTAGCGGCAATGCATTCGGCAGCCTGAGGTCGCACGCTGGCCACGGTAATGGCGGAGGGTTTTGCGGTGGCCACTTCATGCGCGAAGGTCGGGCCGGATACCGCGACAAAAGGGTGTTTGGGTAAGCAAGAGGCAACCATCTGACTGATTTGCCGCCCGGTTCCCTGCTCAAACCCCTTGGACGCGTTTACAACAATGGCATCAACTGGAAAATGTGACGCATGGTCACTCAGAAAATCGGCCAGCACCTTGGTCGGCAAGGCCAACCAGACCTGCTCGGCCGCGTTTAACGTGAGCGGAAGATCAGCGGTGATCTTCAAGGATTCGGGAAAGGGGCAATCGGGCAGATAACGTGCATTCACGCGATCTTGCTGGCTGCGCTCGGCCAACCCTGGATCGCGCGCCCACAGGCAGACATTGTGACCATTCCTGGCCAACACAATGCCCAGCGAGGTGCCCCAGGAACCTGCGCCCAGTACCGCGATTGATGCCTGAGCACTCATTGCGGAACCTTACTGCGGACGTCCCTGAACCTGTTCGAGTTGCTCCTGCACATGTTGCGTATAGAGTTGATCAAAATTGACGGGTTGCAAGACGAGTTGCGGGAAGCCACCTTTCATCACCAGATCGGAAACCGTTTCGCGGATATAAGGCTGCAACAGGTTGGGGCAGTACGCACCCAGAATCTGTTGTGTATTTTCATCATCGAAACCGGCCACGGTAAAGATCCCGGCATACTGAACTTCGGCCAGGTAGATGGTTTCTTCGTTGTGCACAGCGGTGGCCGTGATGGTCAGCGCGGTTTCGAACACACCCTCACCCAGCTTGCGTGCGTTGTTGGCCACTTGAATGTTGACCTCTGGCGACCACTCTGTCGCCACGAAAATATCCGGCGCTTGCGGCGATTCGAACGACACGTCTTTCAGATAAATCTTCTGAATCGCAAATTGCTGCTCTACCGCACCTTCTTGCGTGGCGGCGTGATCGTTATTGGTCTGTTCGGCCATGGAAACAACTCCCTATGCATGAGAAAAATAAAACCGTTATACCCGGTTGCTATGCCAACCGGATGACAAATGAAATCTAGCAGCCTGTCGGACTTTAGGAATCGTAGCGAAAATCAAGCTGGGCGAGGGCAGATGGATTTGCAGCCGATTTCCCTGAAGTCCGAAAGGCTGCGTGGATTATCGAACGCCTTGTTGTTGCAGCCAGCTTTCTAAGGCCTGCAACGGCATGGCACCGGACGTACGAGCAATCTCACGACCACCCCGGAACAGGATTAAGGTCGGAATGCTGCGAATGCCGAACCGAGCCGCTGTTTGCGGCGCCTGTTCCGTTTCCAGTTTGCCGACCCGCAACTTGGTTTTCTGACGGCCAGCCAACTGCTCGAACACGGGCGCCATCATCTGGCAGGGACCGCACCATGTCGCCCAGAAATCGACCAAGACAGGTAAATCATTGCGACCGATCTGGCGCGCGAAATTCTGATCGGTCAGGGTGATGGGCTGACCCGAAAACAGTTCAGCACCGCACTTGCCGCATTGACCACTGCCTTTACGCTCGCCAGGAATGCGATTCACCGCGTCACATTTAGGGCAAACAACGTGTATGGAAGAAGTTTCGCTCATCGCCTTACTCCGTCAATTCGGGATTATTCATGTACATCAGGTTGTACGTTGGGCTGAATGTGGGGGCGGCTGCGTTCGTTTTCCAGTAGGGCGGGCAGTTTTCCTGAGCTGACGAGTGCGGACAAGTCATCATATCCGCCCACATGGGTCTGACCGATGAAGATTTGCGGTACGGTTTCACGCCCGGATCGTTGCTCCATTTCTGCGCGACGGTCCGAATGGAAGTCCACAGAAATCGTCGAAAAATCAAGGCCTTGCTCTTTGAGGAGCCGTTTGGCGAAATGGCAGTAGGGGCAAAAGGCGCTGAGATAAACTTCGACGATGGGGACGCCTGACGAAGTGTCTGGCGAACTTCCTGTCTGCTCACTCACAAAAACAGAACCGATGCTATTTGCGGACAACGGGAAATTTTTCGGCCTTCCATGCCGTGATGCCCCCCGCAAGATGGGCCACTTGAGTAAAACCCGCCTTCACGAACATGTTGGCAGCTGACGCGGAGCGGTTGCCGGAGCGGCAATAAAGCAGAATTTGATCCGCCTTGTGCTTCTCGAATTCCGAGAGTTTGCTCGCTACCGTTCCCAACGCGACATGGCGTGCGCCCTTGATATGTTCTCCGCGGAACTCGTCTGTTTCTCGCACGTCGATGAGCAACACGTTCTCCCGACCGATCAGACGGGCAAACTCGGCAGCGGTCATGTCGCGGAATTTTTTCATTCCCCGCGTCATTTCGTTACCCAAAAGCAAAACGATCAGCACCACAGCTGCCAGAGACAAGGCCCAGTGCCGCATCAGAAAGTCGATATATTCCTGCATCATTTACCCTTAAAACAGAATTCGAAGCGCGTAAAGCCATTCAAGGCCGGTTATTGTGCTCGGCGCACGCCCAACTTGGACAGAATCGAATCCATTGGACAAAAACGGGTAATGCCGCTCTGGAACAGGTTCAGGCCAACAAACGCGGTCAACCACAACCAGCTTGGCTTCGCGAGATCGACCTGGCCGGTAACATGCGCCAATATCAAGGTGAGCAGAATCATCAACCCTGCCATAATGCGGGCGATACGATCAGTCGTCATATCAAAAACCTCAGGAGTCAGAAAACGCGCACCAAAGCCTTCTGGCACGCGTTTACGTTATCAATTAAAGGGGCAAAACACTTCCTGCATCATGCTGATCAAACGGAGTGTGCGGGCATCGGATACCCTGTAGAAGACGCGGTTGGCATCTTTGCGGGAGGCCAGAATGCTTTTGTCGCGAAGAATGGCCAGATGCTGGGAAATATTACTCTGGGTCGTGCCGACGGCATCAACGATTTCTTGTACATGCAGCTCGCGATCGCCCAGCACGCAAAGAATCTTAAGACGCAGGGGGTGCGACATCGCCTTGAGCGAACGCGACGCCCGGTCGATATCTTCCGTCCGAGCCATCAAGCGTTCGGTGCCACACTCATTCATTTCAAGGATCATTCGCGGTTCCTGGCAAAAATAGTTACATTTTTCGATATGCTATCAGACTGGTGGCGCTTTGGAATTCAGCGACCCCGTTATGGGGTGGCTCAAAGACTCGCCAACAACCTGTTATTGAAAGCATACTAACTATTTTCGATCCGTCTGTCGTGGAAAATTGGAAATTTAACGCCATTTTGAGCAACAACCCAAGCAATGCCTTATTTTTCCCGATTTAAATTACAAGCCCGTCACCGGAAAACAGACTCATTCCGGTTCAGCGCGCGCGCAATAAGTTACCCTGCCGCCCTGTTTTTCTGTGTGGCTTGCACACTCGGTCAAAATGCCCACGCCGATAGTCCAAGCGAGCTAAAGCAGGCCATTGACCAGCAAAAATCAGCCTTGAGCAAAACACGCGAGGCTCAGGATGAAATCAAAAGCCAGCTTAAGGCCACTCAGGCCAAACTGGATCAGACTGAAAAAGCACAAAAAGATATCGAAGATCATATTGAAGCAATCGAAGCGCAGCGATCCGATCTGGAGGATCGAACCGCGCAACTGGCCACCGACATAAAACATATCAAGTCACAAATTAACGACAGCCTGAGCGTGGCTTACCTGCTGGGCAATCAGGCACCGATATCGACGCTTTTGTCCCATGATGATGCTTTATCCTCCGAACGTTACCTGTATTACATCAAAACGCTGGTTGCTCAATCGATCGGGCAATTAAACGCGCTTAAACAGACCGAGCAGGCTCAAGCGGAAAACAAAAAGGCCCTCGAAAACACACAAGCCGAACTGAACCAAGCGGAAACGCAACTGGCCGCAGCCCTTGCTGCGCATCAGGCGCAATTGGCCGAGCAGAATAAGCTGCTCCTAAAACTTAGCCAGCGCGCCGATACGCAATCCCAGCGACTGGCTGAACTGCTTGCGCAGAAAAAAGAACTGGACGCACGGATAGCCGCCCTGAACGCACAAGCAGCAAAGGATCGGGCAGAGCAGGATCGTCGCCGCAAGGAAGCCCATCAGCGCAAATTACCCCCTCCAGCAGATGACACCGACATTCGTTCGGGCCAATCAAGCGCCCCGGATGAGGTCGCCCACGGCGGCATTCCGATTACCGGGCGCATTGTTCGCACCTATGGTGCCCCTATTGCCGAGGGCGATATGCGTTCACAGGGCATTCTGTTTTCTGCGCCCTCGGGCACGTCGGTTAGGGCCGTCGCGGCGGGCACGGTTGTCTTTGCAGACAGCATGAAAGGTTGGGGCAATCTGGTCATTCTTAGGCACGCCAACGGCTATCTGTCACTGTATGCCCACAACAGTGAACTCAAAGTCCGTACTGGCATGCGGGTAAAACAAGGCACCGTTCTGGGCCTGAGCGGTCAGATTGAAGGGCGTGAAACAGGCATGTATTTTGAGGTGCGCAAGGGGAACGACACCATCAACCCTCTGCGCTGGGCACCGTACCGATCTCTAAAACACTAAGTTGCGCGAGGACAATGGCGACAAAATCGGTATCAGTCCGCCTGTTGGGCAAAAAGCTTGCTATGCTTTTGCAAGCTTGACGCGCGCCGTTGAGCGTATGTCCTATTCAGCAGTCTCAGGCATGATTTTCTGTATGCACGGGAATGGATTCCGCGAACCATCGCGCTTGATGTATCGCCTGTTTGTTTTTGTTTTGGAGTAAAAATTATTATGGCTCAGTGGTTACGTAAAACTTCTGCCCTTGGCGTTGCCGCCGTTTTCGGGTTCTCTGTGGCGATTGCCGTTAACGCGCTTGCTGACAAGGATCAGGCCACTGATTCCAACATTCCGCTGAGCGAATTGCGCACATTCACCGATGTTTTGACACGCGTAAAAGCGGACTATGTCGACAACGTCACCGACAAGACCCTGATGGACAATGCCATTCGCGGCATGATCGATCGCCTCGACCCGCATTCGAATTATCTCGACAAGGCCGAGTTCAAGGATCTGCGGGAAACCACAACCGGCAAATTCGGTGGCTTGGGATTACAGGTCGGCATGAAGGACAAGGTGATCACCGTCATCTCGCCAATCGATGACACCCCCGCCCAAAAGGCCGGTATCAAGGCCGGCGACAGGATCGTCAAGATCAATGGTGAGTTCACCCAGGGTCTTGACCTCGAGAAAGCAGTAAAACAGATGCGCGGCGATCCGGGCACGAAAATCACGCTCACGCTGGTTCGCGATGGCGTCGACAAACCGTTTGACGTCACACTTGAGCGCGCCATCATCAACGTCAAGTCGGTCAAGGCGCGCATGCTTGATCCGAACTTCGGCTATGTGCGCATCGCCCAATTCCAGTCCGACACGACAGAGCAGTTGCATGATGCGCTCAATCAACTGATCAAGGACAACGACAACAAACCACTCAAAGGCTTGGTACTTGATCTGCGCAACAATCCCGGCGGTGTGCTTCAGGCAGCAGTCGGCGTGGTGGATACCTTCGTCAACAAGGGTTTGATCGTATATACCAAGGGTCGTGTCGAAGATGCGCAGATGAGCTTCAAGGCGCATGAGGGCGACATGCTCAACGGCGCCCCCATCGTGGTGTTGGTGAACGGCGGCTCGGCATCGGCATCAGAAATCGTTGCCGGTGCTCTGCAAGATGACAGCCGGGCATTGATTGCCGGTGAACGTACCTTCGGCAAGGGCTCGGTTCAGTCCATCATGCCATTGACCAATGGCGGGGCGCTGCGCCTGACCACGGCCCGCTACTTCACGCCCTCGGGCCGCTCAATTCAGGGCGAGGGCATCAAGCCGGACGTGGAAGTGCATCAGTTGAAAGTTACCGACATTGACAAGGTGTTCTCCATCAAGGAAGCCGATCTGGCCGGTCACATCAGCAACCCCACCAAGCCAGATCAAAAGCCGGCTGTCCAGCCGATCAAGCAAATGATCGACACCGACGGTAAGCCGTTGGTAGAAACCGATTATCAGCTCTACGAGGCGCTCAATCTACTCAAGGGCATGTCCATCGTGGCGCATCGCGATCGGGATTCCGCACAGTAAGTCCGGATTAATAACATTCAAACCGAATGGGAATTGTCTGACACATAATGTTTCTTGCTATTTATTTTCGGCCCGCCTAAAGGTAACTTAGGCGGGCCGTTTTTTTGCCTCATTGCAGAGGCACATCCGTCCAATCCAAAGGGAGTAAAGTGATGTCTATTAAGGCTATGATCCTGTTGGCGCCGGGCTTTGAGGATCTCGAAGCGGTGACCATCATCGATATACTGCGCCGTGCGAAATTTCAGGTTGCAGTGATCAGCCTGAGGGAGGATGAAGTCACCGGGACCCGCGGAACTCGAATCGTTACCGATGGCAACCTCGCCTTGCTCGATAAACAGGCGGCGTTTGATCTCATCGTCATGCCGGGTGGACAACCCGGCTCGAACAACCTGGTGGCCGACCCGCGCGTGATCAATCTGCTCAAGATGCAGGCTTCTGCTGGTCGCTTTGTGGCTGCGTTATGTGCCGCCCCAAAAGTATTGGCGAAGGCCGGTCTGATCAAGAATAAACGAATCACCCATTACCCAGGTGCGTTGACGGCGGCAGAACAGCAAGGCGCAATCGTCACCGAAAACCCGGTAGAAGTGGATGGCAAACTGATTACCGGTCGAAGCCCGGGTGCGGCCATGGACTTTGCCCTGATGCTGATCGAGCAACTGAGCGGCCACGAACTTCGCCAGATAATCGAGAATGATCTGGTGCGCTGATTGCTCGATCACGAAAAACATGGATGAACAAAACGGGACGATGATGCAACCATGGCCCGGTAATTTTTTTTATGACGTCAACCTGTTGATTATCCGTTAAGCACAAACAAAAACACCCGCTTTCGCGGGTGTTATTTATCTATCCGAAGGGATCGGTATTAATTCAAGGCGAATTAAACCCGTTCACCATGCTGGTTGATATCCAGACCTTCGGCTTCTTCTTCTTCCGTGACCCGGATACCAATCGTGAATTTCAGCGCCATCAAGATGAGGAAGGTAACCACCGCATCATAGATAACAGTGAAGCCGACACCCTTGAGCTGAATCATGAACTGAGCCAGGATACTGCCGTTAGCAGCGGCATTCAAACCGGCGCCACCGAAAGCGGCCGCAGAGAAGATACCGGTCAACAAGGCACCCACAATACCGCCCACCGCATGCACGCCGAAGGCATCGAGCGAGTCGTCATAACCCAGCATCCGCTTAAGATACACAGAAGCGAGGAACGGGATGATACCGGCTGCGATACCAATCACAAACGCACCGGTTGGGCCGACAAAACCCGAGGCGGGGGTGATGGCAACTAAGCCCGCAACCGCACCGGAGGCCATGCCCAACAGAGTGGGTTTGCCGCGCATGATCCATTCGATCAGCATCCATGCCATTGCAGCAACGGCTGTTGCAATCTGGGTAACGGCCATCGCCATGCCCGCAGTACCATCGGCAGCCAGTTCAGAACCAGCGTTGAAGCCAAACCAGCCCACCCACAGAAGGGCGGCACCGGCCATGGTATACACCAGGTTAACCGGCGGCATGGCCTCAGTGCCGTAGCCTTTGCGCTTGCCCAATACCAGTGCAGCGACCAGACCAGCGATACCGGCGTTGATGTGTACCACGGTACCACCGGCAAAATCCTGGATACCGTCGCCGGCAAGCCAGCCACCGCCCCACACCATGTGCGCAATAGGTGAATACACCAACACGGACCAGAGGCCAAGGAAGATCAGTAATGCGGAAAACTTCATCCGTTCAACAACAGCACCGATGATCAGCGCAGGCGTAATGATGGCGAAGGTCATCTGGAAGGTCATGAAGACACTTTCTGGAATGGTGCCTTGGATGCTGTCATAACCCATGCCCTTGAGGAACAGGGCGCTGAAGTCACCCACATAGGCGCCACTGCCTTTGAAGGCCAGCGAGTAACCCACCACTGCCCAGATCACACTGATCATTGCTGTCGTGGCAAATGTGGCCGCTGCGACGGAAAGCAGGTTTTTACGACGAACCATACCGCCGTAGAACAGCGCTACGCCCGGAATGGTCATTAACAGAACCAGTGCCGTAGAGGTCAACATCCATGAGGTGTTGCCCGCATCCAGAACGGGTTTGGCATCTTCTGCCGAGGCGCCTGTTGACATCAGCAGGCCGATAATCGCCAGTATGCCCAGCCCGAAGCTAGGCTTGATTTTAAAATTACTCATGTTACCTGCTCCTTAAAGCGCTTCTGGGCCGGTTTCACCGGTACGAATACGAACAGCATCTTCAATGGTGGAGACAAAAATCTTGCCGTCGCCAATCTTGCCGGTGCTCGCCGCTTTGGTAATGGCATCGATCACGGGCTCGACCGTTGCATCGTCCACCACCATTTCCAGTTTCACTTTAGGTAAAAAGTCGACCACATATTCCGCGCCGCGATACAGCTCGGTATGCCCCTTTTGACGACCGAAGCCTTTGACTTCAGTCATCGTGATCCCCTTCACGCCGATGGTAGACAGTGCTTCGCGCACATCATCGAGCTTGAACGGTTTAATGATTGCGGTAACCAGTTTCATAAAAACCTCTCAAATAATGGGCGCGCGATCAGAAGCTTTTGCTCACCGTTAACACAGCTGTCGGACCACCGATAAACTTACTGCCCGATCCGCCCGATGCCGGTGAAACCGTGTAGAAGTCTTTATTCGCATTGGTATCGACATACGCCAACGCTACGCTCCAACCCGGTGCAAAAGTGCCTGCTGGCAACGTATACGTCGCGCCCAGTAACCAATCGGTGTAATCGCCCACGCTATTACCCGCTCCTTTAATCTTCTGATGGCCGACATGAGCATTCAGGGTCAAGGTATCTGTTAACGGATAGTTGCCATTCAACTGGTAATAGGCCGAGCCTTTACTGTCTGTTGCGCCGAAGAAATCGGTGGTGGTAGCGAAATACGTTGCAGTCAGCCACTTGTATGTGGCGGCAACATGGAGCTCGAAGGTATTGTATTTGGTGCCCGAAGTGCCGATGGATGCACCGGGGTACCAGTAATACAGGCCACCGACATCGATCGAGAAATCATCATTGAAGTTGTAGGTGTAGCCGCCAAACCAGTCGGTTTCGAGACTCGCACCATTTTGATAAATATTGCCCGAAACGCTCGAACCCCAAAAACCAGCATAAAAACCCGCAGGCAAGCCCAAGTTGATACCGACCTGCACCGCTGGTTCTTTATAAGATTGGGAAATACCTCGGAAGCGGTAATCACTAACCACCGCAGCACTGCCGGTCACGCTAACCGCCGAATCAGCGGCATAGGTAGGCACAGAAAACGCAGACACTGCTGCCACAACGGATGACGCAATCAGGGTCATTTTCAAATTTTTCATGGTTCCGTTCCTCTAATTCTAGGAAGATTGTGCGAATTGCCACTTTCCATTATCAGAAACCATGCCAAACACTTATCTTATTGTTAAATAAACAATAATGAGAATAGGTAAAAGTACAGACAAGCGGCAATGCACTTTATTAAGGCATTGACTATTGCCGAATTGCACAGAAAAAGTGCGCGTGTTTCGATTGCATGACATTATCAATCGCAAGCTAGGACGATCGCTTATCTAGCGATACCTGTGCGACTACGTATTGTGTTCAGTGGGGTTTTTGTTGCGCTTGAATGCTGTTAAGTGCTCTCTCGCGACGGCGTTCGGCTCGAAGCTGATGCAAGCTGAAAAGAACCACGCCAATGCTGACAACCACAATGATGAGGGTGGCCACCGCGTTAATGGAGGGATCGAGGCCTAAGCGCGCTCGGGAGAAAATAACCAATGGCAGGGTGGTCGAGCCTGGGCCGGATAAGAAAGCGGCTACGACCACATCATCGAACGATAAGGTAAAGGTGAGTAAAAAGGCGGAAAGTAACGCGCTGGCCATCAACGGTAATGTGACCAGTACAAACACTTGAAACGGTTTGCAGCCTAAATCCATGGCGGCCTCTTCAAGGCGGTGGTCAATCTCTCGCAAACGGGCGGTAATAACGACCGTGGCAAACGCGGTGCCGATCAAGGCATGGCCGAGTAAAATTGTGCCCATGCCACGAATGGGAGTGCCTAGCATGCGCTGCACCGCCACCACAATCAAAAGCAATGAAATACCGATAATCACATCCGGCATAACAAGCGGTGCATTCACCAGAGAATGCATTAATCCTCGTCCTTTGAATCGGCCGTAACGCACCAAGGCAAATGCGGTGAAGCTGCCGAAAATCACCGAGAGCGTGGCGCTCATAAACGCGATTTTCAGCGAGAGAATCAGGCCATTGATGAGTTCTCGGTCATGCAGTGCATCTACGTACCATTTGAACGTGAATCCGGCCCAAACCGTGGACAAACGCGAATCATTGAACGAGTACACCACCAAGGTGATGATCGGGACGTATAAAAAGACAAACACCGCGATCAACCACGTTCGGCCAAACCAGCGCGCGCGCCCTGCGCCTTGGGTGGCTTGGCTCATGATTTTGTATTCTCGTTATAACGATTAAACACGGCCATCGGGATCAGAATAAGCAAAATCATCACCACGGCGACGGCCGAGGCCATTGGCCAATCATTGTTGCTGAAAAACTCATCCCAGAGTACGCGGGCAATCATCAAGGTGGTTGGCCCGCCCAGTAGCTCGGGGATAACGTATTCACCGAACGCGGGGATGAACACCAGCATGGAGCCGGCGATAATGCCGCGCTTTGATAAGGGTACGGTCACTAGCCAGAAGGTTTTGAACGGGCTCGCGCCCAGATCGGCCGACGCTTCAAGCAATCGACCATCCAGCTTCACCAGAGTTGCGTACAACGGCAGCACCATAAAGGGCAGATAGGCATACACCATGCCGATGGTGAGCGAGAACGAGGTGTGCATCATATGAATCGGTGTGGCAATCACGCCTAAGCCGATCAAGCTGTTGTTGATTACGCCATTATCGGCCAGCAGGGCTTTCCAAGCATAAATACGCAGCAAAAAAGACGTCCAGAACGGCAGCATAACGAGCATAAGCAGCACGGCGCGCAAATGCACCGGCGCGCGTGAAATAAAGTACGCGAACGGAAAACCCAAAATAAGGCAGTACAGCGTTGTTAAAGCCGCGTACTTTAATGAGGATAGATAAGCGGCAAAGTACAGCGGATCATCGCCCAGATAAAGATAATTACCAAAGTTGAATTTGAGCGTAAGTTCATCGTTTGCCCACTGCCACAAGCTCGACACCGACGTGATTTGCATGTGCGCGAAACTGATTTGCAGAATCAAAAGCAAGGGCAACGCCGCCAAGGCAATCAACCACAACATGGGTACGCCAATAACCACGGTTCTTGGCGTAAAAAATCGACGTAAACGCGCTTTTAACGGTGTTAATTGCATAAAAATCGCCCTGTTATTCGGTCAAGACGACCATTGCCCGATTATCCCAGTGGGCATAAGCCCGATCGCCCCAGGTCAGGCCCGCATCCAGATCACGCGTTCGATTTGCTTCTTGAACTTTAAGCACCATGCCACTGGCCAGTTTGAGATGATAAATGGTATGCGCACCAAAATAAGCCAGCTCAACCACTTCGCCTTCGCAGCAGTTATACGGCGTTTGCGGGCGCGTTTTGGCCAGCTGGATTTTTTCGGGGCGAACCGCCACAGCCACCACCATGCCGGTTGGGCCCGAAACGCCATGACCCACATAATGCGTGCACTCCGGGCTTTGCACGGTGATGTGTTCCGGCTCGTTTTCGTCGATCACGCCTTCAAAGATATTCACGTTACCAATAAAGTCGGCAACGAAACGGCTGTTGGGCATTTCGTAAATTTCATCCGGCGTACCCACTTGAAGAAAACGCCCCTCATCCATTACGGCAATCCGCGAGGCCATCGTCATCGCTTCTTCCTGATCGTGCGTGACCAACACACAGGTCACGCCCACCTGCTCGATAATATTAACCAGCTCAAACTGGGTGCTCTCACGGAGTTTTTTATCCAGAGCGCCCAACGGCTCATCGAGCAACAACAACGCAGGCCGTTTGGCTAAGCTGCGCGCCAGCGCCACCCGCTGTTGCTGACCGCCAGAGAGTTGATGCGGCTTGCGCCGGCCGAACTTGGATAATTTGACAAGATTGAGCATGGCATCCACGCGCTCGCGCAACGCTTCACCTTTAAGGCCATCACGGCGCAGGCCAAAAGCCACGTTTTCCCAAACGCTCAAATGGGGAAACAACGCGTAGGATTGAAACATCATATTCACAGGTCGCTCATAGGGCGTAAGCTGCGTAATATCCTGACCCGATAGAAAAATTCGCCCCTGTGTGGGCGTTTCAAACCCCGCCAGCATTCGCAACAAGGTCGATTTACCACAACCGGAACTGCCCACGAGCGCGAAAATCTCACCCTTGGGCAGCGTTAAATGAATATCGTCAACCGCCTTGACGACACCATCGAACACCTTGCTGACGCCATTGATTTCCAGAAAAACGGATTGCTCCGAGGTGGGTAACGACGCGGCCATACCCGTCTCCTTGTAAGGTATTAGTGCCTAAACAGCATAGGCAGGGTTACGCATTTTAATAAAGCCAGTTAATAAAGCCAGGCGCGCTATGCACGAATGCGGCGTTCTTCACGCAGCGGGCACGAGTCATCAACCCCCCCAACCCCTTCTTTTGAACGAGTACACTTCCCCCTTTGTAAAAGGGGGAATGAGGGGGATTTAAGCGGATTTTGCATTCGAGCAGATATTCCTTGAAGGCCGCCATGAAAGCACACTCCAGTATGGGATTATTCATAGAGTTCAAATGTGAATCAAAAGCCCGTTTTAAAGCGCGTATACAAACGCGTCATCAAACGTCGCGTTTGGTTATTGACCGCTTTGGGCGTCACCAGTTTATTTACTTGATCTGGTGTGAGAAAAATCGCTTTATTATCCGCCACCTCTGGCGTGACATAAGGCAGCGAATCTTTATTGGGGTTGGCATAAAGCACGGTGTTGGTCAGCGAGGCGTCCACTTTGGGCTGCAAAATATAATTAATCCACTTGAGCGCATTTTCAGGATGCGGTGCATCTTTTGGGATTGCCATGCTGTCAAAAAAAGCAATACCGCCATTTTCAGGAATCAACACTTTAATGTGCTGGCCATTTTTACTCTTGATGGCGCGCTGCGCCGCTTGGCTGATATCCCCCGAATAACCAAAGGCAACACATAAAGAACCATTAGCTAAATCGTCGATGTAACTCGAAGAAGAAAATATTTTTATATCCGGCCTAATTTTTTGAAGCATCGTAAATGCCGCTTCATAATCGGCTTTGTTATTGCTAAAAGGCGGTAAATTCATCGCATGAAGTGCCGCAGGAAATAACTCATACCCTGAATCGAGGACGGAAATACCGCAGGATTTGAGTTTATCAGCGTATTTTGGCTTAAAAATCAAATTCCAGGCGTTTTTTGGCATCGGCACATCGCCCAGCGCCTTCTTCACCTTATCGACATTAATACCAACTGTGGTATACCCCCACAACCAATCAACCAAATACTGATTACCCGGGTCCACTTCAGCCAATTTGGCAAGAATATCGGGTGATAAGTGCTTCCAGTTGGGCAGCTTTGATTTATCCAGCTTTTGATAAATGCCGCCTTCGATTTGTAATTCGGCCCAGTTGGCCGAGGGCACCACGATGTCATAACCGCTGTACCCCAAAATCAAGATCGGAAGAGCACACGTCTGAACTCCAGTCACCTTGTAATCTCGTAT
>ERZ778018.2024-NODE-2024-length-14100-cov-14.003702_pt1 | contig 14100 bp, 12 predicted proteins | sample MGYA00375748_ERZ778018 | MGnify/ENA primary metagenome ERZ778018 (study PRJEB29350, sample SAMN05509839) | bioreactor metagenome | biome: bioreactor; material: wastewater | place: South Africa: University of Cape Town | collected 2014-04-22 ... | reverse complement strand
CGGCCGGCTCGATGCCTCGCGCCGGGCGCGGGTGAGCTTGTCGTAGAACTCCGAGTCCTCGAAGTGCGCCAGCTCCAGGGTCAGCGCCTTCTCCAGGATCATCACGTTGACGCGCTGGCCCAACTGCGCCCGCAGCAGCGACTGACACAGCGACAAACCGCGCTGCGCGCCGGCCAGCGCCGCCACCAGCAGGCCTTCCAGCGCCACCCATTCGAAGACCGGGCGCAGCGGCGCGTGGCCGTCTGCGGCCCAGAGGCGACTGGCGGTCACCACCGCATCGACGATGTGCGCACCGACCCAGGCGATGCCGGCCGGCAGCAGGCCGGCGATCAGGGTGAGCGCGGCCAGCGCGATGGTCAGCGCGTGGCTGGTGCTCCACACCAGCTCCAGCGCGCGACCGCTGTAGCGGAACACGCCCAGGAAGCTGCGGGCGAGTTCCTTCGGTGGAGCAGGAGGGGCGGCATGAGGCGGCACGTGGGGAGGATATCGGAAGCGCGCGATGACGCGCGAAGCTTCCGAGATGGGGGCCGTGCCGCCTCATGCAACCCGAGGCGGGAAGACATCGGCAATGCAGCGCCAGATCGCTTCAGTGCAGCTGGACTTCCACCAGATGTTGCGGAGCCTGGTAGAGCTCGGGAAACAGCTGCCGCAGGTGGGCGACCTTGGGCGCATCGTTGAACACGATGTACGGGTTGTTCGGATGCAGGTCGTAATAGTGCTGGTGGTAAGCCTCGGCCGGATAGAAGGCCTTGAGCGGCACCACCCGGGTGACGATCGGTGCGCCGAACGCGTTGATGGAGGTCAGCTGGGCGATGTAGCCGGTGGCGATCTTCCGCTGCTCGTCGTTGGCGTAAAACACCACCGAGCGATACTGCGTGCCGCTGTCGGGGCCTTGCCGGTTGAGCTCGGTGGGGTTGAGCGCGACGGAGAAGAACACCTGCAGCAACTGGCCGTAGCTGATCCGGGATGGATCGAATTCCACCTTCACCGACTCGGCGTGACCGGTGTCGCCGTTGCCGACTTCTTCGTAGTGCGCGGTATCGGCGTCGCCACCGGAATAGCCGGCGGTGACCCGCTGCACGCCCTTGATGCGTTCGAACACCGCCTCGATGCCCCAGAAGCAGCCGCCGGCGAACACGGCGACTTCGTTGTGCGCGGTCGAATGGGCGGCATCGACGGCGGGAGCGGGCAGGCGCGCCAGTTCGCCGGCAACCGCCGTGGGCTGGCAGGCGGCGAGGCCGGTAAGCAGGATGGTGCCGAGAAACGGAAGCAGGCGAAACGCACGATGGCGGAACATGGGCAACCTCGCGGACGATGGGCATGCATGGATGTCACGCGCAGTGGACGGCCATGGCTACCTGCCGTTCCGGTGCGCTCAACCAGTCATTCGCTGATGGAGCATTCGCGGTTACATGCACGCGGCGCGCTGGCTACCATGGGCGTCGACCTGACCGGAGAGCGGCGTGCCTGAAGCCATCGACCTGAACGCCTATCTGCACCGCGTGGGCTGGACCGGACCGATTGCCGTCGACCTGGCCACGCTGGGCGGGCTGGCCATCGCGCACGTGGCCTCGATTCCGTTCGCCAATCTCGACCCGCTGATGGGCCGGCCGGTGGAGCTGGGCCTGGCGGCGCTGCAGCGCAAGCTGGTGGACGAAGGCCGCGGCGGTTACTGCTTCGAGCAGAACCTGCTGTTCGAGGCCGTGCTGCGCGAGATCGGCTTCGAGGTCAGCGGCCTGATCGCCCGCGTGCTGTGGGGGCATCCGGAAGACCTGGAAACCCCGCAGACCCACATGCTGCTGCACGTCGTGCTGGCTGGCGAGAGCTGGCTGGTCGACGTGGGCTTCGGTGGCCACGTGCTCACCGGCGCGCTGCGCCTGCTTCCTGATGTCGAGCAGGCCACCGGCCACGAGCCGTTCCGCCTGCTGCAGCACGACGCCGAGTGGCGCATGCAGTCGCTGGCCCGTGGCGAGTGGCGAACGTTGTACCGCTTCGACCTGCACCCGGTGCCGATGGTCGACTACGTGGTGGCCAACCACTACGTGTCGACGCATGCCGCTTCGCGCTTCGTGGGCAACCTGCTGCTCGGGCGCACCACGGCGGAGCGGCGGCTGGGCCTGCTCAACTACGACTACACCGAGCGTCGCACCGGCCAGGAGCCGGTGCGACGCCGCCTGCATGACGTGGCCGAGTTGCGCGCGGTGATGGAAGGCGAATTCCTGCTGCGGCTTCCCGTCGACGCGGACTTCGATCGCCGGCTGGAGGAACTGCCGCGCGGCTGATTCAGCCGGGGCGGCGGGCCTGCGGGCGGCCGTCGTCGTAGCCTTCCGGGTCGCCCAGCACGTGGATTTCCACGTCGTCGATGGTGGCCACCTGGCCTGCGTGGATCTTGCAGGTCTTGCGCAGCTCGACCTTGCCGTCCACCGATACCGCGCCGGTGGCCACGATCGCCTTGCCGGCGCCGCCGCTGTCGCACAGGCCGACCAGCTTCAACAGCATGTTGAGCTCGACGTAGTCGCCTTCCAGTTCGAATTCGATGGTTTGCATGGTTTTGCCGTGGATGGATGGTCCGCGCTCAGGCGGAAGGGTGGGTGGGCTCGAACGCGCTGTCGGGCAGCGCCAGGAACGCGAACCAGGGACGATCGTGTTCCTCGCCGAAGGTGGCGGCATCGTCGAGCATGCCCAGCAGGATGTCGTAGTCGGCGCCGGCCGCTTCGCGCAATTCGTCGACGTGCTCGAACAGCAGCACGTAGCCCCACGACGGCATCCAGCCCAGATCGCGCAGGCAGTCGGCCAGTGCGTCCCAGTTGTAGCCGAAGCTGGCGGGCAGCTGCAGCGACACGGCCAGGCGGCGCAGCAGTTCGTCCTTGTCGCGACAGCCGGCCAGGTCGGTGCGGCACACGCACAGGTCGTCGCGGGTGGCGGCGCGATCGAGCCGGTCGATGTCGTCGGCGCCGACGAAGTACACCCCGCTCTGGCTGGGCCGGGTCAGGTCCAGGTCGAAACGCTGCGCGCTCATCGCGCCACCTCGAAGCGGCGGAAGCTGCGGTAGTGGTCGTCGGTGTAGTACCACACCGTCGGCGGCGTGTACTCGTGGTAGTAGCCGCGCGGCTGTTTCGGCAGCAGGCCTTCGTAATTGCCGAACACGGCGCCGTCCTGGCTGTGTTCGAACGGGCCGCCCCGGTTGATCCGCTGCACCATCTCGCGCGCCTGCGCCGGCAGCGAGGCGTCGCCAGACTGGGCTTGCGGCGCGCGCGTGGCGACCTCGCCCCCCGCTGGGGTCGGGGTGGGCGCAGTCGTGCTTGGTGTGCCGGCGTGGCGGTTCCACATGGTCACCGCAAGGATGACGATCGCCAGCAGGATCAACGGTTTGAGTTGGCGCATGGGCTCGATGGGCGGCAGAAGGCGCCGCGAGCTTAGCAGGGGCCGGGGCGCTGCCGGCCGCGCCGGCTTCCTTCATCGCAGGAAATTACGCACACTCGGGCTTCCCTGGACGCAGCCCTGCGCTGTCCGCCCGAATCCTGGAGTCTGGATGAGCACCACCCCCGACCACGCCACGGGCCGTTTGCCGCGGCAGATTGGCTACATCATCGGCAATGAAGGCTGCGAGCGCTTCTCGTTCTACGGGATGCGCAACATCCTCACGCCGTTCCTGATCACCACCTTGCTGCTGTACATGCCCGAGGGGCAGCGCATCCTGGCGGCGAAGGACATCTTCCACACCTTCGTGATCGGCGTGTACTTCTTCCCGTTGCTGGGCGGCTGGCTCAGCGACCGCTTTTTCGGCAAGTACAACACCGTGCTGTGGATGAGCCTGATCTACTGCGCCGGCCACATCAACTTCGGCTCGTTCTTCGCCTCGCTGCTGATGCCGCTGTTCCTGCACCATTTCGGCGCGGCGGTCGCGTTCGGCATTCCCGGTGGCCTGATGTTCATCGCCACCGTGGTGTTCTGGCTGGGCCGCCGGCAATACGTGATGGTGCCGCCGGGGCCGCCCGACCGGGATGCGTTCTCGCGGGTCATCCGCACCGCCTTGCTGGCGCATCGGCCCGGCCAAGCGCGGCCCGGCTTGTGGGGCGCGGCGGTGGCCGTGGCGCTGGCGCTGGCTTCGTTCGCGCTGGTGCCGTCGCTGGGTTTCGTGATCTGTGCCTGCATTGCGCTGGTGCTGCTGATCGGCGGCGTGGGCGGCGGCGCGTGGTTGCAGATGGATCGCGCCCGTGGCCTGCATCCGGATCACGCCGTCGATGGTGCACGCAACGTGCTGCGGGTGCTGGTGATCTTCGCGCTGACCACGCCGTTCTTCTCGCTGTTCGACCAGAAGGCCTCGACCTGGGTGGTGCAGGGTGGCGAGATGACCATGCCTTCATGGTTCGTGCCTGCGCAGATGCAGGCGCTGAACCCGCTGCTGGTGATGCTGCTGATCCCGTTCAACAACTTCGTGCTGTATCCGCTGTTGCGCCGGCTCGGCCACGAACCCACCGCGCTGCGCCGGATGACTGCGGGCATTGCCTTCAGCGGGCTGGCCTGGATCGTGGTGGGCGGGTTGCAGATGGTGATCGACGGCGGCGATCCGCTCTCCATCGTGTGGCAGGTGCTGCCGTATGCGCTGCTGACCTTCGGCGAGGTGCTGGTGTCGGCGACCGGGCTGGAGTTTGCCTACAGCCAGGCGCCGGCGTCGATGAAGGGCGTGGTGATGAGCTTCTGGAACCTCACCACGACCATCGGCAACCTGTGGGTACTGCTGGCCAACGCGGCGGTGCGCAACGAGGCGGTGACCGGCTCGATCGCCCGCTCGGGGCTCAGCGTCACCGCGTTCCAGATGTTCTTCTTCGCCGCGTTCGCGTTGCTCGCCGCGCTGGCGTTCGGGTTGTATGCGCGGCGTTATCGCGAGGTGGACAACTACCGCTCCGGCTGACGTATCGCTCGCGTAGGGCGGGCGCTGCCCGCCGGCTTTTGCTTCGCGCCATGACGTGGAGCGGCGGGCAGTGCCCGCCCTACGGCATCGAGTCCACGCGCGACTGCAGCGCCAGGTTGCGGTGCTTGGCGGCGCTGATGAAGAACACGAACACGTCGCGCGGCGAGGCCTTTTTCTGCAGCGCCCCGACGTGTGGCAGTTCGGCGATGTCGTGGCCGGCGGCCCAGTCGCGCGCATGCCCGGCCCAGCGATCCAGCTCGGCGGGCGCGTAGCCGGCAGGGTGGTCGTCTTCGCTGCGCATCAGCCGGGCGTAGCTGAAATCACCGGTGAGGTCGGCCAGCGACGGGTACTTCGGCGAATCGGTGAACACGGTGGGGATGCGGTGGCTGCGCGCCAGTTCCACGTACGCGGCGTCGAGGAAGCTGGGGTGGCGCACTTCCAGCACGTGGCGCAGCGGCTGGCCGTCCAGTTCTCGGGGGAGGGTGTCGAGGAAGGCGGCCAGGTCGTCGGCGTCGAACGGCCGTGACGGCGACAACTGCCACAGGATCGGCCCCAGCCGGTCGCCCATCTCGGCCAGGCCGCCTTGGATGAAGCCGCTGGCGCCCCTGGTCGCGTCGGCCAGGCGTCGGCTTTCCACCACGTAGCGCGGCGCTTTCAGCGAGAACACGAAACCTTCCGGCGTTTCCTTCGCCCACTTCGCGTAGGTGGCGGGCTTCTGCGCGCCGTAGAAGGTGCCGTTGATCTCGATCGCGCGCAGCTGGCGGCTGGCGTATTCCAGCTCGCGCCGCTGCACCAGCTTCGGCGGATAGAAGTTGTCGCGCCACGGCGCGTAGGTCCAGCCGCCGATGCCCACGCGGACGGTCGGGCCGTGCTGGGGCCGGGTGGCAAACAGGTCGTTCATGGTGATGTCTCCGGCGGCGGTTGGCGCAGGGTTTCGGCGACCACGATGCACACCACCAGCCACGCCGCGCCCGCGGCATAACCGGCCATCACGTCGCTGAAGTAATGCACCTGCAACAGGATGCGGCTGATCCCGATCATCCCGATCAGCAGCACGGCGGCGGCGATGATGGCGCGGTGGAAACGCGGCGTCAGCCGCAACAGCACATAGGCCAGCATGCCGTAGAACACCATCGCGCCGAACGCGTGGCCGCTGGGGAAGCTCCAGCCCTGCTCGATGATGAAGCCGTGGTCATGCAGCGGCCGCACCCGCTGGAACAGCGCCTTGAGCCCGCCGTTGATCGGCAGGATGCCGAACAGCGCGATGATCCACGCGCCAGCCAGTCGCCGATGCCTGCGCCACAGCAAGAACACGGCGATCACGGCGGACAGCGGCGCCACCCACAGCAGGTCGCCCAGGTGGGTGAGCATGGCGATCGCGCGCAGTACCGGCGTCGGCAACTGCGCGCGCAGTTGTTCGGCCAGCCCGGTGTCGAAACCCGGCAGCCTGCCGCCGCGCTGCGCGTTGACCGCGAAGGCAATGGCGGTGAAGGCCAGGGCCAGCACCAGCGCCAGCGGCAGGCCGACGTGCCGGCGCAGCACCACCGCCGGCTCGCCCCGATGGCGTGCGCGGTGCTGCCAGCGCGCGTTGTGCTGCCAGGCCAGGTCGCCGGCCAGCAGGGCCAGCAGCAACAGCAGCGCCCACAGCAGCAGCGCGTGCGCCGCGATCCATTCCGGCATGGCGTCCATCGTATGTGCGTTTCCGTGTCCGCTTTCGAGCGCCCATGATCGACGCTCGCCGGCGTGGCGTCGAGCCGGGCGGACCCGACATGACTTCCAGCGCTGGCCTTGCGCCGGATTTGCCGCGATAGTTGGGCGATCACCACCGGCGGAGTCTTCGATGTCCCAGCGACCCCTTTCCCTGCGTCTGGCGCTTTGCTGCGCGCTGCTTGTTTCCGCCACCGCGGCCTCGGCGCAGTCGCCCGCCGCGCAGTCGCCGCCGCCGGTGTCCACCGGCGACCGCGTGCGGCCGATGCTGCCGGCTCAGCTGCAGGATTTCGGCGCCTATGTGGACAGCGCGCGCAAGACCTTCGACGTGCCCGGCATCGCGGTGGCCATCGTCAAGGACGGCAAGGTGATGATGGAGCAGGGCTTCGGCCTGCGCCAGATCGGCAAGCCGGACCAGGTCGATGCCCGCACGCTGTTCGCGATCGCCTCCAATACCAAGGCGTTCACCGCGGCAGCGCTGCAGCAGCTGGCCGACGCGGGCAAGCTGAAGATGGACGACCGGGTGATCGATCACCTGCCGTGGTTCCGCATGTCCGATGCCTACGTGACGCACGAGATGCGCATCCGCGACCTGCTGGCGCATCGCAGCGGGTTGAGCCTGGGTGCCGGCGACCTGCTGTACTGGCCGCCGACTTCGTACAGCACGAAGGAGGTGGTGCAGCGGTTGGCGAACGTGCCGATCAAGAACGGCTTCCGCAGCGGCTACGCCTACGACAACATCCTGTTCGCGGTGGCGACCCTGGTGATCGAGCAGGCCTCCGGCCAGAGCTACGCCGACTACGTGCGCGAGCACCTGTTCCAGCCGGTGGGCATGGACGAGTCGCTGGTCGACATGACCTACCTGAAGCCGGGCATGGACGTGGCGATGGGCCACGCCAAGGCCGACTTCAAGGATCTGCAGCCGGTGCCGCCGATGGCGTGGCTGAACGATCCGGGCGCCGGCGGCATCTATTCCAGCGTGCACGACCTGGCCAAGTGGATGAACGTGCAGCTGGCCGGCGGCGTGTTGCCGGGCACGGGCAGCGACGGCAAGCCGCAGCGCCTGTTCTCCGACAAGGCGCACCAGGAGATGTGGAGCATGCTCACGCCGATCCGGGTGGGCAAGCCCTCGGTTCCCGCACTGGCGGCGCTGACGCCAAACTTCTCCGGCTACGGTGAAAGCTGGTTCCTGTCCGACTACCGGGGCCAGAAACTGGTCTGGCACACCGGCGGCTGGCCGGGCATGGTGTCGCGTGTGACCCTGGTGCCGGGGCAGAACCTTGGCGTGGTGGTGCTGACCAATGCCGAGTCCGGCGCCGCGTTCAACGCGGTGACCTATCGCGTGCTGGATGCATATCTGAACCCGGACCAGAAGACCGACTGGGTCGCCGTGTACGACAGCGCGGTGAAGAAGTCCGAGGCGAAGGCCGACGACAGCCTGGCGAAGCACGAGGCATCGCGCGACAAGCACAGCAAGCCGTCACTGGCGCTGGCCAGGTACGCGGGCACCTATCGCGACCCGTGGTATGGCGACGTCGTCGTCAGCCACGAGAACGGCAAGCTGCGACTGCGCTTCTCCAAGACCGCCCAACTGGTCGGTACGATGACGCCGTGGCAGCACGACACCTTCACCGTGCGCTGGGACGACCGCACGCTGAACGCCGACGCCTTCGTCAATTTCGACCTGGATGTGGACGGCCATATCACCGAAATGCGCATGCAGCCGATCTCGCCGCTGACCGATTTCAGCTTCGACTTCCAGGACCTGCGCATGGTGCCGGTCGAAGGGAAGTCGGACGCCGACTGATGATGATCTGCGGCCGGGGCAATCGCGCCCCGGCTGATGCTTGGCAACCCGGGGGACATCGAAATGCGTGATTTGCGTGGCGTTGCGGCGATCGTGTTGGGCTGCGGGCTGTTCGCCAGCGTGGCGGTGGCGCGTACCGAGGCGCCAGTGGCGCACAGCCAGTTCCATGTCCAGTTGGGCGGCACACTGACCCAGCCCACCTCGGGGCGCCTGCTGCTGTTCGCGGTGGATGCGAAGGCGGCTGTGGCGGCGGCCAGGGACGGCAAGGTCGAGCAGATCGATGCCAGCCCGTTCGGCGCCACCCAGGCTTCGGTGGCCGCGCGCGAGGTTGACCGGCTGGTGCCGGGGCAGGGCGTGGACATCGACGCGGACGCCCTGGCCTTCCCCGCCGGCTGGTCAAAGCTGCCGCCGGGCGACTACCTGGTCCAGGCCGTGCTGGACGTGAACCACGACTACAACTACGGCGGACGTGGCGCGGGCGACCTGGTCAGCGACGTGGTGCGCATGCATCTTCCGGCCAGCACCACGCCGACCCTGCAACTGGCCCGCGTGTTGCCGGCGGATGCGGCGTGGACGCTGTCGCCGTCCACGCCCGAAGAAGTACGCAAGGCGCTGCCCGACGCGCGCAGCCACTCCCGCCCGATCGATTTCGTCAGCCCTTCGTTGAGCGCGTTCTGGGGGCGGCCGATCCACATGCGCGGCTGGGTCGTGCTGCCGCCCGGTTACGACACGAACACGGCGTCGCGTTATCCGGTGGTCTACAGCACGCATGGCTTCGGCGGCAATGCCGACCGTTTCACCGGCAGCATCGCCCGCGTGTGGCAGGGCATGAGCAGCGGACAGATGCCGCCGATGATCTGGGTGTTCCTGGACGAGTCCAGCGCCACCGGCACCCACGAGTTTGCCGACTCGGTCAACAACGGTCCGTGGGGGCAGGCGCTGACCACCGAGCTGATTCCGCAGCTGGAATCCCGCTACCGGATGGACGGCAAGGCGAACGGCCGTTTCCTCAACGGCCACTCCTCCGGCGGCTGGGCCACCTTGTGGCTGCAGACCCGCTACCCGAAGGTCTTCGGCGGCACCTGGTCGACCTCGCCGGATTCCAGCGACTTCCATGACTTCACCGGCGTGGATCTGTACGCGCCCCATGCCAACGTCTATCGCCGCGCCGACGGCACGGCGTATCCGCTGGTGCGCGACAAGGGCAATGTGCTGGCCAGCTTCGAGGACTTCGCCAGGCTCGAACGCGTGCTGGGCGAATACGGCGGCCAGATGGCCTCGTTCGACTGGGTGTTCTCCCCGCGCGGAGCGGATGGCCGGCCGATGCCGATGTTCGATCGCGACACCGGCGCGGTCGATCCGGCGGTGGTCGCCTATTGGCGCGACCATTACGACATCGCCCACCTTGTCCAGCTCAACTGGCCGCAGCTGAAGGCCGATCTCGACGGCAAGATCCACCTCTATGTGGGCACCGCCGACACGTTCTACCTCGACGGCGCCGCGCACCGCCTGAAGGCGGTGCTGGACGGTTTGCACGCCAGTTCGGATTTCCATTTCCTGCCCGGGCGCACCCACTTCGACCTGTACGTCGTGGGCAAGGACCGCATGGGACTGCTCAAGCAGATCAGCTGGGAAATGTATGCGATCGCACGACCGGATTCGAAACTGAAACCCGTCGCCGCACCCTGACCGGTGCCGTTGCAGCATTGAGCGAAGGCCGGCCAAGCGCCGGCCTGCGGCTACCAGGCGCCGGGCGTCAACCCGGTGCGGGCTGCCACGGATCGTAGCTGCCGAAATACCACAGATGACCTTCCGGATCGTGGCAGCTGTAGCCGGCGCCGCCGTAGTCCATTTCGGCGTAGTCGTCGACGATCACCGCGCCGGCGGCCCTGGCCTGCAGATAGTGCGCCTTGCAGTCGGTCACGATCACGCAGGCGCACTGGGTCTCGCGCCCGCCGATCTCGTCCGGTTGGGCGATGTGCCGGCCGAACGCGTTGTCGCGTACCTCGCCGAGCATGACCATGCCGTTGCCGTGAGTGAGCTGGGCGTGCTCCACGCCGCCCTGGTCGTTTTCGTACACGGCGTTTTTCGTGAAGCCGAACGCCTTGCACAGCCAGTCGATGGCCGCGTGCGCGTCGCGATAGCGCAGGCAGGGAATGATGGTGCTGCCCGAAACAGGGGTCGAGATCATGCTGCTGACTCCGTTGCGAAGAGTGCGCTCAGGCTAGCGCGATCGAACAGTCCGCGCTTCCGTCGGCTACCGTTCTCCGTTCCGTTCGGACCGGGCGTAGCGCCGCAGGCGCGAAGTCGAAGCGGCCAGCCGCTCACCCCTGGCCGTCGATGCTCTCGTCCAGCGGCGGCAGCGTGCGCACCAGCATGCTTTGCGGGCTGCTCATCGGCAGTTTCTCGCTGCGCAGGCGTTCGAGGATCTCGAACAGCAGATCGCTTTTCACGCCGCCGACCTCGCGCGGGCTGCCCACGTAGGCCACGCAGTTGAAGGTCATCGCGCCGGCGGCGACGTTTTCCAGCTGCACGTACGGCGCCGGCGCGGCCAGCGTGCCCTGGTGGGCGCGCAGGATGCCCAGCACCAGTTCGCGCACCTTGCCGGCATTGGTATCCAGCGGCATCGGCAGCTTGATCTGCACGCGGCCCAGGGCGTTGGCCTGGGTGACGTTGCGCACGTTCTGGGTGATCAGCTGCGAGTTCGGCACGATCACGGTGGAGCGGTCGCCCATCTGGATCTCGGTGGCGCGCACGATCGCCTGCAGGCCGAAGCCGATGCCCACCGACAGCGCGCTGACGATCCAGGCGATGCTCTTGAGATCCACCTGCAGTGCGGCCAGGGTCAGCACCACCACCAGCAGCCCGCCGAGATAGCCGAGCAGGGTGGTGATGGATTCCTGCATGCCCCGATCCATCGCCGACTTGGGCAGCAACTGCTCGCGCAGCCAGCGCTTGAGCACGCGCAGCACCAGCACGCCAGCCAGCAGCACCAGTACGGCGGTGATGATGCTGGCCGGGTTGATCGCCAGCTCGCCCAGCTTCAGGTTGCCCAGGGTCTGCCGGGCGCTGACCAGCAGGTCGCCCGGACCGGCGCCGAACGGGGTGAGCACGGTGGCCAGCGCCACCAGCACCAGGCCCACGCGCACGATGCCCACCAGCAGCACGTTGGCCTGTTCCAGCTTGTGCGACGGCAGGGTCAGGCTGGCCTGCAACTGCTGGCCGCCCCGCCCGCGTGGCGACAGCAAGGTGTTGATCAGGTCGGTCAGCAAATGGACCAGCAGGTAGGTGGTGGCGAAGATCAGGCCGACCCACAGCATCTGCCTGGCTAGGAAGAAGGCCATCGCGATGAAGCCGGTGGCCACGCACAGCCAGCTGACCACCACGCCGAGCGAGGCCGCCGCAACCAGCAGGCTGACCCACACCGGTCGCTGCACGGGCTCGCCGCCGTCCCGGGCCAGTTCGCTGCGGCTGCGGCGCAGGCGCCACAACGCCGCGCCGATCAGCCCGCTGATGACCAGGGCGAACAGTCCCCGGGTGGCCACGGTGGCGGGCAGGCTGGTGCCGATCGTGCGGGTGGTGCGCTCGACCATTCCGGCCAGCAATGCTGCGGCGGCAAGCAGCCACGGAAACGGCTGCAGCCATTGCGCGGTGAGGTCCGACAGCGCGGGCAAACGCCAGGAAGGACGCCGTACCGACAGCAGGGCGCGACCCAGCCCGGTGATGAAGGCGGCCAGGCAGACCAGCCGCACCAGGGACGTCATCAGATTTTGCGTGTCGTCGTCGAGAACGTCGTTCCAGTTCAGTCCCGTGTAGGCCAGCTGGGCGGCGAGCCCGGTCGTCAGCACGGCAGTCAGCGCCACCGCGGTGGCCATCGCGCTGCGCCGCAGGTGTCCGTCCGGCACATGGCGGGCGGCCAGCGCCAGCAGCAGGCGCTCCAGCACCCAGCGACCGCCGGCCAGCAGCAGCACGGCCGCGGCCAGGCACCACAGCAGCGGCTGCCGGTTCGGCGGTTGCCAGGCATCGTTGACTGCCGCGGTGAAGCGCGTGCCCAGGCGCTTCAGGCGCACCAGGTCATCGGGAAAGGTGCGCACGGGGCCAGCCCAGAACGCACGGCTGAATGGCGTGGGCGTGCGCGAGGCCAGTCGCGCCTGGAACTGGTCGTTGCGCAGGCCGGTGATCTGCGCGGCCAGCTGCATCGCGTTCTGGTTGAGCAGTTGCGACTGCTTGATCTGCGCGTCGAGGTCGGCCTGCGCCTTGTCCAGCTTCCGGCGTTGCGCGGCAACTTCCGGCGCTTCGACCGGCGCTCCCTTCGCCGGCGCCGGACCCAGCACCGCCAGTTGGGCCTGCAAGGCGGTCATCTGCGGCGCGAGACTGGCGGTGAGCTGGCGCGACTGATCCTGCACGGCCAGCGCGGTGCTGCGCAGGTCGGCCAGCGGCGCATCGGGTGTGGGGTTCTTCAGGGCAAGCTTCACTTCGTCGAGCTGGCTGCCCAGCTGGTCCAGCGCCTGTGCCGGCGATACCGCCGCGGTATCGGGCGCGGCACTGTCCTGCGCATGCAGGGTGGCAGCACCGAAGATCAGCAGGAGGGAGAAGGCGAGGCGAGGCAGTCTGGACATCCGCGCATGATCGGAGCGCACCCGCGGGTGGTCAATCGCGGCGTGCCGGCAAGCGCTCGCCGGCGTGGCTGGCGTTCAGATTGGGCCCGCGTCGACCAGCTTCGATATTGCCCGCCCGTGAGCATGCCGCCGACTTGCCGCACAATACACGCCCGTCAACATCCGGGTTCTCCATGATTTTTCGCTGGTTCGAGTCCCTCATCGACGCGTTCAAGGAACCCGTCGACGGCATGCCGCCGCAGTCGGTGTGGCGCTTCTACGCGTTCTACCTGCGCCAGGTGTGGCCGGTGTTCGCGGTGGCGATCGTGCTGGGTTTCGTGGTGGCGATCATCGAGGTGTCGCTGTTCGGCTTCATCGGCAGCATCGTGGACATGGCCCGGGGCGCGCCGCCGGCAGATTTCTTCCGGCAGCACGGCAACGAACTGCTGTGGATGGGCTTCGTGGCGCTGATCGCGCGACCGCTGGCGATCGGTGCGCACGACCTGCTGGTGAACCAGGCCATCGTGCCCAGCCTGACCAATCGCATCCGCTGGCAGAACCATCGCTACGTGATCCGCCAGAGCCTGGGCTTCTTCCGCATCATGCAGACCGGCGGCGCGCTGCGCGAATCGGCGGTGCAGATCGTCGATGCGATCTGGTACGTCACCATCTATACCGGCAGCGCCATCGTGCTGTTTGCCCAGGCGGATTTCTGGCTGGCCGCGCCGCTGTTTGCCTGGGTGTTCGCCTATGTGGGTCTGCTGGCGTTCTTCGTGCCTCGGCTGAAGCAGCGCTCGTGGAAGGCCTCGGAGGCGCGCTCGAAACTGATGGGCCGGATCGTGGACGGCTACAGCAACGTGCTGACGCTGAAGCTGTTCGCCCATACGCGGCGCGAGGAAGCCTACGTGGCCGAGGCGATGATGGAGCAGACCGACAAGCTGCGCCGGATGACCCGCATCACCACCGCACTGGACGTCAGCATCACCACCCTCAACGGCTTTCTGATCGTGGGCACTTCGGCGCTGGCGCTGTGGCTGTGGAGCGAGGGGCGGGTGACGGTGGGCGCGATCGCG
>ERZ778018.2021-NODE-2021-length-14112-cov-4.782813_pt1 | contig 14112 bp, 13 predicted proteins | sample MGYA00375748_ERZ778018 | MGnify/ENA primary metagenome ERZ778018 (study PRJEB29350, sample SAMN05509839) | bioreactor metagenome | biome: bioreactor; material: wastewater | place: South Africa: University of Cape Town | collected 2014-04-22 ... | reverse complement strand
CCGCGCTCGTCTCGTCTCCGCAATCCCGGCCAGCTCCGACGAGACGAGCGCTACCCTCAAACCACGCCGCGCGAAGGGGGCAAAATTGGACGCCGATACGGGGTCAAATTTGCAAGCCGATTGACAATTCATGCTCCGCGGCAGATCTTCCGCCGCCTGGCTAATTAAGACAATTGCGAGTTCTTTTTCAACTTCTGAACAATGTTAGCTTGCAGTAAGCGCGATTTTCCCCGCACGTTGACGCCGCTGCTTTTGAAGGATGTACACAGCTATGCTCTGCCGGGAATGTCGCGCACTAAGCGTCCGTCTTTTCGAATCGTCCCGCCCTTGGGAAAAAAGTCGTCAACCGGCGTTTCCGCATCTTGGCGAGGACAGCCTGGCTTTCGGTGGTGCCGAAAGGCCTTCACGTCTTTCAGGTAAATCAATCCTGCCAAGCAGCACTTCCTGATGCTACGCTGCGATCAAGCCCACACGGTCAAGCGAGCGATGCCTCATGAATTTGCGACAAATCCGCTACTTTCTCCAAGTCGCAGAACTTGGGAATTTGACGAGGGCGTCCGATGTTCTCAACATTGCGCAGCCAGCTCTGTCTCGTCAGATCCGGCTTCTTGAGGAGGATCTGGGAGAATCCCTTTTCACTAGGTCCGGCCAAGGAGTCGAACTAACGCAAGCAGGTCGGGCTCTGAAGGAGCACGCCGCGTCCGTTGTGAACCAATTTGATAAACTCCGCGAAGTTATAGGCGACCAGTCCTCGCCTAGAGGTCATTTGACGGTTGGGCTGCCCCCCGCGATTGGTCAGTTCGTCAGCCTTGAATTGATTGACGAGTACTGCCGCAGATACTCAGACGTGCATCTGCACATCCGCGAAGGAATCAGCATCGATCTAGCAAGCGACGTCCAGCAGCGGAAACTTGACTGCGCTGTCGCTGTTTTGGACGACACACCCGGCGTGAACGCTGAGCGTCTCTTCACTGAGGGTCTATTCCTTGCGGCGCCAGCTTCGGCGGGCTTGTCACCTTCGAAATCCGTCACCTTAAAGGCTGCCGAGAGCAAGCCGCTCATTCTCACTAATCGAATGAATAACTTTCGTCTGGCTATTGAAACTGCGTTTGAGCGTGCAGAAATATCAATGCGCATACTCGCAGACAGCAATTCTACACGCATGATATCGGGGCTGGTCGCGCGGGGAACTGCGTATAGCATCCTCCCTTACTGTGCCATCCAATCTTCGTTGAAGCAGGGTGATATTTCTGCCAGTCCTATCGACGGGCTTCACGTGAATTGGGCGTTCATCCGGCCCGCCGCCGGAGAGTTGTCCCTTCCCGCCAAGCTTTTCCGGCAACTGCTACTCGATATCGTCCGAAAGAAGATCGAAAATGGTAGCTGGACCAGTGCGATCCTGGCTGAATCACTTTGACGAATGCGTGCCCAGATATAGCTCTCCAATAAGATCGCTGTTCTTCAGCTCCGCCGCACTATCAGCTGCAAACACAATATGACCATGCACCAAAACGTAGCCACGATCCGCTATCCTCAGAGCTTCCTCGAAGTTCTGTTCGGCCATAATAACCGTTAAGCCGAACCGCTCCTTCAACTCACCTATCTTCGTGATAGCTTGTGTCACCATGATTGGTGCCAGTCCGACTGAGGGTTCGTCTACCAACATAACGCGAGGAGAAGACATCAGCGCCCTGCCCAAGGCTAACATTTGCTGCTGGCCACCAGACATTGAGCCCGCAGGCTGTCGTCGACGCTCTTTCAAGATCGGAAATGATTCGAAGCAATACTCCAGGTTCTCTCGGGTGCGCTTGCGTGCCGCGCTTCTATATGCGCCGAGAAGAAGATTTTCCTCGATAGTTAGCAAAGGAAAAAGCCGGCGACCTTCCGGAACAATGCTTATCCCTCTTTCGACAATCTGCTCCGTTGTGAGGCGTGACAGATCGAATACTTCCCCGTCGATCTCCAGACTTATCTGTCCTTGCGTCGGGCGAACATCCCCGATCAAGCACTTCATCAAAGTGCTTTTGCCGTTCCCGTTTGTACCGAGGAGCGCTACCGTTTCTCCCTCGCGCACCTCGAGTGACAGACCGTGCAACACTTGCACAGGACCGTAACCCGCGTGAAGGTCGCTGACGACGATCTTAACTGCCAAGGTAAGCTCTCCTAACTTCGGCGTTCGCCATGACCTTCTCGGGAAGGTCATCACAGATGATCTGCCCGGCGCTCAGACAAACTATCCGTTGTGAGAACCGCATGACCGCCTGCATAATGTGCTCAATCATGATGATGGTGATCCCTGCCCCGTTCAACTCAAGCAAGATATCTAGAATTTCATTCACTTCCTTCATGGCCAGGCCGGCCATCGCCTCATCACAGATAAGCAATTTCGGTCGCGCTGCGATCGCGCGGGCGAGCTCAAGCTTACGCAACTCGACTTGCGAAAGATCACCTGGATGCGCATGGCGTCGATCATCCAGCCTCACGCGCGCTAATATCTCACTCGCTTCCTTGTATACCGAATCCTCGTTGGAAACGTCGATCAGCCCATGGACGATGTATTCCAAAGGCACCATCAGGTTTTCAGCAACCGACATGGAGTGAAATGGCTTCGGGATCTGAAAAGTCCGCGCAACTCCTCGTTTTGCCCTCTGATAAGGGGGCATCTTGGAAATGGCTGATCCTTCAAATTCGATTTCTCCGGTATCGAATTGCAGAACACCAGAAATGCAATTGATCAGCGTGGTTTTCCCCGAGCCATTCGGCCCGATAAGTCCAAGCCGCTCGCCGCTTGTGACATTGAGGCTCACATTGGAAAGCGCTGTAAAGCCGAAGAATGTCTTAGTGACATCTCGAACGTGCAGAAATGCAGTCACGGCTTACCCAACCTCTCACTCTGGCGCCCTGTCGAAGCGGCTGGCGACAGCCATTTTCGCAACCACTGGATGGACCCGACCAGGCCCGAAGGCGCGACCACGACGAAAATAATCAGCGATAAGCCAACAATGAGCAGATGCTTCTCAGGGCTGGCGGAAACAGCAAATTGCTGGCTGGCCGCAATCACGATTGCGCCGATGGCCGGTCCCCACCATCTGGACATTCCTCCAATCACCGCCATTGAAAGCGCCATAACTGAATAGTTCAGACTGAAAGCGGAATGCGGCTCGATGAAGCTGGAATAAAGAGGCAGCGTCGATCCAGCCATCGCCATGAGCCCTCCCGACAGTGCACACGCGATCAGCTTCAGCCGCAAAGTTGGGACGCCCGAACATTCGGCCGCCACTTCAGCGTCGCGCAACGCCTGCAGGCCGCGTCCTAACCACGAGTTCTGGATATAGCGCGCCACCGCAAGCGAAATCACTGCAAGAATCATCATGACGACCAACAGCAGTCGCGTGTAGGTCTCGAAACCAAGCGGGACGGGCGGCCGGATGACTTGCATACCCGCTGCGCCGCCGACGAAGCGCCAGTTGAGGATAAAAGTCTCGATGACGATCGCCACAGCGATGGTCGCAATCGAAAAAAAGATTCCTTTCAGCCGAAGCGTCAGGAGACCGACGCCGACGCCGAGCAAGGCTCCAGTGATCGCCGCACCTGCGATCTGGACCGTAAGCGGAGCCTGAAAGGCGAGCATAAGAAAAAGAGCGGCATACGCGCCAACCCCAAAAAACGCGCCCGTTCCAAAGTTCACATACCCGGCATAGCCACCAAGCACGTTCCACGCCGTCGCGAGCACAACGTACTGCAGAACGATATAGCTGACGTACAGGTAGTATTCGTTGAGGCCGAGCGCCGGCAGGAGATACGCAACGACTGGGAGCGCTATCGCGAAGATCCCGAAAACTATGGAGTTGGTTTTCATCGGCCGAACAATCCTTGTGGTCGAATACCCAAAACCAGAAGAAGGAGACCATAGGCGACCGCAGGTGCCCATGACGCCCCGAACATGGTGAGGACAAGAGACTCAATTACGCCGAGGATGATACCGGCGACGAGCGCGCCGGTGACACTGCCCAATCCTGCCAGCACGACAACGCAGAACGTGCGGCCGATATATATGCGATCGAGACTCGGCTCTACCGGGCTTACGATGATCAACAAAGTTCCGCCGATCGCCGCAACCGCGGTGGCTAGGCCGAACGCCCATTGCTTTGTAAGTACCGGGTTGATGCCGACAATACGCAACGCCCAGGCATCCTGAGCAACCGCGCGGATTGCCCGCCCCTGCAGCGTGTTCGACAGGTAGAGTTTCAAGATCAGTGTCGCACCGACCGCCACGAGAAGAGCCACGATCAGACGCCACGGCAGGCGCATCTCGCCGATCGCAAAGCTGTTGCCGATATACGTTGCCGTCGCTGTGCGCTGGTCCAAGCCAAACGTCATCGAGAGGAATACTTGAACGATGAATGCAATACCGAAGAAGAACGCGATGCCACGGACGCCGGCATCGGCCCCGCGCTTTTCGAAAGCCTCGTAATACAGCCGGTAGACCAGAACTCCGAAAATGAAAAAGGGAAGTATGATGATCAGGCCCGCGACCAGCGGATCGAAGCCGTAAGTTCCGAGCAGAAACACCATATAGGCGGCCAGCACCAAGAACGCCGCATGTGCAATATGCGGCACGTCCAGCAGCCCAAACGAGATCGAGAGTCCCAGGCTGAGTGCTCCGTAAAAACACCCTACCAGTACACCGAACACGATTGCTTCAAACACCAGGTCGAGTGAAATCATCAAATACTCTCCACATCGCTCCTTGCAGGCGACGAGCATGGCTCGCCGCCCTTGTCGCAAAGATCGAGCGTTGGTGGGGCTAGCGCTTGCGCGCTTGCTGGAAGGACACAAACTCCCCGGTCCGGAATTCCTTGGGCTCAACGATAACCTGCTTGCCCTCTTGCCTGAATTGCTCGAGGTCGTTGTCCTTGACATCGCGGAATTGAACCATGACTACGCGTGGGTTGGCCCACTCGCCATCCGGACCCCAGCGAATCGGGCCCACGATCGTGCTCACCTCATGCTTGCGCAGATAATCTGCAAGAACGTCATGTTTGAGCGACTTCGTCGCCGTCACCGCACGTTCTAGGATCTGAGCTGAGGCATATGCGAACGGGGCGACGTAGTAGCCAAGCGTCTCAACGTTTGCGCCGGAAGCACGCTTGGAAAAGCGGTCTAGGAAGTCCCGAATGCCCGGGAAGGCCATTGTGCGTTCCGGAGCATATGTATGATAATTTACGACGCCGTTGAGCTGCGACCCAAGCGTCTGCATGACTGACGCATATTGCAGTCCCACCATCGCGCCTCCGAAGAGTTTCACGGAGGAGCCGACCCCAATTTCATTCACTGCCCGAATGATCGCGGTTGAATCGGCGGGGTAAGATGCCACGAAAACCATGTCAGGCGCGGCGGCGCGGATTGCGCGGATCATCGCCGAGAAATCAACAGTTGTAGGCGGGTATGACTGTTCATAGACGGTCTCAAAACCAGAACTCTTCGACAACGTTTTTGCGCCGGCGAGAATATTCTGGGAAAACTCCTGATCTGCGGCCAGAAATGCGACCTTCTTCACGCCCGCTTGCGTGCCAAGGCGGAAGTAACCTCCGACCCAACTTTCAGCGTCACTCCAAGGCGAGTTGTTGAACCACATGTCGTGTTTCGCCTTGGAATTGATCTGATAGCCGATGTGTCCAATCACCAGCAATCGCCGTTCCTTCGCCGACGGCATGATCGCCGCCGCCGGGACCGTTCCGTAAGGCGCGATCAGAAGATCAACCTTGTCCAGATCCACAAGCTTCGAGAAAATTCCCGGTGATTGCGCGGGATTTCCTTGATCGTCATATGCGACGATCTCGACCTTGCGTCCGAGCAGGCCGCCGCGCGCGTTTACGTCTTCTGCCCACATCTGTAGCGATAACTGCGACTGCCGTCCGCCGCTGGCAAGCGGGCCGGAGAGCGCCATGCTAGTTCCGATCTTGATCGGCGCTTCCTGTGCCATCAGATGGCTCGGTACGGTCAGGGCACCCAAGCCAAGCCCCATTCCATAAAGAAAACGCCGCTTTGAAACTTCTGTCATTCGTTCCTCCCAGGTTCGATTTTACGTTTAGCTTTTGTTGGTGGCTTTCAGCTCATCGAGGGCTGCAAGAATTCGCTCAGGCGTCATCGGCATATGCCGTACGCGTACGCCGATAGCGTCAAAGATCGCATTTGCGATTGCGGGTGCCGTCGGCGACGTCGTTGCTTCCGCAAAACCCTTGGCTTGGTACGGGCCGTCGAATTGCGGAATTTCGACAATATGAGTCGTCACGAACTTGTTCGGCGGTGCATCTTTCGCGGTAAGAAAGCGATAGGACGAAAAATCGGCGTTGCGGATGCTGCCTTCGCTCAGCTGGAACTCTTCCGAGAGCGCCTGGCCAAGACCCATCGAGAGCGCGGCGTGCATCTGCCCCTCGCAGGACATGGGATTGATGGCACGGCCCACGTCATTTGCGATGGCGATCTTCTCGAGCTTGACCTCGCCGGTCTCGATGTTTACAGCGACTTCAACAGCCTGCGCTGCGCGCGTGCAGAACGAGAAGATCTTGCGCATGCCGTCATCAGCGGCATGGCCTGTCTCCGGGTCAATTTTGCTCGACGGGACTGTGAACGTCGCCTTGCCAAGCAACTCTCCGCCAGTTGGCAGGAAAGAGCCGGTGAAGAAGACTGTGCGGAAAAGCTCGCGGACTGCCATGAACCGATCAGGGTTGTCCCTGACGAAGACTTTCATGTCCGCGAGATCCAGCTCTTCAGGCTTTGCCTGCATCACCTCGGCGGCCATCTTGAGTATTTGGCCCTTAACGTCCTCGCAGGCCATTAGAACGGCGTTACCCGCAGCAAACGTAATGCGGCTCGATCCCGTGAGCTGATCATAAGGCGTAACCCACGTGTCCACCTCGGCCGTCTTCACCCGGTCAGGCTTAACCTTGAAGAACTCGGCCGCAATCTGAATGAGGGTCGTCGAACTCCCTTGACCAATATTTCCGGCGCTATGTCGAATCTCGACAGTTTCGTCGTTATGTACCTTCACAATTGCCGAGGACGCAGAAGGAGCAACGCTATCCTTGTTTGCAAAAGCGATGCCCCGGCCCCTGCGCCAAGGTCCCTCCCCTTCCCTGACGAGTTCGCCGTGCTGCTCCAGCCCTTGCTTGATCTCATCAAGCAGTTCGTTTCCGGCAACCGAATGTTGCACCTCGCCGGCAGCGTTGATCTCGCCTTCGACAAGAACGTTCTTCCGTCGGATCTCGTACGTATCCATTCCGAGCGCCGCGGCGAGTTCGTCGATATGGGATTCAAGCGCAAAATGGATCTGCGTGTTTCCAAAGCCTCTGTAGGCGACGCCCGGAGGCTGATTAGTATAAACAACGTAGTTGTCGAGCTTGAAGTTGGGGAATCTATAGGATCCGAGCGGACCGTAGCTCGCCTGACGGGTAACCAGAAATCCGTGTTGCGCGTAGGCACCGCCATTGACCAGAACAAACATCTCGCAGGAGACAATCGTACCGTCCTTTCTGACGCCAGATTTGATCTTCATTTCAAACGGGTGCTGTACACCCGCCCAGCACAAAGACTCTTCGCGCGTGTAGACGATCTTGACGTGCCTGCTGCCCGCCGCCCGCGAGAGAACAGCGCAGAGCCCTTCGGCTTTCATTTCGATCTTTCCGCCGAAACCACCCCCAACGTATTTCGGAATAATCACGCGGATCCGCGAATGCGGAATATCGAGCGCTTCGCTGATCTGGTTCAGCAGGGGATAAGCGGCTTGTGATGAAGACCAAACGGTGACGTTTCCATCAGCATCCCACAGGGACACCGAATTGTGACGCTCCATCGGAGCATGCCCCATCATCGCGTTTGTATAAGTACCTTCCAGAACAAAGTCCGCCTCCTTGAAGCCCGCATCGACGTCGCCCGTACGTATGCGATAATAGCCAAAGGCGTTGGGATGCTTGGGATTGTATTGTGGTGGTCCGATCGGAACACGCCGATAGTGCTCCTGGCCTTCGTGCACAATTACCGGCGGATTGGTTCTGAAAGCCTCGTGCACGTCAAAGACGGCCGGAAGGTCTTCGTAATCAATCTCAATGAGGTCGCAGGCCAGTTCCGCGATAGCTTCGCTTTCGGCCGCGACTGCAACAACGGGTTCTCCGATGTATCGAACTTTTCCTCTCGCAAGGAGAGGTTCATCGTAACAGCCGAAACCAAACAGTGTCTGCGGGCAATCCTTGTCGACGAGCACCGCGTGCACACCGGCAAGGCTTTGCGCGCGACTGATATCAATGTTGATGATCTTGGCGTGTGGACGCGTGCTTCGCTTGATTTTTGCCCAAAGCATGCGGGGCATTTCAAGATCGATTGCATACTTTCCTAGGCCGGTGACCTTCCCGTGCCCTTCCTCGCGAATTACATTCTTGCCGAGAACCGCCAACTCCGCACTATCGTGAGCATTATGCATGGGCAGCACTCCGCAGTTCCTTGGCGGCCGCGAGAATGGCCTCGATGATTTTTACATAACCGGTGCAACGGCAGAAGTTGCCGCGGATGGCGTCTCTGACCTCTGCCTCTGATGGATCTGGATTGCTGCTGAGCAGCGCTTTTGCCGTCACGATCAGGCCAGGCGAGCAGAATCCACATTGCACAGCCCCGTGCTCTAGGAAGCGGCGCTGGATGGGATGAAGTTCGGACCCGTTCGAAATCCCTTCAATCGTTGTCACCGACTTGCCTTCAAGCTGCATCGCCAGCGTCAGACAGGAGCGCACGAGCTCGCCATCGACCATGACAGTGCACGAGCCACAAACGCCTTCGCCGCACCCCTCTTTTGTGCCGGTGAGACCGACGCCCAGCCGCAGGACGTCCAGGAGAAGCGCGTTAGGCTCGATCTCCAGAGCCTGCTTGCGGCCATTGATTTCGATATTGAGTGCTTTTCGCATGTTGTTCTGCTCGCTCAGGCGTGGCCAATGCGACCAGCTGCAGCAAGAAGTGCGTCACGCACGTAGACTGCAACAAGGCGGCGTCGATATTCTGCGGAGGCGTAGACATCGCTGTCTGGGGCGCAATCCTCGGCGGCGATCAGTGCGGCGTTGTGAATCGCCTTATCGTCGAGTTTCGCGCCGATCAGGGCCTCTTCAGCCCTCGTCAGGCGAATGGGCGTCTCGGCCGAACCCGCAAGCGAGATGCTCGCGCTTGTGCATCCCTTGCCATTGGCCATGAGAGCTGCGCCGACCGCAATGAGCGGTGTTTCCATGGCCGCGCGCCCGGCGTGGGCGAGATACGCCATGCCGACCGGCTCTTTGGGAATAGGTATCCTGATTTCGCGAACGAGCTCAGCCTCCGCCAGGGCCGTGGACATGTGGCCCAGAAAGAATTGGTCGATGGGAAGAGTCCTCTCACCGCTCGGACTGGCGATGACGAGCTCGGCGTCAAGCGCGAGCAACGCGGCCGAGGGGTCGCTGGCGGTATGGCCCACACAGATATTCCCTACGACAGTCGCCCAGTTCCGCACGGCAGTTGTAGCGATCCGGCCGATCGCCTGAGAAAGCAGAGGAAACTTCTCCGCTACGTCGGATGACTTGAGAACGTCACTCGACGTAGCGGTCGCACCGATCCGCAGCACGTCCTTATCGCATTGGACATATCGCAACCCCGGGATCGATTTCAGATCGATCAGGCAATCCGGCGACATAATCCGAAACTTCATGACGCGTAACAGCGACACGCCGCCGGCAATGAGCTTGCCGCCGTCCGGGTTCGCCTCCAAAGCTGCACAGGCTTCGCCTATACTCTTTGGCGCCAAGTAATCGAACTTGGGTAACGCCATGTCACACTCCTGTCGCTAGGCAACTTTCGCTGCGGTTACAGTCCCGTCGCCCCTCTTGAGATGAGCGTTAAACCACGCAATGGTTTCACGCATCACCACTTCAAAAATAGACGGATTTACGAACTCGTACACGTCGTAATGGTCGCCGTCTGGAATGGTGACGAGCTTTTTCGGCTCGTTCGCCTTGGCAAACATCGAGTAACATTCATCGATCGGCACAAGTCCGTCCCGCTCGGTATGGATAAACAGGATCGGCCTTGGAGAAATCGCGTGCACGTAATCTTCGGGAATGTGACGCATCGTCGCTTCGGCGTTCTCGAGCGGATAGCCCTCGGTATACTTTTCCGCCGCCTTTACTTTCTCCTGAATCACCTGACGCGAGTGCGGATCGCCGGGCATCAGTTCGGTCACATCGACGCGACGGGATTTTCCGGTGAGAACCCGCTCAATGCGATCGTCCGCCAGAACCTTCTGGAACTTGAGCCATTCCCAGTGTTTCCTCAGGCTCTTCATCCAGCGATAGCCATTCGCGACAGGGACCACGGAGACAACGCAGCACACGCGATCATCAGTTGCCGCAGCCACAACCACGTTACCGCCGCCGAACGACGTGCCGTAGAGTGCGATCTGACTGGTATCAACTGACGGAATCGTTGTCATGAAGGTGACGGCGTTGCGGATGTCCTCAACCTGCTCCGTCGGCATCAAGCGCGCGACCACACCCTCGCTCTTGCCAAACCCGCGATGATCGAAGGCGAATGCAACATAACCATGTTTCGCCAATCGCTCCGGAACGGGAAGTAGATAGACGTCTTTCACGCCGGTATAGCCGTGACAGCAAACAACCGTCGGGCGGACTTCGCCGGGCTTCAAATCATCCGGTTCGTACAAAATGCCGCTGATTTTAAGACCTTCGCTGTAAAATGAGACTTCCGTAACCTTGGCCATGGTATACCTTTCTGAATTGTGCTGCTCAGGCCGCGTTCGCTTGAAGGTTCGCTAAGAGATTCTCGAAGAACCGATCTGCGATTTTCTTGCTTGTGTTGGTGATCAGGCGCTGCCCGAGCTGCGCGATCTTTCCGTTAATGTTGGCGTCCGCCTCATAGACGAGCTTCGTTCCACCCTCGCCATCCGGGCTGAGTTTTACGAATGCGCCACCCTTTGCAAACCCCGCAATGCCGCCGTCGCCCTCCCCGCTGATGCGGTAGCCATTGGGAGGATCCTGATCTTCCAATTTCACTTTGCCGCGAAAGCGCGTCTTTAGCGGGCCGAGCTCCAGCCTGACAACCGCGGCAAAAATGCCCCCCTCGCGCTGCTCCAGCTCTTCGCAGCCAGGAATACACTTACGAAGAATCTCAGGATCGTTGAGAGCTGCATATACTGCGTCTTGTCCGATCGGCAGTCGATATTCTCCAGTTAACAGTATCGCCATGTCTTTTCTCCGTCGTGCCAGACTTCGCTATTCGGCGGTCCAGCCGCCATCCAACATCAACGACGATCCTGTCATCAAGCTTGATGCTTCACTTGCAAGGAACACAATGCCCCCCATAACGTCATCCACGCGGCCCAGACGCTTGAGCTTGATCTTTTCAAGAACCTGGCGTCTGAACTCGACGTCACTCAGAAAGTCTCTTGTCATGGGCGTTTCGACAAACGTGGGGCAGATGGTGTTGACGCGGATTCCGCGCGGCCCAAACTCAACCGCCATGGCTTTTGTCATGCCCTCAATCGCCCACTTCGACGTGCAATACAAAGTACGGTTGGCGGCGCCGACATGCCCCATCTGTGATGAGACGTTGATGATCGAGCCAGCCCTGTCCGCCGAGAGCAACCGCTGGGCAAACAGTCGCGCGGTAAAAAAGGCCGCCCTGACATTCAGCCCCATGACCGCATCGTAGTCGTCCACTGTAAGGTCGATCATCGGCTTGGGTCGGTTCATCCCCGCGTTATTGACGAGAATATCCTGGATCGGCAGCGCGCCGATTGCCTGCGTCATCTGATCGATATCAGTCACATCGACCGTGAGCGCCTCCGCCGAGCCGCCCACCAGCTTGATCGCTTCTACTGCCTCATCCAGTTCCTTAGCCGTCCGCGACACAAGAGTGACATGCGCGCCCGCTGTCGCCAGTGCGACTGCCGCTGCCAGGCCGATTCCGCGGCCGGCACCCGTTACGAGCGCACGCCTATTATCAAGTCGCAGTGACGGCGTAACTGGTAAGAACATGGTCATTCAGCCGCTGTTGCATAAGGAATGTTGCGGCCGCCATAGCGCCGAACGCGAAGGTTTGCTTGCTCGGCGTGACCGGCAAAGCCCTCGAGCATGCAAAGCCGCGAACAGTACTCTCCGATCTTGGCCGATGCTTCATCGGTTTCAACGCGCTGATACGTGCACGTCTTCAAAAACTTGCCGACCCAGAGACCACCTGTATACCGAGCGGCTTTCATGGTCGGAAGAGTGTGGTTGGTTCCGATAACCTTGTCACCGAAAGCGACGTTCGTTCGCGGCCCCAGAAACAGGGCACCATAGTTGGTCATGTTGTCGAGAAAGTAGTTTGGATCTTTCGTGAGCACCTGGACATGCTCCGAGGCGATCCGATCCGCCTCTAGCACCATCTCACGCTCATCTTCGCAAAGGATAACTTCGCCGTAATCTTCCCAGGCGCGACGAGCGACGTCAGCGGTTGGGAGAATCTTCAGCAGTCGTTCGATTTCAGCGAGGGTTTCCTTCGCCAGCTTCTCCGAAGTCGTCAAAAGGATCGCTGGAGAGTTAGGACCATGCTCAGCCTGTCCGAGGAGGTCGGTCGCACACATCTCTCCATCGACTGATTCATCTGCGATCACTAGTGTTTCGGTAGGACCCGCAAACAGATCGATGCCGACCCGACCATAAAGTTGGCGCTTCGCCTCAGCCACGAAGGCATTGCCAGGCCCAACCAGCATGTCCACGGAGTCAATGGTTTCGGTTCCAAGAGCAATGGCGCCGATGGCCTGCACGCCGCCCAGCGCGTAAATGATGTCAGCGCCAGCGAGGTGCTGCGCGGCAACAATCGCTGGAGCGGGCTTGCCTTGGAACGGAGGCGCGCACGTCACGACCCTATCAACACCTGCAACGCGTGCGGTAATAATCGACATATGAGCCGAAGCTAAAAGCGGATACTTGCCTCCAGGCACATAGCAGCCGACTGAATTGACCGGAATATTCTTATGACCGAGCCAGACACCGGGTAGCGTTTCTACCTCGAGGTCTTTCATCGTTCCACGTTGATGCTCCGCGAAGTTACGGACCTGCTCTTGCGCGAAACGGATATCATCCAGATCGCGGCTCGAGAGCTGCGACATGCAATCTTTGATCTCTTTGTCTGTAAGACGGTAGTCATCGCGCGTCCAACCATCGAACTTGGTGGAAAGCTCTCGTACGGCAACATTGCCTCTCTTTTCAATGTCGGCGAGAATTGATTCTACCGTTTGCCGAACGCGAGCGTCATCTTCGGCTCGCGCCCGCGCATCACGGCCCTTTTTAAGCAACTTAGCCATAACAAATGCCTCTCTTTCAGTCGCGGCTGGCTCCCGTTAAGGAGGTAGTGCGCTTTACTTGATCGCTTGTGGGTTGATTGGAGAGCCGGCACCGCCAGGAAGATGCAAGGGGGGAGCGGTGAAGAAAAACTCGTAAACCTTGTCAGCCGCGCAGTCGGCCGCGAGCTCTTTCATGTAAAAGATTTCGCCCATGGTGATGCCCATGGCAGGAATTACGACCCAATGCCAAGGCTGATTGGCCTCATCCGTTTCGTTGGGTCGAACCTCGCAGCCCCATGTGTCGCAACAGATGCCGGCAACATCCTTTTCACGCAGCCAGTAGCAGGTTTCAAACGACATACCGGGAGCGTTGCCGCCGGCATAGCCAGCCCAATCACCTTTAGCCAGGCACCGCTCCTGGTGTCCGGTACGGACCAGCACAAAGTCGCCCTTGCGAACCGTGACGCCCTGGGCCTTGGCGCAGCCATCTAAATCTTCGTTCGTGATCCCGTAACCATCGTCCAGGCATTCCTTACCCTTCCAACGCGCCACATCGAGCAGAACTCCGCGGCCGACCATCTTATCCCGGGTATGCTCGATACCGAGCTTTTTGGCTCCTCGCGCATCAACAAGCTTGGCGCTGTAGCCGTTGTACATCTTGTCATCAATGAAGATGTGACAGAGAGCGTCCCATTGCGTGGACGCTTGGCAGGGCATGTTAATCGCATCGTCGGCGTACCGAAGATAAGGATAAGGCT
>ERZ778018.2020-NODE-2020-length-14122-cov-4.061634_pt1 | contig 14122 bp, 9 predicted proteins | sample MGYA00375748_ERZ778018 | MGnify/ENA primary metagenome ERZ778018 (study PRJEB29350, sample SAMN05509839) | bioreactor metagenome | biome: bioreactor; material: wastewater | place: South Africa: University of Cape Town | collected 2014-04-22 ... | reverse complement strand
GAAGGAGTGCTAAAGATGATGGCATGGGAGAAGATCAGCATGGCGGCGGCCGGCGCGGTCGTCGCGCTCGGCCTGACGGCGGCCGGCATGACCCAGCAACCGCCGAAGGCCCCCGCCCCGCCGCCCAGGACTGCGGCGCGACGATCGGAAACCGCGAACAAGGCGCCCGACGTTGATCCTCGGTGGGTCAAGAGCCTCCCCAACGGCGCGACGATCGAGGTCGTCGCGGTTTCCCCCCACCCCTCCGGCCCGAATACCTGGTGGCGGCCGGACGGAGCGCCGCTTGAGCACGCGCCATGCGACGCATCGAGAACCAAGCATTCGTCGGACGAGCCGGTCATTGTCCGTGCAATCGCAGTCCGCATCTCGAATCTGCCGACGGGCGCGGATAGTCATTGGTGGATCGCTGGAGCCAACGGTGGCTCGCTGTCCCAGGCCGCCCACGACGGCAAGCCTGTCGACGGCCTCAGTCTGGCGACCACGCTCCTTTCCAAGGACGCGAAGACCTGCACGATCCTCTTCAGGGTCGCGGCGGGTCCGTGGGAGACCGTTCACGATTCGGGGAACAGCCCGGGCGCATATAGTTCCCGCACGCGGAATTCCTTCATCTTCAGCGACTCGATTGCGACCCCAAAGGGAACGGCCCTGTCCGTCTCGCACGATATCGAGGATCGGCAGGTCCGAATCGTGGCCGTCGATAAAATGGGCGAGACGCATCCGGGGACGACGCGCTCGGGGAGCGGCCTCGCGAAGTTCCGGCAACTCACCGTCGAATTCGACCTGCCCCCTGATCAGATCAAGGGATACCGCGTCCAGGCCAGGGAGTACGAGAAACTCGAGATCCCGAACGTCAGCCTCAAGCCGTTCGGCCCCGACTGATCGCCGAGGTTGATAGCTATGTCTTCCTGGGGTATCGTTTCATGAGTTGTAACAGGCTGGCCTGCGAAGGCGAGGCGATCGTGGAACGTGACGAGCCGAACGGCGACGTGTGGGGCGAGGTCGTCGCCGAACTGAAGTCGGTCAACGACGCCGTGGACGCTGGGGTTACCCTCGAAAAACTGTGTACGGTGCGCAATGCAACCCTCGTTCTTCGGGTTCATCAATACACGGCCGACGACCTCAAGCGGGCTCGGCTGCGGCTGAACGCGAGCCAGGCGCTGCTCGCCCGGTTCCTCGGCGCGAGCGCCAAGGCGATCCGGTCTTGGGAACAAGGCGTTCGTCCCGTGCCGAAGATCGTCTGCCGCTACCTCGACGACGTCCTTGCCTGCCCCGAGATCTGGACGAAACGGCTTCGCACTACGGCGGCGGAAGGCTCAAACCAGTGAAATCTCTATTCGCAATCATCTTGCTGGCCCTGGCCGCGACCGTTCAGGCGCAAGGCGCCCCGGAGCGGGCGAAACGTCCCAACGTCATCGTGATCCTCGCCGACGACCTCGGGTTTTCCGATCTCGGCTGCTACGGTGGTGAAATCCAGACGCCGAACCTCGACCGCCTCGCCCAGGGCGGGGTACGGTTCTCGGCGTTCTACACCTCGGCGCGGTGCTGTCCGTCGCGCGCGTCGTTGATGACCGGATTGCACCCGCATCAGGCGGGCGTCGGCTCCTTCGCGACGGCCGAACCGGAGGCGGGTTTCGGGCCCGCGTACGTCGGGCACCTGCTGCCGACCTGCGTCACGCTGGCGGAGATTCTCGGGGACGCCGGTTACTCGACCTGGATGGTCGGCAAGTGGCACATGGGCGTCCCCGGGCCCATCGACCGCGGGTTCCAGAACTATTTCGGATTCCGAGACTTCCTCGCCCACTCCGAGGATCAATGGACCCCGGACAAGTACGTCAGACTTCCCGCGGATCGCGAGCCCGAACACGAAATCCAGCCCGGGGCGTTCTACGCGACGGACGTCTTCACCGAGTACGCGCTGGAGTTCTTGAACCAGGCGCGCGCGCAAGACCGGCCGTATTTCCTGTATCTGGCTGAGTCGGCGCCTCATTTCCCGTTGCAGGCGCCCAGGGAAGACGTCGACCGCCACATGGCGACCTACCGCCGCGGTTGGGACGTCCTCCGGGCCGAGCGGTTCGCCCGCCAGAAGGCCCTGGGGCTCTTCCCGGCCGACGCCGCGCTGCCCCCTCGTTCGATGGTCCCCGTCGATCGGGACGACGTCGCCAACGGCTTCCCCGGCCAACCCAACCCCGCCTGGGATTCGCTGCCGGAAGACCGTCGCGAGGACCTCGCGCGACGGATGGCGACCTTCGCCGCGATGGTGGAGCACGTCGACGCCGGCGTCGGACGCATCCTCGAAGACCTCCGGAAGCACGACGATCTCGACGACACGCTGATCTTCTTCCTCAGCGACAACGGCGCGTGTTACGAGTGGGGCCCGTTCGGCTTCGACGGCCGATCGCGCGACGGCCGCACGACGCTCCACGTCGGCGCCGAACTCGAACGCATGGGCCAGCCGGGGACCCATCACGCCTACGGCTCGGGCTGGGCCAATCTCTGCAATACGCCATTGAATATGTATAAGCATTTTTGCCATGAAGGGGGGATTGCCGATCCGCTGATCGTCCATTGGCCGGATCGGATCAAGGCGGCCGGCGCCTGGCGGAGCGATCCGTCGCATCTGATGGACGTCGTGCCGACCGTGTTGGAGGCCGCCGGCGCGGCCTACCCGAAAACGCGAGACGAACGCGCCGTCACCCCGGTGGAAGGCGTCTCGCTTCTGCCCGCGATCGACGGCGAGCTCCTCCCGGAACGCGCGCTCCCGTTCGAGCACCAGGACGCGCGCGGCCTGCGTCGCGGTCGCTGGAAGATCACCTGGGGCAAGCGCCAGCCCGCCGAACCGACCTGGGAACTCTACGACTTGCGGAACGACCGCTCCGAGCGGCGCAACCTCGCCGCCGAGAAGCCCGATCTCGTGAAGGAACTGGCCGGCGAATGGGAGTCCTGGGCCAGGCGCGTCGGCTGTAAGCCGTTCGCGAAGCCCGACGCCTCGGCCGATGGGGCGAGCCGTTCTCCCCGAATCGACGGCCGCCCGCTGAAGATCGCCGCGACGGTCCGGGCCGACGCGCCCCACGGAGTGGTGGTCGCGCAGGGGGGCCGCCAGCACGGCTACGCGCTCCATTTCATCCAGGGCCGGCCGGCGTTCGACGTTCGCATCGACGGCAGGGTGACCCGACTGATCGCGCCCGACGCGGTGCGCGGCGACGTCGCGCTCTCGGCCTCCCTCGACGTCGAGAAGATGTCGCTGTCGGTGAACGGGGGTGAACCGCTCGTCGGGCCCTCTCCCGGCCTCATCCCCGTCCAGCCGCTCGACGCGATGGACGTCGGCTTCGACTCGCGGACGGCCGCCGGCGATTACGAACCGCCGAACCCCTTCAACGGCGAGATCATCCAAACCAGGGTCGCCCCAGCCGAGCCGAAGGGGGACGCTCGGCGCGGGCGTTGAGGATTCCGGAACGCCTCGGCTACTCGGGATCGCTCAGCAGCTCGCACCGGAGGACGGTCGTCGCCTGGCCGATCAGGGCCATCCGCGCGCCGTTCATTCGGACCTTGATCACGCCGCCGCGCGCCGAGATTTGATGCGCGGTCAGCTCGGTCCTCCCCAGCCGCGAGGCCCAGAACGGGCCGGAGCAGCAGTGGGCCGAGCCGCAGACCGGGTCCTCGTCGACCCCGACCCGAGGCGCGAAGAACCGCGAGACGAAATCGAACGCCGGGTCGGTCGACCGGCTCGTGGCGATCACGCCGCGCGCGGGGATCGACTTCAGTTCGCCGAAGTCGGGACGCAGGCCGGACACGGCCGCCTCGTCGGCCAGCTCGACCAGCAGATCGAACCGGTTGCGACCGGCGAAGACGATCGGGCCGCCGATCGCCGTTGCAATCCGGTCAAGCTCGTGGGGGTCGTCGACCACGGTCTCGATCGGCTCGGCCGGGAAGTCGAGCTCGATCCAGTCGTCGCGACGTCGGGCCGTCAAGAGCCCGCTCCGCGTCTCGAATTCGGCGACGGCGTGAGCGTCGAGAAGGCCCTCCTGCCAGAGGACGTGAGCCGTGGCGAGCGTCGCGTGCCCGCAGAGATCGACCTCCACCGTCGGGGTGAACCAGCGCAGTCGATACCGAGGGCCGCCGTCGATCGGGTGCAGGAACGCCGTCTCGGACAGGTTCATCTCGGTCGCGACGCGCTGCATCCAGCCGTCGGGCGCCGAGCGTCGGAGCACGCAGACGGCCGCCGGGTTGCCGGCGAACGCGCGGTTCGTGAACGAGTCGACCTGGATGATCGTGGTTCCCAAGGCGAGCTTCCTTTCATTCAACCGTTGGCCGGCAGGTCGCGGGTCGCGAAGACGAGGTGGCTGACTGTGATGCAGGCCGCGCTCAGTCCGATCAGCACCGCGACGTTGAAGCCGAAGTGCTCGCGTCCGGTCACTGCGTCCACGGGGTCGTACAGTCGGAAGATCGACGCCTGATCGACCCAGGGCCGCCAGCTCATGTCCTTGAAGACAGGAATGACCGCGATCACCCGAGCGATGAAGCCGGCGAGCGTCAACATCGAGCCGAGCATCGTCGGCCGCCACCGGACGTGGTCGAGCGTCGAGAACAGCAGGGTGTATGCGTAGATGGGCAAGCCCAGCACCGCGAGGTTCAGCGCCGGCCGGACCAACTGGCCGAAGCCGGGGGGCGATCCCAACACGTTGTAACGGACGGCGATCGCGGCGCCCGCGGCCAGTGACAGCGCGATCAAGAACAGCCCCGACAACGACGCGACGATCTGGGCCGTCAGGTAGGACGACCTCGAAATCGGCCGGGAAAGGACCAGGTCGAGCGTGCCGCGCTCGATCTCCGACCCCACGGCGCTCGTCCCCCGGCCGATCGCCCAGACCGCGACGACCAGGATGATCATCGGATGACTCCAGAATCCGACGATGATGGCGGCCGACGACGGCTGCTCGCCCATCCCCATGGAGCGCATCCAACCGAAGCCGCCCCCCTTCCCCGGCGCGGCCGCCAGCGCCTTGCGGATCTTGCTTTCGTTGAGCGAGGTGACGTAGACGAACAACCATCCCAGGGCGAAAAGCGTGGCCGCCGAGAACAGCAGGCTCCAACGGACGTCCCGGAACAACTTGGCGATCAGGGTCAGAAACGGATTCATGAGACGACCACCTCGTTTTCGACCACGTCGGGGCCGTGATACCGGTTGTACAGGCTGTGAAGGTCCTCGGCGCCGATCGCCAGGTCCTCGACGGCGGCCGTCGACAACCAGGAGAGCAGCGGCCCGAGCGAGCCTCGGTGCTCCAGCAGCAAGGCCGGCCCTCGGCGCTCGCGGAGCGTCAATTCGAGTTCCTCGGGGAACGTCGCGGGAGGGTCGCCGGCGAACCGGATCAGGAGCATCCGCAGCCGGCGACGGACGTGCATGTCCTCGATATGCACCAGCCTCCCCAACCGGAGGATCGCCACCCGGTCGCAGACCGCCTCGATCTCCGAGAGGACGTGTCCCGAGAAGATGATCGTCTGCCCCTGGCTCCGGGCCTCCCGGATCAACCCCAGGACGTCGGCGCGGGCCGAGGGGTCGAGCGCCGAGGTCGGCTCGTCGAGGATCAGGACGTCCACCGGGTCGGCGAACGCCTGCGACAGCGCCAGCTTCTGCTTCATGCCGGTCGAGTACTTGCGAACCCGCCGTCGCAGGTCCAACTTCATCACCCGCTCGGCGATCGCCGCAGCGCGGTCGAGCGACTCCTCGTCCCGGAGCCCGCTCAGATATTTGAGCATCCCGAGCCCCGACATGGAACCGGTCATCCTAAGCTCGCCCGGGAGATACGACACCAACCGTCGAACCTGAAGACTCTGCCGCCAACAGTCGAATCCGGCGATCGTCGCCCGCCCCTCCGACGCCCTGAGCATCCCCAGCAACAGGCGGATCGTCGTCGTCTTCCCCGACCCGTTGGGGCCGAGCAAACCGTAAACCTCCCCCTGACGCACTCCTAGACTCAGTTGACGAAGTGCGAAGAACGAGCCGTAAGCCTTGCTCAGGTTCTCCGTCGCGATCAGCTCGGCCGCTTCCATAAAGCTCGCCCATGTCCTGAGATATGCCCGATTTCGAGCCAACCGTCCACACCCCGTCTCGCGTCGATCAATCGACGCCCGAGGGCTCGCGCCAGTCCCTCCACCGCGCGCCCGCGGTCGGTAATACCCCGATCGAACTTCAATCGATTCGGAAAACATCGCCGCGGCTGGTTCCCGGTTTACAGGTCAACGCAGGCATGCCTACATGGTGTCAATTAATCGCGAGCCGCCCCCTTGTCGATAGTCTTATTAAGCGCATACTAAGAATGGCCTTAAAAAAGCCGAGCAGGGGTCGCGACGCGGCGCGTCGTGACGAGCATCGCTGCAACCTGTTGAGTCTTCACATCGTTCCGTCCATGAAGAGTCCGGGCGCGTCTTTCGTCAATCCAAACAGCCGAACTTACCCCGCACAGGTCTTCGCGGTCAATGTAAGGCCGCCGATGCAGGAGGAATCCCTCGTGCACAGAATTCACAGGGCGAACGGGTCGACTCCGCCCCCTTCCCATCTTCGCATAAGGTATCGACCTATGGATCGGACGCCGCCGGCCGCCGGCTGGAAAATCAACGGCCATCCCGCGCGGTTGGTCATCTGGTCTCCGGAGGAGTGGGAGAGCCTGGAGGTTCGGCCGATGGACGCCCAGTTTCATCCGTTCGGAGTCTGGTGCGCCTTGCGGCTGGAATGAGAATCGCGACGCGTCCGGAACGGCGCGAGCGCCGGTTCGCCCGTCAGGGCGATTTCTTGGGCTTGGGGGGCTTGGGGCTGAGGATCAACTGGACCTCGGTCCCCAGCGGAGGGAGCACGTGCGTTCGGGCGATGTAGATGCGGTTGGCGTCGCTGGCCGAGCTGGCGATCGGCAGGTCGAGGATGGCGCTTGCGAAGTTGGCGACGGTGATCAGGTCGCCTTCCAGGGCGGCGTAGATCGTTTTCTTCGAGACCGGATCGTCGTAGAGCGTGCTGCCGGCGAAGACCCAGTCGACGTCGAGCGTCTTCTTGGTCTCGAGGTCTTCGATCCATTGCCGGGCGTCGACCTCGTGGGTTTCCCCGTCGATCTTCCAGCGGACCTTGACGTCGATCGGCGTTCCCGCCGGGGGTTCGAATTTGGGCTGGAACCGCACGGGGTGCCCCGGCTCGGCGCCGGTCAGCAGCAGGCCGGCGTGGATCTGCTGGGGATCGGCGGGGGTCGCCACGATCGCCTCGTGCTCCTTCGTCCCCTTCAGGCAGAGCAGGTGCTCGAGCGCGCCGTCGCGAAGCACGACGCGAGCCTCGACGATCACTCGCTTGGGCTTGCTCTTGGCGTCGAACCAGAGGCCCCGCCCCAGCGGCTTCCAGTCGGGTGAGACGCCGACGGCGACGGACCTGTTCGGGGGCGGTTCGGCTTGGTCGTCGTCGGCGGCGGGTTGTCGGGCGATGATCGCCAGCAGCGCCGCGGGTAGGATCAGGGCGTTCATTCGGGTTCTCCGCGTTCCAGACGGCGACGGGGGCTCGCGGGCCCCGCTCCCGAGGGTTGCGGACGGCCCAGGGTCCAGCATGATCCGTCCGCCGCCGCGATTCAAGCCGTGGACGCGGTTCGATTCGATGGAAACGAAAGGAACCGCCGGGAGGTCGTCCCGGCGGTTCCTGGATTCTTTTTTACGACGTGGGATCGGTTCGGGCCGATCGGGGTCAGAAGGCGACCGACGGGATGCCCAGCTTCTCTTCCTCTTCTTCGAGGATGATGATCCGAGGGGTCACCATGAGCATCAGGCTGGTGGTGCTGCGGCCGATTCCGACGTTGCGGAACAGGCGGTCGATCCAGGGGGTCTTCGAGAGTACGGGCACGCCGTATTCCTTCCGTTCCTCCTGGAGCTGCTTGACGCCGCCGAGCAGGACCGTGCCGCCGTCGGGGACGGTGACGGTGGTGCTCACGTTGGTGGTGGTGGTGTTCGGCAACTGGATCGTGGAGTTGATCGACGCCGAGGCGCCTCCCAGACCGGAGCCGCCGACCGCCGCGGGGACCGAGATCACCGTAAACCCGTTGATCGTGTTGAAGAACGGCGAGAGGGTCATGCGGACGTACCGACGGTCGGCCGTGACCACCGGCGTCACGCTGAGCATGACGCCGTTGTTGAGGATGCCGATCTGCGGCACGAACGCCACCGAGCCGGGGCCGACGATCGGCTGCACCGACTGGATGTAGTACTGAAGCTGGCCGGTGAAGATGGTCGCGGCGGCGCCGTTGAACGTCGTCACCTTGGGCGCCTGAAGGACGTTGCTCCGGGTGTCGCCCTGAGCGGCGGTCATGAAGAAGTACACTTCCAGGTCGCTGAGGAACGCCAGGCCCAGGCTGGCGCCGGCGCCCGGAACCGCGTTGAACGGGTTGATCAACGAGCCTTGCGTGTTGTTGAACGGGATTTGCAGTGTCGGCGAGAAGTTGTAAAGACCTCCGCCCTGGGTGCCCACGACCATCGGCGTCTTGCCGCCGGGATAGAAGTTGGCGTAGTCGCGAATCGGGTTGATGAGGTAGCCGGGCGCCGTCGATCCGCCGCCGCCGCCGCCGCCGCCGCCGAGGCCGCCGCCGCCGCCACCGCCGAGGCCGCCGCCGCCGCCGCCGAGGCCGCCGCCGCCGCCGCCGAGGCCGCCGCCGAGGCCGCCGGCGCCGCCGCCGCTGCCGCCGCCGCCGAGGCCGCCGGCGCTGCCGCCGGTGCTGCCGCCGCCGCCGGTGATGCCGCCGCCGCCGCCGCCGGTGGTGCCGCCGGCGGTGGTGCCGCCGCCGGTCGTGCCGCCGGTCGTGGTGATCAGGTTGTTGGGGAACGCCCAGGTGCTCTTCTTGCCCACGCTCTTGGAGTTGATGGCGAAGTCGAAGTCGATGCCGATCTGCTCGAAGAAGTTGTCGGTCACGGTGATGAACCGGACCTCGATCGACACCTGAAGGTCCTGAAGCCGGCGAAGCTGGCGGAGCAGGTCGGCGACCTGTTCATGGACTTCCGCCGTGTGCCGGATGATGAGGCTGATGCTCAGGTAGAACGGCGTGATCGAACCCGGAGGACGGTTCTCGTCGATTCCCCCGGCGCCCCCCGCTCCGCCGCCGAAGCCGCCTCCCAGACCGTAAGCCGAGGAGACGTCCTGGCCGGAGCCGTCCTGGACCTGCCAGGACCCCGGCGCGACGGTGTTGGTGATCAACTGAACCAGCGGAGTCATGTCGACTTCCGGACGCGCCTCCTTGGTCACCGACACGCCGTTGACCCCGGCCGTCGTCGATCCCAGCCCCGCGGCGGCGTCGGCCGCCGCGTCAGGCGAGGACGGGTTGGCCGCGGACGGCACTCCCGAAGCCGACTGGGCCGATTTCGGCGGCATGAGCAGGTCGCCGACGTAATAGGTGACGGGCAACGTCTTCTGATCCTTGGCCTGCGGGCTGGTGATCAGGAGCACGTCGTCCTCGATCTGAGTCGTCAGGCCCAGGGGCTTGAGCATCAGCTTGAGGACCGTCTTGAGCTGGACAGGATTGGCCAGCGTCAGGTCGACGGGGGTCGACGAGGTGAGCCCCTCGTCAGCGAGGGCCTTGGGGTCGAGGACGATGTTCAGGCCCGAGTAGTTCTGGATGAACGTCACCGCCTCGCTCAGCGGCTGCTTGTTGAAGTTGACCGAGATCGGCTCGCGAAGCTTGGCCTCGGTCACCAGAACGTGCGGGTCCTTCTTGGGGGCCAGCTTCGCGTTCATCGCGATCCGGTCGCGGGTCAGGTCCTTGAAGGACTTGGGGAACTTGATCCCGTTGAGCTGGACCTCGGGGTCGGCGACCGAGGCGAGATCCACCTCCTGGAACGCGGTGACGGCGCCGTTCTCCTTGGCGCTCTTCGTGTCCTGGTCCTGCTTGTAGCGACGCTCAAGCTTCGACTTGAAGACCATCGCGGTCGCGGCCACCTCGGTCGGATCGACCTCCATGGCGCGCTTGGCGTAGGCCTCGGCCTCGACGAAATCGCCCTCGGCGTAGGCGGCCTGGGCCTTGTCCATGAACTCCTTCATCCGCGCCTTTTTGGCCTTGTCGGCCTCAAGGATGCGAAGTCGCTTGACCTCGATCTCGGCCCGGGCGGTCTTGTCTTTCATCTTCTCTTCGAAGATGAGCTTGTCCTTCTTCGTGAGCTCGACGGCCACCTCCAGGCGACGGACCATCGGTCGGGCGAGGTTGGGCGAGAGTTCCGACGCCTTGACGGCCTTGAGCGTCTGGTCGTAGATGGCCAGGGCCTTGTCGGGGTCGGTCTCCTGAAGCCGACGGGCCTCGGCGATCTTGGCGCCGACCTCGGCGTTGAGCTTCTGAGCGGCGAGCGCCTCGGCGTCGCTGGCGTGCTGAAGCCGATCGTTGACGATCGCGCGGCCGCTGGGATCGCCCGACAAGTCGTCGCTCGGCAGGTTCTTGAGCAGCTCCTGGACCTTGGCCTGAAGGCTCTCGTCCAGCGCCGAGCCCGCCGACGCGACGTCGGTCAAGAGGCTGCGGGCGCGGGGGACGTCGCCGCTTCGCATGGCGGCGAGTGCCGACTCGTAGAGGGCCAGAGCCCCCCCTTGCGCGGCCAGGCCGATCTGCGCGACCAGTTCGTCCGCCCGCCCCTCGACGCCGAAGCCGCCGGCCTTCGCCTCGACGGCCAGTTGCTTGGCCGCGGGGTAGTTGCCGTTCCGGTACAGCGATTGGGCCTGCTCAAGCAGTTGCTCGCCGCGATTGACGGGGGAAGCGGCGACCGGCGTCGCCTCGATCGTCGGCGCGTCGGCGTCGGCCGGCGCGAGGGCCGGGGCCGCATCGGCGGGCGCGAGCGCCGGGGCCGCATCGGCGGGAGCGAGTTCCAGCGTCGGCGCGTCGGCGTCGCCGGGAGGGGCGAGGGCCGGCTCGTCGGCGCCGCTCTTCTCGACGTGGGGGTCGAGCAACGGCTTCGATGATGCGGCGGCGAGCTGCGGCAGGCCGGCCTCTTCCGCCCGGAGCCGCTCGACCTCGGCGAACTTGGCGACCGCTTGGGCCTTGTCCCCCTTCTCAAGCAGATCGTTGGCCTCGCGTTCGGCCACGTTGCTGGCGGGTTCGGAGATCGCGGCCGGCGAACCAGGCGCGGCGTCCTTCGTCTTGGCTCGGTTCATGGCGATGTCGTGGAGCACCGCCTCGGCCCGATCATCGGTGAGCGAGGGGACCACGTTCATCCGCTGGGCCTGTCGGGCCTTGGCCTCGGCGTCGTCGAGCCGGCCGATCGAGATCAACTGTCGCGATTCCGAAACCAGGACGTCGTAGACCCCCTGGCTGGCCCTCTCGCTGGCCGGGGTGTTGCGGATGCCGTCGCGACGGCGCAGCGCCCGGGCCGCGGCGGCCACCTTGTCGGGGTTGTCCTCGAACAGGCCGTACGAGAGGTTCCATTGCTTGACCTCCAGGGCGATCGACTCGGCCTGCTCGAACTGGCGGTCGGCGATCGCGGCGCGGGCCTCCTTGAGCTTGGCCTTGGCGGCCTTGTGGTCGCCGGTCGACGCGGTCTTGACGTCCGCGTCGGCCTTGGGCCGCGCCTTCTCCAGCGCGGTTCGAGTCTTGGCGGGGGTGTCGTCGAAGAGCCCCCACTTGACGTCGATCGCCTCGGACTCGCTGATCTTCTTCTCGGCCGCGTCGTACTCGCCGAGCAAGATCTGCTCGCGGGCCTCGTGCAGCAGCCATCGAGCCCTCTGCTTGGCGTCGGGGGCGGACGCCGTACCGTTGGGGTTCCTCGGCGCGGGGGTGGGCTCGACCGCCGTCGCGGCCGTCTCGACCCCCTTCGTCGCCGCCGCCGCCGCCGCGGTCGCGGCCGGCGCCGACGCCGTCCCCTTGAGTTTGGCCATTTCCCGGACGTAGGCGTCGAGCGACGTCTGCTCGTCGGGCTGAAGCTGATCGCGATACATTGCGGCCGCGTCGAGGTACTTCGCCGCGAGATCGATTTGGCCGCTGTTGAACAGCCGCGACCCCGCCTCCAAATACTTGATCGGCGGCACGGGCGACGGCTTGCGGGTTGCTTGCGACGGCGAAGCCGCAGCATCGTCGGGGGACGCACCTTCCGTGGACGCCCCCGCCCCTGCGCCGAGGATCATGATGACAGTGAGCGTTCTGAGCCTTCCCAACGCGACCTCCTTTCGCCGCCAGTGGACGACCGCCGACTTCCCTGAGAGCGGCCTCGTTCGAGTCCTCACGGCGAGACACTTAATTGCGATACCTGCGCCCGAACCATTCCGACCGAGCGGAACGGCGCCTTCACCCGGGTGAAAGATCCTCCGACGTTGGTTTTCGAGGTGTCGATCGAGGGTGAGCGCCTAGGACGGGAGAAGTTGCGTGGCTGTGTACCTCTTGTCGCGCGTCGGGTCAAGTGGAACTACGCCGAATCGTCGAGATTCCCCCGATCGGCCCCCCGCCGCCGTTCGTCTTGTTTTAGTAAGCCGGCGTCGGGTCGTCATAGGCCGGGAAGGGGGCCCCGACGCGCGAGGGCCAAATGAAAACGCCCCCTCATATGAATGAGGGGGCGTCTGAGATCGGGGGGATCGTCGCGCGGAAGGCCGGGGGCGGCTCAACGATAGCCGCCCCCCATCTCCATCATTCCGCTTCCCGCTCCCATCATGTCGCCGTAGCTGCCCCCCATGGAACTGGTGCGTTCCTTGGTCGACGCGTCGAGCTCGCGCTTGTAGTTGCTCTCGATGTCTTTGCGGACGGGGTCGTTGAAGTCGTCGGCCTCGTCGCGGACGATCACGGCGCCGTCGGGGCGGAGCATCAGGGCCATGGCCGGACGAAGAAGACCGCCGCCGGGGAATCCCGGGGGCATCGGCTGCCAGCCGCCGTCGACGTCGAGAACGATCTGACGGCTGTTGAAATCGATCAGCTTGGCCTTCTTGCCGGTGCCGTCGGAGACCGGAATGTCCCGCCGCGCCGGCTCGCCGACGATGTCGCCCGGCGCCCCGTCGAAGGTCGCGGGGACGGTGACGCCGTCGCTGGGCGCGAACTTGATGACCTGGAAATTGACCCTCATGTCCGACTTGGCGCTGGCGGGCATGACCCCCATGGCGTACGCCGAGACGTCCGGAGGCATGTGGACCTCGTTCGACGCCTCGCTCCACGGTCCGAACAGCTCTTGCTGGTCCTTGGTCTGGGCCGTCTTGGGGGTGACGTCGTCGCGCTTGTAGTTCGGGTTCAGCACGACGATCCGCAGCCGGTACTGGTAGCTGGCGTCGGGATCGGCCGTGAAGTCGAGCGCGCGGACCATGATCGTCTTCTCCTCCGACTTCCAGAAGTCGGTGAGACCTTCCACGCCCGGCGCCGCGCCCCCCATTCCCATCATTCCCATCATCCCGCTGCCGCTGCCGCTGCCCATCCCCATCATGTCGCCGCTGCTCATCCCCATCATCTCGCCCATCCCCATCATGGAGCCGCTGCCCATCCCCATCATGCTGCTCATCGCCCCCCCCGCCATGCTGGAGTCGCTCATCCCGCCGGCGCTCCCCATCATGCCGCTCATGCCGGCCATCATTCCCGCGTTGGGAGAGGGGGCCTTGACTTCCACGACGGCCTTCTTCTCTTCGGGGACGAGGCTGCCGATGTGAACCTTCTCCCAGAGGCCCGCCCTGAGGAACGGCAGGGGGTTGTTGAGGTTGTCGGGGCGGACGGTGGCCGGCGTCAGCTCCTCGTCGACCTCGGGGAGGTTGTCGAGGATTTCCAGGTTGCGCTTGGAGGCGACGTCTTCCCACTCGGCCCACGAGCCGTCGGGCCCCAGTTCCTGCCGCTGGACTTCAAGCCGCAGGTAGTACGGATTGGCGAGCGACGGGTTCTTGAGCGCCTTGCGGTAGTTGGCGAGAATCTGGGCGTGGTCGAGCGTGGCGGTGAGGGCGACCCACCGCAGCCCCTTGGTGATCTCTTTCGGCGGCGGCCCCTGGGCCGCGGCGTCCTTGGCCAGTTCGTCCGTGCTCACCACCTTGTTGTCGCCGGCCAGCCGGGCGCGCATCTCGCGGTAGCGACGCGCGGTTTCTTCCTTGGCTTCCTTCTCCAGTTCGGACTGGCTCTTGCCGCTGGGACGGCCGCCCCCCATCGCGCCGCTGCCGCCGCCGCCGCTGCTGCTGCTC
>ERZ778018.2019-NODE-2019-length-14132-cov-4.315195_pt1 | contig 14132 bp, 13 predicted proteins | sample MGYA00375748_ERZ778018 | MGnify/ENA primary metagenome ERZ778018 (study PRJEB29350, sample SAMN05509839) | bioreactor metagenome | biome: bioreactor; material: wastewater | place: South Africa: University of Cape Town | collected 2014-04-22 ... | reverse complement strand
AGTCTGCCCGGTCGGCCGTGCGCCTCTCCCCTCAGTTGGGAGAAGAACCAAAAAAAAATCGCCGCCGCATTCAGTTTGTGCGCCGACACCGGGCCCGGCATCATCGTCCGCTCTCCTGTCGCGGATCGCCCGATGCAGTACCTGACCCTGATCCACATCGATCCGGCGTTGCTGGCCGAACTGCCGCAGGACGAGTACGACCGGCTGATGCGCGGCTGCTTCGAGAAGGCCGATGCCCTGCGCGACGCCGGCCATCTGCATGGCTCGCAGCAGCTGCTGGAACCGGACACCGCGCGCACCCTGCGCGTGCGCGACGGCCTGGCGCGGATCACCGATGGCCCGTTCGCCGAAACCCGCGAATTCCTGGCCGGCTTCAACCTGATCGAAGCCGGTTCGATGGACGAGGCCATGGAGATCGCCCGCCAGTTCCCGTGGGCGCGCTTCGGCAGCATCGAGGTCCGCCCCGTGCGCGACATGCAGGCGGTGCGCGAGCACGTCGGCGCCGCCTGAGCCGCGGCAATCCCTGACCACGATCCGCGACGCGCGCCGACGGCGCAGGCATGCTGCGCCGCCGATGCTGGCCACACTCCCGCACCGAGTGCCGCCATGGAACCGCGCACCGCCCTGCTCGCCCTGCTGCTGTCCGCCGCCCTGCTGTCGCCGGCACCCACGTGGGCGGCGCCGGACCTGCCGGCACCGATGCTGGCAACCCGCTTCCACGATATCGGCGACGTCGGCGCCTGGCTGGTCAGCGAGAAACTCGATGGGGTGCGTGCCCGCTGGGACGGTCACCAACTGCTGACCCGCAATGGCGACCGCATCGACGCACCCGGCTGGTTCACCGCCGGCTGGCCGGCGCAGGCCATCGAGGGCGAGTTGTGGATCGCTCGTGGGCGGTTCCAGCAGGTCAGCGATCTGGTACGCGCACTGCGACCGGACGAGTCAGGCTGGCGGCAGGTGCGCTTCATGGCTTTCGACCTGCCCGGCGACCCCGGCCCGTTCGCGCAGCGGGCGCAACGACTGCGGTCACTGGTGGGGCAGGTGAACGCGCCCGGCCTGCATGCAATCGCGCAGGCGCGCCTGGGCAACCGCGCCGCGCTGGACGCGCGCCTGCGCGCCGTGGTGGCCGCCGGCGGCGAAGGCCTGGTGCTGCATCGCGCGGACGCCCGCTACGTGGGCGGGCGTAGCGACGGCCTGCTGAAGTACAAGCCGGTAGCCGATGCCGAAGCGCGCGTGGTCGGCTACCGCCCCGGGCAAGGCAAGTACGCCGGCCTGGTGGGCGCCCTGCTGGTCGAAGACGCCCGCGGCCGCCGCTTCGCTCTGGGCAGCGGCCTGTCCGACGCCGACCGCCGGCAGCCGCCGCGGCCGGGGACGGTGGTGACCTACCGCTACAACGGCCTGACCGCCAAGGGCACGCCGCGCTTCGCCCGCTACCTGCGCGTCCGCGGCGACCGGCCCGGCGTACGCGATTGACCTTCCCGCGGGCTCAGGGATCCAGCGGCATCCGCGCCGTGTAGAAGTCGACCAGCCGCTCCACCGCCGGGGGATCGACGTTGGCAAGGCCGATCACGACCGTGTCCTGCGCCGGGAACACCCCGAGCGCGGCATTCATGCCTTCCGCGCCGCCGCCATGGCCGAAGCCGGCCACGCCCTGCCGCTGCCCGACCATGAAGCCGTAGCCGTACCACGGCGTCTGCCTGCGCGTGGCGTCGGCCAGCAAGGCGGGCGGCAGCAGCGTGCCGTCGCGCAACGCGCGCACGAACTTCAGCAGGTCGGCCGCAGTGCTGTAGCCGCCGCCGGCCGCGGTGCCCCGGTACGGCAGGGTGTCCGCGGCGTCGATCCACCTGCCGTCCTTGCGCGTGTAGGCGTGCGCTCGGCCGGGCACCTTGGTGCCTTCGGGCAGCGAACCGCTGTCGCGCATGCCGGCCGGGGCAAACACGTGCCGGGCGATGTAGTCGTAGTACGACTGCCCGCTGACGCGCTCGATGATGGCGCCCAGCAGGACGTAGCCGTAGTTCGAGTACTCGAACCCCTGCCCCGGCGCATGGGTGGGCCCACGCGCGCCGAACAGCCGGACATAGTCGTCATGGGTCTTCAGCGTCGTACGGTGCTGGACGAACGCCGGCCCGAAGATGTCGCCCGTGCCGCCGGCATGGGTCAGCAGCTGGCGGATCGTGACCTTGCCGATCTCCGCGTTCGGATAGCCCAGCAAGTGTTGGCCGACGGTATCGTCCAGCGCCAGGCGACCGGCTCCCACCAGCTGCAAGGTGGCCACCGCGGTGAACATCTTGTCCATCGAGCCAAGGCGGAACTTCGTCTGCAGCGTCACCGGCGTGCCGGCGGCGCGATCCGCCAGCCCCCACGCACGCTGCAGCAGGACCTCGTCGCCGCGCGCGACGAGCAATACGCCGGAGAACGCGTCCTGGGCCGCCTCGGCGTCGGCCTTGGCGGCCAGCGCCGCGATCGCGCCGGCCCGGTCCAGCCGCGGAATGCGCAGATCGTCGGGGCGCTCGATCGCCGCGATGTCCAGCGCCAGGGGCTTGCCTGCGGCCACCGTCACCGACACCCGCGCAACGGTGTCCGAGGCCGCTTCCTGCACCAGCGCACGCGCGGTTCCGGGCGGGGACGGTTCGCGGCGGAGCAGCCGGAAGCCGCCGGTCTGGCCGTGGAATTCGAGCATGCCGTCCACGTCGAACGTCGGCAGGTAGCGGTCGCGGAATGCCGCAAGGCGCGCGCGGTCGTTGGCATTGAAGGCCTCCAGCCAGGCATCCAGCGCCTGCCGCGCGGGATCATCGGCGGGCGCGATGGCGTGGACCGCGGTGGGTGGGCCCGGTTGCGCCGGCGCCCCCCAGGACAGGAGCGTGGCGAACAGCAGGGCGAGACAACGGGTCATGGCGCGCATCCGAAGGAAGGAGCTTCAGCAGATACGATGGCCATGTTCACGGTTGCAGCAGCCGGCCCCGTGGCGCGGCGACCGGGCGACCGTCCGGCGCCGCCAGCATCGCGCCGCGGGATCGCGGCTACCGCCCGCCAAGGTGCAGCGCGCGCCCCACGGCTTGCGGTGGAGATGCACGAACCGGTCGGTGCTGCCGCGGATCGCGGGGTCGAATACGTTCCCGGTGCGATCGTCGTCGGCGTTGCGAAGCCCTGGGATGGCCGCTTTCCGCTGCAGGCCGTGCTTGCGAAGCACGCGCCGGAGGTCATGCCGGGCGAGGCCGTTTTCGTCGCGCGCCACCCGGCCTTCGTCGCCCCGCCCCTTCCCGCCGCGATGTGCGCCGCTATGCTCGCGGCCATCTCCTGCCGGCCCATCGCCCATGTTCAAACGTCTGTTCTTCGTGCTGCGCATCGCCACCGCCTGGGGGTTGGCGGTGATGCTGGTGGTCAGCCTCTATGCCAGCCTGCCGCTGATCGGGCAGCTGGAGTTCCCGGCGGTGCTGTTCACCCTCTTCACCATGGGGCTGGTGGTCGCCGGCGCGTTCTCGCACCTGCACCGCGTCCGCCTGGTGGCAGGCCGCGTCGACAACGAGACGCTGGACAGCCGCCAGAAGCGCGTCATCGAGATCCCGCTGGAGGCCGGCGAAGCCTTCGACCTGGTCGAGGCCGCGGTGCGCGAACTGCCCGGCGCCGAAGACGTGCGCGGCGCGCGCGACAGCCTGCAAGTCCGCGCCAAGATCACCCGCCCGCACCTGTACGGCGAACCGCCGCTGCGGCGCTGGAACCCGCTGCTGTGGTTCGCGCCCGACCACAACCTGCTGCAGGCCACGGTCACCCCGGCCGGCGACAGCGGACGCGTGACGGTGATCTGCGAGCCGGAAAGCCCGGCGTGGAGCGACTGGTTCCTGGTCGACGACGGCACCAACTTCGAGAATGCCGAAGCCCTGGCCCGCGCGATCACCCGCCGCATCGGCAACCGTCGCCGCAGCGAGCAGGCCAGCGCCGCGCAGACCGCGACCGAGAAAGAACTCACCGAGGCCAAACTGCACCTGCTGCACGCGCAGGTCGAGCCGCACTTCCTCTACAACACGCTGGCCAGCGCCCAGCTGCTCACCCGCAGCGACCCGGCCCGCGCCGAGGCGATGCTGGGCCACCTGATCCAGTACCTGCGCCGCTCGCTGCCCAACGCCGAGGACGACATGTCCACCCTGGGCATGGAGCTGGAACGCGCGCTGGCCTACCTGGAGATCCTGAAGATCCGGATGGGCGACCGCCTCGGCGTGCAGGTGGACGTGCCGCAGGCGCTGCGCGCCACTCCGCTGCCGGCGATGATGCTGCAGACGCTGGTGGAGAACGCGATCAAGCACGGCCTGGAGCCGCGCACCGGCGGCGGCACCGTGTGGATCCGCGCGCGCCGTGACGACGACGGCAAGATCGCAGTGACCGTGGCCGACGACGGCGAGGGCTTCAACACCCAGACCAGCGGCACCGGCATCGGCCTGAAGAACGTGCGCGAGCGGTTGCGCCTGCGCTACGCCGGCGAGGCCAACCTGTCGGTCATCGCCAACTTCCCCAGCGGCGTCGCCGCCACCATCACGGTGCCGTCCAACGGAGCCCGCCATGACTGAGACTGCACCCGTCCGCACGTGGACCTGCGTCGTCGCGGAAGACGTAGCCCTGCTGCGGCAGGCGCTGGTGGCCGAACTCCGGCGCGCCTGGCCCGGCCTGCAGGTGCTGGCCGAATGCGAGGACGGCGCCAGCGCGGTGGAGGCGCTGGCCGAGCACCAACCCGACGTCGCCTTCCTCGATATCCGCATGCCCGGCCTGACCGGCCTCGAAGTCGCGCGGATCGCCACCGAGGCCAGCCCGCGCACCCACATCGTGTTCGTCACCGCCTACGACCAGTACGCCATCGACGCCTTCGAGCAGGGCGCCGTGGACTACCTGCTCAAGCCGGTCAAGCCCGAACGCCTCGCCGCCACCCTCGAACGCCTGCAGGCGCGCGACGCGCAACCGGACGCGGCGGCGCTGGCCGCGCTGCTGGACAAGCTGGGCGCGCTGCCGAAGGCCGCCGGCACGGTGGAGCCGCTGACCTGGCTGACCGCCAGCGCCGGGCGCGAGACCCGGCTGGTGCTGGTCGACGACGTGCTGTATTTCCGCGCCGACCAGAAGTACACCACCGTGGTTACCGCCGAAGGCGAGGCGCTGCTGCGCAGCTCCCTGCGCGAACTGCTGCCCAGGCTGGACTCGAACACCTTCAAGCAGATCCACCGCGGCACCATCGTCAACCTGAAGGCCATCGCCGGCATCGTCCGCGACGACAGCGGGCGCGGCACGGTACGGCTGCGGCACCGCCCGGAGACGCTGGTGGTCAGCCAGCCGTTCATGGCCCTGTTCAAGCACATGTGAGGCCCACCATGTTCAACCTCGGCTTGACCAAACTCGTTGCGCTGCTGCAGTTCCTGCTGGCCTTGGCCGGCTGCTCGCCGGGCGGCACCACCTGGACCAGCCGGGTGGACGAAGGCCGCATGGCGCTGCACAGCAAGGCCAGCGTGCAGGACGGCGTGGCGCGGTTCGAATGCGTCCGCAGCAGCAGCGGCGCCTGTCATTACACCCTGTACCCGGACGCCTGCGACGGTAAAGCGGCCTGCCAGCTGGCGCCGCTGCAGCGCTTCAGCGTCGCCAGCGGCGACAGCCGCCAGCTGACCGGGATGGTGGGGTTCCGCCCCTGCGTGCGTCTGGACGATGCGCTGCCCGGCGCAGATTGCCACCCGCGCGCCACCGGCACCCACTGAGGCGCTCCACCCGACCATTACCCTTCGCGCCATTACCATCGGCGCATGAACTATCTCGCCCACGCCTGGCTGGCGCGGCATTCGGACGACGCCATCCTGGGCGCCCTGCTCGGGGACTTCGTGTTCGGCCAAAGCGGGCTTGCGGACTGGCCCGAACCGGTGCGAAGCGAAATCGTGCGCCACCGCCGCATCGACCGCTACACCGACGACCACGCTGCGGTCACCGCCATGCGCGCCCGCTTCGGGCCGCTGCGCCGTTACGCCGGCATCGTGCTGGACGTGTATTTCGACCACTGCCTGGCACAGGGCTGGGATCGCTGGAACGCCGCGCCGCTGGCTGCGTTCACGGCGCGCATCTATCGCATCCTGGAGGAGCGCCGGGACCGTTTGCCGGCGCGGCTGGCAGCCATCGCGCCGCGCATGGCCGCGCACGACTGGCTGGGGTCCTACGCGCGGCGCGCAAGCGTGGATGCCGCGGTGCGGGGAATCTCCACCCGGCTCTCGCGCAACGGCGACCGGCTGCTGGCCTGCCTGGAGATATTGCACGCCGACGAGGAGGAGGCGCGGGCGACGTTCGAGACGTTCTTCCCGCAGCTGATGGTGGCCGCGGAGCGGATGCGCGACGTGTCCACCGCTTCCGCCTGAGGCGGCGGCGGGCACGGCGCGCTGTTCAATCTTCCAGTACCAGCGTCAGCGGCTTGCCGTGGCGCAGCACCTTGAACGTCAGCGGCTGATCCTGCTTCAGATCCTTCCAGAAGGCCTGGACCTCGCGGGCCTTGCGTCCCGGCACCGCCTGGGCGTTGATCTGCACGATTTCGTCGCCCTGCTGCAACTTGCAGTCGACGCCCGGCTTGACCGACCGCATCGACCGCACCGTCAGCTTGTCCAGGGTGGGATTGAGGAAAAAGCCGCTAGTGATGGGTTGGATGTCCAGCTTGCAGTTCCCTGCCTGGCCGGCCAGCGGCAGGGCAAGGAGGACCAGCAGGGCAGCGGCGATCGGATGCTTCATCGGCAGGGATCCAGCGGTAGCGATGGCAGTGGACGATACGCGAAGAACACGCCGGTTCAGCGGCAGCGGAACAGGGTGGGCTGGCTGGCCACGTAGCTGCGGTTGCGGACATAGCCGCTGCTGCGGCCGTAGCCGATGCCGAACTCGCGTTCGCCGCGGTTGCGCGGCTGGAACTCGCCATCGTTGGCGCTGCGTTCAGCCTTGCGGCGCTCGACGAAAGCGGGACTGCGGGGGATGCGGGTGGTGGTGAACATGACGGCCTCCTGAACTGGTGTGCTGGTAATGTAATACACCAAACCATCATTACACATGGGCAGGAAGTCATGCCTCCCCGCCCGGATGGGATTGGTTCAGCTAACCTGCAGGGCGCGCCGGCAGCCCGCCGGCACCTTCCGGAGCCCGCATGCCCCCGATCCGCCGACTGGCCGCGCTTTCCCTGCTGCTTGCCGCCTCCTGCGCCGGCGCCAGCGAACCGGTGGGGCGGGTCCGCGTCGCCTTCGACCGCGCGAGTGAAACCGCAGTCCGGGCCGAGGGCCTGGCCGACGTGGCCGCGGGCCGCGCCCTCACCGCCGACGACCCGGCGCGGGTCGCCTCGGTGAGCAAGCTGGTGACCACCATCGGCGTGCTGCGGCTGGTCGAGGCCGGCAAGCTGGACCTGGATGCGGATGTTTCCACCGCGCTGGGTTTCCCGCTGCGCAACCCGGCCTTCCCGGACGTGCCGATCACCCTGCGCATGCTGCTTTCGCACACCTCCAGCCTGACCGACGCCGCCGGCTACTGGAACGTGCCGCTGGGCCAGGACATCGGCATCATTACCGGCAACCCGCAGGCTTGGGATACGCAGCACGCACCGGGCACGTTCTTCCGCTACACCAATCTCAACTTCCCGCTGGTCGCGCAGGCAATGGAACGCGTCACTGGCGAGCGCTTCGACCGGCTGATGCGACGGCTGGTGCTTTTCCCGCTGGGGATCGACGCGGGCTTCAACTGGTCCGGCAGCAGCGAAGCCGCGATGGCTCGCGCAGTGGTGCTGTACGACGACAAGCGCCAGCCGCAGAAGGATGACCTGCACGGCCGGCGCCCGACCTGCCTGGTGATCGCGGCGACCGATGGCAGCTGCGATCTGTCGCGGTGGCAACCCGGCCGGAACGGCACGCTGTTCTCGCCCCAGGGCGGGCTGCGCATCTCCGCACGCGGACTGGCCCGGATCGGCCGGATGCTGCTCAATGATGGCGAGCTGGACGGCGTGCGCCTGCTGGGGCCAGCCTCGGTGGCGCTGCTGGACACGCCGGTGTGGCGCTATGACGGCAGCAATGGCGTGATCGGCGAGGAGGACGAACCCAACCGCGGCGGCTTCTTCTGCGCGTATGGCCTGGCCACGCAACAGCTGGCGCAGGGCGATGGCAAGCGCTGCCGCGACGACCTGTTCGGCGACGGCCGCCCGCGCATCGGCCACAGCGGCAATGCCTACGGCCTGTTGTCGGGACTGTGGATCGACCGCGCAGCCGGCACCGGCGTCGCCTATTTCGCCACCGGCGTGGCGAATGATTCCAGCGGCGCCCGCTCCAATTTCAGCACCATCGAGGAACAGGGCGCGAGCGACTGGTAAGCGCACGCACTGCGGGAAGCACGAATTGCAGGGACACTGTAGGACCGCACCGCAGGGGCGCGAGGCTCTTTGCATGATCCTGCGAAAGCCTTCGCGCCCGTTCTGTGCGCTCCTACAAGGAACCCGGGCGACTCAGCCGCCGCGCGCCCACGCCGCCAGCAGCACCGCGGTCGCCGCAGCCACGTTGAGGCTTTCCACCGCGCCGCTGCCGGGGATCGACAGGCGCAGGTCACAGGCGGCGGCCAATGCCTGCGACATGCCCTCGCCTTCCGCACCCAGCACGTACACCAGCCGGGACGGCAGGCTGGCTTGGAACAGGTCGCTGCCGCCGCGCACCACGGTGGCGGCCAGCCCGAAACCGGCGCTGCGCAGCTGCGCGATGCTGTTGTCCTCGCGGCCCAGCCGCACCAGCGGCACCGCTTCCGCGCCGCCCTCCGCGACCCGCACGGCGGCGCCGGACAGCGCCAGCGTCGAGTGCTTGGGCAGCAGGATCGCGGCCACGCCAAAGTGCGCGGCGCTGCGCAGGATCGCGCCCAGGTTGTGCGGATTGCCTACGCCATCCAGCCACAGCGCGCACTGCGGACCAGCCGGGAGATCCCGCAGCCAGCTCGATAGCGGCAGCGGTTCCTCGCGCAGCACTTCGGCCACCACGCCTTCGTGGTGGGCGCTGGCCGCGAGCTTCTGCAGGTCGGCATCATCCACCACCCGGTAGCCCACGCGGTGCGCCACGCACCATTTCAGCAGCGGCTGCAGCTGCGGGATGCGCGCTTCGGCCAGGTAGAGCTTGCGCAGCGCCTGCGGCCGCCGCGCGAACATGGCCCGCACCGCGTTCAGGCCGTACAGGCGCAGCTCGGCGTCGCGGCGTTCGCGCGCGGGATGCGCGTTGTCGGCCGGCTCGGATTCCGAAGCCTCGTTACGCGCCGGTTCGCGGCGCGAACTTTCACTCGGCACCGATCCACGGCGGGGCGCGCCGTCGCGCGGCGGGCGCGGACCGCGCGGCTTCCACGGGGAACCACCGTCGCGATCATGCATGGCCGCCCACCTGCGGGGTTTCCGCTTCCAGTTGCTCCAGTCGCTGCGCCAGCTCTTCCGGCGAATGCGTGTATTTCGCCAGCACCGCGTAGAACGCCGGCACCACGAACAGCGACAGCAGCGTGGAGAAGGCCACGCCGAAGATCACCACCACGCCGATGGTGGCGCGGCTGGCCGAGCCCGGACCGCCGAAGATCACCAGCGGCACCGCACCCATCACGGTGGCGATGGACGTCATCAGGATCGGACGCAGGCGCACCGCGGCGGCCTCGACGATGGCGTCATGGATGGCACGCCCCTCGTCGCGCAGCTGGTTGGCGAACTCCACGATCAGGATGCCGTTCTTCGCCGCCAGGCCGACCAGCATCACGATGCCGATCTGCGAGAACAGGTTGACCGTGCCACCGGTGATCCACAGGCCCAGCAGCGCGCCGAGCACGCCCAGCGGCACCGTGAGCATGATCACCAGCGGGTGCAGGAAGCTCTCGAACTGCGCGGCCAACGCCAGGTACACGATCAGCAGCGCCAGCGCGAAGGTCACCAGCACCTCGCCGCCGGACTGCTGCAGCTCGCGCGACTCGCCCTTCCAGCTGATCTGCGCGTAGTCGGGCAGCGACGCACGCGCGGTGTCCTGCGCCCAGGTCACCGCGTCACCGAGGGGATAGCCGGGTGCCAGGCGCGCGCTCAGGGTGATCGAACGCAGGCGGTTGAAGCGGTTGAGCGTGCCCGGCTCGGCCACTTCACGCAGCGTGACCAGGTTGGACAGCGGCACCAGCATGCCGCCGCGCCCGCGCACCTGCAGCGCATCCAGCGCCGCCACCGAATCGCGGCCGTCGCGGTTGGCCTGCAGCTTGACGTCGTATTCCTCGCCGTTGTCGACGAAGGTGGTGACGCGGCGGCCTCCCATCATCGTCTCCAGCGCGCGGCCGATGTCGGTGGCAGATACGCCGAGGTCGGCGGCGCGCGCGCGGTCGATCACCACCCGCATCTGCGGACGGGTTTCCTTGTAGTCCGAATCCGGGCCGACAAAGCCGGGGTTGTCCGCCATCTTCGCCAGCATGATGTCGCGCCACTGCGCGAGTTCCTTGTAGTCCGGCCCGCCCAGCACCAGCTGGAACGGCTGGCCACGGGTGCGCACCAGGCCACCACCGGCCATCGTGCGCACGCGCACCCCGGTCAGGCCGGAGAACTTCTTCTCCAGTTCGCCGGCCAGCTCCACCGTGCTCTTCTCGCGCGCATCCCAGGGCTGCAGGAAGATCATCGCGCGCCCGGTGTGCATTTCCTCGCTGGCGCCGAAGCTGCCCGGCACGCGCGGGTTGGCGCGCAGGATCGGCTGGTCGGGACCGGTTTCCTTCGCCAGGATCGCCTCGACCTTCTTCATCTGCGCCACGGTGTAGTCGAAGCCCGCGCCTTCCGGGCCTTCCATCATCAGCTGGAACGAGCCGCGGTCCTCGGTGGGCGCCAGTTCGCTGGGCAGCAGCTTGAACAGCAGCACCAGCGCCACCACCGCCGCCGCCATCAACCCGCCGAACAGCCAGACCCGATGGATGTGCCGGTCCAGCACCCGCCGGTAGCCGCCGGCCAGGCGCTGGAAGCGCGCATTGAGCCATTCACTGGCGCGGTTGCCATGCACCGCGTGCGCGCCGGTGTGCGGGCGCAGCAGCTTGCTGGCCATCATCGGGGTGAGGGTCAGCGCGACGAAGGCGGAGATGGCGACCGCCGCCGCCAGCGCCACCGACAGCTCGCGGAACAACCGGCCGGTATTGCCCTGCAGGAAACCGACCGGCAGGAACACCGCCACCAGCACCGCGGTGGTGGCCAGCACCGCGAACGCCACCTGTTTGGTGCCGCGGCGCGCGGCCACCAACGCCGGCTCGCCGAGATCGACGCGGCGCTGGATGTTCTCGACCACCACGATCGCATCGTCCACCACGAAGCCGATGCACAGCACCAGCGCCAGCAGGGTCAGCAGGTTGATCGAGAAGCCGAACGCGTACAGCGCGATGAACGAGGCGATCACGCACACCGGCACCGTCACCGCCGGGATCAGCGCCGCGCGTGCGCTGCCGAGGAACAGCCAGATCACGATCAGCACCAGCACCACGGCCTCCACCAGCGTCTCGTACACCCGCTCCACCGCCGCGGAGATGAAGGTGGTGCTGTCGTAGGCCACGTAGATGTCGGTGCCCTTGGGGAGGGTCGGGCGGATGCGCTCGGCCTGCGCCTTGGCCGCCTCCGCCACTTCCAGGCTGTTGGCGGTGGAGGTCTTGACGATGCCGATGCCCATCGCCGGCTCGCCGTTGCTGTGGTAGTAGGCGCGCCGCTCGGTGGATTCCAGCGCCACCCGTGCCACGTCGCCCAGCTTCACCACGTAGCCGTCGCTGCCCTTGCCCAGCGGCATCTGCGCGAACGCCTCCGGGGTGGTGTAGTCGCGCGCCACGCGCAGGATGAAGTCGCGCTGGCTGGATTCCAGCCGGCCCGCGCCCAGTTCGACGTTCTCGGCCCGCAGCGCGCTTTCCACGTCGGCGGGGGTCAGACCGCGCGCGGCCAGCGCATTGCCGTCCAGCCAGATCCGCATCGCATAGCGCTGGCTGCCGCCGAGGAACACGCGGGCCACGCCCTGCAGGCTGGAGAAGCGGTCGACCAGGTAGCGCTGGGCGTAGTCCGACATCTGCATCTGGTCCATCGTGGTGGACCGCAGGTTGAGCCACAGGATGGCGTCGGAATCGGCCTCGACCTTGCTAATCTCCGGCGCATCGGCCTCTTCCGGCATGCGGTCGGCGACGCGGCTGACCGCGTTGCGCACGTCGTTGGCGGCGGCCTCGATGTCACGGCTGGCGTAGAACTCGATGCTGATCCGCGAACTGCCGTTCTGGCTGTTGGAATCGATGGTGTTGATGCCCTCGATGCCGGCCAGCGCGTCCTCCAGCGGCTTGGTGATGCGAGTCTCGACCACGCCCGCCGAGGCCCCGGGATAGTTCACCTGCACCGAGACGATGGGCGGGTCGATCGCCGGCAGCTCGCGCAGGGTCAGGCGCAGGAACGACATCGTGCCCAGCACGATCAGCAGCAGGCTCATCACCACGGCCAGCACCGGCCGCTTGATCGAAAGATCGGACAGCTTCATGGCTTACTTCTTCGCGCCGTAGGCCGCGGGCGCAGCGCCGCCTGGCGCCACTTTCGCGCCCGGCTGCAGCTTGCCGGTGCCCTCGACCACGATCCGCTCGCCGGCACGGATGCCGTCCTTCAGCATCACCTTGCCGGGAGTGCGGCCGCCCACCACCACGTCGGCCTTCTCCACCGTGCCGTCGTCCTTGACCCGCCAGACGAAGGTTTCGCTGCCGATCTGCTGCACCGCCAACTCCGGCACCACGATGGCCGGGCGGGTGCCGCGCACCAGCGCCACGTCGATCAGCATGCCCGGCTTGAGCAGGCGCTCGGGGTTGGGGAAATCGCCGCGCACGGTGGCGGCGCGGGTACCGGCGTCCAGCCGCGCGGAGACGGTGCTGACGCTGCCGTCGAAGCTGCGGCCGGGGTAGGCGCCGGCATGACCGCTCAACGCCTGCCCGGGCGCAACCCCGGCCAGCTCCGTTTCCGGCACGGGGAAGTCCACGTACACCCGGTCGATGGCATCGAGCGTGGCGATCACCGTGCCCGGCGTGACCAGCGCGCCGGGGCTGACCTGGCGGATGCCCAGCACGCCGGCGAACGGCGCGCGGATCACCCGATCGGACAGGTTGGCGCGAATCTGCGCGGCCTGCGCGCGGGCGGCATCACGGGCGGTGCGGGCGGTGTCGAACGCCGAGCGCGCCACCAGCTGCTGGCCGACCAGTTGCTGCTGGCGCTGGAACTGCTGCTCGGCCTCGCGCACCTGTGCTTCCGCCGAGGCCAGCAGCGCCTGCTGCTGCTGGCCGCTCAGGGTGACCAGCGCCGCGCCACGCGCGACTTCCTGGCCGCTTTCGAAATGCACCTGCTGGACGGTCTCGCTGACCTTGGCGGTCACCGTGACGGCCTCGTGCGCCTTCACCGTGCCCAGCGCGCGCAGGGCGTCGTTCCAGTCCTGTTCGCGTACAACCGCCACTTCCACCGGCACCGGCTGGTTGCCGCGGCCGCCCCCGGGACCACCGGCGCCGGGCTTTTCCTGTTTGCCACAGGCGGAAACCACCAGTGCGGCAGCGGCGACGAACGGCAGGAAATGGCGGCGGATCAAAGGCATGGCGCGGCTCGGGCGGGGGGCTCGCGATTCTAGCCTTTGCCGATGACAACACTCCTGTGCCATCGGCTTGGCCTGCCGCTGTCAACCGGACCCGCGCTGGTGCGTTACCGACCGCGCTCAGACGCCGCCGAAGGCGAGCCACGCGGCCAGCGCCAGCAGTCCCAGCACGATCATCACCCAGCGCAGGCTGCCGGGCGTCTCCCCCATTTCCACGGTGGGCGGACGCTTGTGCGTTCGCAGCGCCTGCAGCGCAGCCTGGGTCTGTGCCTGCACCCGGGCGCCCTGGGTTTCGATCTTGGCGGCGGTCTCGCGGGTGGAACTGCCCAATGCTTTGAGCGCGCGATGTTCGTTCTCGGCCTGCGCCCTGAACTGGTCCAGCGCCTGCCGCATCGCCGGCATCCCCGCCGCGCGCAGCAGGCCCGCCGCGCCCGCGCGATCGCCGCGCGCCAGTGCCTGCATGACCTCTTTCGCGAGATCCTCGTTCGCCATCGTTGCCCCCGCGTTGATGCCGGCAGCATACGACGCAACGCGGGCGGG
>ERZ778018.2014-NODE-2014-length-14168-cov-5.453270_pt1 | contig 14168 bp, 16 predicted proteins | sample MGYA00375748_ERZ778018 | MGnify/ENA primary metagenome ERZ778018 (study PRJEB29350, sample SAMN05509839) | bioreactor metagenome | biome: bioreactor; material: wastewater | place: South Africa: University of Cape Town | collected 2014-04-22 ... | reverse complement strand
CGAACCACGTCCACGTCCACCGGTTCGACCGGCTGGCCGTCCGCATGGGTCACCGTCAACCGGTGACCGGCCAGCGCAACACGATAGATCGTAGCGGCCGACGGATTGATCAGACGCAACCGAACCGTATCTCCTCGCTTGACCGTGACCTCCTGCGGCGCGGTACCTGGCTTCCCGTTGATCAAGTAGAGCGGGTAGACGAGATCAGGTGGACTCTCGGCAGGGGGTGTACCCGGTCCACCGCCCATTTGACCCATACCGGTCATGCCGGACATCCCGCCCATCATCCGGTCGCCTCCGGCGACGAGCTGCCGCATCGCATCGTCTGGTGTGCCTGGCAGTCCATCGAGCCAGTCATCCAACACGAGGGTGAATTCCTGATCGTAGCTCAGCGACTCGCGGGCAGGTTCGATAATCAATGGACCGAAGAGCCCGCGATCAAGCTGAAGCCCGACGTGGGTGTGATACATGAAGGTGCCGGAAACTGGGGCGACGAATTCGTAAGTGAAGCTGGTGCCGGGCTTGATCGGAGGTTGCGTGACGTTCGGAACGCCATCCATCCGATTGGGGATGGGCAGGCCGTGCCAGTGAATTGTGGTGCTCTCAGGCAAGCGATTGGACACGGTTGCGCGAAGCGTATCACCTTCTTTGAGCCGGATTTCCGGACCAAGAAGCCCGCCGTTGTAGCCCCACGTCGTGAACTGCTGCCCATCGAGTTCGACGGCAAGCTCTCCGGCCTCCAACGTATATTCTCGCGTCTGGCCAGTCGGAGCGATGCTTGGATCAGGAGTTCCAGCCACTGCGATGGGTGGCGAGGATGACCTGCTTTCAGAGGACCGTTCGATCCGGCAACCAGCGAGAGCCAAGGCTCCCATCCCGGTACCGCCAAACCACAGCAACCGTCGACGACTAAGCATTACTCGCGATGACTCCATTTTCACCTTCCGACTCGATAGGCACAAACATTTGTTCGTCCATGCGACGAGGCGCGTTCTTGATGCCTCAGTCGGCGATCGAGAACTGCCTGGAAGGTGATTAGAGTCTGAAACGCTGGAGGAGCGTTAGTCGTTCGAGGCTGGTCACATAACCTTGTACGAGCGGTGTGGAGGGCATCGCGACGATTCGAAGGGGGACGACACTCGTCGGGGCGACCGATGCCGAACCCACGAGCGTGGGACCGGGTTGCTCTGAACGCAGTTCCATGGGCGAGCAACTCACCTGAGAGGAAGAGTTCTCGTACGCCACCGGACGTTGCGAACTAACGGAAAGATCGCGGCTGGTCGCAGCCGCGACGTGTAACGCTAGCGGCCCCGGCGCCACGGAAACGGATGGCATACAGAAGTAGGAGGTAAGGCTGATCAATGCGGCGATTATCAGGAGCGCCATTCGGTGGAGGCAGAGTCGAGAAATGGTGGCAGCGCGTATTCTCCTCTTCATGGCACGAGCATATCATGTCGACGTGCGAGCGAGATACCTGCCATCGGACGCCCGCAGGTCATTCGATTCTTGCCGATGCTCTAGGGCAGTCAGTGAGGACGAAAACCCAGCCCCAGGGAACGTGCCCGGTCGAGCCCATCGTGCCGTTCGTCATCCCGTTCATACCGTTCATTACGATGCTCCTTGACCGCCCAGCACCTAGAAGGGCCGGCAGGCCGGACAGAGGTGTGCCATCGGGGGCGGCACCGCTGCGAGTTGCGCGAACATGCCGAGCAGGGCGAGCAGCACGAAGCCTGTTACGAGCAGGTCAGACCGCCGAAACGGAACGACCACCGGGCGTCCGAGCAGGGCATCGATCCGCGCGCCTGTCGGGGTTAATCCTGCCGCGACAGAGTGTTGTGCCGATCCCGAGAACGCACGCGCCACTTTGATGAGAGCACTTGCCAGGACCGTCACGGGTAGCTCCTCGAGTGCTGCCTCATCAGCAGCCAACTCCATGCGAATCCGAGTCCGCTCGATCCACGCGCCGATTGCCGGGAACGGGCTTAGGAGGACGCTCAGCAGGTTGACAAGGAAGAGACGAAGCGGGTCCCGCTGCTGGAGATGGCGGGCCTCGTGGCGCAAGACGGCCTCGATCTCGGCAGGTGTGAGGAGGTCGAGCAACCCCTCGCTGACATAGACACGCGGTACGTGGAACCCTGCGCAGAAGGCGTACGCCCGCCGATCCTGAGTTACGACCAGCCGTCCGGAGAGACCCGCACGCGCGGCGACCGCCTCCAAGTGCGCAACGTGTGGCCGGCGATGAGCCATTGCCGTGAGCACCAAATGACGCTGGCCTATGAACTGCCGAGCGACGAGGAGTGCGGCAGTGAGTGCCATGGCGAGGGCGCCGGCCACGATCGTGGCGCTCACATAAGGCGGGACGCGGTGAAGCAGGAGACCACTGGCCAGGAGGCGCGCGCAGAATCGCGCGTACGCGTGTGCAAGAGGCGCGAGTATCCATGGCCAAGCGGCGAGGCTCGAGGCCACAATTACGGCGACCGCGGCCACCCAGTAGTGACTGAGGAGAGCGCTAAACCGAGAGCCATGGATCATGATTCATCCCCTGCGTGTGTCGGTCGGCAATCAGTCGTTCCAACTCATCAAGCTGCTGTGGGGTGGCTTCCTCTACAAGATGAACCAGAGAAACGCTTCCGAAATCAGTGAGCAGACCAGTTAGGACTTCAGAAACTACCTGCTGGAGAAAGACCTCCTGAGGAAGGACCGCCTCGTAAATGAAGTGCCGTTCGAGACGATGACGGCGCAAGAGATCCTTCTGGACCATGCGGTTCATGATCGTCATGACGGTCTTGACGTGAACGCCCTCGCCCAGTGCGACCGCCACTTCCTTGACAGTCGGCTGCCCGAGTTGCCAGACGACCTCCAAGATCTGCGCCTGGAGCTCTCCGAGGACACGGGCAAGCCCACGGTTTCCCAAGTCGAATCGGCGAATGGTCATTGGTCTCGCTCCGATCCGAGCACGCGACGTCGCTCGCGATACTCCGTCTCATCGATTTCTCCACGAGCGAAGCGCTCCCGCAGCGAATCATGCGCATGGTCGCGGTTCGTGTCTGCGCGCCAGAAAACCGAGTGAACCAGGGAGACCGCGCCGAAGATGACGAGCACGGCTACGAGCAACATCAGGAGCATCATGATGATCATCCATACCACCATGGTGCGGCCTCTCTTTTACTTTGCCTTTACTGTGCCCAGGTCTGCCCGCCATCGTCACTGCGATAGAAGTTGCCGTTCTGATCGAACAAGGCGATGTGTTCGGGCTGACTCGGGCTCACTGCGAGCGCGAGGACGGCACCAGCCGTTGTGACCGGTACTTGCTGCCAGGCCTCGTTCCCTGTGCGCTTCCAGAGCCCGTTCTCAGTTCCCACGTAGAATGTCGTCGGTGCCGCCGGCCCGATTGCGAGGCTCGCGACCAACCCACCTGGTCCAGTCATTGATTGCCAGGTCTTGCCGCCATCACGGCTCTCAGCGATCTGATTCCCAACACCGGCGTAGACGTGGAGCGGATCATCCGGGGCGACCGCGAGCGGGAGCATTCCGGCCGCTCCCGCCGGCAGCGCGCGCGTTTCCCAATTTGTGCCGCCATCGGCACTCGTGAAGAAACTATTGGCGCCGACGGCGTAGGTGTAGAGTCTATTCGGGTCGGATGGTGCGACCGCAAAACCGTGCAAATCCCCGTCTGGAAGATTGGTGGAGGGTACGGACCAGGTCTGACCGCCATCCGTGCTGATCTGCAAGACATTGTGCCCGGCGATGTAGCGCCGGCCAGCATCAGCCGAGGGCATTCCCAACTCCATAGCGTCGGCGTTTTTCACGGCCGTGTCCTGCCAACTCTTACCACCATCGTGACTGACCTTGAGACCTTGATGATGACCAAAGTAGAGGGTGTTAGAGTCGGTTGGGTCAAAAGCGAGCGAGTGAAAGTCCTGGGTATCGAGCTGGGAAAGGGCCTGCGCCTGCGATGGTCCAGAATCGCGTATGAGCCACCAACCGCCCGCGATCAAACCGACTACGACGAGAGCAGCGACCACCACACCGGCATTTCGTCGCTGCCGTTGTCTGCGGACCCGGCGCTGAGCTTCCTCTCGGCGGCGAATCCGGCTGGTGGACGCAGGAGACGCAGATTTTGCCATCTCTCTACTGACCCCCCAGTGCGGTATCACCACCGTACGGCATCATGTAATCTCCGTCCATCATCAAGCTGGCTCCTGTCCACATTCCGAAATCCGATCATACGCACGTGCTATCGCATTCATCAAGATCTCCGCGATCGATCCAAAGTAAGACCATGAAATCGCCAGTTTCCGATGACGAATCTGCTCGCAAAGTACGCGTTGCTCGCTTGCCCAGTCTCAGGGACTTGATTTAGCAAATGCTGGTTCTCCCTGGAGGCCGCCGGACCGATCGAGAACATCCTCGCAACCAGCTACCATCTTCGGCGTAACCCTCGTTCCTTCCTCACGTGACGTCTCGGCGTCCGCCTGTGCTCGCGCGAAAACGCTTACTGAGTGTAAGCCGAATCGAAAGGGGCGTCAAGAAAGATGGCCAACATGGCTTACCCTCGGTAAGCTTACGAAGCATAATGGCCGAGCGCCAGGCGGGTTGATCCTACCTGGTTCGGCACTTGCGGCGAGTGTTCGATGCCGTTCGGGATCGATTTAGGAGATCCTGAAGCGGTGGACCATGAGAGAGAAGTGACGAGCGTGGGGGATGACACACAAGTCGGGCGCACTGAACGACGGTCCAATGCGGTGCGCGGTCGCCGCCAAGAGCGGCGGCGGCTGGCTGAGCAACGGCGACGTCAGCAGTTACGGAACCGCCTTGGGCTGGCGATTATCGCGGCGCTGGTCGTTGCCGGCGTCGGCTACGGCCTGTTCTCCTACGTCCAAGGCCAGCGTGATCGGGAGGCGCCGGCAGGTGTCCAGACCTTTGCCGACGTACCGCGCGGCCACACGCAAAATCCTGTCTCGTACCCCCAGACACCGCCAGTTGGAGGGGAGCATTCGCCGGTCTGGCAGAACTGCGGCTTCTATGCCAAACCGGTTGCCAACGAGAATGCCGTCCACTCGCTCGAGCACGGCGCCGTCTGGATCACCTACCGGCCCGACCTGCCAGGAGATCAGATCGATACGTTGCGCAAGCTGGCTGATGGGCAGACCCACGTCCTGGTGAGCCCGTACCCCGACCTCCCGGCGCCCGTAGTGGCATCCGCCTGGGGCCGCCAACTGACGCTCGACTCAGCCAGTGATTCCCGCCTCGATCAGTTCGTGCGCGCCTTCCGTCAAGGACCGCAAACGCCGGAGCCGGGTGCTTCATGCACAGGAGGGACCTCAGCGACACGATGATACGCGCAGCCTTCTCGTCCGGCGAAGCACTAATGGCGAGGGACTGCGGCTGTTGCGCCTTCTTGGTCTCCAGTCTCCGGAGTCATCGACCCTCCTATCATGATCGTTGAGGTTAGGTGGCGCCCGGTAATCTCAACAAGTAAGCTCTTGAGTGATGTACGCGTTGCAATCTCGTCACCGGCTTGACGCGCCAGCAGCACCACCCCGGGTGGTGCTGCTCATTCTTATCGTCGTTGCTCACCTCACGCTAGTCCATGTTGGGCATGACACCACATCGATGACTGGCGTGACGAATATCAACGGTACGCATACGAAGGATGCCGCCCACGGCGCAATGGCTCAACTCGGAACAGTTGTCATGCCAGGTTCCTCTCAGAGCAATGCATGTCCTGTAGCCACGGCCAAGCTCGAGAACGGTGCTCCATCGGCCGCACTCACCGCACCGCTCTCCTTGTTCGCAATCGTCGGTCATTCGATTGAACGACCGCACCAATGCGGATTCCCCCCTACAACTGGACCAGCACGTCAAGCCCTTCTGCAGCGCTTCACACTATGAGTTCGGCACCGGCTCGCAGCCGGGGCCGTGCATTCCTACACGCGAAGAGTTGATTGAAGGGAAGATCATGCGTCGAATTGCTGTGACGCTTGGCAGTCTTGTACTCATTGCGATTCTAGCCGCCTGCGGTGGAAACAGTACCGAGTCTTCACCGACGTCGGGCGCAACTGGAATGTCGGCGACGGGAACCGCAATTGGTTCCACTACAGGCTCGATTGCCTCGCCCTCAGCCGGGATGGGATCGATGATCGGATCACCGATGGCGGGCATGGGGATGTTCGACGATCAGAGCTTCATCGTGATGATGATTGAGCATCACCAAGCCGCAATTGATATGGCCACGATCGCCCAGGGGCGGGCCGAACACCCAGAGATCAAGCAACTGGCCCAGGACATCATCGCCGCCCAGCAACGAGAGATCGACCAGATGCAGCAATGGCAGCAGGCGTGGTTCGGCACAGCGACACCCACGATGGGACACAGCATGTCGAATCAGCAGATGGGCATGGACATGGATGTGGATGCACTAAAGACGGCGCAACCCTTCGACAAGGCCTTCATCGACGCCATGATCCCCCACCATCAAGGAGCGATCATGATGGCCCAACAAATCCTCCAGACAACTCAGCGACCTGAACTCAAAGAGCTCGCTCAGAACATCATCAGCGCCCAAGAGGGCGAGATCGCCGAGATGCAGGAGTGGCGTAAGGCCTGGTACGGCCAATAGTCTTCGATGCGCAAGGAGCCTCAAGACGGATTGGCTTGAGGCTCCCCTCGGAGGGATCATGTTCCACATTACCATCGGCATTGACCCCGTCATCGCTCACCTTGGGCCGCTCGCGCTGCGTTGGTACAGCCTGGCGATCCTCATGGCGATCGTGATCGCGGTGGTTGTGACCAAACGGGAGTTCCAGCGCAAGGGCTTGCCTTTGGATCGGTACGATTCACTCGTCTTGTGGACCGTTGCCGGCGGCATCCTCGGCGCCCGTCTCTTCCACGTGCTCGATCGCCCGGGGTGGTACCTCGCTAACCCGCAGCAGATCCTGGCCTTCGACCAGGGCGGCTTGGCGATTTATGGCGCCGTGGCCGGCGGCTTTCTCACCGTGGCCGTCTTGAGTCGATATTACGAGATTCCGTTTCTGCCGATGATCGATGCGATCGCGCCAGGTCTGCTCCTGGCCCAGGCCTTCGGGCGATTCGGTTGCATCGTCAACGGCGATGCCTGGGGTGCACCGACGAGTTCGCCCTTTGCCTTCGTCTACACCAACCCGAACGCCTTCCTGCCGCACGACCTTCTGGGTGTGCCGACCCATCCTTACCCGGTCTACGATATGGCGCTCAACCTGCTCGTCTTCGCTGTGATCTGGCGACTGCGCAGTCATCATCTCCCGGCAGGCGTCCTCTTTGCAACCTTCGTCGCGATCTACGCGCCGGGCCGTCTCCTGATCAGCTTCGTGCGCCAGGAGCGCATCTGGTTCTGGGGCCTGCAGGAGGCACAGGTGATCGCTCTGGTCGCCGGCGTCGTGGCCATCGTGACTATCGGATGGTTGCTTGCCCGACGACGGCACGTCGTCCCAGCAACTGCGGCGTGATCACCAGTACGGGAGACACATGACCGACTCCGCCACGAAACGAGCCGAAGGGACCTGCCGTCTGAGTGGGCGCCGATATCCCGAAAGATCTTGCGTTGCACCTCGACGCCCGCTCGCACTCGGATGAGCTAATACAGTCGCCACGGGAAAGCGGCATCCCCACACCGGATTCTTGGTGTGGGGATGCGCTGCACAGGGTTGAAGGTGATGGTTCGCTTGTTAGTCCTGCTTACAGATGCCGTACCAGTCGCAGAGCCAGGTTTGCATCTGCTGGATCTCATCCTGCTGAGCCGTGATGACGTTCTGACAGAGGTTGACCAGGTCTCCGTGATATGCCTGCGCAACGCATGTCTGAGCCATCTCAATGGCCATCTCGTGGTGCATGCTCATCTGCTGCATGAAGGCCATCTCGAATTCTCCGCCCCGCAGCGACGCCAATTGCGCGACTTGGTGTATCTCACCAGATGTCAGGCTCGGTACCGAGAACTGGCTGTACCAGCGGACTAGCCACGACTCCATCGTAACGATTTCCCGGCCCTGGCTGGTGATGATATCGGTGCACGTCTGCCGGAGTTCGTCGTGGACCGCCCTCGGCAGACAGACCGTGCCCATCACGGCGGCCATCGTATGGTGATCGATCATCTGCTGCATGAAGTCGACCTCATACTGGGCAGTCTCAGGGTTTGGGGCCGGAGCACTGGCCGCGGCCGGTGTCACCACGACGGTGAACATCCCGACGAGCAACCCAAGCGTAAGAAGCGATCGGGTGAGGAAGCTACTGTGTCGTCTAGTGACCGGTAACATCGGTTGTCCCCTTTGGCCCCTTCTTTTCGAGCAAACTCGCATCACGCCGCCATTCGACGACAAGACTCCGCGCAGCGGCGGCAGCTCTCAGCGCAGGTTTTCATCTCCAAGCAGCATGGTGCTGACGCTCGTCGTGTAAATGCCTGCACAGCCAAGCGGTACGCTGATGTGCGAGGCCTCGGAGTGATTGCCGGCCACTACTTGCAGTTGACGACGGTCTGGAGACACACGTCATGACAATCACCGCAAGCTCGAATGCACTGCTGCATGTCATGACTCGTTTGACTGCGGGGCGGCTTGGGCATTTGCGATCGCCTTCTGGAAATTTGATGCATGTACCCCTTTGGGCTGGCCCAGGCGGGAGATCCTTGGGAGAGATGCCAGCGGACGAATATGTCGACCGGGCGGATGTCTTGACTGCGGAATGCGTGCACCTGGAGTTAGTACAGTCACCGGTCTGAGTTACCGGTTGCGGTGAACAGCGTACGTTTGCTCCGTGACAGATGTTTTCCTCCCGCCCGATAGAGCCGTCGATGAATCCATTCCACAGGAAACTCTCAGAAACCGTTCAGCAGGCACTCAGACCGGACCGCTATGATCCAGGTGCGTGATCGAGAGTTGGGGTACGACCCGAGCTGGTCGCGCAGACACCAGAACGTCGGACTGTTGAAAAACATGATGGCCGCAGCGTTAGATAGGCAGGGTCACCTGCGAAAGAGACAGGACAGTCTCGTGATGATGGGCTGGTATGACGGGAATGGTTCCGGTAGCTGGGGTTGGGTTGGCATGATCGGAATGAGCGTGTTTTGGCTAGCACTACTTGGGATCATCGTGTTCGCATTGTTCAAGCCGTTGTCCGGCTCAGCCGGGCGGACCGAAGATCGCGCGATTGTCCTTCTGCGGGAGCGCTTCGCGCGTGGCGAGATCACGGTAGAGCAATTCGATCAGGCGCGCCAGACACTCATGGGCAGTTCTGACTCGTGAACAGGTCTTGACTGGCAACGGGCAACGAGAGGAAACCGGTACCGTGGCTCCGAACATCTTGCTGATCGATTCAGACATCGCGCGTGCCGAATCTCTTGTGGCGGCCCTCTCCTATGAGGGATATCGCACGGTACGCTGTAGTAGCTACGGGGCGATGCCGTTTCCCCCTGGAAATGAGCAACCTGACCTTGTGATCTTCAACGCTGTGCACCTTGGCATGAACCAGGCAGAAGCCGTGGTTGAACAAATGCGGCATGAGCTACGAATACGCTCGATGCCGGTGATTAGTTTCGTGACGGAGCATGTTAATCTTGGCGAAGGTGTGGCGGAGTCGGATCACTCAGCTACCGTCGCGCTCCATATGCTGTTCGATCTTTACGACCTCATTCGGCTTATTGAACGTGCCCTGGATGCCACCCAGGATGTCGTGCGCAGACCCCATCGTCTCTCCAGGCGCTACACGGCGATTGCGCTCAACATATTTGTGACCGATGGGAGTCAACAGCGTACTTGTCATAAGGAACACCTGGCGCCCACGGTAAGCCATTGACCTGCGGGCCCCGCACGGCTTTCGCGTAGTAGAGACGGGGCGAGCCATCGGCGCACTGCTACCGTTCAGCGTTATCGTGTAGACGGAAAGTGGAACGAGTCCAATGGGCAGGAGTGACCCTGAAACGCGTCTGGAACTGTCCGGTAGCGAATCAGTCGGCCATTCGAGCCAACGGCGCAGGCACGCCTGCTGCGTGTGATTGAGTGTTTGGCTGAGGAACTGTCTTCGTTACGGAACTGGTGATCGGCGGTTGGCTCAATAGCTGCCGCTCGTTGATCGATCGAAAAGGCAGCATCAAGTCGGAAGGAAGGAATCATTGTGGCTCAGGTGAAGGATCCAGTTTGCGGGATGATGATCGAGGCGGAGACCGCCAATTCAACGTCGACGTACCAGGGGAAGACATACTACTTCTGCTCACCCGGGTGCAAGACCGCCTTTGAGCGTGATCCCGAGAAATACGTTGGCGGAGAGCAAGCGAAAAAAGCAGGGACGGCGTCCTAGCGACCAGCCGCCCTGCCGGTGAGAGCCTCGATTCCGTGAGCGTCACCCGGACCGTTTCGTACCCCGACCAAGTCGGGCGGAGAGCGTCCTGACCGTTAGCGTTCTTGCCGATGCCGCGTGGCTTGCCTACCGGGTTCATGCGGTTCGACTATTCGATTAGATGCTCATCGTGGATGATGAGCTCGTGCTCTGGCGTGCCAATGCCCCACCAGATGCGTGGTACCGACGGCTCAACGTTATAGGAGCGTAAGATGTTGCAATCCGTCGACGTAGGGCGGCGCACATTGGACAGCTATCGTGGAGTGGCATCCGATTCGCTCATCGAAGAGCTTCGTCGCCGGGCCGAGCCACTGCGCGGCCTGCGCGTCTTGCAGATCAACGCGACACCGTACGGCGGTGGTGTGTCCGAGTTATTGCGCTCGGCGGTGCCGCTCATGAATGATCTGGGGATCATGGCGGATTGGAAGATCATCAGCGGTGACGATGCATTTTTCCAGGTCACCAAGGCGATCCACAACGGCTTGCAGGGCGCAGAGCGAGCGTTGAGCGATCACGAGCGGGAGGTATTTCGCGCGAATACCGAGCGAAACGCGACGCTCCTCGAGGAAGACTACGACATCATCGTGCTGCATGACCCCCAGACCGCTGGGTTGCTCCAGATGCACGGGAAAGATCACGCGCGGTGGGTCTGGCGCTGTCACATCGACACGTCCAAGCCGAACCCGGGCATCTGGACCTTCATTAAGGACTTTCTCGTTGACTACGACGCCGCGGTGTTCACCATGGCCGAGTTCGTGCCGCCCGACCTGCCGATCGAGCGAGTTGAAATCATCCCGCCAGCTATCGATCCACTGAGCCCGAAGAACCTGCTGCTCGACGACCGTACCGCGCGCCAGGTGCTGGATTGGATTGGCGTGCAATTGAACCGACCGCTGGTGACCCAGGTGTCGCGCTTCGATCCGTGGAAGGATCCGCTGGGAGTCATACAGGCGTATCGACTGGCACGCGAACGCGTACCGGAGCTTCAGCTCGCGTTGGTCGGTTCCATGGCGCTGGACGATCCGGAAGGCTGGGAGATCTACCGACAGATTAATGCGGCACGAGCCAACGATCCCCTGATTCACGTGTTCACCAATTTGACGGGCGTGGGCAACATCGAAGTCAATGCGTTCCAGCGGCTCTCCGACGTCGTGGTGCAGAAGTCAATTCGAGAGGGATTTGGCTTGGTGGTTTCCGAGGCGCTCTGGAAGGGAACGCCCGTTGTCGCCGGACGTGTGGGGGGGATACCGCTGCAGATGGCAGATGGCGTCGGTGGAGCGCTGGTCGACAGTAACGAGGAGACGGCTGCCGCGATCGTGCGATTACTCAAGGAACCTGAGCGCACGAGCAGGCTGGCGGAATCAGGTCGAGCCCGAGTGCGTGACCACTTCTTGTTACCGCGTCTCCTGCTCAATGAGCTCTCGCTTATCGGTGCACTGGTGAATGAGCGGCCGAGCACCCGAGACTGGTCGCACGAGGGAGTGGTTCGGGACCCCGTTTGCGGGATGGCGCTGGAAGCGGAAGAGCGCGGGGCGCGATCCGCCACCTACCAAGGTCGTGAGTTCTTGTTCTGCTCAGAGTACTGTGAGTTCCGCTTCCGGAGCGATCCCGAGCGGTACGTGTCCACCGGCAGCAGTTAGCGCGACTAGTCCTTTGGATTGCAGAATATGTCAATTCGGAACGAACTGCGACAAGATCGGATCACGAAGACCTGGGTGGTCATCGCACCTGGTCGGGGAGAGCGGCCGCACGACACCAACGACGAGCCGGACGTTACCCACAATACTAGCCACTGCCCTTTCTGCCCCGGTCATGAGGCCGAGACGCCGGCAGAGGTGTTTCGTCTGAATGACTCCAATGGCGGCTGGCGCGTGCGCGTCGTCCCCAACAAGTTTGAGGTCCTGGGCGGAGATCGTGGCGAGTCGCGGACCGTGAGTCCGCAAGGGTTTGTCTCGATGCCCGGCGTCGGCCGGCACGAGGTGGTCATCGAGATGCCAGAGCACGGCGCGGATCTGGCAACCGTTGATGTTCAGGCTGTCCGTGACGTGCTGACCGCGTATCGCACCCGCTTCCGCGCGCTTCGTGATGAGAACTGGGCTCTTATCGTCATCTTCCGCAATCATGGTAGTGCAGCGGGCACCTCACTCTCGCATCCGCATTCGCAGATCGTCGCTACACCCGTGGTCCCGATCCAGATTCGCCATCGCTTCGACATCGCTAGACAATACTTTGATGATACCGGCGCCTGTCTCTACCTTGATGTCCTCGAGCGAGAAATAGCCGGCGGTCGCCGCATCATTTTGGAGCAGGCTCAATATGTTGCGTTTCAGCCGTTCGCCTCCGCAGTGCCCTTTGAGACGTGGATTATGCCGCGTGTTCACCGGACTTCTTTTGGCGACGCAAGCGATCAAGAACTTGTCGACCTTGCGCTGGTGCTGCGAACCGTGCTTGGCGGACTGCGACGAGCCCTCGCTGACCCTAGTTACAATTACGTCATCGAGAGTGCGCCGATCGGTGACGAAGACCGACAGTATTTCGTCTGGCACCTGAGGATCCTGCCGCGACTGACTACCCCGGCCGGCTTTGAGCTCGGGTCCGGCATCCGGGTCAATCCGTCGCGGCCGGAAGAGACGGCTGAGATATTGCGTCGCGCGATCGATTCAGAAGCGGAAGTCGCCCGGAAGATCAGCGTGTAGCCCTTTCACGGTGAAATATGTGCCGGACCGGGAGCGCCCCAAGAAGGAAACGCCTGCCGGTCTCGTCAATATGTTATATCTCTCAGAATCGACAGATGTGGCGCAACTCAGAGGGATTGCCAACAGCTTCTCGCCAACCGCGACGCGCCGGGTGCCACGATTCCATCGATGCGAGCCGAATCAAGACCTTGAATAACAAGGGGTGTCTTCATCAATAGTGGCTTGTCGTTGAATGCGGTTCTGCTCTGCCCGGCCGCGCTCTGAATTACGCATGAACCGCCCGGACCAAGATTTCGACTCCGAAACCAATCGCGATCGTCAGCGCCAGGCTTATTGCCCAGACCGTCGTCGCGGCCTGGCTGCGGTGCGCCAGACCGTTCGGGAAGCGATACATGGGGACGACAATACATAGGTAGACTGCCAACGGCCACCGTCCAGAAGACGAAGGTCTCATAGCGATCGACCGGAGGGCCGCGAAAGACGAACTCGGATCGGATCACGACCACTGTGACGATAATTGCCGTGATGATCGCCAGGCTATACCAGCGTAGCGCCAGTGGACCAAAGTGAGCGATAACGGGATCGATCCTAATTGTGATGTGCGGCATCATGAACCTCTCACATGCATCGGAAACCCGCCGTCGTCCCCATTCGACCCCTGACCTGTTACTTCATCCGCTCCGCTCCACCCCATTTGGCAACCAGGACAGTCAGTGCACTCATCGGACTATTCGAGGTTAGTCGCGGCACGGCAATCATACGACGGTCGTGCACATTCTCAGTACGTCCGCGACGATCAGGCACTCTTGAGGTCGCGACGAGCGAATACCAGCGCTCCGGCGACGGCCGTGACGACTCCGAGTGCCACTAGAATGGCGGCGTGGTCCCACTGCACGTTGGTTGCCGGTGCCCGGGCGATGTGGTGCAGAACCGACAGCTCGAGGAGCCAGTTGGGTAGGCCCAGGCCGGCACCGACGACCTCGACGAGGAACGACCACGCCACCAGGCCGTAGGCGACGGACGACGCGAGGCGCGGCGCCAGTCCGTGGATCAGGGTTCCAGTGCCGAGCACGAAGACGCCAGCCGGTGTGAGATTGACGCCGGCAG
>ERZ778018.2011-NODE-2011-length-14203-cov-4.266751_pt1 | contig 14203 bp, 8 predicted proteins | sample MGYA00375748_ERZ778018 | MGnify/ENA primary metagenome ERZ778018 (study PRJEB29350, sample SAMN05509839) | bioreactor metagenome | biome: bioreactor; material: wastewater | place: South Africa: University of Cape Town | collected 2014-04-22 ... | reverse complement strand
GGCGGCACGGCGGCGGCCGTCTTTCTGGGCAAGCTGGTCAGCGCCATCTCGCCGGCGGAGGACGGGACTCGTCCCACCCCGGAGGCCGTGGCCTGGGCGGCGGCGTTCTACCTGGCGCTCATCGGCCTGGGGTATCTGGTCCGCGAGACCATGAACGTCCTCCGTCGCTACCTCGTCGAGCGGGCCTGCACCCGGATCGACAAGGACATGTGTGTGCGACTGGTCGCCCACCTGATGAAGGTGGACCTGGGAACGCTGGCTCAGGACCAGGTGGGCTCGCTGTACGGCCGCGTCACCCGCAGCGCGGAAGGCTTCGTCCGATTCCTGCGCATCAGCTTTCTCGATTTCGTCCCCGCGCTGTTCACCGGCGGCTTCGCGGTCTTCTACGTCCTGACGCAGCAGCCGTGGGTCGCGCTGGCGATGCTCGGCGTCGTGCCGATCTCCCTGGGCCTGACGGTCGCCCAGATCGTGACCCAGAAGGGGGTGCGGCTCGACCTGCTCCGAACCCGAGAGCGGATGGACGGCACGGTGGTCGAACAGCTTTCGGGGATCGACTACGTCCGCGCCTCCAACACCCACCGTCGCGAGATCCGCCGGGTGGCGAAGGCGGCCGAGCGGCGACGGTCGAAGGAGTTGATGCACCACTTCGAGATGTCGCTGTTCGGCTGCGGCAAGGCGCTCAACGAGGGTTTCTTCCACATTCTGGTGCTCGCGTTCGCCGTCTACCTGTACCTTCAGGGCCGGATCACCCAGGGGGACATCCTGGCGTTCTCGGTCCTCTATCTCAACGTCATGGCGCCGTTGAACGAGGTCCATCGGTTCATCGACGAGGCGCACGAGAGCAGCCTCCGGGTGGGAGACCTGATCGAGTTGTTGCGCGAGCCGATCGACCCGTCGTTCAAGCCGGTCGACCCCCGCGAGCCGGTCCTGGCCCCGGGCGCGCCGCTGTTCGTCGCCGACGACGTCCAGGTCAAGTACCGGTACACCGCCGAGCACGGCCGCCCGGCGCTCAACGGGGCGTCGCTGGTGATCCGCCACGGCGAGACGATCGGCATGGCCGGGCGGTCGGGCTGCGGCAAGACGACCTTCCTCCGCCTGTTGATGCGGCTGATCCACCCGACCGGGGGAAGACTGGAGTTCGGCGGCGCGCCCATCGAATGCGTCTCGCGCGAGTCGATCGGCGACCTGATCGGCTACGTCGGCCAGAACCCGTTCGTGTTCGCCGGCACCATGGCGCAGAACATCGCCTACGGCTGCAAGGACGCCACCCCCGAGGCGATCCGCCGGGCCGCCAGATCGGCCTGCATCGAGCAGGAGATCCTGATGATGCCCGGCGGCTACAAGGCCCGCGTCGCCGAGCGCGGGCAGAACCTCTCGGGAGGCCAGCGGCAGCGGGTCGCGCTCGCCCGGATCTTCCTCAAGAACCCGCCGATCCTGATCCTCGACGAGGGGACCTCGGCGCTCGACAACATCAGCGAGCGGCTGGTCCAGAAGGCGATCAACGCGGCGCGGGCCGACCGCACGGTGATCCTGGTCGCCCACCGCCTGACGACCTTGCTTGAGACCGACCGGATCATCGTCTTCGAGGACGGCAAGGTGGTCGAGACCGGCCGGTACGACGACCTCGTCCGGTCCGACGGCGCCTTCGCCGACCTCGTCCGATCCGCCGGCGCCGGCCTCATCGACCCCGGCGAGGAACCCGTCGTCGAGGCCGCCGAGATCGCCGACCCGATGGTATAGTGGCCGGTACGGCCGGGCGAGGGTCGTCGGGTTCACCACGGATTGCGGCTCGCGAGGAGGCTCGCGTCCGGTACACGCCTCGAAGCGCCTCGACCCTCATCCGGCCTTCGGCCACCTTCTCCCGGGGGGAGAAGGGATGTTCGCCTCGGCTTCCGCGCGTCACTTCCGCTCTTCGATCGCCTTGCGGAGTCCGTCGATCGCCTGGCGCAGCTCCTTGATGTCGGCCGCCATCTCGTCGAGCCGCTTGGCGGAGGGGTCGGGCGCGGCGGCGGACCTCAGGCCGATGCGGATCGGTTCTCCGTCGAACCGGATGGAAGGGGCGGCCTGGAAGACGCCCGGGCGCACGATCGTCGTGACCTGGTCCACCTTGAGCGCCTCGCGAGCCGATCGAGTCGTCCTGCCCTTTTCGGGAGTCACCTCGACCGTGCGCCGGACGCCCTCACGGAGGAATTCGACGGTGATCGTCTTGCCGTCGCTCTTTGTCACGACGTCCCAGAGCGTCTTCAAGTCCTGCTGGGGTTGCCCGGCGACCGTCAGGATGACGTCGTTGAGCTTGAAGCCGCTCTTCTCCGCCGGGCCGTCCTTGGCGACCGCCGTCACGACCGCGCCTTGATGATCCGGCAGGTCGAGCTGGGCGCGGAGGGCCGGCTCGGCGGGGTTGACGTCCATGCCGATCAGGTAATATGCAGGTTCGACGACAGCCGGCCCGATTACGGCCCGCACGTGGATCTGGGGGCGGATGGTCAAGCTGACCGGCGCTCCCTTGCGAAGCAGTTCCAAAACCAGAGGCTTCCCACCCGCCTGCTTGAGCTTCTCCTCGAGATCTTCCGGCTTGACCAGGGGTTTGAAGTTCAGGCTCAGGAGGATGTCGTTCTCGCGGACGCCGGCCTGCCAGGCGGGGCCGTTCTCGCGCACCGAGGTCGCGACCAGGCCGCGATCCTTGGGCAGCTTGAGATGCGCGCGGAGGGCGTCGTCGGGCGCGACGAGTTTGAGGTCCGCATCCTGGTCGTAGCGGAACCGAAACTCCTGGCCGACTCCCTGGAAGATCAAGCCGCGGTCCCGAGCTTCGGAGACGAAGACGCGAGCCGGCGGAGATTGTCCCGCCGCCTCATTGTCTTTCTTGAAGGATTCGGCGATGGAAGGCGAGGCGGTCGGTGGTTTCGGCTCGTCGTCCGTGGGGGAGGCTCCCAGGCCGGTCGCGGCCATCAGGAAAAGCATCAGTCGCGGCATCGGAATCTCCTTGGAATTCGTGGCGCGGGCGCGGCCCGCCATCCAAAACTCGTTACGGCTTCACGGATGGAAACGGCGGGCGACGCCCGCTCTACAACGACACGGCCCCGACGTAACGGATCTCGACCTGATCGACGGGGACGACGACCTGGCGGCCGTCGGCGAGAGGCATGGCGACGAGCCGGCGCTCCTGGTCCAGCGCGTAGCCCTGTCGCTCCAGTTCGGCCCGCTCGGAATCGGAGACGGGCATCGGTTGATTCAGCAGCCAGTCGGAGTCGAGCCCCGGTCCGGCGAGGATCGGGACCTCGGCGGTCGACTCGTCGTCGGGTCCGGTCGCGAACCAAAGCCGCGCGACCTCGCGGATCGCGGGGGCAGGCTCGGGTTCGTCGACTTTCGTGATGGGCTCGACCGGCGCCTCGTGCGGTTCCGTCCGAGCGATCCGCGCCGGCTCGATCATTTCTGTTTCGCGTCGCTCCGCACCACCGCCGGTCAGCCATCCCACCGCGAACGCCACGAGGGCCGCGGCCGCCGCGAGGCCGGGACGGACGCGCCGCGATCGAGGCGGCGACGCGAGGAGAATCGGCGGCGCGGCGTGGATGCGGCTCGGTTCGCGGAGCGCGTCGGTCAGGCATTGGGCTTCCAGGAAGGCGAGCGCGCACCGCTTCCAGCCGTCTGGGAGGGCGTCGAGGCGGGCGACGGCCTCGCGGAGCTGCGCGGGGGAGAGGCCGCCGTCGATGATCCGGTCGATGGTCAGGTCGAGGTCGGCGTCAATCATGGCTGGGCTCCTTGAAGTCGGTTGCGAGGGATTCCAGTTGGGTCCGCAGCCGCCGCCGCGCCCGCGACAGCCGGGTCTCGATCGCGGGGACGCCGACGCCCAGTTTTTCGGCCAGCTCGCGGGCGGTCCAGCCCTCGCCGTACTTAAGGGCGAGCAGGTCGGCGTCGCGCGGAGGCAAGAGTCGCATCGCCCTCTGGACGAGCTCCCGGCGCTCGTCGCTCAGCAGCCAGGCCAAAGGCGAGGGGTCGGGCGTTTCAATCGGCGCGGGGCGGCGCGTCGCGCAGCGGTCGACCAGCGCCCTCCTCCGGCCCGCCTTGCGGCGGTAGACGAGCGTCTGCTGGACCGCGAGCCGGTAGAGCCAGCCGACCAACCGCGCGGGGTCGAGCAAGGGGGAACGCTGGGCGACGACCGCCAGGGCGACCTCCTGCATCACCTCGTCGACCGCCTGCGGCTCGCTCAGCCGGACGGCCACGACGCGTCGCAGCCATCCATCGTGGGCCGACAGCACGTCCCCCCATTCCGGCATGGCCGAGCCCTCGCTCACAATCCGTCGTCCGGGGTCCAACTCGCTCATCGTGCAAGGAAGGTTGCCGCGGCCGGCGGTTTCCTTGCAGGGGGAGGATGATTTCTCAGCACGAGTCCTCCCGCCGCCACCATCGAATCAAACACGGGAACGGCTCACAAGCACGAGATGCGGGCCGTTTGAGGTTCTTGCCGGGGGTGGAGGGCTGTGATACCGTCGACTCACGGTGCTTATTCAGATAAGTGCTCGGGTCCCTGCCGGAGGCTGATTGATGACGGTTGCACGATGGTTGAAGGCGGCTGGTCGGGCCGTTCCGGGCTGGTTGGTGGTTCTGGCGACGCTGGGAGGCGCCTCCGCGCGCGCGGCCGAGGACGGCGCTCCGCCGCCGCTGACGCCGGATTCGTACTGGATTTACGTGGGGACGTACACGACCGGCAAGACCCCCAGCGAGGGGATTTACCGGTTCGAGTTCGACACCAGATCCGGGAAGCTGACGCCCCGAGGCGTGGCGGCGAAGCTCACGAATCCGACGTTCCTGGCGCGGCACCCCGCCCGCTCGTTCCTGTACGCGGTGAACGAGGTCGAGGCGGTCGACGGCGTGAAGGGGGGCGCCGTGACCGCGATGGCCGTCGACGCGGAAACCGGCGACGTCAAGATCCTCAATCAGCAGTCGACCAAGGGGCCGGGGCCTTGCCACCTGAAGGTCGACGCCAAGGCGCTGAACGTGCTGGCGGCGAACTACGGCGGCGGCAGCGTCGTCTGCCTGCCGATCGCGATCGACGGCATGCTCAAGCCGGCCTCGTCGTTCATCCAGCACCAAGGCAAGGGGAGCGACCCCGCGCGCCAGCGGCAGCCGCACGCGCACTCGATCAATCTGGACTTCTCCAACAAGCACGCCCTGGCCGCGGACCTCGGCCTCGACAAGATCTTCGTCTACAAGTTCGACGCCGACAAAGGCGCGCTGACCCCCAATGATCCGCCGTTCGCGACGGTCGCGCCGGGCGCCGGCCCCCGACACCTCGCCTGGCACCCGTCGGGCCGCTTCGCCTACGTCATCAACGAGATGGGCAACACGGTGACCGCCTTCGCCTACGACGCCGAGGCCGGCCGGCTCGATACGATCCAGACGATCAGCACGCTCCCCGAGGGCTTCCAGGGCAAGAGCTGGACCAGCGAGATCGTCGTCCACCCCAACGGCGACTTCGTCTACGGCTCGAATCGGGGGGACGACAGCATCGCGATCTTCGAGATCCATCCGACCACCGGCAAGCTCACCGCCGCCGGCCGACAACCCACCGGCGGCAAGACCCCGCGCAACTTCGTCATCGACCGTTCCGGCCGCTGGCTGCTGGCCGCGAACCAGGACTCCGACAACATCCTCGTCTTCAGCGTCGACCGCGACTCCGGGGCGCTCACGCAGGTCGGCGAGCCGGTGTGGGCGCCGATGCCCGTCTGCATCCGGATGATCCCGATAGTGGTCCCCCCCAGGTAAACCATCCCGAACCGAACCGAACCGGACGCGGAAGCGGAAGCGGACATGAGCGACGACGCAATGCTGGATGGACCGGGCCCGGGGCGGGGGCGCCAGGCCCGGCTGATCTCGCTGCTGTACGCGCCCGACGAGGGCGTCGCGCGGTCGAGGCGGATCTATGAGACCATGATCGAGCAGTCGGCCCAGATCAAGATGGGGGGCTTCACGCTCATTGGGACCGACGATTTGCAGTTGCTGTTCCGCCTCTACGACCGCGAGTACTTCCGCGAGCGGCTCTCCGAGATGCTCGCCGAGGATCGAGCCTATCCGATGGCCTTCCGGCTCTCGCAACGGCTCACCCGCGCCGCCGGCCAGACGATCCGCCGAGTCCGCCGGGTCAACGTCGGCGCCCGGGTCGTCGAGGAGGTCGACTATGAAATCTCGGTCTCGACGACGCTCCTGTACAGCACGTTCCAGCACGTCGAGCGCGAGGTGGTCATCGGCGGCCTGGTCTGCCGCGACCGGCTCGAAGCGCTTCAGCGGATCATGGAGCACGAGCTTCTGCACCTCGCCGAGTTCCTCGGCTGGGGCCGGTCGAACTGCTCGGCCGAGAATTTTCATATGCTTTCGCGTAGAATCTTCGCCCACGAAGGGGTGACCCACGACCTGGTCACCCCTCGCGAGCACGCGGCGGCCGCCTACGACGTCCGCGTCGGCGACCTGGTCGCCTTCGAGATCGACGGCGCGCGCCACCGGGGGCGGGTCAACCGGATCACCCGCCGCGCCACCGTCCTCGTCGAAAGCCCCCACGGCGAGCTGTTCACCGACGGCGGCCGCTACCTCACCTTCTACGTCCCCCTGCCCATGCTGCGGAAAACGTGACGCGGCCCCCCCGTCTCGCACGCACGCCCATGTAAATGAATTTATGTTTAATATTTGCAATTTCCATGTTGTTGTTTCCCAGCTTGAGACGTCAAACTTGGCTGACGAGGCGTCGGCCATATGAAGGCCGCAAAAGTCAAGCCGGAGTCATCCATGAACCGGTCGGAGGGATTGCGCCTGATCAACTCGCAACATCTCGTCGGCCAACCCGCGACAATTGCGTACGGGCGGCTCGGCTGCACGACGGGCTTCCCTCGGTCTGCGGGAGTCCACTCGAAAGCACCGAAACCATTCATAATCGGCTGGGGGCGGGCTCATGAACGAACTTGTGATGCAATTGGAAGGATGGCTTGAAGACAAGGAGGCCGAGACCTGCGAGTTCAAGGAAGCGAAGAACCGATTCGACTTCGAAGAACTTGTCAAATACAGCGCCAGCCTGGCGAACAATGGAGGCGGCCGGATCATCCTGGGCGTGAGCGACAGGCGTCCGCGTCAGGTCGTCGGCAGTCAAGCTTTCGAGCAGCCCGAGCGAACCCGCAGCGGGCTGCGCGAGCGGATCCATCTCGGAGTGGATTTCGAAGTGATCAATCACCCGAAGGGCCGGGTGCTCGTGTTCAAGATCCCCTCACGTCCCATCGGAACTCCCGTCCAGGACAAGGGCGTCTACTGGACGCGAGACGGCGACAGTCTGGTGCCGATGACGCCCGAGCAGTTGCGAGACGTCTTCGCCGAGGCAGGGAACGACTTCTCGGCCGAGGTCTGCCCGCGTGCGACGCTCGGCGACTTGGAGCCGGCGGCCGTTGAGGACTTCCGCCGGCGCTGGATCGTGAAATCCGGCAACCAGGGGCTTTCTTCCATCTCCACCGAACAACTGCTCACGGATGCGGAAGCATTAGTAGACGGACAAGTGACCAACGCCGCCTTGATCCTGTTCGGAACTCATCGCGCCCTCGGGCGTCACCTGGCCCAGGCCGAGATCACCTTCGAATATCGGTCGTCCGACGCATCCGGGCCGGCCCAGGCCCGCAAGGAATACCGTGTGGGCTTCTTCAGCCTGTACGAAGACCTGTGGAACACGATCAACTTACGCAACGACCTCCAACACTACCAGGACGGGTTGTTCGTCGTTGACGTCGCCACTTTTTCTGAGCGGCCGATCCGCGAGGCGATCCTCAACGCCGTAAGCCACCGCGACTATCAACTCGGCTCGAACGTCTTCGTTCGCCAGTATTCACGCCGGATCGAGATCACCAGCCCGGGCGGCTTCCCGTACCATATTACGCTCGAGAACATCCTTAATCGCCAATCCCCGCGCAACCGACGCATCGCAGACATCTTCCTGAAATGCGGTCTGGTAGAGCGATCCGGTCAAGGCATGAACCTGATGTTTGAAGAGGCGATCCGGGAGAGCAAGCCGTTGCCCGATTTCACGAACACGGATCGATACCAGGTCGCAATCACTCTCCACGGGACGATGCAGAATCCGGACTTTATACGCTTCTTGGAGAAGGTAGGCAAGGAACGAACCGTCAACTTCTCGACGGACGATTGGATGCTGCTCGGCTACGTCGCGCGAGAAGAAAAGGTGCCTGAGAACTACAGATCGAGAATCGACTCGCTGCTTGATCTCGGCATCATCGAGCGGGCAGGACGACGCAAGCTGATCCTCTCCCATCGATTCTACTCGTTCATCGGGCGCAGGGGAGCATACACCCGCAAGAAGGGGCTCGACCGGGAGACGAATAAGATTCTGCTGCTAAAGCATATTGACGAGAATGCGGGCCAAGGCAGCCCGCTACAGGAACTGATGGACGTACTGCCCTCACAGACTCGGAACCAAGTTCAGACTCTGCTTCGAGAACTCAAGGCGGACGGTCGCACCCACCCCAAAGGAACGACGCGGGCCAGTCGATGGTATCCCGGTCCGGCAACGCGGTAGCTATTGCGTCGGATTGCGCATCTACGCTGAAGACGCACGCAATCCAAACGCAATTCAAACGCCGCAACCAATTGACCAAAAAAGACATACGTCATCGACATTGCGTTTGCAGAGTCGATGGAATGTCAGATGGAGGGGGCCGCCTGCGAATCGACGGCCGTTGGACTCGGTTAAGGACCGATGGGCGCGCCCGTCCTTAGGCTTGTCGACTCAAGCGAAAAACCCTCACCGCCCCGCCGCCGGCGCCTGAACCTGCCCCTTGGCGGCGAGGTAGGCGAACAGGTCGCGGATCTCCTGGTCGGAGAGGCGTTCGAGCTGGCCTTCGGGCATCATTGAGACGTTCGAGGGCTTGAACTCCTCGACGTCCTCGCGGGGGACGATGATCCGCTCGTTGGCGGTTTGCACGGTCACGGTGCGGTCGTTCTGCTCGCGGAGGATCCCCGAGATCAGGCGGCCGTCGGAGGTCCCGATGGTGGACACCGTGTAGTCGCGCGCGACGGTCGCGCTGGGGTCGAGGACGTTCTCGAGGATGTAGTCGGCGTTCGCCCGGTCCGAGCCGGTCAGTTCGGGGCCGACGTCGCCGCCGCCGTCGAACAGCTTGTGGCACTGGAAGCAGGTCCGCTGGAACACCGCCCGGCCGCGAGACGGATCGGCGGCGGGCTCGTTCGAGGCCAGGACCGACTTGTACTTGGCGATGAGCGACGACTTGTCGGCCGAGGTCGGCCGGATCGTCCCCCAGACCGCTTGCAGCCGCTTCGCCACGTTCGGATCCTTGAGGGCCGACAACTGGCGGGCCGTCGTGACGCTCACGTCGCGTCGCGGAACGGTCCCCTGCTCGACCGCGTTCAGCAGCGCGAGCGCCCAGGGCGCGCGGGCCGAGAGCGTGGCGATCGCGTCGTCGCGCTCGGCCTCCGTCAATCTTGGGTAGACTTCGAGGACGACCCTGGGGGTGTCGGCGTCGGTGTAGGCGGCCATCGCTCGGATCGCCTGGCCGCGCAGCGCGTCATCGCCCAGCAGCCCGCGCAACTCGGCGCCGAGCTCCGGGACCCGGCGCTCGACCAGCGTGCTCAACGCCCGGGCGCGGCGGTCGGCCGGCTTGCCGGCGTCGGCGACCGTCGCGCGGAGGGTCGCGACCGCCTTCGGTTCGTCAAGGATCACGGCCAGCAACAGCCCCTTTTCGAGGACGCTCGTCGATTTGGCCGAGGCGAGCGCCGCGTAGATCTCGGCCCAGCCCTCCGGGCGCGGAACCTGCTTGCGGCCTCGGAGCGCGTCGAGCGCGCCGTCGAGGACGTCGCTCCGGACCTCGTCGCGATCCCCCTTGAGGACCGGGCCGAGGGCCGCGAGCCCCCTGGCGGCGTCGGCCGTCACCATCCGCCGCGCCAGGTAGTTGCGCAGCATCGGCAGCCGCACCCGCGTCGTCCAGTCGGCCGCGCGGTCCAGGTCGCCGGCGACCAGGGGCTCGACGCCGTACCAGGTCATCAGAGGCAGCATCGGGTCGGCCGGGTCGATCTCGGCCGTCGCCAGGACTTCGGCCAGCGGCCGGCGATCGGCGACCGGAATCCGCTGCAAGGCCGACGTCAGAGCCAGCCGGACCCGGGGCGAGATTTCACCCTTCGCGAGCGTCGTCAACCGCGCCGCGACCGCCGCCGAGATCGGCCCGGCGTCGCCCAGGAGACGGACGGCCCAACCCCGCACCGACTCGTCGCGGTCGGCCAGGGTGTCGAGCAGCGCCTTCTCGTCGAGCGCGCCGATCGCGTACAGCGCCCAGAGCGCCCGCAGCCGGCGCGTCGTTTCGGGGTTGTCGCGGAGGAGGCCGTCGAGGACCGCGCGCGCCTTGGTCATGTCGACGCCGGCGACGGCGCGCTCTTGCAGCAGCCGCCGCGCAGTGCGGACGTACCATTCGTTCTTGTGGAGCTGGAGCCGGGCGAGTTCCTCGTCGGTCTGCTTCGCGAGGTCGACCTTCACGGGCTTGGGATCGCCGTAGCTAAGTTTGTAGATACGTCCATTCTCGCGGTGGGCGTTGTCGTCGTCGTTCTCGTGGCATTCGCCGATATCGGACCAGTCGGTGAAGTAGACGGCGCCGTCGGGCCCGTACTTGAGTTCGAGGCCGCGGAACCAGACGTCGTTGCCGTTGAGCAGGTCGGGCTCATGGCGGGCGACGTAGCTCGACCCCTTGCGTTCGAGGCGGTCGTGGTTGACCCGGTGGCCGTGGATGTTGAAGGTGTAGACCCCGTTGCGATAGCTCTCGGGCCAGTCGTCGCCCAGGTAGATCATCGCGCCGACGTGCGCGTGGCCGCCGCCGACCTCGCCGTGCCTGGCGTGGCCCTCGCCCTCGCGCGACTCGGTCCAGTGGCCCCCAGCCCAGTGCAAATGGTCGGCGCAGGTGGGGATCAGGCTGTACGAATTGGCGATGAAGTCCTCGCCGAACATCCGCTGAAAGTGCGCGCCGGGGACGACGTGGAACAGGTGCGGGATCACGCAGTTGGTGATGAACGCCTCGCCGTGGTCGTCGAAGTCGAGCCCCCAGGGGTTGGTCGTCCCGTGGGCGACGGCCTCGAAGACCCGGCGGGTCGGGTGGTACCGCCAGACGCCGGTGTTGATCGGCGTCCGGTCGGCGTCGGGCGTCCCCGGCCGTCCCACCCGCGAGTTCGAGAGGATGCCGTTGCACCCCCAGAGCCAGCCGTCCGGCCCCCATTTCAGGCCGTTGAACATATTATGCTGCGCCTTGACGTCCCAGCCGTCGAGCGCGACCACCGGGGCGGAGTCGGGCCGGTCGTCGCCGTCCTCGTCGGGGATGAACAGGAGGTCGGGCGTGGCGCAGAGCCAGACGCCGCCGAACCCCAGCTCGATCCCCGTGAAGCTGGTCCCTCCTTCATAGAACACGGTCCGGCGGTCGAACCTGCCGTCGCCGTCGGCGTCCTCGAAGATGACGACGCGGTCCTTGCCTTGCGGGCCGCCCCGCCAGATCGGGTACGAGAAGTTCTCGACGACCCAGAGCCGACCCCGAGGGTCGATGGTGAAGGCGATCGGCTGCACGACGTCGGGCTCGGCGGCGAACGGCGCGACCTTGAAGCCCGGCGGAATGCTCATCTTCGCCGGCGCCTGGTCGGCCGGGATCGGCGCCGGCGTCGGTCGCGGTTCGTCGCCGATCGCGATCGTCGCGGTCAAGACCAGCCCGGCCGCGAGGGCCGACAGGGTGAGAGAGGAACCGTGTCGCGCGGTCATCATGGAGTTCTCCGAGGGCGGCGGTGGAACGTCGACGTTCAAGGCGAGGCGTCCTGGCGGGAAGGTCGATTCCGGCCTCCTGTTTATCATAATCTTCGATGCATGGGAACCAACAGGCGTCGGCCCCCTCGACGTCCCCCCTCACTCGTCGCCGGGCGCGACCTCGCGCGAGGTCCACGTCCTGGATTGCCGGGATGGCCCGTCGGGACGTATGATCAACCAATGTCGAACATCCCCGGTCGGAGGATCGCCATGACCGCCTCGCCTTGCCCCGGGCCGTTGCATCGAAGGGAGTTCCTCCGCGTCGGGGCGCTGGCGCTGGGAGGGCTGGGCCTGAGCGATTTGCTCGCGGCCAGGGCCGCGGCCGGGACGTCCGCCTCGGACGCCTCGGTGATCCTCTTCTGGATGTGGGGCGGTCCCAGCCAGTTGGAGACCTACGACCCCAAGCCCGACGCCCCCGCCGAGATTCGGGGGCCGTTCCGACCGATCTCGACGTCCGTGCCGGGCCTGGACCTCTGCGAGCTGTTCCCCTTGCAGGCCCGGCTCGCCGACAAGGTGGCCCTGGTCCGGTCGCTGCACCACACGATGTCGGCGCACAACGACGGTTCGATCGAGGTCCTGACCGGCAAGACCCCGATCCAGCCCGATCCCACGTCGACGTCGCTGTCGGAGCATCCCGACTTCGGCATGGTGGCCAGCCGGACGCGGGGGGCCCGACGGGACGGCGTCCCCGTCTACGTGGGCATCCCCAGGCAGCCGTTCATGACCCGGCCGACGTACCTGGGGGCCTCGCACTCGGCGTTCGCCGTCGGCGATCCGTCGGTCCCGGACTTCCGGCCGCGGGCCCTGACGCTTGAAGCGGACCTCGACGGCCGTCGCCTGGAAGACCGCCGGGGGCTGATCGCCCAGTTCGACGGCCTCCGGCGCGGCGTCGAGTCGGGGGCCGCCGAGGGGGTCGGAGCGTTCCGCGAGGCGGCCTTTCAGATGCTCACCAACCCGACCGTCGCCTCGGCCTTCGACCTGTCTCGCGAGGACCCTCGACTACGCGACCGCTACGGCCGCCATCTGTGGGGGCAAAGCTGCCTTTTGGCGCGCCGGCTGGCCGAGGCGGGATCGTCGGTCGTCACGATCGACGCGCTGGCGCCGACCCTCTCGGATCGCTACTTCAGTTGGGACGACCACATCAACGTGCAGACCCGCTGGGACCTCGGCGACGCGATGAAGTATCGAGCCCCGTTCATGGATCAGGCGATCGCGACGTTGATCGAGGACGTGTACGCGCGCGGGCTGGATCGCAAGGTCTTGATCGTGGCGGCCGGCGAGTTCGGCCGGACGCCCCGGCTGGCGCGCGCCGACGGCCTGATCGGCCGGGACCACTGGCCCGCCGCCATGTCGGCGCTGATCAGCGGCGGCGGGTTGCGGATGGGCCAGGTGGTCGGCGCCACGAACCGGTGGGGCGAGTACCCCGCCGACCGCCCCCTGACGCCGAAGGACTTGCTGGCGACGATCTATCGTCACCTGGGCGTCGACTACCGGGCCGCGTTCCCCGACGTCTCGGGACGCCCGGTCCCGATCCTCTCCGAGGGCGAGCCGATCCGGGAGCTTGTCTGAACGGCGAGGGTCACCGCCTCTCCCCCTGCGCGACGGCCGCCGCGCCGGTGTCGAGCAAGGGCTTGATCGCGGTCCAGAGTTGGTCCTTGAACTTGACGATCGGCGGGTTGTCGAGTTCCTCGGCGGGCCCGGCGGCGGCGCGGGTCAACACGCCGATGGTCAACTCGCCGTCGGTGTAGTACAGATCGCCGCCGCCGTTGCGGCCCAGCAGCGTCGCCCCCACCCCCGTAACCTGATAGAGCTGGCTCAGCCGCTCGACGCGGCGGAGGTCGGCCATCAGGCCGTCGCGCTCGGCGTCGACGTCGGGCGCGATGTGGTGGGTGATCTGCCCGGTCCATCGGCTGAAGCCGACGCTGCGGTCGAACGTGACCGCGCCGATCCAGAGCGGCATCCCGTCCTTGCCCAGATCGGTCGACCGCCAGAACCGGACGTGGTGCCTCTGGCGGGCGCTGTCGCCGACCGGCTTCTGAAACGCGAGGTCCTGCTTCCTGCCGAACACGAACAGCGGGCTGACCGGCGCGTCGGGATACGGCCGGTCGCGGATCACGCTGCTGGCGATGGCCAGGCTGGTGCGCAGCGTCACCGGGTCGGCCGGGTCCCAGCCCGCGAGGCTCATCGCCTCGACGATCTCGCGCTCGTCGCCGATCAGCCCGACGTTGAGCGGATCGCCGGGAAACCCCAGCGACGTCGACGTCGTCTTGGGCGCGTCCTCCATCCCCGGCTGATGCTCGTAATGCCGCCACAGCAACGGCAAGATCACATAAGCCGTCGTCAACCAGACCACGATCACCACGCCGAGGATCTTCA
>ERZ778018.2010-NODE-2010-length-14217-cov-3.921339_pt1 | contig 14217 bp, 10 predicted proteins | sample MGYA00375748_ERZ778018 | MGnify/ENA primary metagenome ERZ778018 (study PRJEB29350, sample SAMN05509839) | bioreactor metagenome | biome: bioreactor; material: wastewater | place: South Africa: University of Cape Town | collected 2014-04-22 ... | reverse complement strand
GGAAATTCAAGGGGACTTCGTACTCGCGGCGCCCCGGGCGCTGGAAGCGAAGGGCCAGCATCGACATCGCCTTGAACACGAAGCTCCAGACGACGCCGAAGGCGTACGCCTCGCCGAGAGTAAGCACGTCCCCCCGGCTCAGCACGATGGTCGCGATCTGGAGCGCGACCACCAGATTGATCAGTCGCGAACTGGTGCCGTACTTCCGGTGGGGCTTGAGGAACCAGTCGGGCAGCACGCCGTCCTCGGAGACGCGGTTGAGCACGCCGTTGGACCCGACGATCGCCGTGTTCACCGCGCCGGAGAGGATCAATGAGCCGACGACCACCACCAGTGCGTTGAGCCCCAGCCGCGCCCATTGCGGTCCCACCACGTTCATCGCCAGGCCGCCGATCAGGTTGCCGCTGTATTGCGACATTCGAACGCCGTCGGGGATGATCATCACCGCCAGGAAACTGACCAACGACGTGAGCAGCAGGCTGTACAAAAAGACGACGAACGCCGCGCGCTTGAAGTTCGTGAGCTTGGGGCTCTCGACCTCGCGATAGACCTGCGCCAGCGTCTCCTCGCCGCTCATGGCCAACATCGAGTGGCCGAAGGCGACCACCAGCCCGAACGCTCCCAAGAGGCTCCACCAGTTGCCGGCGATCGCGTCCGGGCGCAACGACGCGCCGATCGAGGTGTGGCCCAGGAATCCCAGGGGGTCGACCTGCTTGCCGAACGGGTCGAGGATCGGCTTGCCCTCGACGTCGACCTTGCGCGACAGGTCCGGCATGATCGGCGGCAGCTTCCGGGTCTCGGGCCTGACCGCCAACGTCACGAAGCACCAGCCGATCAGGATCACGGCCATGACGGTCGTCGCGGCCATGATCCGCAACGCCTGGTCGCTCGATTCGTGGATGCCCTTGATGTTCACCCGCCAGAAGTAGACGGTGATCCCGATGGCGATCAACGACGACAGCAGGTTTTGATGCCGCATGAGGGCGCTCGACGTCCCCAGGTGCATCAGGTCGTTGACCAATCCGATGAAGTACTGACCGGCGGCCACGCCGTTGATCGGCCCGGTCAGGACGTAATCGAAGAGGAGGGCCGAGACCGCCAGACGGGCCGCGCCTCCCCCCATCGCCTCCTTGACGACCCGGTACACGCCGCCGCGGACGAACATCGCGCAGCTCTCGATGTAGACGCTCCGCACGGCGTAACTGAACACCATCCCCCCCAGGATGAACCAGGGGGCCGCCCTGCCGATCTGCGACTCGACGATGCCGCCGATGTAAAACGCGGTCCCCGCGAGGTCGCAGAGGACGATCGCGGCCGTCCGCCAGAACGAGATGAACGTGAACATGACGCTCGTCACGACCAACACCTGGCTCTTGGTGGGGCCGCGGCGTCGGGCCGGGTCGTCGGGGCTCTCTCGGGGGGACATCGTGGCTCATTCTCAGAGGAGTGAGATGCACGGTCGAGTTCAAGATTCGCCCGCGTCGGGCCCGTGCGGAGGTCGGCTGCGAATGTTCGGCAAGCCGGCCGCTCCAGGCCGGAACGACATGATTACAAGAACTTCATTCGAAACCGTCAAGTGGTCGGCGGTCGCGAGGGATCGGCGGACTCGAATTCCGTCGCTCGCGAGGGGGGAGGCTCGGCGTCGGCGCGGCCGGAATGGGGGCGCGGCCTGGCCGCGAGCCGCCTGGCGACTTCGTCGGCCACGACCTTGGTGAACGACTCGGTCGATTCTTCGCCTCCCAGGTCGCGGGTCCGCACCCCTTCGCGAAGCAGGTCGAGCGTCGCATTCTTGACCGCCTGGCCCAGGCCGATCTCGCCGATCTGGTAGAGCAGCATGGAGAAGGCCAGGAAGATCGCCGTGGGGTTCGCCAGGTTCTTGCCGGCGATGTCCGGCGCCGTGCCGTGCGCGGCGTCGAACAGCGCGACGCGGACCACGGCGCCGGCGTCGAACCCGAGGTTGGCGCTCGCGCCGATCCCCAGCGAGCCCGCCAGCCCGCAGGCCATGTCCGAGAGGAAATCGCCGTACTCGTTGAGCACCAGCACGATCTGAAACTTCTGCGGGCTCATGATCACCTTGCCGAGCAAGGCGTCGAACAGCTCGATCGTGTGCGGCACCTCGGGGAACTGGTCCCCCACCTCGTTGGCGACCTTCTCGAACAGGCCGTCGGTCGCCTTCTGGATGGTGTACTTCGACGCGGTCGTGACGGTCTTGTTGGTCTTGCGGGCGAGGTTGAAGGCGTATCGGGCCGCCTCGCGAACCGGCCCCCGCTCGACGATCCGCAGACTGACCGCGCCGTCCTCGCCGATCATCCGCCCGGGATCGTCGTACGTCCCCCCCGTCGCGATCCGGACGATGTCGAGGTCGAGCTCGCGGCGGAAATTGGTGGGGACGCCCGGAATCGTGTAGACCGGCCGGTGGATCACCGACAGGTTGAGCCGACGGCGGAGCACCGCGTTGGGGCTCTCCTCGGTCGTGGCCGTCGGATGCTTGAGCGCCACCGTCGTCTCGTTGATCGACGCCACGGCGTCGTCATAGATCGCCATCCCCCGCGCCCGACGGCTGGCGACCCGTAAATCGACGGGGACGAACTCCACGAGGACCGGGAGAGACTCGGCCAGCCGATGGACGGCCCGCGACAACTCGTCTCCGATGCCGTCGCCAAGCAGTTCCGTGACGCGATAGGTCGGACGGTTCATCGACTCCCTCTCTTGAAGCGGGCGTTCGGGCCGGCTGCCGGCCCCCCATTTTAAGCGTTGCAACCGTTCTCCGCGACGGCGCGGCGGATATTCCCCGGGACCATCGGGATTCTAGACCGATCGTCGCGAAATCGTCAAATCGGCCGCGCGATCGCGACGGTTCGCCCGATCCGCCGCCGGTCGACTCCGGACGAACCGCCGAGGCCCGACGCCGCAGTCTTACATTTGTAACATGAACGTGATAGACTGGCGGCCGTCGTGTCCGTCGGGGGACGAATCCAGTCGTGGAGAGGAGTCGAGCGATGGCGAGGCGCGATCGATCGGCGGGGGGGCCGGTGCTGACGTCGGGCGTTTGGTTCGCGACGGCCGCGGCCTTGCTCGCGGGCGGTTGGTTGTCCGTGGGCCGCGAGCGGGACGGCGCGCTCGTCGAACCCGTCGAGTGGTCGTTCGCAACCCGGATCGACCTCGACACCACGGTCGTCGCCGGCGGGGACCTCCAGGCGGTGAAGGAGACGGTGGTCTCGTGCGAGGCGGAGGACCTCGCCGACGCCGACGGCTTCCTGATCGTCGGCCTCATCGACAACGGCGCGGCGGTGAAGAAGGGGGACGTGCTCTGCCGGCTCGACTCGTCGCAACTCGAAGAAACGGCGCGGCTGGAGGAGATCCAGGTGAACCAGGCCCGGTCCTCGCACACCCAGGCTCGCCTTTCGGTCGAGATCGCCAGGACGGCGCTGCGTGAGTACCAGGAAGGCCAGATCGCGGTCCTGGTCAAGGAATACGAAGGCAAGATCGCGCTGGCTCGGTCCGACCTCAAGCGGCAGGAGGACCGGCTGGGCTGGACGGAGACCATGTACGGCAAGGGGTACGTCTCCAAGGGCCAGGTGCTGACCGACAGGCAGACGCTGGCGAAGACCCGGCACGAACTCCGCAAGATCGTGGGCGAGCTGCACGTCTTCCGCCGCTACCAGGCGCCCAAGGAAATCGCGGCGCTCCGCGGCGAGATCGCCGTCGCCGAGAACAACCTCGTGGTCGAGACCGACCGGCTGAAGGCCGCCGAGGAGCGTCTCGCCTACTGTCGCGAGCAGATCGCGCGTTGCACGATCCGGGCGCCGCACGACGGGGTCGTCGTCCATGCGAATCGCGGCTACTGGTGGATGAGGCCGTTGGAGCCCGGCATGCGGGTCTACCAGGAGCAGAAGCTGTTCAAGCTGCCCGACCTCGGCAGCATGGAAGTGCTCGCCTCGGTCCATGAGACGATGGGGCCGCGGGTGAAGATCGGCATGAAGGCCGGCGTCCGGATCGCTTCGCTGGGCGGGCGCGTCGTGTCCGGGACGGTCGTCGGCGTCAGCCAGTTCCCCGTCGAGAACGACCGCGAATGGGACGAGCGGCTGCGGCATTACGTGACGCGGGTCCGACTTGACGAGACCCCGCCGAGGATCTTGCCGTTCATGTCGGCCGTCGTCGAGATCGACACGGGACGGATCGCCGACGCCCTGGTGATCCCGGTCGAGGCCCTGGAGGTCGTCGACGGGCGTTCGTCCTGCAACGTCGTCGGCCCCGACGGACCCGAGCGGCGGTTCATCGCCACCCGCCACGCGACGAGGGACTTCGTGGAAGTGGTCGAGGGATTGACCGAAGGCGAGCGCGTCGAAGTCAATCCTTCGAATCCTCCCCGTCGAGCGAGCGGGCCGACGCGCGAGGCGGGGCTCCCGCATGAGCGTCATCCGCACGCCCACTCCCAGACCTGATCGACCAGGCGGCAAGCCAGGTCCGCGCCGGGTTCGAGGACGACGGTCGGCCGGCCGGGACGGACCAGGTAGAGGGTCTGCCGGCCCGCCTTGACGTCGCGGAGGTCGTTGGCGACGGTCAGATCGGCGCGGTTGATCAGCGAGGCGTCGTGGGCCTGGCGGATCAACTCGTCGGGCTCGACGTTCGATTGCAGCTTGAAGCCGACCAGATAGACCGAGGGCGCCCAGTCGCGAACCGACCGGACGACCTTGGGGGTCCGCCGGCAGGTGATCGAGAAGTCGTCGCGCTTCGAGCTGATCTTGCCCTCGCGCGGCACGGGTTCGTAGTCGGAGACCGCCATCGGCAAGAACGCCAGGTCGACGGCCTCGGTCGTCAGCACCGACCGGAGCGCGTCGGCGTACTCGGCGACGGTCCCGACTTTGAGGGGGCGGAGGTGCAGCCGGCCGCCCGCCGCGCGCCATTGCGACCGCAAGCGATCCAGCCGGTCGTGCTCGGATCGAGGGTCGGCCGCGTCGAGGTTGAAACCGGCGGAGCGGAGGTAGGGGAGTTGGGCCGAGGGGGCGTGGACGTGCCAGACCTCGGCCCCGCGCTCGAGGCAGCGCTCGGTGATCGCCGCGGCAGTGCGCCCGGTCGACACGTTCGTGATCACGCGCACATCGTCGATGGGGGCGGTGGTTCCGCCGCCGGTCACGACCACCTTCATGGAAGTCCAGGCTCCTCTGGGGGCTCTTGCGTGGCTTGCGGAAGCTGGGATACGCTCGACTTGAAGACCAGGATGTTGCGACGTTGCGACGCCCGGCCGTCTCGATCGTTCGACCACTCTTTTCGAGCAGCCCATGACGACCCCGGAAAACCCCAACGTCCGACCTCTCGCATCCGCGGCCCGCGAACTGATGGAGGAGATCAGCCGCTGGCCGATCCTCGACCCCCACTCCCATATCGACCCGCATCGGCCGGCGGCTCGCAACTTCGACGAGGTGCTAGGATACCATTATTACACGGAGCTGGCCCACGCCTCGGGCATGCCCGTCGACCGCGTCGACCCCGCGCTCGACCCCCGGACCCGCGCCTGCAACCTGGCCGAACATCTTTCGGCCGTCGACAACACGGTCCAGTACTCGTGGCTCGTCGAGATCGCGCGGACCTTTCATAAGCATCCCGACGACCGGATCACCCCGGCGAACATCGGCGGCCTGTTCGACAAGGCGATGCACGAGGACGACGGCCCGTCCTGGGACCGACAGGTCTGGAACCAAAGCCGGCTGGAAGCGGTGTTCTTGACCAACGAATTCGACGACGACCTGGAAGGATGGGACACGTCCGCCTACGTCCCCTGCCTGCGCACCGACGATCTCGTCCTCAAGCTTCACGAACCCCGGACGATCGACCGGCTTCGTCGCGGCACGAACGTCGACGTCGTCGACCTGGCCAGTCTCGACCAGGCGCTCACCGTTTTGTTCGAGCGGTTCACTAAGAAAGGCGCGCGGGCCTGCGCGATCAGTCTGCCCCCCGATTTCGTTCCGCGTCGCGCCGCGCCGAAACGGGCCGTCACGCCGATCCGGCGGGCGATTCAGGGGCTCGACCTCCGCCCCGACGAGCACGCCGAGGTCCGCGCCACGGTGTTCTGGATGCTGGCCGAGCATTGCGCCGAGTTCAAGCTGCCGTTCGATCTGATGATCGGGCCGATCCGCAACGTCTATCCGGCGGGCGTCGCCGGAGGGCGCGACCTGTTCGACCGCCGGGTGAGTCTGTACGACTACCGCGACGTGTTCAACCACTTCGCCTCGGTCGTGTTCCCGGTGTCGACGCTCTCGCCCGACGCGGGGGCCGAGCTGACGGCGTATTCGTGGATCTTCCCCAACGTGCTCCCCATGGGCCATTGGTGGTATTCGAACGTGCCGGCGTTCATCGCGGCCGACCTCAAGGCGCGGATTCAGGCGCTTCCCAAGGTCAAGCTGCTGGGCTACTACTCGGACGCCTACAAGCTCGAATTCATCCTTCCCAAGTTCAACATGTACCGTCGGATTCTGTCCGAGACGCTGGCCGAGCAGGCGGTCGGCGGCCAGGGTTGGAGCATCGATCGGGCGTTGGAACTGGCGCGATTCGTCCTTCTGGACAACCCGCGCCGCGTTTTCGGACTCAAGACTCAAGGTTCGCGGGATTGAGATTTGACCGGGGGGGGAATGGAGGGCATCCTTGCGTCAAGGGAGCGCGGTCTTGGCGCGTCCCCAGTACGCCGGCCAGCCCATCTAAACGACCACCCCTTCGTCGGTGTCGCCACCGATCGAGTTTGAGGATTTACTCCCATGCGGCCCGCACATCTGGCAGCCGGACTTCCGGCACTCGTCATCGCCTCGCTGGCGCTCAGCCTGTCGCCGCCGGCCTCGGCCCAGAACGACAGCGGTCTCTCCTCGGGCAGCGGGGTGGGGACCGGCACCGGGAGATCGGCGGGGGTGTATCGACCTCCGGGGGAGCGAAGCCCGTTGGGGGGGGCGGGCGAGGGACGAGGCGGCCCGCTTCCAGGGCCCTCCGACCTCCCAATGGGGAGCGTCCCCTACGGGCCCGGCGTCAACGTCCAGTTCCCCGACGACCCCTCGCTCATCCCGTTTCTCTCGATGGAGGAACAGGGCGTCAACGGCCGCACTTCGGTCAAGATCACCCCGGACATGATCGAGACGGCCAAGACGCTGCCCGAGGCGGGCGAGCGAGGCCGGGTCCTGCTTCAGATCACCCGCGGCGCCATCCTCGGCAACCAGCTCAGGTTGGCCGACAACGCCTTGGTGGAGGCGGCCTCGGCGGCCATGCTTGAGGACAACGAACTGATCCACGATCAGCTCATCATCTCGGGCATCACGGTCGCGGGGCTGCTGTCCGAGACCCTGCTCCGCGAGGCCAAGCCGCAGCTCGCGATCTTCAGCGACGACGCGCGGAACGAGGCGATCCCCGACCAGAAGCTCACGCCCGACGTCGCGATCAGGCTGGCTCGGCTGGAATGGCGGCGGTCGATCTACATGGCGGCCCGGATCAAGAACCCGACGTACCGCAGCGAATACCTGGATCGCGCGATCGAGAACATGGCCAACGGCAGCGCCACCATCGCGATCGAGTACGCCCGGCCGACCGCCGAGGACGTCCGGGACGTCAACGACAAGGAGGCCGCCGAGAACCACGCCAAGTATGTGAAGCAAGCCGACGACGTCCTGCTTGAAGCCGAACAGGCGGCCGAATTGATCCAACGGCCGGTCTGGAGGAATCACGCGCTGGAGCGGATCGCCGTCGCCGCCGGCGTGTCGAGCCAGTACTCGCGGGCGACCCGAGTCGCCGCCGGCATCAAGAACGCCGAGGCCCGAGCGCGAGCCCTGGTCCTGGTCGCCGAATCGCAGGCGCGAAGCAACCAGAACGACGCCGCGACCGAGTCGTACAACCTCGTGGGTGAGGCCGTCGCCTCGGTCCAGCAAAACGGCCTCCGAGGCGTGCTTGCGGGCATCATGATCGACAGCCTGATCTCGACCGGACGCTTCGAAGACGCCCGCGCCAGTCTGGTGCTCTATCCCACCGACTCCGAGCGGTACGTCGCCCTGGGGGCGATCGCCGAGGCCCAGGGGGTCAGGCGGATGGGGACCGAGGCCCGCCAATGGATCGACCACGACGTGCCCCCCGAGTACCGCTCGACCCTCTATCGACGCCTCAGCAACGGCATCCTCCGCGCCATTTCGGAAGACCGGTCCAAGGAATTCCAGGGTCGCGGCCTCGGCGTCGACTGAGCCGATCCTCCGTGACGAACCCGTGCAACCCGCATATGCTATGCTCGGCTCCGCCGGTCTCCCAGACCCGTCGGAGCCGAGCTTTTTCCGTAATCAGACGCTTTCGAGGTGCAAGGTCATGGCCACCGCCGACCGATTCAACGTCCTGGTCGCCGACTTTCTTGACGAGACCTTGATCGAGGCGCCGATCCTCGACGACCTGGCGACGCTCACCCTCGGCCGGGCGATGGACGAATCCGAGCTGGCGTCGATGCTGCCCCTGGCCGACGCCGTCATCCTGTTCCACGACGTCCCGCGGTTCGGCGAGGCGAGCTTCAAGCTCGCCGAGCGGTGCCGCTGCCTGGTGCGGGCCGGCGTCGGTTTCAACAACGTCGACCTCGACTCCGCGACCCGGCACGGCGTCCAGGTCTGCAACGTGCCCGACTACGGCACCGAGGAAGTCGCCGACCACGCCGTCATGTTCCTGCTCGCGCTGGCGAGGCGGCTCTTGCCCTGCCACGACGCCATCCGAGGCGGGGTCTGGAATTACACGACCGCCCTCGGCGCGCCGCGGCTTCGGGGCAAGACGCTGGGGCTGATCGGTTGCGGACGGATCGGCGCCGCCACCGCGCTGCGCGCCAAGGCGTTCGGCCTCAACGTGGTCTTCTACGACCCCCATCTCCCCGAGGGGGTCGACAAGGCGCTCGGCGTGCAACGCGCCCATCGGCTCGACGACCTGCTTGAGCAGAGCGACTTCGTCAGCCTCCATTGTTACCTCGACGCCTCGACGCACCACATCATCAACGCGGAGACGATCGCGCGGATGCGGCCCGGGGCGATCCTCGTCAACACCGCCCGGGGGGGCTGCGTGGACCCGTCGGCCCTGCTGGAGGGCCTCGAATCGGGGCGGATCGGCTTCGCCGGGCTCGACGTCGTCGAGGTCGAGCCGCTCGACGACGCCAAACTGCGCAACCACCCGCGCGTCCTGTTCTCTCCCCACTCCGCCTTCTACAGCGTCGAGGGCTTCATCGAACTGCGTTCGAAGACCGCCAGGGAAGTACGCCGCGTCTTGCTCGGCGAGGCCCCCCGCAACCCCGTCAACCGCCCCGGACCTCGTCAGGACTGACGGAACTTCACCCTCCCAGGAGCTCGAAACACCAGCCCGACGCGCCAGTGAGAGGATTGCCCGGGGAGCCTTGCGGGGGACCGTCGGAGTCCTCATCGATGATTCCCTCGCGGGCGCGTCGGGCTGGTATTCCGAGCCTGGGAAAATCCGAACGAAGAGCAGAACCCCTTGAATCGGCGCGAGCGGTTCGGCCGATAAACTCCCTGGTGCGGAACCGATCGACTGATACCGGCAAGCGTTCCTGCGCCGCTCGACGTCCGGGGGGGAAGGTCTTGAACAAATCCTACGGACGTTTGCCGCGATCACTCCTGGTCGCGGCCGCCATTGCCGCCGGCGGCTGCGCGACCCTGGAACCGCCGTCGATTCGAGAATCGGACGCTGGCGCGCCACTTGACCCGCGGGTCGCGCCCGCCTCGTTCGAGGGGGCTCCGACCCCGTCGCCGGCCGTCGCTTCCGCTGCTCCGCCGTTGGGGAGGCCCAGGTCGCCGGACGAGCTGATCCGGTGGGCGCTCGCCGAGAATCCCCTGGTCCGCGCGGCCCAGTTCAACGTGATCGCGCTGAGGCACCGCATCCCGCAGGTCACGGCGCTTGACGATCCGGTGGTGTCGAACTCGATCTTCGCGATCCCCTCGGTCGCCCCGCAGTATTCGTTGATGGGTTACATGCCGTACGGCGGGCTTTTGGCCCAGCAGTTCCCCTGGTTCGGGACGCTGAGGCTCCGAGGCGAGGCCGCCGACCATGACGTTCGGATCGCGCTCTTCGAGCTTGCCGCCGCGCAGCTCGACGTCGTCGCGAGCGTCAAGCGGGCGTATCACGACCTGCACTACGGCGAGCGCGCGCTGACGCTCTTGAGGGAGAACCGCGCGCTCGCGGAAGACTTCCTCAAGATCGCCCAGGTTCGGTACCGCCTGGCGACGGCCTCGCAGTCCGACGTCCTGCGGGCCGAGGTCGCCGTCAGCGACGTCGACCGCGAGATCGAGACGACCGGGCAGGCCGTGAGCGAGGCCCGCGCCGAACTCGCCCGCGTGCTGCACGCCGACCCCGACACGGCCATCGAAACCACGGCCGACCTGACGTTTGAGGCCGTCCCCGACAAGCTTGACCGCCTGACCAACCTGGCGATGGCCGGCCGCCCCGAGCTTCAAGGTCGGCTGGCGGCGATCGCCCGCGACGAGAAGGCCGTCGACCTCGCCCGCAAGCGGTTCTTCCCCAACTTCACGCTGGGGGCGATTTTCGAGGACATGACTCGCGCCAACGCCGCGTCGCCCACCGCCATGGGGATGCCCAACGTCGGCCTGTTCGTCGGCTTCAATCTGCCGGTCTACCACAAGAAGCTCGTCGCCGGCGTCCACGAGGCGCAGGCGCGGGCCTCGGCCGACGCCCAGCTCCTTGAGGCCGAGCGCGACCAGACGTATCGCGACGTCAAGGACGCCCTCGTCGCGGCTCGGGTCCAGCAGAACGTGCTCGCCCTGCTGCGGCGGAACAACCTGCCGGCGGCCAGGCGCGTCTTCGAGTTGACCAGCTCGGAATACCGGACCAACAAGCCGGGCGTAGACTACCTGACTCTTTTGGGCGCCTGGCGCGACGTGCTTCAGGTCGAGCTGCAAGTGGCTCAGGTCGAGGCCGAGCTGGGCAAGAGCCTCGCGCAGCTCGAACGGGCCGTCGGCGTCCAGCTCAACGCCCACCCGCCGGCCCCGGAGTTGCTGAACGCGCCGGCGCCCGCCGCCGTCGAGCCGATAGCGAGCCCGGAATCCGATCCGGCCGACAACCCGACGCCCCCCCCTTCCCCATCGTCGAGCCCGTTCCAGGGGGACGAACCCAAGGCTTCTCAGACCAAGGTGATCGACCTCGACGCGCCGGCGACGGAAAAGCAGGAGGTTCAATGATGACTTTCGCGAACCGGGTTGGATTTCTGGCCGCCTGCCTTCTCGCGTTCGTCGGCGACCGGGCGCCCGCGCAGAGTTTGGGCCTCGGCGGTCGGGGCGTCGCCGGCGGCTACGGTCCGGGGATGGAGAACCTGCTCCCGGGAAGCGGCGCGGGCTACCTTCCCTCGGGGGGAGGTTTTCTGCCCTATACGCCCGGTCGGGGCGGCGGCCTCGGCGTCCAGTCGCGGATGACCGACGTGACGCCCGGGCCGGCGTCCGGGTCGATGGCCATGCCGGGCGCGCCGTCGCCGGTCGGAGAGGCCTCGGGCCGGCTGTCCCCCCTGTCCCCGATCCGCGGCCTGAGCGGTCGGGGGGGGATGGGGTCGAGTCTGTTCATGAATCGATCACCCGGGGGTGGACGCCCGGGGCCGATGCCGTCCCGGCCGCCGGTGGGTTTCTACCCGTTCCAGATCCCTCCCGGTCTGGGCGATCCGGCGTCGCAGCGGCCCGCGATGTCCATGTAGCGGCGGGCGGCCGCGCGACCGGACGGGTCACTGCTTCGGCTTCAGGTGCGCGTCGAACCAGTCGGCCAGGACCACGAGGTCTTGCTGGATGTCGGGCCAACCGTGGGCCGCCCCCTTCTTGACCACCAGCTTGCAGTCGACTCCGGCCGCCTTGAGCTTGTCGATGACGAGTTCAGCTTGCTGGATCGGCACCAGTTGGTCGGCGTCGCCGTGGAAGATCAGGGTCGGCGGATCGTCGGCGCTGACGTGGTAGACCGGGCTGATTTCGCGACCGATTTCGAGGATCTTCGATTCGTCGTCGATCGGGCGAAAGACCCGGGTTTCGGGGTCCAGCTTGTTGAAGTCGAACGGCGCCTTGAACCCTTTGAGAACGCCCCTGCCCAGGGCGTTCTCGCCGGTCTTGCCATAGTTGAGGAAGTCGGTCGACGGGAAGAAGCAGGCGACGGCCTGGACCCGACTGGAGACCCGGTCGACGGGGTCTTTCGCCTTGGGGTCGCCCGCGTCGCCGGCCGTGCCGAGCATCAGCGAGAGGTGGCCGCCGGCCGACGCGCCGGTGACCCCCAGCCGGTCGGGGTCGATCTTGTAATCCTTGGCGTGGAACCGGATGAAGCGCACCGCGCGGTTCACGTCGGCGACGACCTCGGGGATCGTGAACTTGGGCTGGCTGCCGTGGACGACGGCGAAGACCGTATACCCGCGGTCGAGGAACTCCTGGATCATCCTCGCGTTGATCGCGTCATGAGATGAGAACCAGCCGCCGCTGACCATCCAGACGACGGCCGCGCCGTTGGCGTGTTCCTTGGGGGTGAAGACGTCCATCGTCAGCGCCATGCCGTGCTTGCGGCCGTAGACGACGTCCTCGGTTCGTGTGAAGCCCGGTGCGTCGTCGGCTCGGGCCGCCCGAGGTTCGCAGAGGGCCGAGGCGGAGAGTAACAGCGTGATCAGGAGGGAGGGGGGGCGGTTCATGGATTGGACCTCGTGGCGTGGCGTCGGAGCGTGGGGTCTCGGCCGTCCGGCGCGTCTGGAAACGATCGGCCGGACGCGCTCCGCAGTTTATCAGGCGATCGCCGCGCGAACCACCAGGAAGCGCGGCGCCGGACCCTTGTTTCAAGCGAGCCCGTCGACGGGACGGGCGAGGACCCGATCGACGCGGTTGCCGTCCATCTCGAAGACCTCCAGGCGGAGGCCGAATTTCGAGACGCCTTCGCCGACCTCGGGGATGCGCCCGAGCTGAGTGACCACCAGCCCCCCCAGCGTGTTGTAGTCGTCGTCGGGCGTCTCATGGATCTGGAAGAAGTCGAGGAACTCGTCGATCGGGATCCGGCCGTCGAGCAGCCATGCGCCGTCGTCTCGCGGCGTGACCCGCGGGTCGTCGACCTTCGACTGGTCGGTCATCGGTCCGACGATGGCGTCGACGACGTCGGTGAGCGTCAGAACGCCGACGACCGTGCCGTACTCGTCCAGGACCACCGCCGTGTGGGCCGACGACTTTTTGAGGCTGTCGAGAATCTGAGGCCCGCGCGCGCCTTCGTAGATGAACGCCGGCAACGTCAGGATTCCCTTGAGAGGGTATCCCTGTTCACCGGCGGCCTGGTTCAGCAGGTCCTTGGCCTGGACGATCCCCAGGAGGTTGTCGAGTCGCTCGTCGCAGACCGGGAAATGGGAAGGCGTGCAAGAGGTGATCTTGCGACGGATTTCGTCGGGAGAATCGCGGACCTCGATCCAGACGACCTTGTCGCGCGGCGTCATCAAAGCGCGGGCGCGGCGGTCGCAGAATCGGATCGCCCGCTTGTAGATGGCATGCCGGGCGTCTTCCAGCCTTCCCGCTTCGGAGGCCTCGCGCATCAGGTCGAGCAGTTTTTGCTCGGTCGCCGGCGGCTCGAGAGTGGGGTTCGCCCCAAGCCATCGCGCGAGGACGTTGGTCGCGCTTCGGAGGAGCCCCGACGCGGGGGCGACGATCGCCGTCGCCAGCCGCATCAGAGGCCCCAGCTTCGAGGCGAGTTCCTCGGGCCGGCTCCTCGCGAGCGCCCGGGGAAGCAAGTCGCCGAAGACGAACAGATCCTCCGCCGCGCCGCCGGCCGCCGTCGCCGTCACCGCCAGCCCGGCGTACGACCCGAACCGACTCGCGATCGTCGCGTCGGCCGTGCGCTCGCACAGCAAGACCCCCACCACGAGCCCGACCACGACGCTCGCCAGCGCGACGAGCAACCGCATCGCCCCGTGGAATCGGTCCAGGTCGCGAGCGACCTCCGTCGCGGCCCGGGCGCCGCGGTCGCCCCGTCCGGCGCGGCCGCGCAACTGCCACTTCTGGACCTGACCGAGGGCCGATTCGGCGAGCGTGCAGAAGCCGACGAAGAGAATGAACCCCAGAACCAAGAGGACGCTCGCGACGATCGATGACATGGTGGGGGCAACCTGGCTCAGTAGCGTTCGTCGGCGGGTCAGGAGACGACTCGGCGGCGTCATCTCGACGCGTCCGCGGCGCCGCGAGGCCGCGACGCGTGGTTCATCTT
>ERZ778018.2004-NODE-2004-length-14258-cov-9.462367_pt1 | contig 14258 bp, 14 predicted proteins | sample MGYA00375748_ERZ778018 | MGnify/ENA primary metagenome ERZ778018 (study PRJEB29350, sample SAMN05509839) | bioreactor metagenome | biome: bioreactor; material: wastewater | place: South Africa: University of Cape Town | collected 2014-04-22 ... | reverse complement strand
CGGTGTGCAGGATCGGCGCGCGCGGCAGGTCGAAGGCGTTGTGGAAACCGGCCAGCCCGGTCAGCGATCCGGTCATGACGCCGGAGCCGTGATAGCCGCGCCAGCGCGAGATGATCTTCTTCTTCTCGGGCCGGCCGAGAACGTTGTTGTAATACCAGATCAGCTTGATGTTGGTTTCGTTGGCGTCGGAGCCGGACAGTCCGTAGTAGACGCGGCTCATGCCCTTGGGTGCGCGGTCGATGATCATCTTGGACAGCGTTATCGAGGCTTCGGTGCCGTGGCCGACATAGGCGTGGTAGTAGGCGAGGTCCTTGGCCTGTGCGGCGATGGCGTCGGCAATCTTCTGGCGGCCGTAGCCGACATTGACGCAGTAGAGCCCGGCGAAGGCGTCGAGGCTTTTCTTGCCGTTGACGTCCCAGATGGTGACGCCCTCGCCGCCGGCCATGACGCGGTTCGGCGTCTCGCCGCGCGCATGCGTGCCCATATGCGTCGAGGGGTGGAAGAAGTGGTCGCGATCCCAGGCGTTGAGTTCGTTGGATTGGTCGAGCATCTTTTTCTCCTTTTCGGTTACGCCCGCAGGCTCACGCCAAATCGACGCAGACATATTTGAGGTCGGTGAAGGCTTCGAGCCCGTGGCGCGAACCTTCGCGGCCAAGGCCGGATTGTTTTGTCCCGCCAAACGGGATCGGCGCACCGGTGATCTTCACCCGGTTGATCGCCACCATGCCGTAGTCGAGCGCCCCGGCCAAGCGCCGCTGGCGTGCGCCGTTCTCGGTGACGGCATAGGCGACGAGGCCGTATTCGGTGGCGTTGGCACGGGCGGCGGCTTCTTCTTCCGTGTCGAAAGACGCGACGGCGGCGACCGGACCAAAAGTCTCCTCGCGCATGATGAGAGCGTCGTCGGGAACATCGGCCAGCAATGTGGGAAGATAGAACAGCGAGCCCGGCGCCTGCCGCTTGCCGCCGGCCAGAAGCCGCGCGCCGCGCTCCTGCGCATCCGCCACCTGTTCCTCCACCTTGCGCACGGCACGTTCATGCATCAGCGGGCCGATATCGGCGTCGGGATTCAGGCCATCGGCCACCCTCAGCGCCGCGATCCGCTCGGCAAAGGCGGCGCAAAAACGCTCATAGAGCGGGCGCTGCACATAGATGCGGTTGGCGGCGAGGCAATCCTGCCCGGAGGTGGCGAACTTGGCGTCGACGGCGATCCTGACCGCCTTGTCGAGATCGGCGTCGTCGAACACGATCAGCGGCGCGTGGCCGCCCAGTTCCATGACAAGCCGCTTCATGGTCGGCGCGCACTGCGCCGCGATCAGCCGGCCGATCTCGGTCGAGCCGGTGAAACTCATCGCCCGCACGCGCGGATCGGCGCACAGCGCGCCGACAATGTCCGCCGCCTTGCCGGTGAGGACGTTGAAGGTGCCCGCAGGCAGGCCCGCGCGCTCGCCGAGTTCAGCCAGAGCCAGCGCCGACAGCGGCGTTTCGGAAGACGGGTGTGCAACGACGGTGCAGCCGGCGGCAAGGGCCGCCGCCGCCTTGCGCGTCAACATGGCTGCCGGGAAATTCCAGGGCGTGACGACGCCGACGACGCCCAACGGTTCGCGCCGCACGGTCATTTCGGCGCCGGCCAGATGGCTGGTTACGCTCTCGGCATTGAGGCGCTTCGCTTCCTCGGCGTACCATTCGACGAAGGAGGCGGCATAGTCGATTTCGCCCAGCGATTCCTTCAGCGGCTTGCCCTGTTCCAGCGTCATCAGCAGCGCCAGATCGTCCTTGGCGGCGACGATCAGCTCGAACCAGTTGCGCAGGATTTTCGCGCGCTGCTGCGGCAGCAATCCCCGCCACGCCGGAAAGGCGCTGGCAGCCGCATCAACGGCCCGCGTGGTCTGCGCGGCATCGAGCGAGGCGACGAAGGCGAGCGTCGCCGCCGACGCCGGATCGGTCACCTCGAAACTGTTCGCGGCCTCGCTTGCCGTCCAATGGCCGTCGACATAGGCGAGTTCGCGATAGAGTCGGCGGTCGGCGAGGCGGTCCAGTGCCTCGTGACGGTGCGTGCGGGCAAAATGCGCGTTGGCGGACATTGCGGGCCTCCATGATCCTGACGCCGAGCATAGGTGGCGGCACGCGATAAAGAGGCTGTTCGGGAGCGCGGATGCAGAGAAATTCTCTACCGGATGGTCCGGCCGGAGGTATTTTCTCCGTAAGCGTAGATTATTCCTCGCCGACCAGTTCCTCGACCGGCAGTACGGTTTCCTCCTTCACCGTCTTGATGACGATGTAGGTGAAATAGCGGTCGATGCCGAGTTCGCGCGCCAGCAGCGCGTCTACCAGCCGCTGATAGGCGTCGATGTCGCGCGCCATGATCTTCATCAGATAATCGACGCCGCCACCGACCGACCAGCAGGCGACGATCTCGGGAATATCGCGAATTGCGCGCTCGAAGCGGTCGAAGTCGACCTGCCGGTGGCTGGCCAGCGTCACCTCCATCAGGACGGTGGCGACGGGCGCAATGACGCGCATGGCGATCCTGGCGTGATAGCCGCTGACGATGCCGGCTTTTTCCAGCCGTGCGAGCCGCATCCAGCAGGGCGTCGGCGACAGGCCGACGGCCTCGGCCAGCGCCAGCTTGGTGATGCGGCCGTCGCGCTGGATGGCGTCGAGTATCTTCAGGTCTATGGGGTCGAGCTTCAAGGCGGCCATGGTCTTCCACTTGTTCGTTGGTACACCATGACGGCGCATGATTTCGATTGTCAATTGCACTGATTTCGCTCTCTAATAAGTCATGACATTGTGGCACCCCGATCCGGCGCTCATCCGGCGCCCTGCCTATCTCTCGCTGGCCGATCAATTCGCCCGCGCCATCCATGACGGACGCCTGCCGAACGGCGAACGGCTGCCGACGCACAGAGCGTTGGCGGACGAATTGAAACTGTCGGTCCAGACGGTCAGCCGCGCCTATGAGGAACTGATCCGGCGCGGGCTGGTCTCGGGCGAAATCGGGCGGGGCTCCTTCGTGCAGACGCAGCGCCGCGAGCCGGAACCGCCCTACCTGCCGGAACGTCCGGGCGAGGTGGTCGACCTGTCCATTCTCAAGCCTGTCTGCGAGCTGACGCACCTGGAGCGCATGAAGGAGGCACTGGCCTGGCTTGCCGAAACGCTGCCGGCGAGTTCGGCGCTGTCGTTCAGGCCAAACATGGTGTTTCCGCGCCACCGAGCCGTCGCGGTCGAGTGGCTGCGCCTTTGCGGGATCGACGTTTCGCCACAAAATATCAGCCTGACCAACGGCGCCACCGCGGCGATGACCGTCGCGCTGATGAGCGTGGCGCCGCCCGGCTCGACCGTGGCGACCGAGGCGATCGGTCATCATACGCTGGTGCCGCTGGCACGCTATCTCGGCTTCAATCTCGAAGGCCTGCCCATCGACGGCGACGGCATCGTGCCCGAAGCGCTGGACGAGGCCTGCCGGCATTCCGACATAAGGGCGGTTTTCGTGCAGCCTTCGGTCATCAATCCGACGGCGACGCTGATGGGATCGGTGCGGAGGGCCGAACTGGCGGAAGTGGCACGGCGGCACGACATCGCCATCGTCGAAAGCGACGTGCTTGGCCCGCTGATTGAGGAGCGCCCGCCGCCGCTGGCCTATTTCGCGCCCGAGCGCACGCTCTACGTCACCTCCTTTACCAAGATCACGGTGCCGGGCCTGCGCATCGGCTATCTGGCGGCGCCCGACCGCTACGTCGCCGCCGTCGCCAACCGCCATCTCGTCTCGAACTGGATGGCGACGCCGATGGTGGCCGAAATCGCCAGCAAATGGGTGAGCGACGGAACCGCCATGGAACTGGTGCGCTGGCAGCGCGGGGCGCTGCGCCGCCGGCAGGAGATCGCCGCCGAAGTGCTGGGAGATATCCATTACCGCGCCCAGCGCGACGGCTTGCACCTGTGGCTGGAGCTTCCCGACGACCGCTCCGAAGAAGGGTTCGTCGCGCAGGCCCGCTTGCAGGGCGTGGCCATCGCGCCCGGCCAGTCGTTTCGCATCGCCGAGGCGCCATGGAAGCCGGCGGTGCGCATTTCGCTCGGCTCGACCACGGAAGGCGAACTGCGTGCCGGCCTCGGCGTCGTCACCAAGCTTCTGCTCGGCGACCCGGAACATCTGCTGCTGGCGATCTGAGAAAATACCGCCGGATTGTGCGGAATCAGAAATATTGTCATGATATTATTTTACCAATTGACATGATTTGATGCCTTCCCCATCGTTACGCGCATCTGCAGCTCCACGGAGAAATGCATGCCCGCGCCCATCATCAAGATCGACGCCATCTCCAAGAGCTTCGGTGCGTTCAAGGTTCTGGACGGACTTTCGATGCAGGTCATGCCCGGCGAGAAGCTGGCGCTGATCGGCCCGTCCGGCTCCGGCAAGACGACGATCCTGCGCATCCTGATGACGCTGGAGCGCATCGACGGCGGCCATATCCAGATCGACGGCGAGCAGCTTTACCACATGGAGCGCAATGGCGAACTCGTCCCAGCCGACGAACGCCACCTGACCCGGATGCGCCAGAAGATCGGCATGGTGTTCCAGTTGTTCAACCTGTTTCCGCACAAGAGCGTCATCGACAATGTGACGCTGGCGCCGATGCTGACCAAGGGCACGCCCCGCGCTGCCGCCGAGAAACGAGCGATGGAACTGCTCGACATGGTGGGCATGGCGGACAAGGCGAAGAACATGCCGGCGCAGCTTTCCGGCGGGCAGAAGCAGCGCGTGGCGATTGCCCGCGCGCTAGCACTGTCGCCCAAGATCATGCTGTTCGACGAGGTGACCTCGGCGCTCGACCCGGAACTGGTCAACGAGGTGCTGAACGTCATGCGCCGCCTTGCCGCCGAAACCGACATGACCATGCTTTTGGTCACCCACGAAATGGGCTTCGCGCATGATTTCGCCGACCGGGTGCTGTTCTTCGATCGCGGCAGGATCGTCGAGGAAGGCAAGCCCGACGAGATTTTCAGCCATCCGAAAGAGGAACGCACGCAAAGCTTCCTGAAGAAGATCATAGCGGCAGGCCATCGCGTCTGACCGCCATGTGGGGCGTGTGGAGAACCGCCCCGAGCAGCCCAAGAAACAAACAAAGGAGTTGGGAACGATGAAACGATTTGGAATCCTAGCCGGCGTCGCCGGCATTGCCCTTGGCGCGGTGCTGGCCGCATCGACCGCCAGTTCTGCCGACGATGCCAAGCTCGAACAGCTGAAATCGCAGGGTTTTGCGCGCCTGGCCATCGCCAACGAGCCGCCCTATACGGCAGTCGCCGCCGACGGCAAGGTGTCGGGCGCGGCCCCCGACGTCGCCCGCGAAGTGTTCAAGCGGCTCGGCGTCGCCGATGTCGTCGCCTCGATCTCCGAATATGGCGCGATGATCCCCGGCCTGCAGGCGGGCCGGTTCGACGTCGTCACCGCCGGCCTGTTCATGAAGCCGGAACGCTGCGCCGCAGTCGCCTATTCCGAGCCGGTGCTGTGCGACGCCGAGGCGATGCTGGTGAAGAAGGGTAACCCGAAGGGCTTCAAGAGCTACGAGGACGTCGCCAAGGATACGACCGCCACGATCGGCGCGCCGGGCGGCGGCACCGAGGAAAAGCTGGCGCTCAATGCCGGCGTCCCGCGCGACCGCGTCATCGTCGTGCCGGACGGCCAGAGCGGCGTGAAGATGCTGCAGGACGGCCGCATCGACGCCTATTCGCTGCCGGTCCTGTCGATCAACGACCTGGTCAAGAAGGCCAACGATCCGAACCTCGAAGTGATCGCGCCGGTTGTGGGCGCCCCGGTCTATTGCGACGGCGCTGCCTTCAAGAAGGGCGACGAGGCGCTGCGCGACGCCTTCGACGTGGAACTGGCGGCGATCAAGAAATCGGGCGAGTTCGCCAAGATCATCGAGCCCTACGGCTTCTCGGCCGCCGCGGCGATGTCGACGACGCGCGAAAAGCTCTGCGCGGCGAAGTAACCGAGCCTGCTTGTCGAAATCGCGCTTCAACCGGCCGCTGCCCTCACCTCGCCTTCGCGGCGAGGCCGAGCGGCAGGGTCCGGATGGCGATGAGACCGGCAAGCCTCCCGAAACGTCGCGAAGCCTGAAATCATGATCGACTGGTCCGGCTACCTTGGTCTGATACTGCACGGCGCACTCGTCACCATCGAGCTTACGCTGATGGGCTCGGCGCTGGCGATCGTCATGGCGTTCCTCGGCGGGCTTGGCCGGCTGTCGCGGTTTTTCGCCGTCCGTGCGCTGGCAACCGCCTATATCGAGTTCTTTCGCGGCACCTCGATCTTCGTCCAGTTGTTCTGGGCCTATTTCGTGCTGCCCGTTGCCGGGGTGACGCTGACGCCGCTGCAGACCGGCGTGCTGGCGCTCGGGCTCAATGTCGGCGCCTATGCCGCCGAGGTGGTGCGCGGCGCCATCCAGTCCATCGGCAAGGAACAGCACGAAGCCTGCATCGCGCTCAATCTCGGCCGCTGGCAGGGCATGCGCCACGTCATCCTGCCGCAGGCGTTCCTGGTCATGCTGCCGACCTTCGGCAACAACGCCATCGAACTGTTGAAAGCGACCTCCGTCGTCTCGCTGATCTCGCTGGCAGACCTGACCTTCGAGGCGCAGGTGGTGCGCGCCCAGACCGGCAACACGCTGGTGCCGTTCACCACCATCCTGATCATCTATTTCATCTTCGCGCTCGCCATCTCCTGGGCCATGCGCAGGCTGGAACGGCGCATGGCGCGCGGGCTCGACGGAGTGCGCGTGTGATGGCCGCAAGCGCAAAAAGGGCAATCCTGTAATGGAATGGGATTGGAATTTCGTCTGGCAGATCATGCCGACGCTGCTCGAAGGCGTGAAGATCACGATCCTGGCGACGCTGCTCGGCTCGGTGCTGGCGGCGGCCATTGGCCTCGCCATCGCGCTGGCACGGCGCTCGCCCAACCGCGTACTGTCGCGCAGCGTCGGTTTCGCCGCCGAGTTCATTCGCGGCACGCCGCTTCTGGTGCAGCTTTACTTCATCTTCTACGTGCTGCCCGATTTCGGCATCCTGTTGCCGCCGATGGTGGCGGGCACCATCGGGCTTGGCCTGCACTACGGCACCTATGCGGCCGAGGTCTACCGCGCCGGCATCGACAACGTGCCGAGCGGCCAGTGGGAGGCGGCCAAGGCCTGCAACCTCAACGCCCGCCAGACCTGGACGCATGTCATCATCCCGCAGGCCATTCCGCCGATGATCCCGGCGCTCGCCAATTATTTCATCGCCATGTTCAAGGAAACGCCGCTGCTTTCGGCGATCACCGTGCTGGAACTGATGAACCAGGCGAAAAGTGTCGCCAACACCTATTACCGCTATGTCGAACCGATGACGCTGGTCGGCGCGTTCTTCCTCGTCATCAGCCTGTTTTCCGTCATCCTGCTGCGCTGGCTGGAGCGCCGCTACGGCCGGGTCGAGTACTGAACATGACTTCACTGCCTGAAATCACCTTGCGTTCTACCCGTCCGCCGCTCGATCCGCGCCCGCTGGAAAAGCGCGTCGGCCTCGTCATCCTCGCCACCGACCACACCACCGAGCCGGACTACCAGCGCATGGTCGCAAGCCGCCGGATCGGCGTCTATGTCGCGCGCATCCCCTACACCAACCCGACCACGCCGGAGAATTTGCGCAAGATGCAACCGGCGCTGACGGCGGGCGCGGCGCTCATCCTGCCCGACGAGACGCTCGACGCCATCTGCTATTCCTGCACCTCGGCCTCGGTGGTCATCGGCGACGCCGAGATCGAGGCGGCCATCCATGCCGCCAAGCCCGGCGTGCCTGTCGTCACGCCGCCGATGGCTGGCGTGCGCGGCCTGCGGGCGCTCGGCGCAAAGAAGATCAGCATTCTTACGCCCTATACCGTCAAGACCACGCAGCCGATGGTAAGCTATTTCGCCGCGCAGGGGTTCGAGGTCGCCAGCGTCACCTGCCTCGGCTTCGAGGACGACCGCGAAATGGCGCGGATCGCGCCGGCGTCGCTGGTCGACCTCGCCCGCGAGGCGATGGACGACAAGGCGGAAGCGATGTTCGTCTCCTGCACGGCCTTGCGTTCGGCGCTGGCGGCCGTCGCCATCGAAGAGGCAACCGGCCGGCCTGTCGTCACCTCCAACCAGGCGACCGCGTGGAACTGCCTGCGGCTTTGCGGCGACGACGAAGCGCGCCCCGAATTCGGGCGACTGCATACGCTAGCGCTGCCGCGTGCCTGACCATGGCAAGCGTCACCCTTCAGGACATCCAGGCCGCAAAAAAGCGGATCGCGGGCAAGGTCGAGCGCACGCCGACGATCCTGTCCACCAGCCTGTCCGAGCTTCTCGGCGTGCCGGTCCACCTCAAGCTGGAACACCGCCAGACCACCGGGGCGTTCAAACTACGCGGGGCGTCCAATGCCGTCGCCTTGCTTTCGGCCGACGAAAAAGCGCACGGCGTGATCGCAGCCTCGACAGGCAATCACGGCCGCGCGCTCGCCTATGCGGCCAAGCGCGAAGGTACGCGGGCGATCATCTGCATGTCGAGGCTGGTGCCGCAAAACAAGCTCGATGAGATCGGCCGGCTCGGCGCCGAAATCCGCATCATCGGCAACAGCCAGGACGACGCTCAGCAGGAAGTCGAGCGGCTGGTCGAGACGGAAGGGCTGATCATGGTGCCGCCCTTCGACCATCCGGCGGTGATCGCCGGGCAAGGCACGCTCGGGCTGGAGATCATGGATCAGGTGCCCGAAGCCGCCACCGTGCTGGTCCCGCTTTCGGGCGGCGGACTGGCGGCGGGCGTAGCGGCGGCGGTCAAGGGCGTCAGCCCGGCCACAAAGGTCATCGGCATTTCGATGACACGCGGGGCGGCGATGAAGGCGAGCCTCGACGCCGGCCATCCTGTGCCGGTCGAGGAACTGCCGACGCTGGCCGATTCGCTGGGCGGCGGCATCGGCCTCGACAACCGGCTTACATTCGCGATGTGCCGCGACCTGCTGGACGATGTGGTCCTGCTTTCCGAGGAAGAAATCGCCGCCGGCATCCGCCACGCCTACGCCGAGGAGCGCGAGATCGTCGAGGGGGCGGGCGCGGTCGGCATCGCCGCTATCCTTGCCGGCAAGGTCAAGCCGCGCGGCCCCGTCGCGGTCATCCTCTCCGGCCGCAACATCGACATGGAACTGCACCGGAAGATCGTGTGCGGCGGGGCTTCAGCGGAGCGCGCGGCATGACGACGATGACCATCCTCACCGAAGCCGATCTGCGCAAAATCGTGAAACTCGATCTCGATGCGGTCGCCTGCGTGGAAAACGCCTTTCGCGCGCTGGCAACCCTGCCGGTTGTGATGCCGCCGATCCTGCGACTCGACATTCCCGAGCATCGCGGCGAGGTCGACGTGAAGACGGCCTATGTTCCGGGCATCGACGGCTTTGCCATAAAAATCAGCCCCGGCTTTTTCGACAATCCGAAACTCGGCCTGCCCTCGACGAACGGCATGATGGTGCTGCTGTCGGCCAAAACCGGCTTGGTCGAAGCACTGCTGCTCGACAACGGCTACCTGACCGACATCCGCACCGCCGCTGCCGGCGCGGTTGCCGCAAAACACCTCGCCCGGCCGGATTCTTCGGTAGCTGCCATTTTCGGGGCCGGCGCGCAGGCGAAGCTGCAACTGGAAGCGCTGACACTGGTGCGGCCAGTCGGGGAGGCCCGCATCTGGGCGCGCGACGCCGCCAAGGCCGAAGCCGCCGCCGGCGAATTGCGGGAAACGCTTGGCATCCTCGTTCGTGTCGAGCGCGACCCGGCCAAGGCGGCAGCAGGGGCCGACGTGATCGTGACCACGACGCCTTCGACGGAACCGCTGATCCATGCCGGCTTCGTCAGCGCCGGCCAGCACATCACCGCCATGGGCTCCGACGCCGAGCACAAGAACGAAATCGCACCCGCAATCATCCGCATGGCCGACCTCTACGTCGCCGACAGTTCAAAACAGACCCGCAGGCTGGGCGAACTGCATCACGCCATCGACGCCGGCGTGATGGCGGCGGACGCGAAGATTACCGAACTGGGCGAGATCATAGCCGGCAAAAGACACGGTCGCCGCTCGGCCGGCGACATCACCCTTGCCGACCTGACCGGCACCGGCGTGCAGGACACGGCGATCGCCACGCTGGCGCGCGACCGGGCGCAGGCGGCCGGCGCAGGAACGGTTTTCGAAAGCTGATACCCGGCCAAAAGCCCAACAAACGAGGAAATTTTTCGACATGCAGCCCAATCTCAAATTCTCGCGCGAGGAATATGCGGACCGCCTCGCCAAGACGCGAAAGGCCATGGAGGCGAAGGGCATCGAAGTGCTGATCTGCTCGGACCCGTCCAACATGGCGTGGCTGACCGGCTATGACGGCTGGTCGTTCTACGTGCATCAGGCAGTGGTCGTGCCGCCCGACGGCGAGCCGATCTGGTACGGACGCGGGCAGGACGCCAACGGGGCCAAACGCACCGCCTACCTCGCGCACGACAACATCGTCGGCTACGCCGATCACTATGTGCAATCCACCGAACGCCACCCGATGGATTTCCTTTCCCAGATCCTTGCCGATCGCGGCTGGGGGAGCAAAAGAATCGGCGTCGAGATGGACAATTACTGGTTCTCCGCCGCCGCCTTTGCTTCCTTGCAGAAGCATCTGCCCAACGCTCGCTTTTCCGATGCCACGGCGCTGGTCAACTGGCAGCGCGCGATAAAGAGCCCGACCGAAATCGACTATATGCGCAAGGCCGCGCGCATCGTGGAGGCCATGCACGCCCGCATCGTCGACACGATGGAAGTGGGAATGCGCAAATGCGACCTCGTCGCCGAAATCTATGATGCCGGCACACGCGGCGTCGACGGCCCGGATGGCCGGTTCGGCGGCGATTATCCGGCGATCGTGCCGCTGCTGCCTTCGGGGATCGACGCCTCCGCGCCGCACCTGACCTGGGACGACAGACCGATGAAGGCGGGCGAAGGCACCTTCTTCGAAATCGCCGGCTGCTATAACCGCTACCACTGCCCGCTTTCCCGGACTGTATTCCTCGGCAAACCGACGCAGGAATTTCTGGACGCCGAGAAGGCCACACTGGAAGGCATGGAGGCGGGGCTGGCGGCGGCGAAGCCCGGCAACGCCTGCGAGGATATCGCCAACGCCTTCTTCGCGGTGCTGAAGAAATACGGCATCGTCAAGGACAACCGCACCGGCTATTCGATCGGGCTTTCCTATCCGCCGGACTGGGGCGAGCGCACCATGAGCCTGCGCCCCGGCGACAAGACCGAGCTTAAGCCGGGCATGACCTTCCATTTCATGACCGGCCTGTGGCTGGAGACGATGGGGCTGGAGATCACCGAATCGATCCTCATCACCGAAACCGGCGTCGAGTGTCTGGCCAACGTGCCGCGCAAGCTGGTGGTGAAGGATTGAGGCCATGCTGAGACCTTCCCCCATCTCGCCCACCGTCGATTTCGACCGCGACGGCGTCCAGCACGGTTTTTTGCGCCTGCCTTACAGCCGCGACGATTCCGCCTGGGGGTCGGTGATGATCCCGATCTGCGTCGTCCGCAACGGCACCGGCCAGACCGCGCTGCTCACCGGCGGCAATCATGGCGACGAATATGAAGGGCCGCTGGCGCTTTACGACCTCGCCCACACACTGGACCCAAAGGATGTTTCCGGCACCGTCATCATCGTGCCGGCGCTGAACTATCCGGCTTTCCGGGCCGGAACGCGCACCTCGCCGATCGACAAAGGCAACATGAACCGCGCCTTTCCCGGCCGGCCGGACGGCACGGTGACGGAAAAGATCGCCGACTATTTCCAGCGCGAATTGCTGCCGCGCGCCGACATCGTGTTCGACTTCCATTCGGGCGGCAAGACGCTCGACTTCGTGCCGTTCTGCGCCGCCCATATTCTGCCTGACAAGGTGCTGGAGGCAAAAGCCTTCGCGGCGGTCGAGGCTTTTTCCGCGCCCTATTCGACCAAGATGCTCGAGATCGATGCCGTCGGCATGTTCGATACGGCAGCCGAAGACATGGGCAAGATTTTCGTCACGACGGAACTGGGCGGCGGCGGCACTTCGCGCGCCGCAACGGTGCGTATCGCCAGGCGCGGCGTCGCCAACGTGCTGCGCCATGCCGGCATCGTTCAGGGTGCGGTCGAGAAGACTCGAACTCAGTGGCTGGATATGCCTTCAGGCGATTGCTTTTCGTTCGCCGAGGAAGACGGGATGATCGAGACCATGGTCGATCTCGGCGAGCCGATCAAAAAGGGCGCGGTCGTCGCACGGATTCATTCCACCGGCCGGACGGGAACGGCGCCGCAGGCCATTTTCGCGAAAATGACGGGCATGCTCGCCGCGCGCCATTTCCCCGGCCTGGTCAAGGCGGGCGACTGTGTTTCCGTGGTGGCGGTGGAGGCGTGATCGGCCGACCCTAGCCGCCGGTCAATGCGCTGACGGCTTCGGCCAGGGTTACAGGGTCGCCGCCGATGCGCAGCACCTTCAGCCGCGACGTGCCGCCGGCATTGACCGACACGTTCGATGCAGGCAGGTCAAGCGCCCTGGCTACCAGCTTTTCCAACGCCGCATTGGCGGCGCCCTTTTCGGGAACGGCGCGCACCCGCGCCTTCAGGTGGCCGCGACCGTCGGCCGTCACTTCGAGGCCTTCAAGCCTGTCGACGGCCGCCTTCGGCGTCAGCCGGACGAACAGGTCGAGCCCGTCGGGGCGCAAGCGAAAGCAGGCAGTCCCCGTCACCTTCAATAGAAAGCGAAGCGGACGGTGCTGTCCAGGAAGCGCTGCAGGAAGAAGATGACCAGCAGCACGATGATGGGGGAAATATCGATGCCGCCGAGGTCCGGCAGGAAGCGGCGGATCGGACGATAGACCGGCTCGGTCAGCCGATAGAGAACCGTCCCGATATTGTTGACGAACTGGTTTCGCGAATTGACCACGTTGAAGGCGAAGAGCCAGGAAAAGATGGCCGACGCGATGATGATCCACCAGTAGAGGCTGAGCGCGTAGATCAGCGTGTCGATAAGCGCGTTCATTAAAGGCTCCGTTGACTGCGCGACATGTAGCCATTGCAGACGAAACCGGCAAGACCCCCGCTCTCCCACACGGTGGAGGCAAGGCAAATCGCCGGCACCGAATGGCTGTCCGAGCCCCGCGCCATCAAATCTGCCGTCCGGCGCGCACGCATGCTTGACAGCCAGCGGCCTCGCCCCATAAATGCGCCATCCGCTGATGGGGCTGTAGCTCAGCTGGGAGAGCGCGTCGTTCGCAATGACGAGGTCAGGAGTTCGATCCTCCTCAGCTCCACCAGCGGCGATTTCTAACGTGTTGTTTTCGCGCTAGAAATCAAACCGCAGGTTTCCTATCCCCCCTTTTGTCCCCACTTTCGGCTACTGCCTGCCCCGTTTCATTAGCGTCGGGCGGTCACACCATCGTATGCGGTTCCCAATTATCGATCAGGTCATAGACGGGGCCGAAATCGAGATAGCGTTCGTCAAGCTGGCGACCGAGATCAGTCGCTCCAGCGTCGTATATGGCCGCGACGACACTTTCGAGGCTGACCCGGATCAGCGGAAGCGCGTCGACCGCCGTCAAATCGAGGTGATCTACGTAACTGTCGATCGTGGATGACATCTCGAAATTCTGGGTCGGTGCCAGGATCGCGAATGTTCCGCGTTCAAAGTGGGCTTGCTCATGCACCATTGAATAGCAGAGTGCGTGTTCCGCAAAGAACTGTCTCAGCGGTGGCTTCTGTAGTGCGGGATCGTTGGCATTGATAAAGAGGTTCGATCTCCGCGCGACCTGAAGATGCCTGGCCTTGACGGGCGTGGCGGTCGTCGGCCTGCATTCGGCGTATTTTACCTCGATACCTACGAAGCAGGACTTGCCGTCTCGAGCGGTGTACGCGATCAGCACGTCGAGTGCCGTGTGATCACCAATATAAGCGTCATTACCTCGCCCCGGCGATGTTTCGAAGTAGAGTTCGTCAACCGTCTCCGCGTCAATGCCGAATGCGGCCTTGAGCACGGCTTTCGCTAAGGTCAGATTGGCCTTCAATGGCGCGAAGACATTGAAGACCATTGCGGAGCTGCTGAGAAGGTTTTCCCACACCCTCGCTTCATCGATGAGGGCACCTCGCTCTCGATAGGCCAGTTCGCGTCGGACCATCTTTGCGATTTCCGGTTGCAGATAGTTCATGCCCGCTCTTG
>ERZ778018.2002-NODE-2002-length-14276-cov-16.439139_pt1 | contig 14276 bp, 8 predicted proteins | sample MGYA00375748_ERZ778018 | MGnify/ENA primary metagenome ERZ778018 (study PRJEB29350, sample SAMN05509839) | bioreactor metagenome | biome: bioreactor; material: wastewater | place: South Africa: University of Cape Town | collected 2014-04-22 ... | reverse complement strand
GCCGGAGCCGTAATAGCGCTCGATCAGGCCGTCGATTTCCGAACGCAGGCCCACCCGCAATGCCACCGGGCGCCCGGCGGCCAGCTGCACCGCCTGCAAGGGATACGGATCGGCCGGATCGGCGACGATCAACGCCAGCCCGTGGGCTTCGTCCTGCACTGGCACCACGTGCTGCTGCTTGAGGAAACGCAGCGACACGTCGAGATCGGCCGGCGGCAGTTCCGGCGCATCGCGCGCAGACAGCAGCGGTACCTGCAGCAGCTCGGCCCAGCCCTCGGCCAGGTCGCGCTCGGACACCAGGCCAAGACGCGCCATCAGCGTGGTCAGCGTGCCCTCGGTCGACTCCTCGTGCAGCCGGCGCGCGCGCACCAGATCGCCTTCCTTCAGGCGACCACGCGCCACCAGCCACGCGCAGACTTCCGCCTCGCGATCCTCCACGGCCATGCCCGCCCCGCCGACCGCCGGCTCAATCACTGCCGACATCCTCCACCCCGCTTGAGTGCACGCGAAACCGTCGACGCCCCAGGGCGAAAACGGCAAACGTCATAGGTATCACATCCGGCCGGGCGCATGCGAATGGCCCGGGATTCGGCCCGCACGCCGTTCATCTCGGGCGCGGCCCTCCATTGTGCCGAGTTCACCGGCGCAATGGCGGCATCGCGCCTAGGAAAAATTCCTGTTCGGCGCCATTGCGGTTGCCAGTCCGGCAGCTTCCTTCGAAACTGCCGAAGCCGTCGCAAAGTCATCGCCCCGGGCCGGGGTATGACTGAGCTGTCATTGAGCCGTCACGGACAGTGGTCAGGTTGCGGGAAGGGGAATCCGCCAACACATCGAGGGAAATCACGTCATGATGCCTATGCGTCGCGCCGCGGGAATGGCGCTGTGTCTGTTTGCCGCGGCGCTTCCCGCGCTGGCCGCGGATCTCACGATCAGCAATTTCCGCGTACGCGGACCGGCCGGCGGCAACGATGAATTCGTCGAGCTGCACAACGGCTCGCCCAGCGCGCTCGACGTGGGTGGCTACACCCTGCTCGGCTCGAACGACAGCGGCACCACCGGCACACGTGCGACGCTGCCATCGGGTACGTCGATCGCGCCGGGCTGCTACCTGTTGCTGACCAACGGCTCCAGCAGCGGCTACTCCGGCAGCGTGGGCGGCGACGTGATCTACAAGACCGGCATCACCGACACCGGCGGCCTGGCGATCGCCGATGCCGGCGGCACGGTGCTGGACCAGGTCGGCCTCAGCGGCGGCTCGGCCTATGGCGAAGGCACGCGGCTGGCCTCGCTGGGCTCGACCAATGCCGACCGCTCGTATGCCCGCATCAGCAACGCGACCGGGCTGGTGCAGGACACCGGCGACAACGCGACGGACTTCAGCCTGCAGTCGCCCTCGGTGCCGCACAACGCCGGCAGCAGCTGTTCGGACCTCGGCCTCGGCGTGTCGGTGGCCGATGCGGTGATCGACGAGGGCGACAGCGGCACCACCGCGCTCGACTTCAGCCTCACCTTGAGCAAGCCGGCGCCGTCGCCGGTGCAGGTGCGCGTGCGTACGGCCGATGGCGCGGCCACCGTGGCCGATGGCGACTACGACGCGCTGGACCAGGTGGTGACCTTTGCCACCGGTGACACGGTGCAGAAGATCACCGTCACCGTGCACGGCGACACGAAGATCGAACCCGACGAAGACTTCGCGGTGCAGCTGAGCGAGCCGTCCAGCGGCCTGGCGATTGCCCGCGGCGAGGCAATCGGCGGCATCCTCAACGACGATGCGGCCCAGGTCGAGATCTTCCAGATCCAGGGCAATGGGGACAGCTCGCCGTTCACCGGCCAGCCGGTGATCACCCGCAACAACATCGTCACCAGTGTCGGTCCGGCCGGCTTCACCATGCAGACGCCGGACCGCCGCGACGACCACGTCCGGCTGACCTCGAACGGTGTGTACGTGTTCACCCGCAGCGCTCCGACGGTGAAGACCGGTGACGCGGTGGACGTGCGCGCCCGCGTGGCCGAGTACTACGGGCTGACCGAACTGACCGGCCCCAGCATCAGCGTGCGCAGCTCGGGCAACCGGCTGCCGCTGCCGGTGCTGTTCGGTCGCAACCTGCCGTCGACCGATCCGGCGAACCTGTCCTGCGGCACGACCAATTTCGAATGCTTCGAGGGCATGCGCGTCCTGATCGTCAACGGCATCGTCGACCGCGGCAACCAGCGCTACGGCAACGATCCGTTCGCCGAGGTCTTCGTCAGTACCGGCGGCAGCCGTTCGCTGCGTTCGCAGGGCGTCACCTTCGGCCTGCCGGCGTCGGACCTGCACTCCGGCGTGTGGGACGGCAACCCGGAAGTCTTCGAAATGGACGCCGATGCCCTCGGCGCGGTGCCGACCGGCACCGGGATCAACGGCGGCGCGCGGTTCATCGCCGAAGGAGTGATGAGCTACAGCTTCGGCGACTACGACTTCCAGCCGACCATGCTGCACATCCTCGACGCCAACACGATGCCGCGCCCGGTGCATGACTGGCGGGGCCCCGATGGCCTGCGCGTGGGCAACCTCAACATGCTGCGGCTGTGCGACACCGATGGCGACAACAGCACCTACGAGTGCGGTGATCAGGGCACGCCGACGGCGGATGAATTGCAGCTCAAGCTGCAGCGACTGTCTGCCTACATCGGCGGCGTACTGAAGCTGCCCGACGTGCTGGGCGCCGAGGAGGTGGAAAACCTGTCCGTGCTCGAGCAGCTGGCCGCGCAACTGAACGGCGACTACGGCGTGCACTATTCCGCGCACCTGGTCGACGGCCACGATCCCAGCGGCATCGACGTGGGCTTCCTGGTGCAGGATGACCGCGTGCAGATCGCCAGCGTGAGCCAACTTGGCTACGACGCGACCTGGGTGGACCCGGGCACCGGCCAGTCGACCTATCTGCACGACCGTCCGCCGTTGCTGCTCGAAGGCACCAAGCTGGGCAAGGGCAGCTTTTCGTTCCGCCTGATGGTGGTGCACCCGAAGTCGCTGATCGGCGTGGATGGCGGGGCGGATGCCACCCGCAACCGCCTCAAGCGCTTCAACGGCGCGGTGGACATCGCGCAGCGGGTGCAGGCGCTGCAGACCGACGCGAAGTCCGCTTTCGAACCGCTGGTGGTGCTGGGCGACTTCAACGCCTATCCGTTCACCGACGGCTGGACCGACGTGGTCGGCGCGATCGCCGGCACCTACGACGACAGCGCCAACCAGCTCGACCTCGGCGGCAACATCGTGAAGCCGGCGCTGTGGAATGCGGTGCAGTCGGTGGCCCCGAACGACCGCTACTCGTTCCTGTTCACCCAGCAGCTCGGCCAGATCCAGGGCTACCAGAGCACCGGCTCGTTCGACTCCGGCCGTGACGTTCCGGTAGCCCAGGTGCTCGACCAGGCGCTGCTCGATCGCCTCGCCCAGCGCTGCTTCCGCGGTTTCGAATACGGTCGCGGCAATCTCGATGCTCCCGACCAGGTCCAGGACGACGCGGCCGCCGCGACCGATCTCCGCAAGGCCATCGGCGTTTCCGACCACGACGGCTTCGTGCTCGACCTGGCCTGCCCGGGACTGGCTCACGGGCACCACTGAGGCTTCATCGCGTCACGACAGAAAGGCCCGCCCAGGCGGGCCTTTCCTTTTGCGGCGTGCGCATGGCGGCGCGGAAGCGTGACCACTGCCTCGCGCGACGGCGGTGGGCCTCGACCACAAAAAACCGGCGCCACATGGGCGCCGGTTCCTGTCGTGCATGTCCGGGCCCGTATCGGGGGTCCGGCGGCCTGATTTACCAGCCGATACCCACACCCACGCCACCGGAGGTCTCATTGCCGGTTACCGCGGCACCGAAGGTCAGGTTGGCCTTCGGCGACAACTGCCGCGAGTAACCCACTGCCAGAGCTGCGCGATTGCCGTAGCCACCCATGCCCACGCCCACCCGGTTCGGCGTGTTGATGCCCTGGGTGCTGAACGCCATCTGCGCCATCGCCGCGCCCATTGCACCGACCTGGTTCACGCGCTTGTCCATGGCGCGGAACCGGTTGTTGGTGTCGTTGCGCAGCGAGTTCACGTCTGCCGTGCTGGCGACGTTGGCGAACTTCTGGTCGGTGTAGGCATTGGCGCTCTGCAGGGTCTGCTGGGCGTTGGCGTCGCTGTAGTCCTTCGCGCTGACCAGGGCTTGCTGCACCTGGCCGTAGTTCGCCGCGTCGGTGGCCTGGGTACCCGCCGCCACGTTGGTGATCTGGCGGTTGTTTGCCGCCGTGCCCACCGACACCGTGTTGGCACGATCGGCCAGCGAGCCCTGGCCCAGGGCTACCGCACCGGCAGCCGTGGCCGAGCTGCCCTGGCCGATCGCCGTGCCCGACGCCGCGCTCACCGATGCGCCTTCGCCGACCGCCACCGCGTTGGTCGCCGTCGCCGCGATGGTGGTATTGGCACCCACCGCGGTGCTGCCATCGGCATTCACCTTCGCATTGCCGCCGATCGCGGTGTCGTTCGGGCCCGCCGCGTAGCTGTCGCCGCCGATCGCCGTGCCGTGGTCACCGCCCACCTCGGCATTCGAGCCGATCGCCACGCCACGCGAGCCGGCCAGCACCGAAGCGTCGTCGCTGCCATCGCCCACGGTGTCGATGCTGATCGCGCCCAGTTCCGCTGTGCTCTGCTGCAGGTCGCCGAGCTGTCCCTCGATCGTGCCGACCCGGCCATCCAGTGAACTGATGGCGGCGGTATTCGTGGCGATGTCGGCCGTGTTGGTCGCGATGTCCGCAGTGTTCGTCGCGATGGCGGCGGTATTCGTGGCAATTGCCGCCGTGTTGGCACTCACGTCCGAACCCGTCTGCGTGACCTGTGTCTGCAACGCTTCCAGCTGGCCCAGGTTCACCGCATCCGTGGCCTCGGTGCCGTCGGCCACGTTGGTGATCTGGCGTTCGGAGCCGGCGCTGCCCACGGAGACCGTGTTGGCACGGTCAGCCAGCGACTGTGCACCCAGCGCCACCGAGTTGTCCGCCGCCGCCTGCACCCAGGCGCCGGCACCCAGGGCCGTGCCGTTGACCGCGTCGGCACCCGACAACCAGCCGAACGCCGCCGCGTTGTCGGCCGTGGCGTAGGCGCCCGCACCGATCGCCGTGGTGCCCGCACCCGAGGCTTCGGTGATGAAACTGCCACCGGCCGCGCTGCCACCCAGCGCCACGCTTTCGTCACCGCTGGCACTGCTGCTTTCGCCAACGGCGACACTGCTGACACCGTCAGCCGCCGCGAACGCGCCACTGGCCAGCGAATAGTCGCCATTGGCGCTGGCACCGTAGCCGGTCGCCGTGGCCGCCACGCCGCCGGCGACACTCTGCACGCCAATCGCCACGGTCGCTATCTGCGTCGCCGCCGAGCCGAAGCCCACGGCGACGGACTGGTCACCGGTGGCCTGCGACGTCGAGCCCACCGTGGTCGAGTACTCGCCGGTCGCCGCCGATTCGGCACCTACCGCCGTGGCGTACGTGCCGGGGGTGTACGCCAGCGCACCCAGCGCGGTGGATTCGTCACCGTCAGCCTGCGCACCGATACCCACGGATGACGCCGCCAGACCACTGGCGATCGCGCTGGCGCCGATGGCGGTGCCGCCGTCGCCCGCCGTCGCCGCACCGGTGGTGCCGGTCAGGATGTTGGTCGCTTCTCCGCCGATCGCCACGCTGTCGGAACCCGTGGCCGTCGCGCCAGCGCCGTAGGCCGAGCTGTTGCCGCCGATCGCCTGGGCCCCGTTGCCGTACGCCGAGCTGTTGTCTGCCGCCGCATGACTGCTGCTGCCGGTCGCCACGCTGCCGATGCCGTCGGCCATCGCATTGGCGCCGCTGGCCACGCTGTTGTCGCCCGTCGCGACCGCACCATAACCGGTAGCCACGGAGAACACGCCCAGCGCGCTGCCGCCCCAGCCAACCACGGTGGAACCTTCGCCCAGCGCCACGCTGCTCGCGCCCACCGCCGTGCTGTAGTCACCCTCGGCATCGGACTGGAAGCCGTAGGCCGAACTTTCCTCTCCGCTCGCCGCGCTGCTGCTGCCCGTCGCCGAAGAGCCCGTGCCCAGCGCCAGCGCGCTGTTTCCGGTCGCCACGCTGTCATCGCCTGCTGCCGTGCTGAGGGCACCCGATGCGACCGCGCGGGCACCCGATGCCAGCGCATCTTCCGTACCGTCCGTGGCTCCGTCGGCACTGAAGAACTGGGTCGCGGAGGTGACCGCCGCCAGCTGGTCCATGTTCACCGCATCCGTACCAGCCGTACCGGCAGCCACGTTGGTGATCTGGCGTTCGGAGCCGGCGCTGCCCACGGAGACCGTGTTGGCACGGTCAGCCAGCGACTGTGCACCCAGCGCCACCGAGTTGTCCGCCGCCGCCTGCACCCAGGCGCCGGCACCCAGGGCCGTGCCGTTGACCGCGTCGGCACCCGACAACCAGCCGAACGCCGCCGCGTTGTCGGCCGTGGCGTAGGCGCCCGCACCGATCGCCGTGGTGCCCGCACCCGAGGCTTCGGTGATGAAACTGCCACCGGCCGCGCTGCCACCCAGCGCCACGCTTTCGTCACCGCTGGCACTGCTGCTTTCGCCAACGGCGACACTGCTGACACCGTCAGCCGCCGCGAACGCGCCACTGGCCAGCGAATAGTCGCCATTGGCGCTGGCACCGTAGCCGGTCGCCGTGGCCGCCACGCCGCCGGCGACACTCTGCACGCCAATCGCCACGGTCGCTATCTGCGTCGCCGCCGAGCCGAAGCCCACGGCGACGGACTGGTCACCGGTGGCCTGCGACGTCGAGCCCACCGTGGTCGAGTACTCGCCGGTCGCCGCCGATTCGGCACCTACCGCCGTGGCGTACGTGCCGGGGGTGTACGCCAGCGCACCCAGCGCGGTGGATTCGTCACCGTCAGCCTGCGCACCGATACCCACGGATGACGCCGCCAGACCACTGGCGATCGCGCTGGCGCCGATGGCGGTGCCGCCGTCGCCCGCCGTCGCCGCACCGGTGGTGCCGGTCAGGATGTTGGTCGCTTCTCCGCCGATCGCCACGCTGTCGGAACCCGTGGCCGTCGCGCCAGCGCCGTAGGCCGAGCTGTTGCCGCCGATCGCCTGGGCCCCGTTGCCGTACGCCGAGCTGTTGTCTGCCGCCGCATGACTGCTGCTGCCGGTCGCCACGCTGCCGATGCCGTCGGCCATCGCATTGGCGCCGCTGGCCACGCTGTTGTCGCCCGTCGCGACCGCACCATAACCGGTAGCCACGGAGAACACGCCCAGCGCGCTGCCGCCCCAGCCAACCACGGTGGAACCTTCGCCCAGCGCCACGCTGCTCGCGCCCACCGCCGTGCTGTAGTCACCCTCGGCATCGGACTGGAAGCCGTAGGCCGAACTTTCCTCTCCGCTCGCCGCGCTGCTGCTGCCCGTCGCCGAAGAGCCCGTGCCCAGCGCCAGCGCACCGGTGCCAAAGGCTGCACTGTCGTCGGCTCCGGCGAAGCTGAGTGCACCCACCGCCGTCGCACGATCACCGCTCGCGGAAGCATCCGGACCGCAGACGAAGGCATCGTCTCCGGATACCGCACCTGGCGTGCCCACATCGAGCTGGCACGTTGCCGGCGCGTTCTGGGCCGAGGCCGTCGCGACCGGGGCCAGCGCCAACGCACCGACCAGCGCAACCGCGCCGCAAACCAGCCCGACGGACCCTGCCTTGCCGCGCTTCGAGGCCAGCTCGGAAACGGCAACCATGGCGCCCAACGTGCGGCTCCATACCTTCCTGTAAATCTTGTTCATGCAACACCTCGACGGTTATGACATGCAACTCTATGGGTGGCACCAGCCATGGCCTGCCACGATGGCCCGGCCGCTGATGCGAAATTCGGATTTGCCGATCGCCGGCAGACGCGATGCCCCGGAACGATTCGTCTGCCACGATGCGAAGCAGTGGGTCGCCTGGCCGCGACAGTGAAACGACTCGGAGGAGCCTGGCAGGACGACCGAAGTCGTCGCTGCCAGGACATCTGTGGCTTACCGCTGGGTGAAGTTGCCCAGCACCGTCACGCCGCTGTAGTCCGTCTCGCCGTATACGGTGAGGTAGTAGGTTCCCGCCACCGGACGCGAGATCATCACCGCTTCGCTGTTGGTGCGGGCATGCACCGACTTCCAGCCGTAGTCCGTCGGCGAAGCCTGCGAACCGAGCTTCACGTAGACTGTCACGTCACCCGTGCCGCCCAGCGTGCGCAGGCTCAAGCCCAGCGCCCCGGCCGGTACCTCCAGCGCATACACCTTGCTCGAGGCCGCCGCACCGGACTGGCCCGGCACGGTGACGCCGGCAGAGATCTCCTGCGGCGCAAACGCACTCCAGGCCTTCCACTGGTTCAGCGTTTCCGCATCGCTGAGGCAGGCATTGAGGCTGGCGGCCTGACCACCGGTGATGAGACCGTCGGTGGCAAGACCGGACGCGTAGGCACGCACTGCCGGGCGATAGTCGCCCACCGTCGGAGCAGCACCGGCGATGATCCTGGCGTTGGCGACCACGTTGGCACCGATCACCACGCCACCGGGCAGCCAGGTCGGGATACCGCTGTCGCAGCCCAGCAGGCTCTGCGTCCCCTCGTTCAACTGCCAGCCTTCGTCCTGGAACAGCGCGGGGGTCAGGTCGAGGTCGATATGGCCCGCCAGATCCGCATTGATGGCGTATTCCATCAGCGCATTGGGAGTCAGGCGCGTGTCGTAGTGCGAGAACGACGAGCCCTGCGCCAGCACGGTCGGTGCGTACAGCTGCACGTTGCCGGCCGCGTCGGCACCGGCCATCTTGTCGCCGAGGACAAGAGCACCGGTCAGACCCGCCAGATTCGCCCGCAGCTTGCTGCCGTCAGCCTGACTGACCGAGATCACGGGGATGCTCTGCGTGATGGCGGGCACGATGGTGCCGGCGGCGTTGTTGGCAATGATGACGCCGGTCGCGCCTGCGGCGATGGCGTTGCCCGCCTTGATGTCGAAGGAGCAGGTGCCGCGATTGACCAGCACCAGATGGCCGGCCACGTCGGCCGCGTTGGTGAACGGGTTGCAGCCTTCGAGGTTGCTGGTACTGGGCGAAAGCGGGGGGCTGATCGCCGCAATGATCGATCCGCTGAAATTGGCCGGGGTTGCCGGGATCGGGCTGCTGCTCTGGCTGAAGGCATAGTCGCCTGCGGCGCCAGCCGGTGCGGAAACACGCAGCGTGGTCACCTTGCCCAGTGCCAGCGGCGCTTGTTCCTTCACGTTGGCGCCGGTGAACACGAGATTGCCGTCGTTGAGCGCCGAAACGACGCGTTGAGCCGGCGTCATCGCATACCAGCTCATCTGCTGGGTATCGTCGTAAACGAAGGTCGTGTAGATGTCCTGGCGACCCACGCCATCGTTGCCCTGCAGCGGCTGGCCGGTGGTGAGACTGCCGAAACCGGAGAAGCCCAGGCCGTGGGCCATCTCGTGCAGCACCACGTTGAGGAAGTCGATGCTGCCGGCCGGCTGCTTGCCATCCAGACCGAAGTACCAGCTGGAGCCCTCGAGGCAACCGGTGGAACCGAGTGCCCCGTTGAAGCGCGCGCGAATGTCCGCCGCGCCGTTGCCGGCGTCCTCACCGGCGAGTGAATCGAACAGCGCCGAGTGATACCAGGTATTGGCGACCGCGCCCTGTGGCGCCGGCGCCGCGAATGAGTAGATGTTGGTGGTGCCTGCCGAGCCAAGCACGCCCGAACTGGCATCGCAGCTGAGCTTGGCGAAGCTGGCGCTGACCGTGACCGGAACGTCGCTCTGCAGCACGGCACCCCAGATGTCGGCCGCGAACTTGAACACGATCTGTGCCTGCTCGCCGCGCGTGGTGCCCGGATTGCCACCGACCGGCGTGGCGGGCGTCGGATCATCGAGGCCTTGGCCGGTACCGACGTCCTGGTTGGAGATCTTGATGTCGGCGGCCGACACCTGCCCGGCCATGAAGATCAGGCCGAGACCGAGGAATGCGTTGAACATGCGGTTGCGACGGATCATTTCGTCACCTCCACGGATGCCGGCGCACTCTGCTGGGTGTCACCCGCGTGATGGATGCTCAGGCTGCCATCGGCCCGACGTTCGGCGACGAGGCTGCTCATGAGGTTCTCCGGCAGGGCCATGCCCACTGCGGTATGCCCATTCCTGAGCTTGAAGGTGTGGAACGTGGCGCGAGCCTCGGCCTCGTTGCGGGGCGCGACCGGCTGGCCAAGGGTGCGCTTCGGGGACGCAATCGCGGACTGTTGCAGCATCGCTCGCGACAAGGCCGCACGCTGCTCCGGCGTGGGGGCCACGAGCTGACCGGTCGGCGAAATCGCCACCTGCACGCCCTGCACCGTTACCGATGTTGCCTGTGGCTCGGCCGCGTTGGCCGCCGTGGCGATCAGCAGTCCAGCCAACGCCAGACCCGAACCGCGCGCTACCCATTTCTTGTTCATGCCATCCCTCCCGTTAAAAGCCGCACCTCGTTCGAGGCGTGCAAAAGCCCGTCACGCGCATTTCCACGCGCGCGTTGTTGAATGTCCTGGTTGGGGATTCGACGGAGTCATGCGAAAGCCCCCCTCGCACGACGCCTGCCCCACGACGTCAGGAATGTGACGCCGTCGATTGAAACTATCGCAAGTTTCAGTGGCGGTCAACGCGACTTTTTCCGGGTAACCAAGGGGCTCACCGGTCAAGCCCGCGTGACCATCGTCCGCGCGGGCGACCACGCCGGCATTCCGCCTTTGATCGCATGCTGCGTCGCGCCGGGAAATTCCGACCCGAGGCATCCCCGGTCCCCGGATCTTCATCCATCGGGGCAAAGCGTGCCGGATGGAGGTACCCAAACTGGGACCTGGCGACGCGGTTCTGGCAACATGATCGACGAACGTCCGGAAAAACGCATGTCTCTCATCGATATCGGTGCCAACCTCACCCACGAGTCCTTTCACCACGATCTGGATGCTGTGATGCAGCGTGCGCTGGCGCACGGCGTGGACCGGATGATCGTCACCGGCGCGTCGCGCGAGGGCAGCGCCAGCGCCCGGGTCCTGGCGGCCCGGCATCCGGCACGGCTGTTTGCCACGGCCGGCGTCCACCCTCATCACGCCGTCGACTACGATGACGCGACCGACGCGGCGCTGCGCGAGTTCGCGCAGGATCCTGCGGTGGTGGCCATCGGCGAAACCGGCCTGGACTACAACCGCAACTACTCGCCGCGAGAGGTGCAGCTGCAGGTGTTCGAACGCCAGCTGCAGATGGCGGTGGAGGTGGGCAAGCCGCTGTTCCTGCACCAGCGCGACGCCCACGGCGACTTCGTCGCCCTGCTCGCCCGCTACCGCGACAAGGTTCCGGGGGCGGTGGTGCACTGCTTCACCGATACCGGGGAGGCGCTGCGTGACTACTTGGCGCTGGACTGCCACATCGGCATCACCGGCTGGATCTGCGATGAACGCCGGGGCACCCACCTGCGCGAGCTGGTGCGCGGGATTCCGGCGAACCGGCTGATGATCGAGACGGACGCGCCCTACCTGCTGCCGCGCACGGTACGCCCGCAGCCCGCGCACCGGCGCAACGAGCCGATGTACCTGAAGCACATCTGCGAGGAAATCGCCCGCGATCGCGGCGAGAGCGTGGCAGTTACGGCGGCGAACAGCACCGCGACCGCCGAGGCGTTCTTCGGCCTTCCGCCCGCCTCGTGACCGGCGTGCGCAACGGCGCGGCGGCTCAGTCCGCCAGCACGCGCGTCTCGCCCGGAGCGAGGCCGGCGAGCCGGTGTTCGCCGATCTGCACGCGGATCAGGCGCAGGGTCGGGAACCCGACCGCGGCGGTCATCCGGCGCACCTGCCGGTTGCGTCCTTCGCGCAGCGTGAGGCTGATCCAGCTGGTCGGGATCGCCTTGCGGAAACGCACCGGCGGCTTGCGCGGCCACAGCCATGCCGGCTCGTCGACCAGTTTCGCCTCGGCCGGCAGGGTCGGGCCATCGCTCAGCACCAGGCCTCGCGCAAGCGCCTGCAGCGCCGCCTCATCGATGCTGCCGTCGAGCTGCGCCAGATAGGTCTTGGCCTGCTTGTGGCGGGGATCGGTGAGTCGATGGGCGAGGCGGCCGTCGTCGGTCAGCAGCAGCAGGCCTTCGCTGTCCTGATCCAGCCGTCCAGCGGCATAGACGTCCTTTTGCACGACAAGATCCGCCAGCGTCGGACGACCGCGATCATCGGTGAACTGGCAGAGCACGCCGTAAGGCTTGTTGAGGGCGATCAGCATGGGGGCGGGATAGCGCAGCGCATCAGGCCATGCTCAATGCGCTTCGTTTCCGGCGGGCGCCGTCGGCTTGACGAATTTCAGCGTCATCCGGTCGGATTCGCCGATCGCCTGGTACTTCGCCTTGTCCTGGTCGCCCAAGGTCAGGGTCGGCGGCAGGGTCCAGACGCCCTTCGGATAGTCCCTGGTGTCTTTCGGATTCGCGTTGACCTCGCTGCTTTCCTCCAGCACGAAGCCGGCATCGGTGGCCAGCTTCACCACGTACGGCGTGGGCAGGTAGCCGCTGCCTTTCACCGCATCGATCGCGGCGCCTTCGCCGGCGCGGTGATCGACCACGCCGAGCACGCCGCCGGGCTTGAGCACGTCGAAGAAGGCCTTGAACATGGCCGGCCCGGTGCCGGCCGTGCCTTTATCGACAGCAATCCAGTTGTGCACGTTGCGGAAGGTCAGCACCACGTCGGCCGAGCCGGGCGCCCCGAACTTCGGCGCGGCGGCATCGAATTCGACGATGCGGGCGTTGCCGTAATGCGCCGGGTCGGCGGCGAATTTCCGGCGCAACGCGCTGTCGTCGCTGCGCGCCTCGCTGTCGGCGGACGGGGCTTTCTCCGCGGCGATGTAATGGCCGTTGTCGTTCAGCAGCGGCGCCAGGATTTCCGCGTACCAGCCACCGCCGGGGGTGATCTCGATCACCGTCTGGTCGGGCCGCACGCCGAAGAACTGCAGGGTGGCCTTGGGATGGCGGTAGGCGTCGCGCGCGCGGTTGGCGGGCGAACGCCAGCTGCCGGCCAGCACGCTGTCCAGCTGCGAAGCGGTGAAATCGCTGGCGCTGGTGGGCGGCACCAGCTCATCCACCGGCTGATCCGACTCCACCGATCCGGCCGACGCGGCCTGTGCGCGGGAGGGCCCGGGCAGCAGCAGCGCGGATGCCAGCAGCAAGGCTGCCGCGATGCCGATCCCGGCAGGTTTCGCCGCTGCGGTTGCACGAATCATGGTCAACTCCCTGGCGTGTGGCGGAACGTTCGAACTTCCAATATCACGAAAACCATGTGCAATCCCGGTGCAGGCCTCAGGACGGACGCGGGCACACCGATTGCAGCCCGTCGATGTGTTCGTGCAGATCCGGCGCGATGCCCTGCCACATCGGGTCGAGGATGAAGTCGATGCCTTCGTAGTCGATGCCGATCTTCATGTCGACCTGGGTCTGGCGCATGTCCGGCTCGAAGTGGCCGTCGTCCAGATCGTCCCAGCGCAGGCTGCCGTCGCGCAACTGCTGGTAGGCGCTGCGCTTCAGCTGCCACTCGCCGCGCTCGGACAGGCGCCCAAGCCGCAGCGCCATCTTGCGCTGGCGACGCAGCTGGTCGTGCAGCTCGCGGCGAAACGCCGCCGCGCCGGTACCGCCGAAGTCGATGCTGTCGCCGCTGACCGGCTTGATGAAACTCTTTTCCAGCGGCGGGCAATCGTAGAAGAAGATCCGGTACAGCTGCTCGCGCGGGCGGTCGACCGCCTTCAGGTGCTCCAGCGCCATGCCGAACACGGTCTTGGCCACCGCCCGCGCATCACCGGCGTCGCGCTCGCCGTAGACCTTGCGATAGCGGGCAAGAAAGAAGGCACCGTCGACGAGGATGGCAGTGCGGCTCATGGAACGACCCTGGGCATGACGTGTGCAGACATGGAAACGGCGAACGCCGTCAGCGTGGCTGGCGGCGCCCGCACATTCTACGTCAGTAGTGGATCACCGAGCGGATCACCTTGCCCTCGTGCATCATGTCGAACGCCTCGTTGATGCGTTCCAGCGGCAGCACCTCGGTGATCATCTCGTCGATGCGGATCTCGCCGGCCATGTAGCGGTCGACGTAGCCCGGCAGCTGCGAGCGGCCCTTCACCCCGCCGAACGCCGAACCGCGCCAGACCCGCCCGGTGACCAGCTGGAACGGCCGCGTGCTGATCTCCTGGCCGGCGCCGGCCACGCCGATGATGATCGACTCGCCCCAGCCCTTGTGGCAGCAC
>ERZ778018.2000-NODE-2000-length-14290-cov-13.229153_pt1 | contig 14290 bp, 5 predicted proteins | sample MGYA00375748_ERZ778018 | MGnify/ENA primary metagenome ERZ778018 (study PRJEB29350, sample SAMN05509839) | bioreactor metagenome | biome: bioreactor; material: wastewater | place: South Africa: University of Cape Town | collected 2014-04-22 ... | reverse complement strand
AGAAGGTCGTCGAGGAATCGCACCTCCGCGCCGCGATCGGCGAATTACGGCCCGGGAAGGGCGAAGGGGCGCGCGTCTAAACCATGCCACCCGACCATCAGTTCCAGCACCTTCCTCTCCTGATGCGCCACCGGGGCCCGGCCCTGATCCGCGGCGGAGGCGAACGGGCGGACGAGACGAAGGACAATCGCAGGAATTACGGGGCCCACGCCGGGACGCTCAAAGGTGCGGCGGGCGCCGCGACCGGGGCCTGGAAGGCGCGCCAGACCCTGAGAGAGCGGGACGATCTGCCCGTAGCCCCCGCCGGCATGCCGGTCCTGCTCAAGGTCGATCCCAACCTCGACCTGGACCTCCTGCGCGAGAAGTTCGGGTTCGAGATCGTCTCGGAACAGGAGGACGGATTCGTCATCGTCGCCTCCGGGGACCTCGACCTAGCCAAGCTGGTCGAAATGATCGACGACTTCGCGACCGACACGCGAGGCTCGGCCACGATCGCGAGCATCCACAAGCTCTACGAGGACCCGACCCAGGAAGAACGGCTGAAGCGGATCTTGTCCGAGGCGCTGTACCAGGCCTGGCCGACCATCCAGGACGCCCAGAAATACATCGTCGACGTGGGCGTCGGGGGACTCGGGGCACGCGAGATCCCCCCGGTGCCGAACCGGGGCAAGCGGGACAGCGACGCCGACTGGGCCAGGAAGGAGGCGGACTGGGCGACGGCGAGGGCCGCAGCCTATCAGGCGTGGGATGACGTCAAATCGGTCCGCGAGGAAGAGATCGACCGTTTCATCGGGCACTACAAAGGCCGCATCATCACGATCATCGACGACCAGCCGGTCGACGCGGTCGAGCTGCCTGACAGTTTCACGATACGCGTCGAGCTGCCCGGCAAGGGACTCCGCGATCTCGTCCTGAACGTCCCTTACATCTTCGAGGTCGTCGAGCCGGAGGACATCGAACTGCCCCAGCGGGCGGCAGCCGCAGAAGAGGCCCCGCCGCCCGACGTGACGCTGGTTCCTCCTCCGCCGGACGCGCCCACGGTCTGCATCATCGACAGCGGCATCCAGGAAGGGCACGTCCTGCTCGAACCCGCGATCGACCGAGCCAGCTCGCGGTGCTTCCTGCCCGGCCGTCCGGCCGGCGACGTCGGCGATTTCGTTCCGCCTGGCGGGCACGGCACGCGCGTGGCCGGCGCCGTACTCTACAGGGAATCGATACCCCGCGGCGGCCAGTACGAGTTCCCCTGCTGGATTCAGAACGCGCGCGTGCTCGACGACGGCAACCGGATGCCGGTCGAGCTGTTCCCGCCGGCCGCGCTGCGGGCCGTGGTCGACCGATACTACAACGGCCCTCGCCATACGCGGCTGTTCAACCAGTCGATCAACACCGACGTGCCTTGTCGCTTGAGGCACATGTCCGCCTGGGCCGCGGAGATCGACGCCCTCTCCGAGAGATACGACATCCTCGTCGTCCAGAGCGCCGGAAATCTCCAACCCTCCTTGCCGGCCCCCATCCTGGGGGTCCGCGAGCACCTGGCTGCGGGCCGTGAGTATCCGGCCTACCTTCTTGAGGACGCTTGCCGCGTGGCGAATCCCGCGCAGAGCCTCCAGGCCCTGACCGTCGGCTCGGTCGCCTACGGCATGTTCGAGGGCGGCGGATGGCGGAGCATCGCCGCCGACACCGCTCACCCTTCGGCGTTCAGCCGAGCGGGGTTCGGCATCTGGGGGATCGTGAAGCCCGAGGTGGTCGAGTTCGGCGGCGACAACCTCCGCACCGCGAACACGCCGCCCGACGTCGGCACGCCCGACCATGCCAAGCCGTGCTACCCGGAACTGGTGCGATCGACCATGCACCCGCCCGGTCCGGCGTACGACCGCGATACGGTCGGCACGTCCTTCGCCGCCCCGAAGGTCACGCATATCGCGGCCCAACTCCAGAACGCGCTACCCGACGAGCCCTGCCTGCTCTACCGGGCGCTGATCGTCCAGTCCGCAAGATGGCCCGCCTGGGCCCAGGACGCGAGCAGCGACACGCAGGCCGAGATCATCCGGCGAATCGGGTACGGCGTGCCCGACCTGGAGCGAGCCGCGACGAACAGCGACTACCGGACGACGCTCATCGCCGGCAAAGACCCCAGGTACAACGACCGCGAGCTCAGGATCAGGGCGGGTGAGGCCCACATCTTCCAGGTGCCGATCCCGGCCGCCATGCGATCCCAGGCCGACGAGTATGACATATTGATCGAGGTGACCCTCTCCTACGCCGCGCAGCCCCGGCGCACGCGGCGCAACCTGCGACGCTACCTCTCAACCTGGGTCGACTGGAAGAGCAGCAAGCTCGGCGAGGCGATCGAGTCCTTCCGATTACGGGCGCTCAAGGACCAGGAGGATGAGGGCCTGGCCAGGGGCACGAACATCCCCTGGATGTTGCACGAGAACCCGATATGGGGCACGATCCGCGGCGTGAAGCGGAACTCGGGCACCGTCCAGAAAGACTGGGCGGTCGTGAAATCGAACTCCCTGCCGGAGAGCTTCTGCATCGCCGTCGTGGGCCACCGGGGGTGGAGCAAGGACCCGGACTCGTCGGCGCGATACGCCATCGCGGTTAGTTTCGAGGTGCTCGGGAGGGAGATCCCGATCTACCAGGATCTGCGCGTCGCTGTGGAGGAACTGCAAACCGAGATCGAGGCGGAGGTCGAGGCCGAGGAAGCTGCCGAAGTCGATATCTAGGAAGATGAATGGAGCAGATCGTTGATTGCTATCAAGGGCCCCGATCTCCACAGTCCACTTTGGGGGAGCCGCTCGCCACAGGTCTTCCCTGCATCGAGGAGGCCGAAGCCGAATTTTCGTGCGACCCGGGCCGGGAGGTACAGCCGTGAATCGCTTTGACGACCTGATCCGGTCCATCAAAGCACTCGCCGAAGGCTTCGAATCAATGAATCGGCGGGTGGCGCCGGAGTCGAATCCATGAAGCTTATCAAGAACAGCGGCAATGACCGGGTCGTCGATGAACTGAAGCGTTGTCTCGCGCCTCGCTCCTCGCTCGATGTCGCATCGCCCACGTTTTCCCTCTTTGCGTTCGCCGAACTCCGGGAGTTGCTGAACGGCCTGGCAAGCTGCCGCCTTGTACTGCCGGCCGACGAAGCGGTTGACCTTTCCCTGCTGGGAACCGCGGCCGATCGGCCCTTCCGAAACCGCCTGCAAACGCGATGGCTGGCAAAGCAGTGCGCCCACTGGATCGACCGGACGTCAGACGTCAGGCGCGTCGCCGCGATGATCCCCCAGGCGACCCTGATCGCGAGAACCCCCGAATCAGCCGACGATCGGGTTATCGTCGGAAACTGCACGTTCACGACCGAAGGGCTGGGGATCACCCCTGGCAATCAGTTCGGCCTGATCCAGTCCTCGGAAAACGCGGAGGAGTGCGCCCTCCTCGGCTCCTGGTTCGCCGGGCTTTGGAACAGCCTTCTCCCCTCGCCGGACGCGAAACGCAGGCTTTCCTCGCTCCTGAACGAGTTCGTCGCCCACAAATCGCCTTCCCTCATTTATTTCCTGATTCTCTATCATCTCTTCAAGGATCTCGGCGAGGAGCTGGACGAAGAGCGCATCGTCAAATCGGCGACCGGCATCCGCAACACCAACGTCTGGAAGAAGCTGTTCAAGTTCCAGCGCGACGGCGTCGTCGGCGCTATCGACAAGCTGGAGCGCCACGGCGGCTGCATCATCGCCGACAGCGTCGGCCTCGGGAAGACCTTCGAGGCGCTGGCGATCATCAAGTATTACGAGCTGCGTAACGACCGCGTGCTCGTCCTGTGTCCCAAGCGTCTCCGCGACAACTGGACGCTCTACAAGGCGAACGACCGCCGGAACATCCTCGCGGTCGACCGCTTCAATTACGACGTCCTGAACCACACCGACCTCTCACGCGACGGCGGCTCCTCCGGCGATATCGACCTCTCGCACGTCAACTGGGGCAACTACGACCTGGTCGTCATCGACGAGTCCCACAACTTCCGCAACAAGTCGGCCCACAACCTGCGAGAGACCCGCTACGACCGCCTCATGCGCCGGATCATCAAGGAAGGGGTCAAGACCCGCGTCCTGATGCTCTCGGCCACGCCGGTCAACAACCGCCTCGCCGACCTCAAGAACCAGATCGCCTTCGTCACCGAGGGCGAGGACGCGGCGCTCGCCGGCCACGGGATCTCCAGCATCGAGGCTACCGTCCGGCAGGCGCAACTCCAATTCAACCGCTGGCTCGCCACCGAGGACGAGGAACGCAAGCCCGCGCGCCTGATGGACATGCTCGGCTTCGACTACTTCAAGCTCCTCGACCTGCTCACGATCGCACGCTCGCGCAAACATATCGAGAAATATTACGGAACCCACGAAACCGGCACCTTCCCCGAACGGTTGAAGCCGATCAACATCAAGCCCGACGTGGATTCCGCCGGTCAATTCCGTTCCATCCACGAGATCAACAACGAGATCCGCCGGCTGAACCTAAGCGCGTACGCGCCGCTGCGCTACGTCCTGCCTCAGAAACAGGCGGCCTACGACAAGAAGTACAGCACCCAGATCCGCGGCGGCGAGAGCGTCTTCCGGCAGTCCGACCGCGAGGAAAGCCTCGTCCACCTAATGCGTGTCAACATCCTCAAGCGGATGGAAAGCGCCGTCCCCTCGTTCGTCCTCACGGTGAGCCGGCAGCTCGCCGACGTGGAGAACATCCTGGCGCGGATCGACGCCCATGCCGACGCCGTCGAGGAGATCGACATCGAGGACGTCGACGTGGACGATCCGACCTTCGAGAGCCTGCTCGTCGGACGCAAGGTGCGGGTCCTGCTCCAGGACGTCGATCTGGTCCGCTGGCGGCAGGATCTCGCCGAGGACCGCGACCGACTCGCCAGCCTGAACGAGGCGGCCAGGAAAGTCGGGGCGGCGCGCGACGCCAAGCTCGCGGCTCTCCGGGAAATCATCGAACGGAAGGTCAACGCTCCGCTCAACCCCGACAACCGCAAGGTCATCGTCTTCACCGCCTTCGCCGACACGGCCCAGTATCTCTACGGGCAACTCGCGCCGTGGGCGCTGGAGCGGTTCGGCCTGCACGCGGCGCTCGTCACCGGCAAAGGGGGGAACCAGACGACCCTTCCCGGGCTCCGCCGTGACCTCGCCAGCATCCTGACCGCCTTCTCCCCGCGCTCCAAGGAGCGCCCCGCGGACCTGGCCGGCGAAGGCGAACTTGATTTGCTCATCGCCACCGACTGCATCTCCGAAGGCCAGAACCTCCAGGACTGCGACTACCTGATCAACTACGACATTCACTGGAACCCGGTCCGCATCATACAGCGGTTCGGCCGGATCGACCGCATCGGCTCGCCCAACGAGCGGATTCAGCTCGTCAACTTCTGGCCGAACATGGAGCTGGAGGAGTACATCAACCTCGAACAACGCGTCAGCGGCCGGATGGTCCTCCTCGACATCTCGGCCACCGGCGAGGAGAACATCATCGAGCAGCAGTCGGGCAACCAGATGAACGACCTGGAGTACCGCCGAAAGCAGCTCCTCAAGCTCCAGGACGCGGTCATCGACCTCGAAGACCTCTCCAGCGGCGTCTCGATCGCCGACCTGACGCTCAACGATTTCCGGATCGACCTGGCCGGATTCCTCAAGGATCACCAGGAGCGACTGAAGACCCTGCCGTTCGGCACCTTCGCCGTCGCCAGCACGAACGGCGCGGGTGAAGCGGCGATCCCGCCGGGCGTCATCTTCTGCCTGAGGGCCGAGGGCGAGTCGGCGTTGGCCGCCATCGAGCCGGGATACCCACTCGCGCCGCACTACCTCGTTCACGTCGGCGACGACGGCGGCGTCCTGCTTTCGTTCATCCAGGCCAAGCAGGTGCTCGACCGCCTGAAGAAGCTCTGCAGCGGTCGCGACCAGCCCGACGCCGAGGCTTGCGGCCGGTTCGACCGCGCCACCCGCGACGGCGAGCACATGGCCGCGACCCAGAAGCTGCTCGGCGCCGCCGTCGCCGCCATCGTCGGCAAGAAGGAAGAGCGTGCCGTCACCAGCCTCTTCACTCCGGGGGGTACGCACGCGAAGAAAGGGGAATTCCAGGGGATCAACGACTTCGAGGTCGTGGCGTTCCTGGTCGTGCTGCCGGAGGCCGCGCCGGCATGAGCATCCAACGGGTTTTCGACTCCCTCGCCGTCCCGACGGAGGCGCGCGTCGATCAGCGCGTCCCCAAGAAGCTGCTGATGGAGCAAGGCGTCCCCACCGCGACCGACAGACGGCACATCCAGGACGGAATCGAGGAGCTGCGCTGGCTCGCCGCCCTCAAGCCCAGCAACATCGGCGTGCCCGAATACCGCGACCCGATCCGCGAGTACCTCGAAATCGCCGTCCTCAGCATCGCCCTGCGCCCGTCGGCCAGGGGCCACCGGCTGACCGAACTCGTCCACCGGGCGATCCCTTACCCCGTGCTGCTTTTCGCGTCGCAGGACGGGGAGATCATCGTCTCCCTGGCGCACAAGCGGTTCGCCCAGAATGAGGCCGGGCAGACCGTCATGGACGGGCTCGTGGTCGCCTCTCCGAGACTCGGCGGTCCCCCGGCGGGCGTGACCGATGAATCCGCGGGGGCCTTCTTCAAAAGCCTTTCCCTGGCCGCCCAGCCTCGGGTACACTTGTGCGCCATCTATCAGGGTTGGATGGAAAGCGTGGAGGCGTTCCAGGCCGCGCGGCTGTCGGGCCGGTTCGCCCTCGCTCCGACCGCGCAGGCCGCCGCCGAACGTCGGGCCGCGCTGGTCGAATACGAGCGGATTCAGAAGGAAATCACGAGCCTCCGCGCGCGAGCGGAGAAGGAAACGCAGGTCAACCGCCGCGTGGAGTTGAATCTGGAGATCCGCCGCCTCGAAGGCGCGCTTGCCTTGGCCGCGCAAAACCTTTAAGCATTGAGTCCTATGCAAAAAATCACCGCCAACGATCCCGGGTCGAAGAGCGCCGACGTCGTCGCCGCGAACATCGAGCAGCTGAGGGAGTTGTTTCCCGAAGCTTTCACCGAGGGCAAGGTCGATTTCGAGGTGCTCAAGGGGCTACTCGGCGGCGCGGTCGACGAGCGGGAGGAGAAGTACGGGCTCAATTGGCACGGCAAGCGCCGCGCCCGCCAGATCGCATTGACCCCCTCTGCCGGGACGCTGCGCCCTTGCCCGGAGGAAAGCGTCGATTGGGACACCACCCAAAACCTCATGATCGAGGGCGACAACCTGGAAGTGCTCAAGCTCCTGCAGAAGAGCTATGCCGGCAAGGTCAAGCTGATCTACATCGACCCGCCCTACAACACCGGCAAAGACTTCGTCTATCCCGACAACTTCCAGGACAGCATCAAGAACTACCTGGAACTGACGGGCCAGGTGAACGGCGAGGGTCACAAGCTCAGCTCCAACACGGAAGCGTCCGGCCGGTTCCATACGGACTGGCTGAACATGATGTACCCGCGATTGAAGCTGGCGAGAAACTTGCTGCGCGACGATGGGGTTATATTTATCAGCATATCCGATCACGAATGCTACAACTTACGAACAATCATGAATGAAGTTTTTGGCGAGGAGAACTTCATCGCATCAGTGATCTGGCAGAAAGTCTATTCGCCGAAAAACTCCGCCCGACATTTCTCGGAAGACCATGACTACATCGTGGTCTATGCCCGAAATGGAGAAATCTGGACGCCCCATCTCCTGCCGCGAACGGAGGAGATGGAAGCACGATACACCAATCAGGACAACGACCCACGGGGTCCGTGGAAGCCTGGCGATCTGTCGGCGAGGAATTACTACGGAGAAGGAACTTATCCTATTACCTCCCCATCAGGACGAGTTATCGACGGACCGCCGCCCGGTAATTACTGGCGGGTTTCGAAAGAAAAGTTCGATGAAATGGACCGTGATCGTCGCATCTGGTGGGGAGCCGACGGAAACAACGTTCCTGCCATCAAGAGATTCTTGTCGGAGGTCAAAGCCGGGAGAGTCCCTCAGACCCTCTGGACATATGAAGAAGTCGGCCATACTCAGGAAGCAAAGAAAGAACTTATCAGCGCTGTCGCCTTTCCGAATTCTGACGCCGTGTTCGAGACCCCAAAGCCGACTCGGCTCATTCATCGCATGCTGCAACTTGCGACTAAACCTGACGACGCATCCCTGGTGCTCGACTTCTTCGCTGGTTCTGGATCAACTTTGCATAGCGTCATGTCTCAAAATGCAGCAGACGGGGGAAACCGCCGTTGCATCTTGGTTCAATTGCCGGAACCGCTTCCAAATTCCGACAACGGATCGCTCTCAACCATTGCGGAGATTACCAAAGAGCGAGTGCGACGCGCCTCCTCAAACATCAGGACAGAGAATCCGATGTTCGCGGGAGACCTTGGATTCCGCGTCTTCAAACTCGACACCAGCAACATCCGCGCCTGGGACCCGGATCGCGACGACCTCTCCCAAACACTCCTCGATTCCGTCGAGCACCTGAAGGCCGACCGCTCCGAGCAGGACATCCTGTTCGAGCTTTTGCTCAAGCTCGGCCTCGACCTCACCGTGCCAATCGAGCAGAAGGCTATCGCGGGCAAGGCTGTGTACAGCATCGGTTTGGGAAGCCTTCTGGTTTGCCTGGACCCGAAGATCGGCCGCGACGACGTGGAGCCGCTCGCCCACGGCATCGTCGCCTGGCACACGGAGCTGGCTCCGGCGGGAGAGTCCCAGCTCGTCTTCCGCGACAGCGCGTTCGCCGACGACGTGGCGAAAACGAACCTGACCGCCATTCTCCAGCAGCATGGGATTGAGAACGTGAGGAGCCTGTAAGGATGGCGAAGCGCAAGCGGACTTCGGCTCCGAAGAAGGGCGGTCGAACCCCATCATGAAACTGCACTTTGAAGCCAACCTCGATTATCAGCGCGCCGCGATTCAGTCGGTCTGCGACCTGTTCCGGGGCCAGGAGATCTGCCGGACCGAGTTCACCGTGACGCGGGAGTTCGGGGCCGGCCAGGCGGCCCTCGCCGGCCTGGAAAATGATCTCGGCATCGGCAACCGCCTGTCGCTGCTCGACGACGAGATCCTCGCCAACCTCAACGACGTCCAGCTTCGCAACGGCCTGAAGCCCTCCGCCGCACTGGCCTCCGGCGATTTCACCGTGGAGATGGAAACCGGCACCGGCAAGACCTACGTCTACCTCCGGACGATCTTTGAGTTGAACCGGGATTTCGGCTTCACCAAGTTCGTGATCGTGGTGCCGTCGGTCGCGATCAAGGAGGGCGTTTACAAGACCCTGCAAATCACCGAAGAGCATTTCCGGAGCCTCTACGCGAACACCCCGTTCGAGTATTTCCTATACGACTCGAGCAAGCCTGGCCCGATACGGAATTTTGCTACCAGTTCGCAAGTCCAAATCATGGTCGTGACGGTCGGCGCTATCAACAAAAAGGACGTCAACAACCTCTACAAGGAAAACGAGGATTTCGGCTATCAGAAGCCCATCGACCTGATCCGGGCCACTCGGCCGATCGTGATCGTCGACGAGCCCCAGAGCGTCGACGGCGGCCTGGAGGGACGCGGCAAGGAAGCGCTGGGGATGATGAACCCGCTCTGCACGCTCCGCTATTCCGCCACCCACGCCGACAAGCACCACATGGTCTTCCGCCTCGACGCCGTGGACGCCTATGAGCGGAAGCTGGTCAAGCAGATCGAAGTCGCCTCGGCCGGCGTGGAAGGGGATCACAACAAGCCGTATCTGCGCTTCCTGGCCGCGACCAACAAACGCGGGGTCATCTCCGCCAAGGTCGAGCTGGACGTCCAGCGCGGCAACGGGGTGGCCCGCGTCGAAAAGACCGTGCAGGACCAGGACGATCTGGAGCAGATCACCGGACGGGCGGTCTACGCCAACTGCCGGATCGGCGAAATCCAGTGCGGCAAAGGCAAGGAACTGATCGAGGTGAAGGTGCCCGGCGGTGAGCAATGGCTTCAACCTGGCCAGGCGATCGGCGCCGTCGATGACGCCGCCCTGAAGCGTCAGATGATCCGCCGGACGATCAAGGAACACCTGGACAAGGAGCTGCGGCTCGCCCCGCTCGGGATCAAGGTGCTGAGCCTCTTCTTCATCGACCGGGTCGATCGTTACCGCAAGTACGACGATGCGGGGGCACATCGCAAGGGCGAATACGCCGAGATGTTCGAGGAAGAATACCGCCGCCTCGCCAAGCATCCTGACTATCAGAGCTTGTTCAAGGAAGTCGACGTCCAGTCCGACGCGGCCCTGGTCCACGACGGCTACTTCTCGCAAGACAAGAAAGGCGTGTGGTCGGACACCGCGGAAAACAACCAGGGGAACCGCGACAACGCCGAACGCGCCTACCATCTGATCATGCAGGCCAAGGAGAAGCTGCTCGGTTTCGAGACCAAGCTCAAGTTCATCTTCTCCCACTCCGCCCTGCGTGAAGGCTGGGACAACCCGAACGTCTTCCAAATTTGCGCGTTGCGCGAGATCGGCACCGAGCGGGAGCGCCGCCAGACGATCGGGCGCGGCCTGCGCCTGTGCGTCAACCAGCATGGCGAGCGGCTGCACGGCTTCGACGTCAACACCCTCACCGTCGTCGCCACGGAAAGCTACGAACAGTTCGCCGACAACCTCCAGAAGGAGATCGAGCAGGACACGGGGATTCGCTTCGGCATTGTCGAGAAGCATCAGTTCGCCGCAATCCCCGTCACCGACGCGGCGGGCCGCACCACGGCGCTCGGAGTCGCCCAGTCCGAAGCGATCTGGGGCCACCTCAAGGAAGCCGGTCTGGTGGACGCCAAGGGCAAAGTGCAGGACAGCCTCAAGCAGGTCCTCAAGGACGACAGCCTCAAGCTCCCCGAGGCGTACGCCGCCCACCTTCCCCAGGTCAAGGACGTGCTCCGCAAGCTCGCGGGACGGCTGGAGGTCAAGAACGCGGACGAGCGACGGACGGTGAAGACGCGCCAGGCGGTGCTCCACGGCGAACGGTTCAAGGCCCTGTGGGATCGCATCAAGCACAAGACCACATATCGCGTGGTCTTCGACAACGACGCCCTCGTCCAGACCTGCGCCAAGGCGATCGCGGACTCGCCGCCGATCACCAAGACCCGCCTGCAATGGCGGAAAGCCGATCTGGCGATCGGCAAGGCCGGCGTCGAAACCAAAGAAACGTCGGCGTCCGCCCCGATCGTCCTCGACGAAAGCGACATCGAGCTTCCCGACCTGCTCACCGACCTCCAGGACAAGACCCAGCTCACGCGCCGGAGCCTCGTGCGAATCCTCACCGAAAGCACGCGACTCGACGACTTCAAGCGGAACCCGCAACAGTTCATCGACCTGGCCGCCGAGGCGATCAATCGCGCCAAGCGGCTCGCGCTGGTCGACGGCATCAAGTACCAACGCATCGGCGACGAGGTCTATTACGCCCAGGAATTGTTCGAGCAGGAAGAGCTGAGCGGCTACCTCAAGAACATGCTTGAGGCCACCAAATCGGTCCACGAGCACGTCGTCTACGACTCCTCCGGCGTCGAACGGTCGTTCGCCGAGCAGATGGAAAAGAACGAGGCCGTGAAGGTCTACGCCAAACTTCCCGGCTGGTTCAAGGTTCCCACCCCGCTCGGCACCTACAATCCCGACTGGGCCGTGCTGATCGAGAACGACGGCACCGAGCGGCTCTACTTCGTGGTGGAGACCAAGAGCAGCCTCTTCACCGACGACCTGCGCGACCGCGAAGGCGCCAAGATCAAATGCGGCGAAGCGCATTTCAAAGCCTTGGCCGTGACAGATAAGCCCGCACGATTCGTCAAAGCCGCAAAGCTTGAGGATGTGCTAAATAGTTGAAATTTCATTACGCCAGACTCCTGACGAGAAAATCGCGACTATGACAGAATCGCACACACTGCAACTCGATGCTCTCGTCAGATCAATCGGCGTAAATCGTGCTTCCCCTCACGCGATCCTCCTCGGAGCCGGCGCATCCATCAGTTCCGGGGTTCCAAGTGCCGGGCGGTGCATATGGGAATGGAAACGTGATATCTTTCTCACGAATAACCCGGCCCTTCGCGACCAGTTTTCCGAACTATCTCTCCCGAGCGTCCAGGAACGGATTCAGCGGTGGCTAGAGTCGAACGGCCACCCGAAGCTCGATGATCCGAGTGAGTACTCTCACTACATCGAGCGGTGCTACCCGATCCCTGAGGATCGTCGCCTCTTCTTCCAGCGAACCGTCGCGGCGGCGCGCCCGCACACCGGGTATCAGCATCTCTGTCTTCTCGCGGAGGCGGGGATCGTCAAGTCGGTATGGACGACCAATTTCGACGGCCTGACCGCCAAGGCGGGAACATCGTTCGGGATCACCCCAGTCGAGGTGGGCATCGATTGTCAGGGGCGTCTCCCCCGCATACCGAGGGCGGGGGAACTTCTCTGCGTCTCCCTCCACGGTGACTATCGATACGACCCGTTGATGAACACCGAGGAGGAGCTACAGCGTCAGGAGAAAGTGCTGAAAGACGGTCTGATCCAAGAGCTAAGCCAGTTTCACCTCATCGTGTGCGGTTATAGTGGCCGCGATGAATCGATCATGTCGGCGCTGAGCGATGCCTATTCCAGACCGGGCACAGGAACCCTCTTCTGGTGCGGACACGGCGAATCGGCCCCTCCGAAAGTCGTCGCCTCCTTGATCCAGACGGCCAGAAGCCGCGGAAGGGCAGCTTATTATGTTCAAGCCGAGGGATTCGATGACCTGATGACTCGGCTCGCGTTTCACTGCCTCGATGGGGAGCGGATCACGAAAGCACGCTCGATCTCCGAGGCGGCAGGCCAGCAGAACCTGTCGCGCCGATCGGCATTTACGGCTGATCGCTTGCCGGTAAAGACGATCATCAAGAGCAACTCCTTCCCGATCGAATGCCCGACCGAAGTTCTCGAATTCGAGCTGGACGGCCTCCCCGACAGTGGCGTCTGGCGATGGCTACGGGAGAAGACGGAAGGACGTCCGGTTGTCGCGGTTCCACTACGAGGGAAGATCCTCGCCTTCGGGACGATCGACGGCATCAAGGATGCCTTTCGCGATAATCTGCGCGGGAACGTCGAGCGGACACCGATCGACGAGCGCGAACTCCGCTTTGAAGATGGCGCGGTCACGCACTTGTTACTGACGGCGCTGGTGCAGTCGCTGGCCCAGGTTACCGGACTCAAGATCGCCGGCAAAAGAGTGCTCTGGGACGATCAGCATTACCAACGCGAAAACTCGGCTGGAACCCGCTGTCACGTCTTCCAGTCGGTCGTGCTTACCCTGCGGAGGGTCGGTGCAATACAGCAACTACTCATATCGCCGACGTTGCTGGTGCGGACAGAGTCAGGCGAAATGCTGAGCCTTGAGGCCGAAAAACAGGTCAAGCAGCGGCTACTCGGCTATCAGCACAACAATAAGTTCAATCAGGCGGTCAATTCTTGGCGAAACACGCTCTTTGCGAGCGGCACGACGACAGTCGAGTTCCCGCACGGCGTCGCTTCGAGCTTCCGTTTTCATATACAAAAAGCTCCGATCTTTGCCGGAATCGGCAATCCCCAACAGCCTCGTGGTGCCGGTGTAGCACCCAAAATCGAGCGAGTCGTGAGGCAGAAGGGGCTCTTACTGGAAGAACCAGAACTCGTGTTCGCGGATCGAAGAAACGCCGCCCTAACCGTTAAGGATACGCATCCCATCCGAGGGGTCCTGGAAAACCATCCCTTCGACTACTCGCTCACGCAACGCGGTCTGGCCGATCAGGTCAACGTCGGTGTCATCTGCCCCGCGCCAGAGGCCCACGCTTTTAGCAGGTTCATCGACAGCTTCTACCATTCGAAGGATCCATTGAAGACGGAACGCGACTACCTCCTACCCTTCCAGGGTTTCCAGACGGCGTTCGGACTCCCCCTGAACGTGCCGCAGCCTGGAAACCTGGGATGGACCGCGTGCCCGGAGCCGGACCCCGCGCTCGGTTCACGCGAAGGCGCTTTGGAGCTCAGGCGCCTGATCACGAACGCAATCGATTCCCTTCACGCATCAAGCATCCCGAATGTTGTGCTCATCTGCTACCCGACACGGTGGGCGGCGTGGCGTGGATTCAAGACGGAAGACGAGCGATTCGACCTCCACGACTTCGTCAAGGCCTACTGTGTCCAACGCGGAATCGCCACCCAATTCCTCGACCAGGACACGTTGACGGTGGGCGTCTTGAAAGTTGGTGGAATTTTTGTCCAGATGGAGGGTGACCGCG